>WNFM01134253.1_pt1 | contig 16130 bp, 17 predicted proteins | sample 5400271 | NCBI WGS metagenome assembly WNFM01 (sample SAMN13153352, study PRJNA577476) | soil metagenome | isolation source: 60 cm saprolite on Douglas fir-dominated hillslope | place: USA:California | collected 2013-09-17
CAGGGCGCGATCGACATGGCAAAGCTCGAACTCATCTACGGCCGCGATCCAGCTCTGCGGCGTCTTGCCGAGGGCATCATCGTCGAACAGCAGCAAGAGATCGAGCTGATGCAGCGCTACCTGCATGATGGATCCGCGCCGCAACGATGAATGCCGCCCTCGCAGACGTCGTTCGCCGCCGAGCTCGGCACTATTGCGCTGAAGGAGCTGACCCAATGACTCTTCGCCTCGCATTCGCGCTGCTGCTCTCCTGTATCGCTCCCGCGTTTGCGGGACAAGCTCCGGGCGCCGCGGACTCGCCAGACATCGCGATAAGCCATCGCGACCGTTTCTACACGTCGGACCAGTTCTCCAACACCGTGTCGGTCATTGATCCGGCCGACAACAAGCTGCTCGGCGTCATTCGCCTTGGCGATCCGACACCTGGAAATCTCAGCCCGCTCTACCGCGGGCAGCTACTGGTGCACGGGATGGGATTTTCGCCGGATCATCGCACGCTCGCCGTGGTGTCCATCGGCTCCAACTCCGTGACATTTATCGATACGGCAACGAACGCGATCAAACACGTAGCCTATGTCGGCCGCTCGCCGCATGAGGCCTTCTTTACGCCGGACGGCAAGGAGGTTTGGGTCAGCATACGCGGCGAGAACTATGTCGCCGTCCTCGACGGCACGAGCTTTAAGGAAAAGACCCGTATCACGGTGCCGAATGGGCCCGGCATGACGATCTTCTCGCCCGACGGCAAATATGGATATGTCTGCTCCAGCTTCAGTCCAGAAACCGTCGTCATTACCACTGCCGGGCACGAGATCATCGGGCATGTCAAGCAGGAAAGCCCGTTCTGCCCCGACATCGCTGCGACACCCGACGGCAATCAGGTCTGGCTGACGCTCAAGGATGTAGGCAAGACGATGGTGTTCAATGCGCGACCTCCATTCGACGTCATCAAGGTGATCGACACCGGCCCCATCACCAATCACGTCAACGTCGCCCGAAACGCTCGTGGTCAATTCGCTTACGTGACGGTCGGAGGGTTAAATACGGTGAAGGTGTTCAGGACCGGTAGCTTCGAACAGGTCGCCACGATCCCAACGGGCGCCCTGCCCCATGGCCTATGGCCGTCCGGTGACGGAACGCGGGTCTATGTCGGACTGGAAAACGCCGATGGCGCGGCCGCGATCGACACGCTCGAAAACAAGGTGCTCGATACGACTGCAGTGGGACAAGCGCCGCAAGGCGTCGCCTACGTTCCGAACGCGGTCCCGCAAGGAGATGGGACGCAGAACCTGCAGCCGCTCGGGGTAGCCGCGAAAGTCGTGCAGCTCACGTTGGCCGGTAAGGACTCCAAGCCGGCAACGCGGGTCGCGCTATTCGACCAGGGCCTCGTGCAAGTGGTCCAGGCCGCGGTGACCGGATTGCTGCCGCCCAAGCAACCATTCGTGCTGGCGCTCTCCGACGATCCAAGAGGCGGCGGACGATTAGAGCCGCTTGCTGGGTTTGTGACCAATCCTGCCGGTGCTGCCATCGTCAACACCATCGGCCCGATTCGACAGGTCACGCAAAACACGGGCACAACGCCGAAGCGTTATCTCGTCATCGCTGCCGGCACGCCGGCGCAGCTAGGTGAGCCGGTGCAAGTGCAAACGCAGGAATGAGCGTCGCGCCGCAGGTCTGCCCTGTTAATCCGAAAGGCGACATAAGCTAGGGCGGCGATTTAGCGCGAGGGACGCCACGATTTCAGCACTGCCGCGGTCTCAGCAGTTGCGGCGGGTGCCACATCACCGTCTGCCTTCCACGCTTGAATACCGCGAGCGGCTGAGCGATTTCGGCAATCGCCTGTTCGGGGCTTTCCGCATTGACGATGACAATGTCAGCCGGGCGGCCGACGGCAAAGCCATAGTCGGCGAGATTGAGCAGCCGCGCCGAGCGGTCCGTGAGCATGCCGAAACACTCGCGCAGCCGCTCGGGACGATCGACCTGTAGAACGTTGGCATAGAGGTTGGCCATGCGAATGAGCGAGCAGTCGCCATAGGGGGTGGCGGGATTGAGGATGTTGTTCGAGGAGAGCGAACAATTCACCCCGTGCTCGCAGAGCAGATTTGCGTCCGCTACGCCGCGAACGACGGCGTGGTCGCGCTCACGGCCCATGAGAAAGAGATCGGTGGTGGGGAGGACGGTGACGCCGATACCGGCGTTCGCCAGGCTGCGTGCCAGCGCTGCCACCTGCTCCGGCGGCAACAGCGACAGCTTGGCCATATGGCCGACCACGACCCGTCCGCCACGATTGAATTCTTCCGTAAGCTCGCGCACCAGGTAGATGTTCATGGCATCGGCGGTCGGGCCAACGTCGAGATGGATGTCGATGTCGACGTCGAACTCGCGAGCGAGCTCGAAAATGCGCCTGATCTGACCCGCTTGATCGCTATCGTAGCGCGGAGCGCCCCCGACCACGGTGGCGCCGCGTTTCAAGCCTTCGACTAGCAGCTCATCGGTTCCGGGATAATTGGTGAGCCCTTCCTGCGGAAAGACGCAGATCTCGATGTCGATTGCCCACTTGTAATCGGCAATCAGCGACTGCACGCCTTCGAAGCCGCGCATGCCAATGGCGGGATCGACCTCGACCTGCGTGCGCATGCGGGTGGTACCGTGCTTGATGCAGTCTTGCAGGGTGCGCTCGGCGCGCGCGTGCACGTCCTCGACCGACATGCTCTCCTTCAATGGTGAAACGCCTTTCACTGGACTGAGTGTTTTGCGTTCCTGCGGTGCGCAACGGTCGATGATCCGCGATTTGTCGAGATGGATGTGGGTTTCGATCAGCCCGGGACAGGCGAGGCATCCCTTGGCGTCATAAACCTCGGCTTCGCCAGCGAGCGCGTGCTCGAGGGCGACGATACGGCCTTGTTCCACCCCGATATCGATGAGCTCGCCCGATAACCGATCGGCAAGACGTGCGTTGCGGACGATGAGATCCACCTGGGACTCACTCGGCCTTGATGTTGGCCGCCTTGATCAGCGGCCACCATTTCTCGATCTCGGCCTTCTGATGCGCGGCCAGCGCTTCCGCGGTTTGCTGCTCCGGTGGCGGAATTTCTTGACCGAGGTCGGTTAGCCGCTGGCGTACCGTTGGGTCGACAAGCGCGTCCATTGCGGCCATCGTGAGCTTGCGGATTGCTTCAGGCGGGGTGCCTTTCGGCACCCACAGTCCATACCAAGTCGAAATATACACACCCGGCGCACCGGCCTCGTCGACCGTGGGTATGTCGGGCGCCGCAGCCAGCCGCTTGTTCGAGGTCACGGCGTAGGCTTTGACCCCGCCGTTGCGCACATGCGGCAGAGCCGTGATTGCTTGATCGAATGTGAGATCGATGTGTCCGGCCACAAGGTCCCGCATAATCTCGGAGGAGCCCGCACGATACGGCACGAACTGGAAGCGGGTCCTTGTGACCTCCTGAAAGTAAATCCCGCTGACGTGCTGCCCGGAACCGGGTCCGGCCGTGCCTTCGGTCGCCTTGTCGGGATTGGCCCTGAGCCATGCGACCAGGCCCTTGAGATCGGTGGCCGGTAGGTCCTTTCTTGCCACGACCACGTAGGGATTACTCGGCAGCCGCGCGACAGGTTCGAAATCCGTACGGATGTCGTAGGGCAGCGTATAAATCGCGCCATTGACCACGTGCGAGGGCCAGTTGCCGATGCTCACGGTATAGCCGTCGGGAGCGGCGCGTACGGCGCGAGCAACGCCGATCGTGCCGTTCGCGCCGGTCACGTTTTCGACGATGACCGGCTGGCCCAACGACGTGCGCATCGGCTCGCTCAGAAGTCGCGCCAGAGTATCGACCGGACCGCCAGCCCCGTACGGAACGATGAAAGTCACAGGACGCGATGGATAAGGCTGAGCCGGCGCTTGGCCGGCGAACAGCAACGTGGCAAGCGCCGAGCCGAAAAATGCTCTACTCATCTCACTCCCCCTCGGTTGCACCGGCCACGAGGCATCATGTCTGATCGCCTGCACGTATTCTAGCTCGGGCGCCGCCGCCACGCCCAAACCGCAGCGCGATTTCTACAGGGTTACGGTCTACAGGGTTACGGACGAAGAGCGTTTCCAGATGATGGAGGACATCTGAGCCGATGTTTCGGGGCGCCTTCACCTGAGGTTGCTAGCGGTCGCCGCCTGCTCAGGTCTTTTTGCCCCCCATCCATTGCAGGTCCGTACCGGGCGTAATCAGCTCTAGCCCCTGCTTGTGACTATGCCCAACCGGGAATTGCTTCATTCCCGCAGGGCGAGGTCGACGAGCGGTGGTGCCCCGCATGCCATTCGAGCACGGCGCTGCGCGCTGCTCCACTTTCAGGTCTGGGAATTCTCGGATGAGGCTTCGATCGGCGCCGTGCCTCGCCTTAAGCCGTTCAATCTGTTTCTGACGCTTCTTCCAGTGCACTCGGTTGTCCTCGACAGTCGATGCTTCCTGAACGTCAGGTAAGCACGATGTGCCGAAGGGCAAGCTAGCGGGAGTGAAGCAGCCCTCGCTGCGCGGGCGCGTCCTCACACGCGATATGCTGCCAGTCGACGTGTGGTGGCGGTTGCCTTCTTTCGCAGGGCCCGATTCGGCTTTCATCACCGGGCAATCCTTGGTAGTGGACGGTGGGGCTATGACCACAGCCTGTTTACGGCGAGAAGAACATGCAGCAGATCCCGGTAATCGACCTTTCTGCGGCGCGCAGCGGTGGGCTTGCATCCAGGCAAGCCGTCGCACGTGAGATCGACGCAACCTGCCGTGAGATCGGATTCTTCACCATTACCGGTCACGGCGTGCCCATCGCGACAATGGATCAGCTGCGGTCGAAGGCGCACGCCTTCTTCGCTCTGCCGTTGGAGGAGAAGCGCAGCGCAATTCATCCCGTTCCCGGCACGCCGCGGGGTTATCGCGCACAAGGACTCGAGGCGCTGGCGCTTGCGAGTGCCGGCGCGACGCCACCCGACCTCAAAGAGTTCTATCATTTTGGCCGGGAAAGCTGGCCAAACGAGCCGTACTATACGGGGCCCGAAGGCCGGAATTATTTCATGCCGAATCTGTGGCCGCTCAAGCCGCAGGGCTTTGCCAATGCGGCTCAAGCTTACTATGCGGAAATGGAGAAACTAGCCACGCTGATGCTGCGACTCACCGCACTTGCGCTCGACCTCGAAGAGCATTTTTTCGACGACAAGATTGACAGGCACATCACCGCGATGCGCCTGAACTTTTATCCGGAGCAGACGAGCGCGCCCAAGCCGGGGCAGTTGCGTGCTGGGGCGCACACCGATTATGGAGTGTTCACGATCCTCAATGGAGAGAGCGTTCCAGGCGGGCTGGAGGTGCTTGCCAAAAATGGAGACTGGATCGCTGTCGAGACCGATCCTAAAACTTTTGTCGTCAACATTGGCGATCTCCTCATGCGCTGGACCAATGACCGCTGGGTTTCCAACACTCACCGGGTTGGGAATCCGCCGGCATCGGAGGCGTTACGGGCAAAGCGTCTGTCCATTGCCTTCTTTCAGCAGCCCAACTACGACGCTCTCATCGAATGCATCGCCCCAGCGGGCAAGGCCAAATACCCGCCCGTGAGATCGGGTGAATATCGTGATTTGAAATACCGTCAGACCACGGTCGCGGTGGCTTGACCGACGCCCGCGCCAGCACAATTTCCCGCGGGCGACGTGGTCGACACTAAGCGGACCCAACCGAGGCCCGCTACTTGTCCGCTTCCGGGAGCAAAACGAACATCAGCGAGCGATGGCCTACGATCACAAATTTATGATTCCGCGCACTTGCTGGGTACTGATCGAAAACTACTCGTGTGAACAGTCCCGCATTCGTTGGCCTGGGTTACAATGCAAGCCATAAAGCGCATAGGCCACCGTGTATGGGTCGCCAAATCCACTTCGCTGAACTCTTAGGTCTTTTTCTAAGACAAGAAGCGTCGACTTGTCGACTTCCCAGAAGTCCCTGAGCTCTGACGGAGCTTCTGAGTCGAGTTCATAGATGACTGCTGCTGGGCGATTCGGATCCTTTATTAGCTTCCAGCTCCCCTTGGTAATAAACCGCGCGTTAGGCATCTTTGCGACTCCGATTCTTTCCAGCACATATCCCTTCGGAGCGCCAGACTCCGGATCTGCTAACAGGACGAGCGTAACCTTCTGGCGAGGATGTCCATCGCGAGGTAAGTGTCCGTAGTAGATTCCCACCAGCCCCCGCGTTCCAATAAACTCCTCAGCCGAAGGCTTAGAGGATTCGCCAGGGAGTGTGTACGACTCGGCTTTGGCTGAAGGATTCGCCGTCAACATGGCGGCAATCATGGAAAAAAGGCCGAACCGGAAAAACCCGACATATTTGTGCATGGGGAGCGTCCTCCGGAACGTTTTTATTTGCGGTGCCATGTTGCGTCCCGCCCCGTATCTCTCCCAAAAAAGTACCCGACCCGTTCCCACCGAAGACCGCGGCACGCGGCGCACGGCGCCGATCAACGCGCCGCCTCTCGTGTGCGACGAAATGAGCGGAAGCAACTAACGGATCGGTGGAGCATAAAGAATGCCGCCCGCATTCCATAATTCATTCAGTCCGCGCGGTATGCCGAGATCCGAATCGACACCGACATTGCGCTCATAGACTTCGCCATAGTTTCCAACGTGGCGAATGATCCGCACGGCCCAATCCTTGGTGAGGCCGAGCTCCTCGCCATAAGTGCCCTCGGTGCCGACAAACCGCATGACATCCGGTTTTGTGGATTTGAGCGCCTCGTCGATGTTCTGGGACGTGATTCCAAGCTCCTCGGCGTTGACCATCGCGTAGAAAGTCCATTTCACGATCAAGAACCAGTCATCATCCTTGTGGCGCACCACCGGTGCGAGCGGCTCCTTCGAAATGACATCCGGCAAAATGACATGATCGCTCGGCCTCGAAAGCTTAAGCCGCAGCGCATAGAGCCGGGAGGCATCGGTTGTCAAAACTTCGCATTGCCCGCCATCGTAAGCCTTGAACACGTCGTCCATTTTCGCGAATTTCATTTCCCGATACTTCATATTGTTGGCGCGAAAATAGTCCGCGAGGTTCAGCTCTGACGTCGTGTTCGACTGCACGCAGACCTTGGCCGCATCAAGCTCGAGGCCGCTCTCGACGTTGCGCGACTTGGGCACCATGAATCCTTGGCCGTCGTAGTAAGAGACCGCCGCAAAATTCAAAGCGTAATTGGTTTCACGCGAGAGGTTCCAGGTCGTGTTGCGGGACAGCACGTCGACCTTGCGCTTCTGTAGTTCCGTGAAGCTTTCGCTGGCGTCGAGCGGGACGAATTTGACCTTGTTGGGATCGTCAAAAATCGCCGCCGCAATGGCGCGACAAAAATCGACATCGAAGCCGGACCAATTTCCTTTCTCGTCGGCGCTCGAAAAACCGGGAAGGCCGGTGTTGACCCCGCACAGCACCGCGTCGCGACGCACGGTTCTTTTGAGAGTTTGGGTATCGTATCGGTCGAAAGCGATAGCGGCCGCCGCAACTGCAATCGCAACCGCAAAACCGATCAACAGGCCGGATCGAAAGTTCAGCGCAAAGAGCTTCCGCATGTTCTATCTCGCTGCTGAAGGTTGCATCGTACGATCACAATTCCGGCTTCTGCCGGACGATGACCTTGGTCCCGACCGGAATTCGATCGTAGAGATCGATCACGTCGCCGTTGACCAGCCGGAAGCATCCGGACGAGACCGCGCTGCCGATAGTCTTCGGCTGATTGGTGCCGTGGATGCGATAGACGGTGGTGCCAAGATAAAGCGCCCGCGCGCCCATGGGATTGCCAGGCCCTCCGGCCATGAAGCGGGGCAAGTACGGCTGCCGCTCGATCATTTCCGGCGGTGGAGTCCAGTCGGGCCATTCCTGCTTGCGTGTGATGTGCAGCAGGCCCTGCCACTGAAAACCCTCGCGGCCGACACCGATACCGTAGCGCAGCGCCCGCCCGCCCGGCTGCACGACGTAGAGAAACCGCTCGGCCGTTTGAACAATGATCGTGCCGGGAGCTTCGGTGGAGCGGTAAAGAACGACCTGGCGCCGAAACTGCGGCGACAGTTGCTCATCGGCAGCATTGGGAATGACGCCCGGTTCATCACCGATCGACATGTCTACACGTTGCGCGAAAGCGTGCGACACCGGCACCGCAAGGAACGCCAACAGGACGATCTGGATAGGGAAAGAGAAGCGAAACAACAGCATCGGGAATCCCAGGTTGAAACTGAATCGTGCCAGTTGCATAAAATCTAATTCGCCTGGGGTCGGCAAGCCCTGCTTGGATATCCTTTGGGGAGCCACTCGGGCCTACTATAAAGGCGTACCCAATCGCAACCGGTCGCACCGGAGAACAGGCATCGCCCTGCGCGCGCAGCGGAAGCGTACGCGTAGTGCTTGCCTGCTCGGCAGGTCCCTAGCCCTCGATCTCGGCCAGCTTCGCCCAGGCCAGCCACTTGCGCCAGCTCTCGCCGAGCTGTGCCTGTGCCGATTCGAGCGTCGGCGCGTGGCCATCCATCCGCATGTCCGCCGGCATGCCAAAAATGCCGGTGATCGCCCAGAACCACTGGAGATCCGCGGGCGCGCGGCGTTCTTCATAAATCCGACCCACGGCAAATTCGCCACTGAAGAGGGTGTAGTCGCTGCGGTCTTTGTCCGCCGGAGGGTTAAGGCCGGTCGGGCGAAGCGCGAGACCCATGCTCTGCTCCCTACCGCGCACTTGCCGCTGAACGTTCTCTCCAGCGCAGGAAGGCAGCATGCTCGAGTGAGGCCCGATGGCTCGCAACGATCCGGCACCAGCGCGCTTCATCTCACGCACCGCTCGGCCGCCAACTTCTTTTGCCGCAAAGTCGAGTGCAGCGAGCGCGCGCCGCGTGCGATCAACTCTCCGGCCCGCTTCCCGTATTCCACCGGGCATGTCGCGGCGGTTGTGTCGCCCAGCGAAGCCGCTGGAGCGTTCTCGCGGCCCAGGGCGCCACCCGTCGCTTGTGCCTGCGCGGCAAGCCTCAGCCAGCGAAATTGCAGATTTCGGCAGTAGGCGACGATCGCTGGTGAACTCGCCAATCGTGCGCGTCGCGCGCAGGCGGTAGCCTGATCCTGACAGTAACTTGCATACGACATCCCCCAGCCCTCCCCTTCACCGTGCACAGGCTGCTCAGGAAGGCCAATTCGTCTCGGTGTGGAATAGGTCCATCGAATAATGAGATCGCACCGAACTGTTGCATAGCAACCACATCGAAGGGCAAACCAATACCTGCACACCTCCTCAGCCGCGCTCGCGTCGTAGGCGGATACCGCGTGCGTCGCGCAACTCGCGCAAGCGCCTTGACGCGGCCGCTGCTGCACGCGCCTCTGCGAGGTTTTAGACAGCCGAGCCTGCCAACCTTAACTGCGAGATGGGCGCAGAAACAGTCGCTGGAAAAATCCGCCCTCGCAACGACGCGCGTTGCCGGCGAGCTCCTGCGCGGCGGCGCTCTGTTGCTTTTGTTTTTCTATCTTAAGACGGGCGCCGATGAGCTCGTGGACCTTATAGCGAGCCTGAAAGTGGCGCTTGGTGAATTCCTGATAAACGTCGTAGCTCGGATTCGCGTCCCAAATGAACCGCGTGATTTCTATGAAAAGCTCGCTATTTCTTCTGAGTCTGGGATTGCTGGTCTCCAGGAGCGTGAACGCGGCGCGGCGAACGCGCGCGTCCTTTGAACGGAGCAGCTTATACACATGTGATTTCGACAGTGCGCCATGTTTGACCATGATGGTCTCCCGGGGAGACCTTATAGCGCAAAGCTCCCATCATGGCGGACGGCTCTCACACTATGGTGTCTAGAGTCTTATTTGCCGGCACACGCCGGCGGCATTCGCCACCGTGGCGCGAGCCATATGCGATGTCCTAAAGCGTCGGAGCGTCGGCACGAGCGGTCAGTGTGCCATGAGCACCGGCAATTCCGCGTTGCTGAGAATGTAGCGGGTGGTGCCGCCAAAGATCATTTGCCGCAATCTGCTCTGGGTGTAGGCGCCCTTGATCAGGAGGTCGCAGCCCAACGCCTTGGCGTGAGCCAGAACCGCCTCACCCGTCACGCGGCCATCAAGACCTACGGTCAACGGTTTTGCCGGCACCCCATTCAATTGCAGATAGCGGCACAGTTGCTGCCCGGTCGGTCCGGGCACCGCCGCTCCGCCTTCGACCGTCAATACGACGACGCGGCTGGCACGCTTGAGGATGGGCAGCGCAAAGGCGGTGGTGCGCGCCTGCTCGGTGCTGCAATTCCATGCAATCAAAACATTCGTGCCCATCTGGGGCTGCGGCGACCGCGGCGCAATCAACACCGGCCGACCGCTTTCGAACAAGCCGGCCTCAAGCGTGGTCATCCGTGGGCCCTGCGGATCGCGACCGGGCTTACCCAAGACAATCACATCGAAGAGGCGACCGTGGCTGCCGACAAAGTGGTCGCCCTCGGGGGCATTGTCCAACCAACCGCTCGACAGAGCCTTTGTGTCAGCTCCGCGCGGCACGCCATGGGCTTGCATGAAGTTCTCGAAGAGGCTGCGGCCTCGCTGCTCGTTTTCCGCGATGTCGTGCTCCAATGCCGGTATCGGCACGGCGGCTACGTCGCCCACCGCGAAGGCGGTGGGGAGCTCAACGCGCAAGGCGAACCCTTCGACGTAGCTGTCGAATTTGCGCGCGAGCAGGAGCGCGGTCTCCAATGTCGCGTTCATGCGATCGTGCTGTTCGATCGGCACCAGAATGGTCTTGAAGCTCATGGCGATCCCCCATTCGTGCGCGCGTCGCCGGCCGCACGCGCAGAGGTGAGCGAGGCCTTAGACGTCTCGCCGTCTCGCGCACGACCCGCTAGAAAGCGACCGGCATCCCGCTCGCTCTCTTCTATCATGCCAACGGCCAGGCAAGCTCGATCGTGAGCAGCCCGATTACCTGACGAGCGAATTGCTCTTTTGCCGCTCCGCCGCGTTCACGGGCTGCGGAGAAGCCGGCAGCTGCAGCACGGTCGCGTGCTGGCCTTCGCACAGACGGGTGAGCAGCACGGTCTCCCCGTCGGGGAACTCCAGCGCATCGTGGTGCACCCTCGGCTTGCCCACGTTGATCTGGCGGAACCGAGCCACTTTCGTCCCGAGCTTGATGTGCGGGAGGAAAGCAAAAAAGCGCTCGTACCTGACGTCCTGTTCGAACGCGACCTCCGTGCCGGGTAACAGGCACACAGCCACGTTCGGCGCTCCGATGGCCGCGAATCCCCGCGTCATGGAGTTCTCGAACATCGTCGTTACCAGCTCGTCTCCGACCTTCGCGGGTCGGGATGCGACGAGGTCTAGACTGTAGTCACACATTGAAGGCACTCCTTTCGCCCGACATGGGTCGGAGCGAGGACGCGGGACGCTCGAAGGGGTCCCGGAGAATGAGTTGGGTTGAAGTGCCGGATGCCTTGCGATGGGCGTCTCGGTCGCTCTAGGTCTGCGATTTTAGCCAGAGAGGGCCGCGATAAAAAGAGGCAACGGGGCGCCCATGCGACGCACGAGCGCAGGGCGCACGCCGCCGGTTGCCCGTGCGCCCCGATCGGGAGCATCATAGGCCCGTCACGGTGGAGGGCTGGCCCGAGATCGGGAGGTGCGGCCCACCGCCCCCACGTGACCGACGAAAAACGTGACCAACGAAGTCGATCAGAACTTCGGCGGCATTCCAGGGAGGTTGCGATGTCATTGCGCATGTCGTGCGGCGCCATCGCGTGCGCCGCTTTCATCACGTTAGCGCCTGCTGCGCTCGCTCAGGATTGGCCCAACCGCTCGATTCTGGCCGTCAGCACGGTGAGCGCGGGCAACGCCGGCGACACCATCGCACGCATCGTGCTCGATCAGGTCTCGAAGCAGCTCGGCCAGTCCTTCGTGATCGAGAACCGCACCGGCGCCGGAGGGACGATCGGATCCGCCTCGGTGGCCAAGGCCGATCCGGACGGCTACACGATCCTGCTGTTGACGTCCTCGCAGGGCTCTGCCGTCGCACTTTACAAGACGCTGCCGTACGATCCGCTGCACGATTTCGTTCCAGTCGCCCTGTTCGGCGTGCAGCCGAGCGTGCTGGTCGCCGCGCCCGCGAAAGGCTGGACGTCCGTCGCCGACCTGGTGGCCGCCGCCAAGGCGAAGCCGGGCGCGTTGAACTTTGCCTCCGCCGGGCTGGGCTCGGCCTCGCACTGGGCCGCCGAGCGATTGCGGCTCGCGGCCGGCATCAACGTCCAGCACATTCCGTTCCGTGGTCCGGTCGAGGCCTTCACCGAGGTGATGACCGGGCGCGTCGACTTCTACTATCTGCCGATCGCACCCGCGCTGCCCAACATCAGGGACGGCAAGGTGGTGGCGCTGGCCGTGAGCACGGCGAAACGCGCGCCGGCGCTGCCGAACGTTCCGACGGTGGTGGAGGCGGGCTATCCCGACGCGCAGTATCTGTTCTGGGGCGGTCTCGCCGTCCCGGCGAAGACCCCGCGCGCCATCGTCGATCGGCTCAACGCCGAAACGCAGAAGGCGCTCGCGGTGCCGGCCGTGCAGGAGCGATTGGCGACGTTCGGGGTCGAGCCGATGCCGATGACGGCGGACGAGTTCGGCAAATTCTACCGCGACGACGTGGCGGCGATCGTCAAGCTGGCGAAAGACGTCAACCTGGTGCCGACCAACTGACGCGCCGCGCGCCCGGGCGCGTTGGACCGACAATTACAACGACGGTGCGCCTTGGTTCCTTTGACGCCCTTCCTGTGGCCGGCACTCGCCGCGGCGACGGCGAGCGAGATGGTTTCGGCGTTCGCCAAGGAACTTGCGCAGCTGGCCGCCGGGGACCCCTCGAACTCCGTGCCGCGCGAGCCGCGGTGGACTACGCCGAACCGCGTCGCGCTCGAATTGCCCTCGATGCGGCTGCGCGAGTTCTCGCCGGACGGCGACGGCATTGCCACCTTGGTCTGTGCGCCGCTGGCCCTGCATGACGCCACGCTGACCGATTTCGCGCCCGACCACAGTCTCGTCGCGGCGCTGCAAATGGCCGGGCTGGGAAATCTATTCGTGACGGATTGGCGCTCGGCGAGCCCCGACATGCGCTTCTTTTCGATCGACAGCTACCTCGCCGATCTCAACGTCGTGGTGGACGAGCTCGGCGGCTGCGCCAATCTGGTCGGGGTGTGTCAAGGCGGCTGGATGGCGCTGGTCTATGCCGCGCGCTACCCGGGCAAGGTGCGCGGGCTTGTTCTGGCAGGAGCACCGGTTGACATCAACGCCGGCGAATCCGAGCTATCTCGGCTCGCCCACAGCGCGCCGGCGTCCATGGCCAAACAACTGGTAGAGGTCGGCGGTGGATGCGTCCGCGGCGCGCATCTGCTGCAGCTGTGGAGACATCCGCCGCTCGAACCGCAAGCAATTCGTGACCTGTTACAGGTTCCGGATGATATGCCGGGCAGCTCTGCACTGATCGCGCGCTTTCGCGAATGGTACATGCGCCCCATCGATCTCCCCGGCACCTATTATCTTGAGGTTGTCCAATGGCTCTATAAAGACAATCAGCTGGCAACGGGCCGTTTCGCGGCACTCGGCCGCCCGATCGATCTCGCGATGGTGCGAGGCCCAATTTTCCTGCTCGCGGCACGCAACGACGAGGTCGTCGCTGCCGAACAGTTGCTCGCGGCCAGATATCTTGTTAGCAGCAAAGAGCTCCGCACGGAGATCACGCCTGGCACGCATCTCGGGCTGTTCATGGGAGCAACCACGCTGCGACAAACTTGGCCCGAGATCGCGCGCTGGCTCGCGGCTAGGTCCGCCGGACTGCCGACGAGGTGATCGAGTGAAAACGGCTGAATTCTTTACGACGCGGCGTGCTTGCCGCGGGGCGATGCGCGAACAGATCTAAAGCCCCTTCGCCTCGAACGGTAAGAGAGGCCGCGGGGTCAAATGCTCAAAGCGAGCAGTTCAATCGCGCCGATACCGATCACGAGCACTGCGAGCGCGACGGGATCGTAGTCCAGCCAATACCGCTTTGTTTGCATGGTACGCCTCCCTGTTCCCGTCTTATTAGTCGTCCGGCAGGCAAATTGGTTCAAATGCATCACAAGGCATTGGAATTCCTTGTGAATTACAACCGCACGCCGACCAAAGTCGTAGCGCCCGGCTTGCCGCCCGCGTGATCCTTCCCGTGTCGATATGGTATAGCGGGGTCTTAGACCTGGACGGGAAACCGCGTGAGACGGATCCCATTCGCTTTGAGTTCCAGCCGCTGTGGCACTGCTCTAGCGACCAGGAGCCACTCACTGCGAGCAAGGTTCCACTGGCTTCGCCGGCCATAGGCGCCCGAGTTTCCCGGCGCGGATAGGGAGAAATTCCATGGTCATTGCCAGCAACAACAAGACGTCAGTCCTGCTTGGATTGCTTGTTTGCGCTCTCGGCATTTCGGTCTCTTCCTCTGCCGACGCTCGGAAGGCGAACAGACAAGGCACCTATGTCGAGCAGGAATATCCGAACCCGACACCGGGCATAACGGTCATGCCGCGCAATACGCCGAAAGCAAATATTGTCTGTTGGACCCCCTGCGGTCAGGCCGGCGCTATCGTTCTGGGCGCTGATCCCGATCCGAATATCCGGGCATATTTGATTCGCGATGCCAGCCGCTACTTCGGCGGTGGCTCGCGATAAAGGGGGCGCTCGCCGATCGAGCTAGGGACTAGGGTCCACGGCGCTCAGTCAGGAACTGCCGAGAGGCGGTCATCATTGCTTGCGCCAGCTGAGGATATTGTTGTTCACGTGTCGAAAGATGGTCGCCGAGCATTTGTTACGAGGAATTAATCGGAGCGCAATGTCCGTTGGATGAAGCGAGCGTTAGGCTCAGCAAGGTCAAAGCGCGCGGGTCATTCAGAAATAGCGGGAAGGCGCCATGAACCGACGACATTTCGGGTTGAGCGTTGCCGCCGCGGTTTTGCTGGCCCAGCAGTTGCGCGAAGCCGTTGCGCAGAGCGCGGGCCAACCGCCTTCCACCGCCGACACCGATGCCGCATGGCGCATGCGCGACGCCGCCGCCGCCTTTCTCGCATCGCTCGACGAAGCCGCACGCAAGGCCGTCTCCTTTCCGCTCGAAGCGGATCAAAGGACGTCGTGGAGCAATCTGCCGGTCGCGCTTGTTCCGCGGGTTGGAGTGAATATCGGCGCGCTCGGCGTGGACAGCAGGCGCCGGCTGCACGATCTCCTGCGCGCGTCCACGAGCAGCCAGGGCTATCACAAGATCGCAGCGATCATGCGCCACGACGACATTCTGCGGGCGGCGGAGCTGGAATACCTGCAACATAATCCGCCACGGCCGCGGGCCGGACGCAACGCCATCGAGAGCATGGGATCGGCAAACTATTGGGTGGCGATCTTCGGCGAGCCGGTGCGCGGCAAAGCATGGGCTTGGTTGCTCACGGGCCATCATCTCGGCGCCACCTTCACCTGCGCCGACGGCCGCGTGACGGCGGCGCCGTTGTTCCTGGGCGCGCAACCGTTGGAGGACCTGACCGGACCATATGCCGGTTTTGCGGTGCTCAGTCACGAAGGGCTGCATGGTCTTAATCTCGTCGGCTCGCTCCATCCGGAGCAGGCCAAGGTCGCCATCGTGTCCACCGAGCCGTTTTTCTCCGACGTGCTCACGGGCGTCGGCCGGCGCAACAGCCTGAGCCGATTCGAGGGCCTTCCCGCCGGCGATCTCGAGGCGCCACAAAAGCAACTGCTGCTCGCGTTGGTCGAAGAGTACGTGCACAACGCCGATACCGACGCGGCCGAGCGGCACCTCGATGCCATTCAACGGGCTGGCCTCGAGCAACTGCATTTTTCCTGGCGCGGCCCCACCAACGACGTTCGCAGCCCCTTCTATTATCGGGTGCATGGACCGCGGTTGATCATCGAATTCGCCGTTCAGGAACCCAATCACGTCCACACCATCATGCGCGACCCGCAAAACGATTACGGTATGGACTGGCTGGGGCAGCACTATGAGGAGCATGCATACAGTGGCAGATGAGGGGGCTGAATCGACCAACTATCGGCGTGCAACCGCGCGCGCGCCAGCGCTTGCGTTCGCCCTTTTGATCGCGCCGGCGGTTTCCA
>WNFM01342173.1_pt4 | contig 16130 bp, 15 predicted proteins | sample 5400271 | NCBI WGS metagenome assembly WNFM01 (sample SAMN13153352, study PRJNA577476) | soil metagenome | isolation source: 60 cm saprolite on Douglas fir-dominated hillslope | place: USA:California | collected 2013-09-17
CCCGCGGGCACGAGGAGGAGCACGGCGGCGATGGCGCCCCCCAGCGCGATCGCGTTGGTCAATGGGCCGGCCTCGAGCACGTCTCCGCCCACGGCGCGCAGGGCCAGCCGCGCCGGCAGCGTCAGCAGCGGGTAGAAGGAGAAGTGATAGCAGTAGAACCGGCCGTCGCGTCCCTCGAAGTAGTTGCCGAGCGCGTCGTCCGGCGAGACGGCGATCCCCGAAGCGGCCGCCCGGCGACGCAGCGCCTCCACGTCGCCCGGCCGCAGCTCGGGACTGCCGTGCGCGGCCCACGACTCGGCCATGAGGAGATATTCGGGCGCGTCGCCGAACGGACGCGGCGGAAACGCGAGCGCCACTCCCGTCAAGACCACGAAGGCGCCCACCGCGATCACGCGGTCGACGGCCGTCACCGCAGCCAGGCGGCCACCTCTGTCCCGTAGGACGGACCCATCGCCTGCACGAGGTCGTTGTGTCCCGCTCCGGGGACGACGTGCAAACGCCGCGGCTCCCGGGCGGCCTCGAACAGGGCCTCCGCGTGCCCCACGGGAACGATCTCGTCGACCTCGCCGTGCAGGATCAAGACCGGCGCGCGCAGGCGGCCGATACGTTCCAGGTTGGGATACGCATCCCCGGCCAGCGCGGACAGCGCGGCCGGATAGTGCTGGCGCGCCACGTCGCGCAGGCTGGTGAACGTGGACTGCAGCACGCAGGCGAGGGGCGCCGCCTCCAGGGCGAGCCGGAGCGCGATCGCGCCCCCCAGCGACTCCCCCATGTAGACGAGGCGCGCGGCGTCCACCTGTCCGCCCGCCACCAGCGCGGCCCGGGCCGCGCGCGCGTCCCGAGCCAGCCCTTCCTCGCCCGGCCGGCCCGTGCTGCGGCCGTAGCCGCGGTAGTCGAGGAGAAGGACGTCGAGGCCGGCTCCGGTGAGGGCCCGCGCGTGATCGAGACGGTGCGATACGTTGCCGGCGTTGCCGTGGAAGAAGAGGACGTGGCCGCGCGCGGGCGCCGCTCGCGTGGGGACCCACCAGGCGTGCAGGCGCTCTCCGTCCTCGGTCGGGATCGTGAGGTCGGTGAAGGCCAGCCCAACGTCCGCGGGGTCTCCGTAGAGCTCCCGGTCGGGGAAGTAGACGAGCGAGTCGACGAGCGTGGACCACATGGCGCGGAGACGGCCCTCATCGTGCCTCACTCCCCCGCCGCCGTCATCCGGTTAGGATCGTCGCCATGCGCTTCCACTGGCCCACTCGCCGCGGGATCCTCCGGCGGCTGGCCGTCCTCGCTCTGGTCGCGGTCTGGCTGGGCGCCGCGACGGCGCTCGAGACGCGACGGCTCCACGCGACGCTTCCCGGAGGCACGCGGGGGGCCGCGAACGTGGACGAGGGACAGCTCCTCGAGGACGTGCGGCGCCTGTCCGCACCCGACATGGAGGGCCGGCGGACGGGCACGGAGGGCAACGCGCGGGCACGCGCCTACATCGTCCAACGCCTGAGGGACGAAGGGGCATCGCCGCTGGGCGGGGCCTACGAGCATCCGTTCGCGTTCACCCACACGAGCGTGAAGGCGATCTGGCGCCGCGACCGGGCCGTGAGGATACCGATGCGAGGCACCAACGTGTTGGCCCTGATACCGGGATCGGCCCCGGGCCCCGCGCTCGTCGTGTCCGCGCACTACGATCACCTGGGCATCCGGAACGGGAACCTGTATCCCGGCGCGGACGACAACGCATCCGGCGTCGCCGCCCTCCTGGCCGTCGCGCGCGTGCTCCATGGCATGCCCCCGCGCCACCCCGTGGTGCTGGCGGCGTTCGACGCCGAAGAGCTCGGACTCCGCGGGGCCCTGGCGTTCCTGGCCGCGCCGCCGGCGGACATGCCGCCGATCGGCATGGACGTGAACCTGGACATGCTCAGCCGCAGCGAGGGATCGGACTTGACCGTCGCCGGCACCGGACCCCAGCCGTGGCTGCGCCCCGACGTCGAGGCGGTGGCGCTCCGGAGCCCCGTCCACGTCCACCTCGGCCACGACCGTTCGTGGTATCGCGCGGGCCTGGTCGAGAACTGGACGGAGAGCTCCGACCACGGGCCTTTCGCGGAGGCGGGCATCGCCTACCTGTACCTGGGGGTCGAGGACCACGCGGACTACCACGCTCCCACGGACACGTTCGAGCGGATCGATCGGCCGTTCTATCGTGATGTGGCCGATCTGGTCACGTCCCTGGTCACCCAGGTCGACGGTCGCCTGGATGAGATCGCGAGTCACCGCCGCCCCTGATCGCGATGGCGCCCCTGGCGCTTCCCAGGCCTACAATCGTCTGGGAGACCGAGAGTGGGGACCATGCACACCCGGCGGGCGTTCCTGGAGAGGGCGGGGCGCGCCGCTCTCGCCTGGCCGGCCGCTTCGCTGGCCGCGAGCTGGGCCAGGCCCGCCCTGGCCGCGGGACCGCCGCTCGTGGCTCCCTCGCCGGCGACCCTGCCGACTCTCGCCCAGCGCTTCTCCGACCTCCGGCGCCACTTCATCTTCGATTTCTATCCCTGGTACGGCGGGCCGCCCGATTACCTCCACTGGGACTATCTCGACCGGCGGCCTCCGCTCGACCTTTCCTCGAACTACGTCCCGCGGCTGGGCCCGTACGATTCGCGTGCGCTCGCCGTGCTCGAGCAACAGGCGCGGTGGATCGCCGACTCCGGCGTGGGTGCGATCGCCCTCAGCTGGTGGGGCATCGGCCACTACACGGACGCCGCGGTGCACGACGTGATGGACGTGATGGCGCACCACGACATCAAGGTGACGTTCTGCCTGGAGCCCTATCGCGACGACCGCGGCAAGGTCTTCGCCAAGGACGTCCGCTACCTCGTCCGCGAGTACGGAGAGAAGCGGGGCTTCGACGCGATGCTGCTGCTGCGCAGCGCGGACGGCCGCGAAGGCCCGCTCTTCAAGGGGTTCGCCTGCATCCTTCCCACCGATTCCACGGACTGCCACGGCCAGACCAGTCCGATCTCCAACTACACGACGGACGCGGAGTGGCGGTCGCAGACGGACGAGGTCCGGGACGCCTTGCGCGGAGATTTCGACCACGTGACGCTCCTGGCCGATTCGCTCCACTGGACACGGACGGTGGCGGCGGGCTTCGACGGGATCACGGTCTTCGACAACTACATCGGGCCCGACCGTTACGCCGGGTACGCCGCGGGCGCGTCCGCCAACGACCTCGTGTTCTCGTTCAACGTCAATCCCGGCTTCGACATGATCCTGGACCGCGACGCCCTTCCGGGATCGTGCTACGCGCCGCCGGCCTTCGCCCCGCCCACGGAAGCCGCCCTCGACTGGTCGCGCAGCGAGGAGCGCGAGCGCGCGGCCCGCCTGAGCCAGACGCGCATCGCCTCCGCCTTCCAGGCCACGCTCGCCGTGCAGAGCGATCCCGCGCTCTCCAACGCCCGCCGCGGGTTCTTCCTCGTTTACATCAACTCGTTCAACGAGTGGCACGAGGGGCACGCCTTCGAGCCGATGAAGGACTTCGGACAGCTCACGGCCGAGGAGCGCGCGCTCGGCTACCACAACCCCGCCCACGGGTCGTACCGCCTGGAGACGCTGGGGGCGCTGCTGCGGCCCCTCCTCGCGGACCGGACCGGCACCGGAGCGGAGGCCGCCGGGGTTAGCATTCCCACAGGAGGACACACCCGTGCCCGAGACATTCCCCAGACCCGGTGAGGATCGCGTCCCGCCCTTCTCGGAAGTGACGGCGGCGTTCGGCGGCCACCGGCGCGTGCCTCCGCCCGTCAACGAGCCGGTGAAGGCGTACGCGCCCGGCTCGCCGGAGAAGGCCGAGGTGAAGGCGCGCCTTCGCCAGATGGCGGGGGAGACGATCGAGATCCCTCTCGTCATCGGCGGGCGCGAAGTGCGCACGGGCGAGACCGCGAACACGGTCATGCCGCACGACCACGGGCACACCGTGGCGCGCTGGCATCGCGCGCGGCGCGAGGACGTCGAGCGGGCCATCGCGGCCGCCGCCGAAGCCCGCCGCGACTGGTCGGCCTGGTCGCTCGAGGATCGCGCCGCCATCTTCCTGAGGGCGGGCGAGCTGCTGGCCACGACCTGGCGCGCGACCCTCAACGCGGCCACCATGCTCGGCCAGTCGAAGACGATCTTCCAGGCCGAGATCGACGCCGCCTGCGAGATGGCGGACTTCTGGCGGTTCAACCCCTTCTACGCCCAGCAGCTCTACGAGGAGCAGCCGATCTCCGATCGCGGCGTCTGGAACCAGCTCGAATACCGGCCCCTCGAAGGGTTCGTCTACGCGATCACGCCCTTCAACTTCACGGCCATCGGCGGGAACCTTCCCACCGCGCCCGCCCTCATGGGCAACACCGTCCTCTGGAAGCCCGCCTCGTCCGCGATGCTCTCCGCCTCGTACACCCTGCGCCTCCTGCAGGAGGCGGGGCTGCCGCCGGGCGTCATCAACCTCGTGGCCGGCGACGCGGCCATGATCACGGAGACGGCGCTGAGCCACCGCGACCTCGCCGGCGTCCACTTCACCGGCTCCACCTCCGTCTTCAACTCGATGTGGAAGACGATCGGGGCCGGGATGTCGCGCTACCGCTCGTACCCCCGGATCGTGGGCGAGACGGGGGGCAAGGACTTCATCGTGGCCCATCCCTCCGCCGACGCGCAGGCCCTCGCCGTGGCCATCGTGCGCGGCGGGTTCGAGTACCAGGGCCAGAAGTGCTCGGCGGCGAGCCGCGCCTACGTGCCGCGCTCGCTCTGGCCCGAGGTGCGCGACCGCGCGGTGGCCATGATGCGCGAGATCAAGATGGGCGACGTGACCGACTTCCGCAACTTCATGGGCGCGGTCATCGACGCGCGCGCGTTCGAGAAGATCAGCGAGTACCTGGCCGAAGCGAAGCGCAGCGCGAAGATCGTCGCCGGCGGCGGCGCCCGCGGCGAGAAAGGCTGGTTCATCGAGCCGACGCTGGTGGAGGCGGACGACCCCGGGCATCGCCTGCTCTGCGAGGAGATCTTCGGTCCCGTGGTCACCACGCACGTCTACGACGACGCGCGCTGGGCGGAGACGCTCCAGGTCGTCGACTCGACGTCACCGTACGCGCTGACGGGAGCCGTCTTCGCCCAGGACCGCCGCGCGGTGCGCGAGGCCTCGTCCGCGCTGCGCCACGCCGCCGGCAACTTCTACGTCAACGACAAGCCGACGGGGGCCGTGGTCGGCCAGCAGCCGTTCGGCGGGGCCCGCGCTTCGGGCACGAACGACAAGGCGGGCTCGAAGCTCAACCTGGTGCGCTGGGTCAGCGCGCGCACGATCAAGGAGACGTTCGCGCCGCCGCGGGATTACAAGTACCCGTTCATGGCGGAGGAGTAGGAAGTCGCCCGTCGGATGGCGCGGGGGGCGCGCGACGGCCATCGAGCGGTCCGCGGGTTGCCGTTGGCGGGGGGATCCGGCCCGAGCGTTGGCGTCGGTCACAAGCCTCTCATTGCTCACCAAGGCGATCGACGCCGGTGGACATCGCACCACTCGCCGTTTCCTGAAATCGGTCTGCCTCGCGGACTACGGAACTCCCGTGAGGGCCGAAGACCAGCTGGGCCTCGTATTGGTTGTGTCGCCGACAACGAAGGGAGATGTTCTCGACGGTGGCCAATCCTCCCAGCGCGTAGGGCTCGATGTGATGGAACTCCAGGAACGTGCGCTCCGAACATCGATGTCCGTCTCGGGAGACGAAGGCGCACTGCGCGCCATCATGCTGCGAGACTGCGCGCTTGACGTCCCTCGGGACATCCCGCGAAGGGACGACAGGTGTGCGAAGCTGCCTATCCGCCCCGGGGCGGATAGGACGCGGCCGCGGCTTCGCGCCTACCCCGAGCTTGCGTTTCTCCACCTTCTCGAGAAGCAGGGTGAGGGCGCGGTCGAAGATCGCAGCCGGATCACCGTCCGGAATTTCGCGACGGAGGAGGGCCTGGACGCGCCGTAGCTTGTCGTGGCTCTCCTTGCCGATCGTGAACTGGACACGGTAGCGCTCTGGTGAAGTGGTCTCGATGATCGGGCGGCGCTTCGTCGGTAGCGGCGGTGGAGAGCTGATCGGTGGTGCCGGTTCGGGAGACCGAAGCGTGGCCGCCTCGACGCGCGTCGCCGACGACGTGGCCGCGGGAATCACCGTAGGCGCTGGCGTGACCGTTGGGAGTTTCCGGACGGAAGACGGGACGTCGGGTCGCGGCGCCAGTTCCGCGACCAGGGCCTCGATCTCGCGCCGGCTTCGGCCACTGGCCCGGGTGAGGACGGTTTCGTGGTTTTCCGGTGTGAGGTGCGGACGCAGGATCCGGACGGACGTGAGGGACATCGCGCCGGAGGCCAGCAGGTCGAGGATCACCGGGAAGTCTCGGCAGGCTCGGGCCGCCTGGATGCGGTTGCAGGTGGCGTCCTCGGAGAGCAGAAGCACCTCCGTGCAATATGTGAAGAGCGAACCGTGGCCTTCGGCGGCGAAGAGGGCGGGTCGGGCGTCGAGCGCGGCCAGGTGAGCCACGAGCTCCACCGAAGCCTCCCTTTCCTTGCCGGCAAGCGCACCGACGCGTGCGAGGAGATCGTGATCGGAGAGGCTAGAGGCGAGAGCGAGGATGTTCGTATTCATGTCCCTATAGGTATCACGGTGATTTTCGGGCCTCAGCCGAGGCTCTGGGGGGCGCCAGGAGCTTCGCCTTGACCTTCGTTCCGCACGCGCGGTGACATCGGCGCGGGAACCGCGGAGAACGGCGAAGACGCATTGCAGGAGCGGTTGTGGAACGGAGTCCGCTGCGGAACGAGCCGCGTGTTCGGAAATGCGGGTCCGAAGTCGTGAGGCGAGAAAAATAATCTTGGATGAGAGGCACCGATGGCTGACGCTGGAACAACGCGACTCACGCGGTTGACAGATAGACGTTGTGGCCAGGTTGAACTGTCAACTACGAACGCCGTCTACCTAGCGGGCACCCCGTGACGCCGCCTTAGACGGCGCGGTGATGGCCTGGTCATCGCGGAACCGGATGCCCCCCGCATCCTCCAGCCCCAGGCGAGCCCATAAGGCCGCCAGATCCACCTGCTGCGCCGACTGCGCCAGGCGCGCATAGAGCGGGCCCAGCACCGGGACGCCGACGGCGTGGTCGGCCGCCGCCAGCGTGCGCTCCACGGGCCAGGTGACGGCGATGCTGCCTCCGGCGTCGAGGATCGCGCGCAGCGCGTCCTCCAGCGACCGCCGGTTGTCCGTTCGCTCGCGGATCTCCACGTCGGCCAGGAGCCAGAACAGGGCGCCTCCCCAGTAGATGGCCTGGAAGCCGCGGTTCGCGTCGAGGCCGCCGGCGCCGGGCACGCCCTGCGGCGTGCGGCGCACGAGGTCGGTCCACACCTCCTCCACCGTCAGGTGGCCGTGGCGGGCGCGCGCAATCGGCTCCACGTAGGTGGCCAGCCCCTCCTCCATCCAGTGCTGGGCGCGCGGGAGGTTGGGCAGGCCCAGGTGGACCATCTCGTGGGTGAGGACCCAGTCCCGGCGCAGGTCGGTCTCGCTGGCCGCGGCGCCCACCCAGATCATGATCGACCCGCCGCCGTTGCCCATCGTGGTGCCGAACCCCACCGCGCGGCGGCCGCCCGGAATCAGGATGACCAGCGCGCGCGGCAGCGGGAACCGGCCGTAGTACGCGGCCACGTCGTCCGCCGCCCGCTCCACCCAGGCCAGGAGAGCGGCCCGATCCACCCCCGCCTCCCCCGGTAGCACCGCCACCTCGACTTCGCCCCCCGTCACGCGGATGTGCGCGGTTTCGAACGGCCCGAAGGCCGAGTACGGCGCCTCGGGGAGATCGGCCAGGTCCGCTTCGTACGTCCCGGGTCCCGCCGGAAAGATCCCGGTGGCGAAGGAAGTGCCCGCGGGCGCCGTCACGCGGAGGCGGTAGCGGCCGGGACCCCGGGCCGCGGGACGGATCAGCCAGACCGAGGGCGCGGCCACCAGCGCGCCGCCCTGCGCGAAAGCGGAGTTGCGATTGCGTGCGCCGCGGGCCGCCTCGTCGAGTTCGAAGCGATAGCGCACCCGGCAGCCGAGGCGACAGGCGGTGGTGCGCAGCGTGTCGTCCTCGACCGTGGCCACCGTCCACGTCCGGCCGCTCGCCACCTGTGCCTCGCGCACGTAGCGACCCATCCCGTCCTCGAACACGAGGCCGCCGCCGGAAGGGCCCTCCGTGAAGGCGGCCTGCACGCGCAGCTCGCGCGCGCCGTCACCGGCCTCGACGGAATAGTCCGCGATGGGAGCGGACGCCGGAGCGGCCGCGACCGGACCCGCGGTGGCGGCGAGCACGAGGGCGACGAGGGACACGCGCATACATGGGAGAGCTTAGCCGGGATCCTCGCCGCGGGCGCGACGGGCGCGGCGGACGATGTCGTCCAGCGCCGCCTTGCGGCCCGGCGCGGCGGTGGCCGCGGCCTCGATGCACACGGCCAGCACGTCCGGATCCGCGATCGCGCTGCTGGTGAGCGACCGCAGGGCGGCCGCGCCCACGCCGGCGTCGGGCGCGTCCGGCGAGGCGGGCAGGGCGGCGATGACCCGCTCCACGTACGCGCGATCGCCCGTGGCGGAGTAGCTCGCCCACAGGTCATCGATGGCGGAGCGCGAATCCACGGGCACGGCGCGGATGTCCGGCGCGGGGGACGCCGCTTCCACGCCCCAGCGCGCGAGCGCGCTCGCGCACGCCTTCGTGCCACACCGCCAGAGCGCCTCCGCGACGAAGCGGCGAGTGCCCGGCGCGAAGGGATGCCCCTCGACCTCGACCACGGCGTCGGGGCTCTTGGCCAGGACGTGGCCGAAGAACGAGCGCATGCCCCCTCGCGCCGCCTCCGCCTCGAGGGTGGACCCGTGTCGCGGCAGCTCGCTCTCGAGCGCCACCAGCGCGGCCACGACGAGCTCCGGGCGGGGCTCGCGATGGTAGTACGTGAGCCACGCTTGAAGCTCCGTGGGGGAATGGAACTCGGGAGAGGGGGCGGCCCCCCCGAACAAGGCGAGCACGACGGCGGCGATGGTCATCGAGCAGCTCCTCGACTGCTCGCCTGCACGAGGCATGCCTAGCCGGCCAGTTCGGACTCCAACCGCTCCAGGAAGAACCCCACGTCGGTGACCAGGCCGACGGCCTGCATCGTTCCGCGGTTCGAGAGCTTGACCGGCACCGACTCCGCCATGTCGACGCACACCGTGCGCACGCGGGCGGGCAGCAGGTTGCCCACGGCGATCGAATGGAGGGCGGAGGCGAGCATGAGGCACATGCCCGCCCCGCGCAGCGCTCCGACGTACGCCTTCTGGGCCGCCAGCGTGTCCGTGATGACGTCCTTCAGGGGCCCGTCGTCGCGGATGGAGCCGGCCAGGACGAACGGGATGCCCTTCTTGACCACCTCGTACATGACGCCGGAGGGGACGAGGCCGGACTCGACGGCGGGGCGGATGCCGCCGGCGCGGTTGACGGCGTTGATCGTCCACAGGTGATGGCGGCTGCCCCCTTCGATGGCGCGGCCGCTCATCTGGCACACGCCCAGGCTGGTCTTGAGGATCGCCTTCTCGAGGTCGTGCGTCGCGAACGCGTTGCCCGTGAGCAGGACGTCCACCCACCCGTCACGCACGAGGCGCGCGAGCGCGACGTCGCCCCCGGAATGGACGATGGCGGGGCCGGCCACCACCACGATCTTCTCGCCCGCCTCACGGGTCCGCCGCATCTCGCGCGCGCTGCCCGCGATGACGATGCCCTTGTTGGTCTCCGCGGAGACGTCGTTCGACATGAAGCCGAACACGGAATAGTCGCGGCTGCGCTCCAGCGGGCGCACGCGGATGCCCGGCCCGCGCAGGGCCACGCTCTCGCCCGCCCGCACCTGACCCTGCTTGACGCAGGTGGGCGCGCCCTCGCGCAGGACGAGCGCGCAGTCCATCTTCTGGTCGCGCGCGGGCTCCCACTTCCCGTCCACGCGCACGAAGGTGTCGAAGTTCGTGGTCGAGTAGAACTCGTCGGGCAGGATCCCGTCCGCCTCCGCGGGCGCGAAGCGGACGTTCTCGACCAGGGTCTTCGCCGCGCGCTTCTTGCCGTGTCCCTTGCCCGGTCCCTCCGCGGTGGCCCCGAGGTAGCTGAGGTCCTCGAGGATCCGGTCCACGGCGTCGGGCGCCTCCGCCCTCACGGCCAGGCGGATGAAGGACGGGGCATCGTTGGTCTTGCCGACCTTGAATTCGAGGACCTCGAAGTCGCCTCCGCCCTCGACGATCCGCGCGAACGCCTTGCGCAGGATGTCCGAGTCGATGAGGTGGCCTTCCATCTGGACGGTTTCTTCGACCATTTCGATTCCAATCTTAACCAACCACTCCGGCCGCCCCGCTGGGCGGGGCCGCCAGAGTGCCGGGGGGGACTGCGGTACGCGGAAACGGATGTCGCTCCTCGTCCCCCCCGGACCCCCTTGTCCCCCTCGAGATCGCTAGAGTTTCGGCAGCGTGAGCGTCTGCTGGGCCTGGTACTTGCCCTTCTTGTCCGCGTAGGAGACCTCGCAGGGCTCGTCGCTCTCGAAGAAGAGGACCTGCGCGATCCCTTCGTTCGCGTAGATCTTCGCGGGCAGGGGCGTGGTGTTGGAGACCTCGAGGGTCACGATGCCCTCCCACTCCGGCTCGAAAGGCGTGACGTTCACGATGATGCCGCAGCGCGCGTAGGTGGACTTTCCGACGCAGGTGCAGAGCACGTTGCGGGGAACGCGGAAGTACTCCACGGTGCGCGCGAGGGCGAAGGAGTTCGGCGGGATGATGCAGACGTCGCCCTTGAAGTCCACGAAGGAGCGGGGATCGAAGTGCTTGGGATCCACGATCGTGGAGTTGATGTTGGTGAAGATCTTGAACTCGTCGGCGATGCGGACGTCGTAGCCGTAGGACGACAGGCCGTACGAGACCACGCCGTCGCGGACCTGCTTGTCCGAGAACGGCTCGATCATCCGGTGCTCGACGGCCATGCGCCTGATCCAGCGGTCGGATTTGATGGACACCCACACCCCCATCAGGAGCGGCCCGAGGCTCCGTGAAGGAGCCAAGGATCCTACGGAATCGCGGCGGGCGGCAAGCGGCATGATCCGAGCGTTCGAACGAGAAACGCTTCAGGTCCGCCGAGGCCGGCGGCCGGAGCGCCCTTCCGGCGGCGGGCTCTGCTCGAGGGCGTCCATCTCGGCGAGGGCGGCGCGGTGGGCGGGATCGATCTCCAGGGCGCGGCGGAACATGGACGCCGCGCGCGTGGCCAGGCCGCGGCGCCGATAGAGGGTGCCCAGGAGGTAGTGTGCCTCCACGTGGTCCGGCTCGTCGTGCACGGCCGCCTGCAGCTCCTTCTCCGCTGCCTTCTCACGATCCGGAAGCTGGAGCAGGGCGCGTCCGAGCAGGACGCGCGCGCGCGTTCGCATCCGGCCCTCGCCTCCCGTGGCCGCCGCCTCGAACAGGGCCGCCGCCTCCCAGGCCTTGCTCTCGGCAAGGAGTTGCCGGCCCTGGGCGAGCATCCCCTCGAACCCGAACGCGTCGCCCGGGCGCGCGGATCGCCCCGCAGCCGGCACGGGCGCCGCCTCCGCGCGGGGCGCGGGCGCGGTCAAGGCGCGGTAGGCGTCGTTGACGCGGAAGAACACGGATTCGACCTTCTGCCTGAGGTCGGTCAGGCCCGGTTCGTGGAACACGTCGGGGTGGTAGCGCTTGGCGAGACGGAAGTAGGCCGCCTTGAGGTCGGCCGCGGACGCGCCGGGCGCGACGCCGAGGACCTCGTGATCGGAGCGCCGGCCGAGCCCCTCGTAGAGAGCCAGGATCTCCTGCCGAAGCTGCGCGGGCAGCGGGGCATCCGGCGGAGGGATCGGGCCGGCGGCGTATTCGAGGATGCCCGTGCAAAGCAGCGCGCAGAGGCTGCGCTCGGCCGTCGCCGCCGGGAGGGCCACGCGGCTGAGGACTTCGCGCGCGGGCCGGATCCCGTTGACGCGGGCGAGCACGGCCCCCTCCTCCGCGCCGAGGTCCATCCGCTGGTAGAGGACGAGCGGATCGTCGCTGCCGAGCAGGACGCGGTCGAGGTTTCCGAGCGCGAAGCGCACGTCGTCCTCGCTGCGCACGGCGCGCACGGCGGCGAGAACGGCCTCGCCCGTGGAGATGGCGAGGGGCCAGTCGTCGTCGAGGAAAGCCTCCGGGTCCTGCTCCTGGAAGGTGTAGGTCCCCTCGCGCATCGAGAACACACTGGTCAGGATGGACCGTACGTGGAGGGCCAGCGCTTCCTCGAGCCCGTTCTCGTCGAGGACGCCCATCTCCACGAGCACCGCCCCCATGCGCTTGCGATCGCGAACCACCACCGCGGCCGCGCGCTCGAGGACGGCGGCCTCCAGCTTCCCGCTGGCCAGCAGCACCTCGCCCAGGCGGAGATCCTTCACGGACGCCTCGCCGTACACGATATGGCCGCTCATGAAGCGGACGGAGCGGCGCTCGTCGCCGCGGATGAAGCGCAGCATCCCCGTGCGCCGGCCCCGATAGATCGACCTCAGGACGTCCGGAACGATCCCCGGCTCGATGCGACCCTTCATGGCGCGGGCTCAGCGCCGGAAGAGGGCGAGGATCGCCGTCAGCAGGAGGCTGAGCAGCAGCGAGGTGACGAGGGGCAAATAGAAGGTGAAGCTTCCCCGCCGATAGACGATGTCGCCGGGCAGCCGGCCCAGGCCCGGGATCCGTGCCCCGAACATGAGGAGCAGGCCGACGACGACGAAGACGCCCCCGACGACGAGCAACGTGCGGCCGATCTCCGCCATGAGCCCATCCTAACGCCGCGGGTCGGCGGCGGTGGAGGCGCGGCGCAAGCGGTCGACGAGGGCCAGCTTGTCCGGGAAGGCGATCTTGGTGATGGTGATGCCGCAGCCCGTGGGCAGCCTGGGACTTGCGGACTCCTGCCCGTTCACCCAGGCCACGCGGCCCACGGCGGGGGCGCGCCACCCATCCGCGAACACGAGATCGAAAGCCACGGAATGGCCCAGGGGCAGGGGAGGCTCGCAGGCGACGAAGAAGCCCCCGACGCTCAGGTTGGTGACGGCGAGCGAGGCGCCGGCCACGTCGCAGCGGACATCCTCGATCGAGATACGGTCGGTGCTGCGCATCGGGGCCGATTGTAGGCGGACCGGGTGCCGGATGACGTCCACGCGGCGTCCTCGGGGCAAGGCAGTGCGGCCGGTCACGCGCGTGACGTGTGGACGGTCACTTCGCGCGGCGGAACGGGTGCTCGAAGCTCAAGTACAAGAAGACGCCGGTGTCGCCTTTGCTGGGCCCGATCCCGATGGGCACGGCCAGGCCGGGAACGATCTGGAGTCCGCTCGCGAAGTTGTACGCCCAGCGGACGCCGGGGCTCAGGTACAGCGTGTCGCGGCGTGCGGTGCGGCCGGGCCCGACCACGTCCTGTACGCGCGTCCAGGCCAGCTCCGCGAGCGCGTTGAACGTGGGACGGACCAGCCAGATCACGCTTTGCCCGGCGTTGAAGCCGAGCGACCGCGCGCGGTCGCCCGCATCGTCCCGCGCGCGCGGGATCCAGGTGGCGCCGAGGTTCTCGTGGGCGACCGCCGCCTTGCCCAGCGCGATGCTCACGGCGCCGTTCGTCTGCAGGCCGACGCCGCCTGCGCCCAGGCCCTTGGACGAGGACCCGGTGGGGACGAGCAGGCTCAGGCGAGGCGCGCACGCGATCCCGTTCTTGTCGCGCACCTGGTAGCGATAGTTGATCGCGACGTCGCCGAGGCCGTGCGCCCCTGCCACGCCCTGCAGAGGCACGGTCACACTGAGCTGGTGCCTGGGGCCAGGCACCGGCCATTCCTGGGTGAAGGTGTAGATCCAGTCCGAGGGACCGAAGCGGGTCAGGGCGCTGATGTGCTGGACGACGCCGAACTCCTGGTTGTAGGCCTCTTCGAGCAGGAAGCTGTTGTCCGAGATGCCCGGGGCCGGGGCCGGGGCCGGCGCCGCCGCCTGCGCGCGCGCGACCGCGGGCGCGGCCAGCATCGCGAGTCCAAGCGCCACAGCGAGGCGGAGGGCACGTGATCGCCCGAGCCCGGTCATCCGCCAGATGATCGCATTCCGGCCGTACCATGTCGCGTGACCGAAGAAGGGCGCTTCGTGGTGGTCCGCACGGAAGAGAGGATGGCGGACGAGCTGGCGGCCATCCAGGAGGCGTGCTTCCCCACCCTCAGCGCGAGCGAGCGCATGCGCGCCGAGCACTATCGCGCGCACGTCCGCGTGTTCCCGGAAGGACAGCACGCGGTGGTCGAGACGGCGACGGGCCGGGTGGTCGCGGCCTCCACCGACTTCCGGACCACGATCGACTTTCACCACTACCAGCATCGCTACCTCGACGCCGTCGCCGGCAACTGGCTGTCCAACCACCAGCCCGCGGGCGACTGGCTCTATGGCGCGGACGTCGGCGTCCATCCCGAGTTCCGCCGCCGCGGCCTGGCCACCCTCCTTTACGGCGAGCGCCAGGCCCTCTGCCGCCGCCTGGGCCTTCGCGGCCACGTCGAGGGCGCCATGCCGAAGGGCTATCACTTCTTTCGCGACACGATGCCGATCGAGGCCTACGTCGCACGCGTGGTGCGCGGGGAGATCGACGATCCCACCCTGACCGTGCAGCTCCGCCGCGGATACCACGTGTACGGGATGATCCCGGACTACCTCGAGGATCCCTCTTGCGCCAACTACGGCGTGTTCGTCGTCTGGCGCAACTCCGACCGCCGCTGACCGCCGCCTCCCTGCGCCCGCTGATATCCTGTCTTCGAGGGGTGACGCATGAGTGACCGACCATCCTGGCCCCGCCAGGCCTTCGTCGCCGGCGAGTGGCGCAGCGCCGCGCGCACGTTCCCCGTGCGCAATCCCGCCACCGGCGAGACGCTGGCCGAGATCGCGGACTGCGGCGCGGACGAGGGGCGGCGCGCGCTGGAATCCGCGGTGGAGGCGTTCCCCGCCTGGAAGGCGACGCCGGGCGCGGAGCGCTCGCGCATCCTGCGACGCTGGTGCGACCTCATGACCGCGCAGGCGGAGGACATCGCGCGCTCCATGACCCTGGAGATGGGCAAGCCCATCGTCGAATCGCGCTACGAGGCGAAGTACGCCGCGTCCTTCGTGGACTATTACGCGGAGGCGGCGCGGCGCATCGGCGGCGAGCTGTTGCCCGCCCCCTTCCCGCACAAGCGTTTCCTCGTGCGCCACGAGCCCGTCGGCCCCGCCTACGGCATCACGCCCTGGAACTTCCCGGCCGCGATGGTGACGCGCAAGGCCGCCCCCGCCCTGGCCGCGGGCTGCCCATTCATCCTCAAGCCGGCCGAGCAATCGCCTCTGACCGCGCTCCTCCTGGCCCAGCTCTGGGAGCAGGCGGGCGGGCCCAAGGGCGTCTTCCAGGTCCTGCCCGCGCTCGATCCGGTGCCGATGTCGCAGGTCCTCATCTCCGACCCGCGCATCCGCAAGCTGACCTTCACCGGCTCCACGGACGTCGGCCGGCTGCTCTATGCGCAGGCGGCGCAGACTCTCAAGCGCGTCTCGCTCGAGCTGGGGGGCAACGCGCCGTTCCTCGTTTTCGAGGACGCGGACATGGAGAAGGCGGCCAAGGAGGTCGCGGCGTCGAAGTTCCGGAACGCCGGGCAGACCTGCATCTGCACGAACCGCGTCCTCGTCCAGGAGTCCATCCAGCCGCGGTTCACGGAGGCGTTCTCGGACCTCACGGCGTCGCTGAAGGTCGGCGACCCGATGCTCGAGGACACGCAGATCGGCCCGCTGGTGGACCAGCAAGGCTTCGCGAAGGTCCGGGCGGCGGTCGCGGACGCGGTGGCCAAGGGCGCGCGCGTCGCCGTGGGCGGCGAGCCGCGGGGCGGGCTCTTCTTCGCGCCGACCGTCCTCACTGGCGTGCGGCGCGGCATGAAGGTGCTCGACGAGGAGACCTTCGGGCCCGTGGCCCCCGTCGCTCCCTTCCGCGACGAAGCGGAAGCGGTCGCGATGGCCAACGCCACCGGGTATGGCCTGGCCGGCTATCTCTGGACGCGCGACCTCGGCCGTGCCTTCCGCGTCGCGGAGGCACTCGAGTACGGGCTGGTCGGCGTCAACGACGGCGTCCCTTCGGCCATGGCCCCG
>WNFM01270451.1_pt1 | contig 16129 bp, 12 predicted proteins | sample 5400271 | NCBI WGS metagenome assembly WNFM01 (sample SAMN13153352, study PRJNA577476) | soil metagenome | isolation source: 60 cm saprolite on Douglas fir-dominated hillslope | place: USA:California | collected 2013-09-17
CGACGTCAACGGCCAGGTGATCGCCATCCAGCCCGGGCCGGTGGTCACGGTCTTCGAGTTCAAGCCGGATGCCGGGGTCAAGTACAGCCGGATCGTCTCATTGGCCGACGACCTCTGTCTCGCCATCGAAGCCGACTCGATCCGGATCGATCGGATCGCCGGCAAGTCGACGGTCGGCATCGAGGTGCCCAACCGGACGCGCGAAACGATCTCGCTGCGCGAGATGCTCTCGAACGATCGCTTCCAGAAGTCGGCGGCGCCCCTCACCCTCGCCCTCGGCAAGGAGATCAACGGCGAGCCTTACTACGCCGACCTGGCGCGCATGCCCCACCTGCTGGTCGCCGGCTCGACCGGCTCCGGCAAGAGCGTCTGCATGAACACCATCGTCACCTCGATCCTCTACAAGGCGAGCCCGGACGAGGTGAAGTTCATCATGATCGACCCGAAGCGTCTCGAGATAACAAGAAGGCCTCGAACGCGCTGCGCTGGGCGACGATGGAGATGGAGAGGCGCTACAAGCAGCTGGCCGAGATCGGCGTGCGCAGCATCGATCAATACAACATCGTGGCGCGCCGCGAGAAGAAGGAGCGCGCCGACGCGGCGACCGCCGCGACCGACGCGCCGCACGCCGAAGGCTCCGAGGGGGCGCCCGCTGCGCCAACCCCCGAGACGGAGGCGCCGCGGCCACGGACCGTCCTCTCCCCGGCCGAGCTTCCGGAGCCGCTTCCATACGTGGTGATCCTGGTCGATGAGCTGGCGGATCTGATGATGACGACCGGCCCAGAGGTCGAGGAGGCGATCACACGCCTGGCCCAGATGGCGCGGGCCGTCGGGATTCACCTCATTCTGTCGACCCAGCGCCCCTCGGTCGACATCATCACCGGCGTGATCAAGGCGAACTTCCCCTGCCGGATCGCCATGCGGGTCTCGTCGAAGGTCGACTCGCGCACCATCCTCGACGCCAACGGCGCCGAGCAGCTGCTCGGCCATGGCGACATGTTGTTCATCCCGGCCGGCACGGCGCGCATCGTCCGCCTGCATGGCCCGCTCGTCACCGAGGTCGAGGCGACCCGCATCGTCTCGTTCCTCAAGAAGCAGGCGAAACCGGAATACGACGAGACGGTGACGCGGGAGGACCCCCAGAACGCCCCGGGCGGCGCCGGCCGGCGGGACGAGGAGGTCGATCCGGCCTACGACCAGGCGATCCGGCTGGCGATCCAGATGGGGCAGATCTCCACCTCGCACCTGCAGCGCCGCCTGAAGCTCGGCTACGCCCGCGCCGCGCGGCTGGTCGACATGATGGAGCAGAACGGCATCGTCGGCCCTCCCGACGGCAGCAAGCCGCGCGAGGTCCTGGTCGAGCCGGAGTTTCTCGAGCGGCTCAACCAGATGCGCGAAGAACAGGGGTAGGAGGCGGCGATGAAGACCTGGCGACGATGGATCCCGGTCGCGGGGCTTACGCTCCTGGCGCTCGCGCTGCGTCTCGCCTACGTCTGGCAGATCCGCGGCTCCTCGCTGGTCATCCCCGAAGAGCTCGACCCCGGCTTCTATTACAACTGGGCGAAGGAGATCGCGGGCGGCGCCTGGCTCGGGAAGGACCCGTTCGTCCAGAGCCCGCTCTACGCCTACCTCCTCGGCCTCTTCATGAAGCTGGCGGGGGACGGCATCACTCCGATTCTCGTGGCGCAGTCGCTCGTCGGTTGCGGCACCGTCCTGCTCACCTATGTCGCCGGCCGACGGCTCCTGGACGAGCGGCATGGTCTCCTGGCCGGGCTCCTGGTGGCGTTGTACGGTCCGTTCATCTTCTATGAGGGGATGGTCATGAAGACCTTCCTCTCACCCTTCTTCACGATCCTCCTGGTGCTGCTGTTGGACCGCGCGCGCGAGCGGGCCGAGGCGGGAACGGGTGACGCTCGGGCTTCCGGCCGGTGGCCGCGGATCGGCGCCGGCGGGCTCTTCGCTCTCGGCGGTGTGGCGTACGGTCTGACCGTCCTCGACCGCGACAACTTCATCCTGCTCGCCCCGGCGCTGGCGCTGCTGGCGCTGTTCCTGGGCGGAGGCGCGACGCGACGCGGCCTGAAGGCGGCGGGAGCGTTCACTCTTGGCACCGTTCTGATCATCGCGCCGGTGACGCTGCGCAACTGGGTGGCGGCGCACGAGTTCGTGCTGCTCACGACCGGAGGGGGCGAGGTTTTCTTCATCGGCAACAACGCCGACGCCAACGGCCTCTACGTTCCGCCGCCGTTCGTCCGGCCCGATCCGCGGTACGAGCATGCCGACTTCATCGACCGGGCCACCGAGATCGCCGGCCATCCCCTGACGCCGATGCAGTCCTCCTGGTTCTGGTTCCGGCAGGGGCTCAGCTTCATCCGGGACGACCCGGGCGCCTGGGCGCGGCTTCTGGCGCGCAAGATGGTCCATTTCTGGAATTTCTACGAGCTCCCCGACAACCTCGACTATTCGGTCGCCCAGGAGTTCTCGCCGCTTCTGAACCGGCTCAACTTCGTCTTTCCGCCGGTCTCCTGGCCGACCCTCAGCGTGCCGGCGGCGGGCGTCTGGATGCCGGTGCGGCTTCACCTCCTGTTGAATTTCGGCACGCTGGCGCCGCTGGGGCTTCTCGGCCTCGTCCTGACGCGACGTCGCTGGCGGCGGCTCCTCCCGGTCATTGTTCTGCTGTTCGGCTACATGGGAACGGTCCTGATGTTCTTCAACTTCTCCCGCTTTCGGGTGCCCGTGGTGCCGCTTCTCGCCCTTCCGGCCTCGGCGAGCCTCATGGCGGGGTTGCGGGGTCTCGGCCGCGTCGGCGATCTTCTGCTTGCGTTCGTGAAGCGCTCCGGGGAGATCGCCGCGCGGACGCGGGCCCTGCGCCCGTCCCGCCCGGCGCTCCTCGCCTTGGCCCTCCTGGCGATTCTCACCGTCGGCGTCAACATCGAGCTGCCGCGCGGCGTGGTGCCGGCGATCGAGCAGGCCCTCATCCTCGGCAACGCCTACTACGCGCAGAACGACCCGGACAAGGCCCTCGAGAGGTACCAGCTCGGGCTGCTCCTGTTGAACGAAGGCCCGCCCGGCCCGGAGGGTGATCGGCTGTTGACCCGCCTCGGTCCGGCGGTGACGCGCGAAGCGCTGGCGCGCGAGCTCGAAATCGAGTCTGTGGCTCGGGGACCGCAGTTCAAGGGAATCCATCTCGGCATCCACCACGGTCTCGGTCTGGCGCGGCTGCTCAAGGCGCAGGCGATTCTCGAAAGCGGGGGGAACCGCCGGTCGGCGATGGCGCTGCTCGATCAGGCGATCGCCGACTTCAACGAAGCGCTGAAGATCTCGCCCTCATACCTCCTGTCGATGCGGAAGCTGGCCCGAGCCACCATGCTGAAGGGGGACAACGCCGGCGCGGTCGAGATCCTCACGAAGGCGGGCGACCTTTGGCCCGAAGACATTCGCACGAGGCTCGAGCTGGCGGAGGCGCTGTTCAACAGCGGAGAGTACAAGAAGGCCCTCAAGACGCTCGATGAGATTCGCCTCAGTCGCGTCGCCTTGAGCAACCTCGATCGGGCGCAGCTGTTCGTGAACCGGGCCCTGATCTTCTCGCGGGGCCTGAACGAGCAGGGGCGGGCGCTTTATTGCTTCGAGAAGGCGCTCGAGATCGAGCCGGCGTATCCCGAAGCGGCGCAGGTCCGGCAGGCGATCCTCAGCCTGAGCGGCTCCGGGTTCCAACCGCTTTCCGACGATCTGTACGACGAGCCGGCGGCCACGAAGCCGAACGGATCGCCCGGGTCGCCCGGACCCCGGGCCGGCGCACCACCTCCCGCTCCGGGCGGGGCGCCCCGAAAGCCGGCCTCAGGATCCTGAGCGCTTCGACGCCAGAGAGCGCAGCGCCTGGCGCGCGGCCCGCTGCTCCGCTTCCTTTTTGCTGCCGCCGCTCCCCCGCGCCAGCAGCTCGCCCTCAACGAGCAGATCGACATGAAACAGCGGGCGGTGCGGCGGGCCCTCGGTGGCTTGAATGCGGTAGCGCGGTGTCGGCCGGCCCTTCGCCTGCAGGATCTCTTGAAGACTGGTCTTGAAGTCCTTTCCCTCGACTTCGACCCGGTCGAGCCGCTCGATCTGAGAGGCGAACAGCCGGTCGACGAGGGCCCGCGTGGCGGCGTCGCCGCCGTCGAGATGCACCGCGGCGATCACCGCCTCGAGGGCGTCGGAGAGAAGCGACTCCTTGGTCCTGCCCTGACCCCGCTCGGCGGTCTTGCCGAGACGCAGGCAGGGGCCCAGCCCGATCCCACGGGCCACCTCGGCCAGGTTCGGACGGCTGACCAGGAACGCCTTCAATTTCGAGAGGCCTCCCTCGTCCATCTCCGGGAACCGCTTCAGCAGGCTCTCGGCGATGAGAAAGCCCAGCACGGCGTCGCCGAGGAATTCCAGCGCTTCGTTGTCGTCCCCGCGATTTTCTTCGTGCGCGTACGAGGAATGCGTGAGGGCGCGCTCGAAGAGCGCCGGGTCGCTGAACCGATGGCCGAGACGCGTTTCGAGCTGGGTCAGCTCACGGCTTCGCATGCGTCGATCCGGACGCCGGCGCGGTCTGACCGGAAGGACCGGGGGCGGCGGCGGCCGACTGGCGCTGGGCATACTCCTGAATCCGGCGCAACAGGTCGTTCCCCTTCTGGCGCTCCTGCTGCGCCTGGAAGCGCTTCCCCTGCGTGTCGTAAAGATCGGCCAGCTTCAGGTGCGCATCGACCTCAAGGCGGGTCAGGGCGTTCTGTTTGTAGGCCCACTTGAGGTACGCCTCGAGCTGCGCCGCCGCCACCGGCAGGTCGCCCAGCTTCAGGCGCGCCGTCCCCTCGAGGTAGTCGATCACCGGGAACTGGGTGAGACCGGTCGGCATCGAGCGCAGCTTGCCGAACTCGGCGATGGCGTCGCGATACTTTTCGAGGACGTAGAGATTCCGTCCGTGCGTGTAGAGGACGACCGGAGTGTCGGCGTACAGGCGCGCGGCCCGCGCCAGATATCCCTCGGCCTGCCAATGGTCGTTGTTGTCCAGATAATAGGTCCCGAGACTGAAGAGCGCGTCGAGATTGTCGGGCTCGGCGTCGAGAACCGCCCGCCACTCCCCCAGGGCCCCGTCGACGTTCCCCTGCTGCAGCAGCGCCTCACCGGCGATCCAGCGTGCCTTCAGGGGAAATCCGAGGCGGGTCAGCTCTTTGGCCAGGTCATTCGCCCTGTCCGGATCGGTCACAACGCCCAGGTACGCCTTCGCCAGGTCGTAGAGGAATGCGGCCCGCTCCTTCGGTGTCGCCCCATAGTTCTTGAGGTGCGGCACGAGATCGCCCCAGTGCCCGTTCACCCGCGCCAGAAACGAACCGTTGTCGTGAATCGTCAGCGGACGGTAGGAGGCCACTTCCACCGCGGAGCCGTCGTCGTCGTTCACCGGCCCTTCCCCCAGGATCGAGCGCAGCGACTCCCCTCCCATCCGGAACTCCAGGAGCAGCCCGTTGGCGCCCAGCGGCAGCACCCGGGCCATGTCCTGCGAGACGCTGGCGCTCGAAGAGAGCACGTTCTTGAACCATCCGACGTCGACCGTCAGCGGTTCGGACGACCCGAGAACCAGGAGGTCCTCCGGGGAGATCTGGAACACCGCGATCTCGGGGAAGGTGCGTGCGAAGGTCCGCAGGCTCGCCCTGATCGCCACCTCGCTCGTCGAGGCGAGCGCGATCCTCTGGGCGACGAGCCCCTCCGGTTTCAGCCGCGCCTTGAGCAGGCCGTACCCCTCCTCGGTCAAGAGCGCCGCGGAGTGCGTCAGCCATGGCTCCATGGAAGCGACGATGATGACAACGTAGCGCGCGCGGTCGGCGAACAGCCTCGCCCGGGCCTCGTCGTCGATCCGGGTCACCCGGCTGTCTTCGAGCGGGCGATGGTTGTAGTCGGTGAATAACGACGACGCCTCGAACAGGGCCGGCTCGCGTTCCAGGATCGTCACCGATTTGACCGGATGCCTGAGCACCGAGCCGACGGTCACGCCGCAGAGGTAGTCAATCACCAGAACGCTCTCGGCCGGTCCGTGCATCAGCAGCGGGATGTGGGCCTGGAGCACCTGGGCCCGGGCGTCGGATCCGGTGGTGGCCTCGACTTTTCCGTCGACCGTCAGGGCCAGGGTCTCGATCGGCGGAAGCCCGTCCCCCGTCGATTGCAGGGTCCTCTCGACGATCGCCGTGGCGTTCTGTCCTTCCCGATAGAACAGCACCTCGACGCCGCGACGCGCCGCCAGGTATTTTTCCGGATCTCCGAAGCGCTCCAGGGCGCGCGCCCCGTAGCGGTAGAGGCCGGCGGCGACGATGCGCGGATCCCAGGCGGCCGGGAAGGCGCCCAGGGCGATCATCAGTCCCAGAAGCGCGAGCGAGAGGGTGGTCCGAAGCGTCGGACGCCGGAACGGCACCGCACCCAGAAAGAGAATCGCCGAGATCAATCCGAGGGCCGCGGCCAGCGACACCGTCCGGCGCACCCCGAATGCCGGAAGGATCATCAACCCGACCAGAAGCTCGGCCAGTCCGACACCGATCGCCAGAAAGACGATCGTCCTGGCCATCGGCCGCCGGGTTGCCCTCGCCGCCAGCGGCAAAAGGGTCAGCGCTCCGCCGAGCGGCAGGCAGGCCGGGAGAACCAGGCTCGCCGCCGCCGCAAGCGCCGGCAGGAGCGACAGGGCCGGTTTCGACATCAGAGGCGTCAAACGCAGGTACAGCAGCGCCGTGGCCGGGACGACGTGCATCGACAGGTAGGAGAGCAGCGACGAGGCGGCAATGAGACCGGTCAGGGCCGCCATCAGGGGCCCGAAACGCGCCGCAAGACCGGCAAGAAGCAACGCTCCCGCGGCGAGGCCGGCCAGGAAAACGGCTCCGACGACCGCCCGGGCCGGCGCGGCGTCTCCGGAGATAAGCGCCAGGGTCCGGCTCCAGGCGATGTAGTAGGCCCAGCCGCAGAAGCCGATCAGCATGTTGGAAACCGCCAGCTGGATCCCGGCGAGGGTTTCGTCATCGATCAGAACATCATCATCCTCGGGCTGCGGCGGCGACGCCTCGCCGCGCGCCAGGTTCAATCCGACGGCGCCCGGGCCTTCGAGCCCTCTGCGTCGAACCAGGATCGTCCCGCCCGCGGCGACGCCGCACAAAGCGATCCCCATCAACGCGGCGCCGCGCAAACCGAGATCGGGGATCAGCACCGCTCCGGCCGCCAGAACCCCGAGGGCGCCTCCGGCCAGCGCCAGCCCGATCGCGAAACCGGTGGCGATCGCCAGTTTCTCGACTCCGGTGATCAGCAGGCGGCCGAAGATCGGCAGCATGGAGAAGTAGCAGACGGATGGGACCAGGAAGAGAGCCAGCGCCAGGGCGAAGCGCAGACCCCACTGCCCGGCGGCGGTCCCTTCGAGAACGTTCCAGAAGAGAAGATACCCTCCCTGGGCCAGCCGGAAGAACAGGGTCGAGGCGGCCACGGCCAGGCCGAAGCAGAGCTGCAGGGTCGCCAGGTTGGCGACCGGGCTGACGGTCTGGGCGGCGGCCCGGCCGCCGAAGTGAGACCCGAGGAGGGCCCCCAGGGAGACCGCGGCGACCGCCGCCATGCTTGCGGCGGCGGTCGCGCCCGCGCTGAGCCCGTAGAGCCGCATCCCGACCACGACGAGGATGCCGGCGGCGGACGAGGCCATCAAATAGAAGGCGAACAGGAATGTCGGGGCCAGCATGCCGGTCTCAGGCCTGGCCGGCGACCCTGGATGGGCCGGCACGGCGGCAGGCTGGTCCTGTCCGGTCATGTTTTCCATAGACCGCGGATTCTAGCACCTTCGGGCAAGGCGCTTGCCGCCCTCGTCGAAGATCGGGGCGGCGGCGAGGCCCCAGCGCTTGAGCCTGAAGAGGATCGCGGTTCCGAGAACGCCGAAGCCGTACCGGATGCTCGACAGGAACCCGATCGAGGAGGCTTCGGGGAAATATCTGCAGGGGCTGCTCACCTCGCCGATCCCGAAGCCGAAGTAGATCGCCTGGCAGAGCATCTGGTTGTCGAAGACGAAGTTGTCGGCATTCTCCATGATCGGCAGGGTCTCGAGCACCCGCCGGCTGAAGGCACGGAACCCGGTGTGGTACTCCGACAGCTTGCGGCCGACCAGGAGATTCTGGGCCAGGGTCAGGAGACGATTGCTGACATATTTATAAAGCGGCATTCCGCCCTTGAGCGCCCCCCGCACCAGCACGCGCGAGCCGATGACGACGTCGAAGAGCCCCGAGCGCAGCATCTCGACCATCGCGGGGATCATCTGCGGCGGATACTGATAGTCGGGGTGGAGCATGACGACGATGTCGGCGCCATGGTCGAGCGCCGCCTGGTAGCAGGTCTTCTGGTTGGCGCCATAGCCGCGGTTCTTTGGATGGACGATGGTGCGCAACCCCAGACGGCGGGCCAGCCCGGCGGTATTGTCCTGGCTGGCATCATCGACCAGGATGATCTCGTCGACGCTGCCGCGCGGGATCTCGGCGCAGGTCCGCTCGAGCGTCCTCTCGGCGTTGTAGGCCGGCAGCACGACGATGACTTTCAGATGCTCCGGCACGCGGTCTCCTGCTTCGGTTGTACGGCATGCTATTCTACCTTTCCATGCCGAACTCGCGCGCCCGCTTCCTTCCCCGCGCCATCGTCGCTGCCCTGGCCACCGTGCCCTATCTTCCGACCCTCGGCTTCGGCTTCGTCTTCGACGATATGTACCTGGTGGTCAGGAACCCGTTCTTGCGCGAGCCCTGGACCTTCATCGTCGCCTTCGCGCGGCACTTCTGGTATGGCACGCAGTTCGAGGCCGGTTACTACCGCCCGATCGTCGTCGCCAGCTTCGCCCTGAATGGCAGCCTCCTGGGATGGGATGCGGCGGGCTTCCACCTGGTCAATGTCCTTCTTCATGCCGCCAATGCCGTCCTGGTAATCGTCCTGGCCCGGCGGCTGGGGGTTCCCGAGCGGGCATCATGGATCGCGGCGGCCTTTTTCGCCATTCACCCGGTCGCCGCCTGGCCGGTCGCTTCGGTCGTGGCGCGGGTCGATCTCCTGCCGGCCTTCTTCGTCCTTCTGGCCTGGTGCTGCCACGCCTCACCGCGCCCCGGCAAGCGCTCGGCGCTGCTGACCGGCCTGTTCTTTCTCGCCGCACTGGCGTGCAAGGAATCGGCCATCGCTTTCCTCGCAGTGCCGCTATTGACCTGGCTGCGCCCCCCCGTCGGCCCGGCCGGGGAATCCGGCTCGCAGAGAGCGCGGAGGCTCGGCGCTTGCTCGCTGGCCCTCGGCCTCTATTGCGTGATGCGCCGGGCGGCGGGAGTTCCGTTCCAGCTCGGAAGAAATCTGATCGATCCAGTGATCAACCCGCTCGCTCACGTTCCGTTCCCTGGCCGCCTCTACGCGGCACTGCGGCTGAGCGGGCGCTACCTCCTCTATCTTCTGGTGCCCACCCGCTTCAGCGACGGCGCCGACTACAACCCCGCCTCCACGACCGTCTTCGGTCCCTGGCAGCCGGGGGTGCTCTTTGGCCTGGGGGTGGTGATTGTCCTTGGATTCGCCATTCTTGAACTCCGGAGGCGCCGCCGCCCAGTGGCGGTCCCGCTCGCCTTCGGGCTGCTCAGTTTCCTGCCGGCATCAAACCTCCTGATGCCGATCGGCTCTCTCTACGCGCAGAACTTTCTCTACATGCCGCTCCTGGGCCTTACGCTGGTTCTCGGGATGGCGTTTGGCGACCCACTCGAGCGGGCTATCGCGTCGTGGCCCACTCCCACGAAGGCCCTCGCAGCCGTTCTGCTGAGCCTCCTCGCCTCGCTCTCACTCCGCGAGGCTGCGATATGGAGAGACGGAGTGACACTCTTTTCAGCCTGGACCGAGCGCTTCCCGCGCTATTCCCTGGCTCACAGCGGCCTTGGGGTGGGCTACCTCGATAAGGGCGACGCGGTGAGCGCCATGGCGCCCCTGAAGCAGGCCCTCGCGCTCAACGAGCGTAATGCCGAGGCGCACTACAACCTGGGTGTCGCACTGATCCAGACCGCAGACGGCACAAAGATGCTCGAGGAAGCGCTCCGACATACCAGAGAGGCGGTCGTGATCGACCCGAACCTGGTTCAGGGACGGGTGAACGCCAGCAAGCTTCTGCTGATGCTGGAGCGTCCCAAGGAGGCCGAAATCGAGGCGCGTGAGGGGTTGCGACTGGCCCCCGGATTCACGCCGGCGCAGATCAACCTCGCCGAGTCACTGTTCCGCCAGAATCGATATGCGGAGGCGGCCAAGTTGTTCGGGGATCTCGCCACCCGCTTTCCTTCCGACCCGAAGATTCTATCGAGGCCCGCCGACAGGCGGAGATGGCGCGGCAGACGCTTCCTGACCTCGCCTGGTTCGACTTTTGTCTTGCGCGGATCGAGGCGCGCGAGGGGCACCGAATGGAGGCTCGGCGCCTCCTCCGTCAGGCGCTCGACAAGGCCCCCGCCGTGCGCGATTGGATGAAGAAGGTCAAGGAGTTCATCGGGGAACGGCTGCTTTAGGATTGGTGATCGAACGTACCATCGAAGGCGCAGAAGCGCAGTGCGACGCGGCTAGACACCCACCGCGTCGCACTGTGAATCGGGCAACGTCAATTAGCAAACTACCGAGTAACTATCCAGTCCACGGACGCAGTCGAGCCCGTCTTCGAGGACTTGAGCGTGAAGCTCGCCGTGGCTTTGCTGCTGACGTAGATTGTTTCCTGAGCGTTCGGGGATAGGGCGATGCGGTAGTTCGTATCAGGCATCGCCGTCGGAAGCGTGACTGTCACGGTGTTGGAGCTAGGGAAGACCACACCCCCATTTTGCATGTTAATGGTTTCGTAGAGTCCCCCGCTCGAGGTCTGGAGCGGGTTGGAGTTTGTCGTAACCGCGGAAGAGATCTTGGAGCCGACACTCATGATGGTCGGCTCATACCGAGTCGATCCGACGATGGTCGGCCCGCCGACGATGTCAGCTCGGAAGGTGCCACCGGTGCCCCCAGCATCGATGAACGCGTCGCCCGCCAGTCGTACCTCCACCGTCCCGCTCAGGCTGATCCCGGGCGAGCAGCCAATTCCTGCGAGCCGGCCTTGGCTGAGCGAGGCCGGGCTCTGATAAACAAGGTCGGATCCGACTACGTTCAACTTAACAGTGTCCGCCATACTGGAGGTGGGGTTGGCAAGCTTGAGGGCATCCATGTTGCGGGTCGAGCTCCCGATCGTCGCAGTTGTCATTTCGACGTGGAGCGTGGATCCGATGATGTTCAGCGTCGAAGCTCCCCTCATGGAGGTACTGACCGCTGTGACATCGTACGACTGATTGGATGCTGAGCTTTCGCCGTGTATGTACGAACCCCAGATCGTGGTATTCACCAAACCACTTGTCCCGGCCTGTATGGCATTGCAGGCCGCGGTAGTGCCGCTCTGGCCCCCGTTATCGACGCATTCCACGTCGCTCGAAAAAATGTACCACTCGGTAGCTCTGACCAAAATGCCGTAATCTGAGGCGACGACTCGTGAATTCATCACCCGGATCGAGTTGGCGGAGTTTCCCGAGTCCTCCCAGAGACCGTAGGTCGTTCCAAGGATCTCACTGGTGTCGACTACGATCTTGTCGGGCGAGGCGCCGAGCCTGACCCCATTGAAAAACGACGAGCCGGTCAGCCCACCCGGATCGTTTGTTCGGGCGTCAATCGTGAGGTTGCTCATCGTAATGTTGGTGGAGTTGGAAAGGTCCAAAAAGTCAGATGCGGTGCTTCCGGCGTTCACGTTGTTGAACCAAGTGGCCGACGCCCTGACGATCGACACCTCGATTCCTCGTCCGACGAAGTTGATATAGCTCTTCCCTCCGGTCGAGATGGATGTGTCACTCGACAACACGCCACTGTCGATGAAGATGGTGTAGACGTTAGTGGCGCTGCTGCCGGTGACCGCGTTGATCGCGGTCTGGAGGCTGGAGTAGGTGCAGCCCGTGGTGCAGACGTCGAGGTAATTCGATGACGCCGCGAGCGATGGTCTTCCCGTGCAGAAGGTTGCGACCATTGCCGCGGTGAAAACCAAGATACGCGTGGCAGACAACAGTCTCTTCATCGGAGTCTCCTGGTAGGTTCCGAGTTTGGATGATACCCGCCCGCCACCCCACGGACTGAGTTGAGAGCATTCGCCCAATGATCAGCTTTCTTCGATGATGTCCACCCCCTTTCGGCGGTCTGATCCCCCGAATTTCTCGACGCTCTGACTGTTCTTCTCCTAGTGCGCCTGGGGACCAATAATGCTTGCCTTCTCGCTCGCCAGGTTGCGGAAGCCGCGTGTAGGACGCTCGCCGGGCTCGTGCACACGGAAAGCAGCCATATCGCCCGCGAACAATCAACTGTGACTTGTCCAACAGATAAACTAGATGGGGTGCTTCTACTCCGGCCAGAACAATCTTGTCAAGTCCCTGTCTAGGACGACCACGCGACTGGACAGCCACCCGGTGAGAGAATCAAAATGTCAAGCGACTCGACTCCACCAATAGAAAAAGGGCCATCGGGTTCAACACCCGATGGCCCCCCTTCTTTCGAGCTTACCGGACTAGCTGGTGACCGGTCCGCGGCTGGCGCAAGCGTCATCACTCTTGGAACACGCTACCGCGCGCGCTTCGATCTTTTCAGTGTGGATGATCGCCGGCTTCTCGTAGGTCTTCTTCATATGAGTCCCTCTCCCTCCATCAAGTTTTAGAAGCTGGCAGCCTGGCTGCGGGTCGTCCGGCCATCGTTCGTCACGAGCTCGATGATGACCGAGTTGCCGCTCTTGAAGTCACCCTTCGCGTAGCTGGCCGAATAGGAGGCACCGCTGCCACCGACACCCCGGAGGGCAATGGAGCCGACATTGACCGTACCCTTGCCACCCTTCTGGTCGGTCAGAACATTGATCCTGGCCAGCCCGACCTCGCTGTCGGTCTGGAAGGAGACATTGACCTTTCCATTCGCGAAGGCGGCACGAACGTTCAGAGCCTGCGGTGCCGGAGCCAGAGCACCAGCGATCTGGACGAAACCGGTGATCGAATTGCTCTCGACGCCGTCGATCCTCACCGTTCCACCGACAAAGAGGCACTTAGTCTGACAGGTGCCGCCTGGGCACTGGGTATTGGCAGTACATTGCGTGGTCGGTGCGTTGCTGCAGAAGAATGGTCCCGCAGGCTGCGTGTATGGAATCGTCGCCGCGCCAGTGGCATCAGGCGTAGCGGCGTTCAGCGTCCAGGGAGTAACCGTCTGCGATCTGCGAACGTCGGGACGGAACCCGCAGAACTGAGTGCTCGTGTAGATTCCACCAAGCGTCACGTTTGTGGTACCGGAGAACGGAACGGGGCAGATCGGCTTCGATACGGCGCCACTGGCGTCGAGGAAATTGCCGAGCGAGCCAGGCTCGCAGTCGTTGAAGATGTGCGGCGTATTGAACTTGAGACCGACCGAGCTGCTCGTCACCGAGGTGACGTTCGGCCGACCATTCGCGTTGGTGCATGGAATATTCAGCACCGTCCCGGTGGCGGCATCATACGGATGGGCCAAGTCGAGATTGTAGCCGAAGTCGATGTCATCATTGCCGCTGACGGAGATGAGCGCTCCATTACCATCGTTGCCCTGGATGGAGACGGTCACCCGGTTGATCGTCGTTCCTACGACCGGGCAGCCGAGAATCCCGTTGTTCCCCCAGTCGGTTTCGATATCAATGATGCCGTCACCCATGACGCCGGTCGTACCGAGACAGGCGCTGCCGTCGAAGGCCTCGCACGCGATCTTGAACACATCGCTCGTGACCGTTGTAGGGCTGCTGTTCTGCCACGCAAAGGCTGCAACCGGAGCGTTGTCCTTGCAAAGCTCGAAGGCAGACTGGTCACCCATCGGGGTATTTCCGCCGCATGCAGCGTAGAGGCGCGGACTCGCGAGAGCAACCACGCCGCAGATCATCAGGACCACCAACAGCTTTCTCATCACTGGACTCCCTCCGTTTATTTGATGCACGGCGATCACGCGATTCTAGAAGTGAGCCGCGATGAAGGTATTCGGCCCGTTCGGATTCCGGAACTGAACATGCTCGCCCAAGATCAACTGCAGGGCGGCGGCCTGCGCAGTCTGGCAAGTCACAGTGGTAAAGGCACCAGTCGTTGCATTCAGTTTGGTCAACGAAGCCTTGATGATGGCGGTGGTGAACAACCCGCTCGACTGGCAGAGGTCGTTCGCCGTGACTGCAGTCGTGTGATACGGGACCGAGAACCAGAAGTTGCCAATCTGCCCAGTTCCCGACTTCGGGACCGTCAGTGACAGCGCCGGGTTGTGGGAGCCGACGATGATGATGCTGGTGGGGGCGCCCGTCGCGGCCGGCTGGCGGATCTGAAGCCCCTTCCCCGGGACCAGAGCCAACGCGGTCGCTTGAGCCGTTCCGCACCCGACGGTGGTGAAGGAGCCGGTCGCTTCGTTGAGAACCGTCAGTGTCGCCCTTCCGACCAAGGCGGTCACGAGCCCCGTCTGGTTGCAGAAGGCGCCGGCGTTACCGTACGGGTTGTTATACGGGATCGAAGTCCAGTTGTTGCCGATTTGTCCTGCCCCCGCGAGAACGATCGGCTTGTTGAGCTTGAAGCCCATGTTCGACGCGATCGCCACCGAACCGACGACCGCAATGATCGTCGCCACGGCCAGCACCGCCACCGACAGGCGCGTTGTCTTGACTCTGAGCATTGTCCTAGCCTCCTCCGAATTAGGCTTCGAGAGCCCTGATTCTACACCCGGCGGTGTTCAGATTATCCCTGACCACCGCTATTTACCGCCAAACCTTCCGACACGCAACGAAAATCTACCCCATAACTGCTCATTCAATCTTGTAAAAGACCACCGGCGACGACTGAGGATCGCTATCGACCCAGACGTTCCCGTTGACGAGATGTGCTTCCTGATGCCCCCCCGCCCTCGGGTCGGCGGTCTTGTAGACGGTGTACGATCTCCGGTTTCCATCGCTCCAGGCGAGTTTGACGGAGCCACCGTCGGCCACGACCTCGATCTGCATGACCTGGTCATCCTTCGGCGCGGTTTCCGCCACGATTCCCCTGCCAGAGGCCTTTTCGCCCCCATGACGGGCCAGCGGCAGGCCCGCCACGATGACCAGCAGAGCCGCCATGGCGGTAGCGAAGACCGGCACCTGGCGCGGCATCAGCGCCAACATCGACCAGGACCAGATTGGACGCAAGACTCTCTCGGACGCCTCCGCGGCGATCTTCCGCCGAACAGAGACGGGGATCCCATGCTCGTCCGAGTATTCCGATTTGGCCGAAACAACCATCGAGCGGAATGTTAGATCCGCCAGCCTGCATCCCTCGCACCCGGAGAGATGCGCGCTGACGGACGCAGCCTTTTCCGCGGAAAGATTGCCCTCGGAGATGAGGGACAGGAGCCGGGGCAGTTCGTCACAAGCGTTCATGAGGGTATATACCGGGAAACAGGACCGACCGTTCAAGGACAACCGCCGGAGGCAGGTATCCCGGGTTTGCCGTTGCTCGCCACGGTATATTGCCCCGGCACCCCTCCGACCACGGACCGCACGGCGTAGAAGTAGACGTCGCCAAGAGGAGGAATCGCGGCATCCGGAGTGTCGGCAGTATCGGTCACCGCCAGGTTATCGTTGAGGCAGGTCACCGGTCCGAGGTTGAACGTCGAAGCAGCCTGACTGACCGATTTCACCTGCCCGCGGATGACATCGTAGACGCCGCCCGGGACGATCCCCCAGCGAAAGACCAGCTTCCCGGTGCCGACGGTGCTCGCGAGCTGCAGCGGATCGACGCTCGAGGTCTGGTTGAGAAGGATGGTAACGCTGTCGCTGAAGTTATCCGCGACCGCCAAGTCGGGCCTGCCGTCGCAGTTCAAGTCGCCGGCGGCGATCGAGAGGGGCTGATCGCGAACCCCGTAATCCCCCGCGTTGGTGAAACGACCGGTGCCGTCTCCGAGCAGCAGGGTGACGCTGTTCGAGTTGGTGTTGACCGTCGCCACGTCGAGCCAGCCGTCGAGGTTGAAGTCGGCGAGCACCAGGTCCTCGGGAGCCTGACCCGCCGGGCTGTCGATCGACGGGAACGAGAAGACACCGCCGCCGTCTCCCAGA
>WNFM01159651.1_pt2 | contig 16128 bp, 10 predicted proteins | sample 5400271 | NCBI WGS metagenome assembly WNFM01 (sample SAMN13153352, study PRJNA577476) | soil metagenome | isolation source: 60 cm saprolite on Douglas fir-dominated hillslope | place: USA:California | collected 2013-09-17
GATCCGGAGAGGAGGAAATCGCCGGGCTTGCCGGTGAGGGTGAGGTCGGCGTTGAGCCGCGCCTTGAGGTCGCTGAGGATCTGACGGACGGCGCCCCCGCGTCCACCCACCGGATAGCGCAGGCCGACCTCCGTCGCCTTGACCGCGACGCTGACGTCCTCCACGGAGAGGCCGGCCAGCCGGGCCGTGCCTTCCATCGTCACCGGGCCGCCCCCGAAGGTGGCGGTGCCCTCGGTGAGCCGGATCGCGCGCTGGTCGACGGTCACGAGCGCGTTGATCGCGGTCAGGGGTTGGCGGATATCGCGCTCGCGCAACGTTCCGTCCCGCACCCGGATCGAGCCTTTCGCCTCGGGATTCGTGAACGGTCCGCCCGCGGTCACGTCCACGTCGGCGAGGCCGGTGAGGGAGGCCTCCTGTAGCAAGGGGGAGAGCGTGCGCAGCTCGAGCACGCCCTTGCCCACGGCCTGGAACGTCCGCGCGCGCAGGTCGGCGTCGCCATCCACGCGGAAGGAGCTGCCCGCCGACGTGACGACGAGGCCGTCGGTCGTCACGTGCCCCGCCTGCAGGCGCGCCGTGATCGGGGCGACCTGCAGGTCGAGGTCCTGGACCCGGACGTTGGTCGGAGTCAGGGTCAGCTCACCGTGCGCGTCGCGCCAGGATCCGGCCGTGCCCGCCACCCGCGCCTCGCCGCTGAGCGTGGCCTGGACGGCCGAAGGGCCGGGGCGAAACAACTCGAGGAGCGCCGCCGCCTGCACGTCCTGCCAATGCAGGTCGAGATCGGCCTCCACTCCCGGGGTGAGGCCGAAGCGCTCGGCGCGGGCGGCGGGCAGCAGCGCCGCCACCGGGATCGTCCCCGTGAGCTCGACCGCGCCGCCGCCGACGGTGCCGCGGATGTTCTGCACGACGGCCACGTCGCCCTGGAGGTCGAGCCGGCCGTCCTGGAGGGTCACGATCGTCTGGCCGGAGCGCTGCGCGGTGATCCCGGAGAGCGCGACCTCGCCGAACGCCCGCGGCCGCTCGCGCGTGCCGTTGACGGTGACGTCGCCATGGGCGGCGCCGGTGACGGTGAGGTCGGCCGGATGCGGCGTGCGGGCAAGGTCGGCATCGAAGACCAGGTGCGCGTCGATCGGCGCGGCGGCGTCGAGGCCGATGCGGCCGGAGGCGGTGGCGGTCACGCCGTTGCCCTCGACCTGCACGGTCGTGAACTCGAGGATGCGGTTGCGCAGGCTGGCCACCACGGGCTGCGTGGCCCGCGCGGTGATCCCGGCGGTGACCAGCTCGAGGGTGTCGAGGCGGGCATCCGCCACCGCGGCCTTGGGGTTGGAGAGGGGTACCGTCACGTTCGCCGTCCCCGAGGTCACGCCCGTCATGGGTTGGGCCAGCGGAACCAGGCGGGCGATGCGTTCGATCTCGGTCTGGTCGAGCTTCAGCGTCGCCCGCAGCGTCTGCCGATCGACCGTGCCCTGGCCCGTCACGCGCAGCTCCGGCGCCTCGAACGTGAACTGCCCGCGACCCAGGACTCCTTCGAGCCGGACGGTGACGGGGCCGACCCGTTCCGCGTTCCAGAGGAGCTCCGGCACGTCGACGTCGGCCGTCCCCGAGAGCCGGTCGATGGGTCCGGACGCGGTGAGATGGAAGTTCGCGGTCCCTTCTGCTTCCGGCCGCAGCAGAGACAGCTCGACCGAAGTGCCTTGCACCTCGAGCCGGCGCAGCACGGAGCCCCGGCCCTCGGCGGAGGCGGTGAGGGTGGCGCCCAGGCCTCGGGCTTCCGCGTTTCCGCTGTACTCGCCGCCGGCATAGCGGACGCGCCCGCTGACGGGCACGGCCTCCGCTCCATTCGCGGTCTCGACGTTGAGCGATCCGCCGATGGTCGCCTCGACCGGGGGCGGCCAGGCGCCGCGCGCGCGACCGGTGGCCACGAGGTCCAGGGACCGCAAGCGAGGCAGGGATCCGGCGACGGGGCGAGTGCCGTCGAGCTTGAGGTCGAACGCGAGGTCGACGGTGCGGCTGCGGAGGGCCACTCCGCCCGACGCGCTCAGCCGCGCCCGCAGCCCCATGTCGCCGGCGGCGACGCCCGTAGTCTCGGCGCTGCCCTTGACCTGCAGCGTGGAGCGCCAGTTCCCCGACGCGCTGAGGGTCCCCCCCAGGCGTCCGGTCTGCGGCCAGGGCAGCGCCACGCCCTGCTCGCGAAGGCGGGCGACGTCGAGGCCGGCGAACTTCAGATCGGCGTCGGTCTGAGGACCTCGAAGACGCACCATGCCGTCCGTGCGGCCGCCGAGGAGATCCGCCTCGAGCGTCACGTCGGTTCGGCCGTCGAACCCACCCTTGTGGACGAGGTGCGCGTCGATTCGATCGATCGGCCAGCTCGAGACCTTGAGGGTGCCGCCCTGGATCTTCGTGTCCAGGACCAGCGACTCACCCAATCCGGTGAGCCGCCCGGACGCGGTGACGCGGCCGCTGACGTCGGCGTCGAGGCCGAAGGCCTTCAAGTCGCGGAGGTCGATGCGGGCCTGCAGGCGAAGGTCCGGGTTGAGCGCACCGATCCGTCCCAGCGAGCCCGAGACCTGGACGTGCGAGTGCAGAACGTCGCCTTGGAGCGTGTCGATCCCGATGTCGAGCCGGGAGGAGACACGCAGGCGGCCGCTCACCGGGCCCAGGGCGACCGTGGTCTCGCGCTGCCAGGACCCGCCCTGTGCGGCCACCTCGAGCGTGCCGTCGCCGACGGCCCCGCGCATGGAGACGCCGCCGAGCGTGAGCTGGTTATTCGGTCCCAGGTGGTAGACGATCGTCGCGTTCGTGACCGCGAGCTGGCGGATGACCACGATCTGGTTCACGGCGGCGGAGTCGCCCGTCGTCGCGGGAGTGATCTCGAGCCGGGGCGAATCGAGGACCACGGACAGGAAGGTGAGGCCCCGGCCGAACAGGAACCCGGGCTCGAGGATGACCTTGGCCTTGGGGACGGTCAGGCGATAGGTCGGCCCCTGGATGACGAGGTCTTCGACGTCGCTGCTGAGCCGTCCGGGCACGGTCTGCATGCGGCCGATGCTGCTGCCCGCACCGAGCCCGGTCTGCAGGCGTTTCTCGACGTAGCGGCGGAGGATGTCCTGGGGGAGGAAGCCGAGGAGCACGAGCACGACCAGGACGATCGCGAGGAGGACGAGAAGGAGGAAGATGCGGCCGCGTCGCGCCATTGAGCCCTATCGTCGCTCCGGAGTCGCCGGCTGGCCGCAATAGCTCAAGATGTTCATCAAAGATGCTGACTTTCATTGACAATCATATGTTCCAGGACTAGATTGTGTCAAGGAAGTCGCTGAAAAGGGTGAAGTTCCCAGGGGTGCCGGCCATGGATGCGACAACGCTGTTGAAGAAGGATCACGACGCCGTTCTCCAGCTGTTCCGAGCGTTTGCCGAGGCCGGGAGCGATGCCGAGGCGCGCCGCGGCCTCTACCGCAACATCCGCCAGGAGCTGCAGACCCATTCGCGGGTCGAGGAAAACGTGTTCTATCCGGCCGTGATGAGGCTCCGTGCGGAGCCGGCGCGGGAGGCGGTCCGGGACGCTCTCGAGGACCACCACGTCGTCGATGGCCTCCTCGCGGAGCTGGACCAGCTCGATCCCGAGGACGCGCGGTACGGCGACAAGATGCGCACGTTGCAGGAGAGCGTCGAGCGGCACATCGAGGCGGAAGAGGACGCGTTGTTCGCGCAGGCGCGCATCCACCTGACCGACGAGCGACTCGAGCGGCTCGGACGAGACATCGCCATCCTGAGGGAATCGCTCGTAGGCGAGGCCGTGGCTGTGGGTTCGGACGCGTCGCGCGCGGCCGTCCGTGCGTAGGGGTCCCGGCCGCTGGGGCTGGGGCTGGGGTGGTCCGGGGACGGAGCGCCGCCGACCCTAGCTGCGGCCCAGCCTTCGGAGAAGCGCGAGCGCAAAGAGCGACTCGGGGTCCGTCCTCCACTCGTCCAGCATCAACCCGGTTCCGCTCAGGGCCGCTTCCAGGGCCGCCGGGGTGTACTTGCAGCTGATCTCCGTACGGATCTCACCGCCCGCGGGCAGCGACAGCGCGGTGGCGGCGCCCGGAACGCGCACGCTCAGAGCGCGCCGCGCGCGCAGACGCATCTCGATCCAGGCGTGATCGGGGTCGTAGAAGGCCACGTGATCGAATGCCGCGGGGTCGAAGTCCGCACCGAGGCGCGCGTTCATCACCTGCAGGATGTTGCGATTGAACTCGGCGGTCACGCCTCTCGCGTCGTTGTAGGCGGCCTCGAGCCGCGCGCGGTCCTTGACGAGGTCGAGCCCGACGAGCACCGCGTCGCCCGGCGCCAGGATGCTGGCCGCCGATCGAAAGAAGGCGGGCACGTCCTGGGGATGGATGTTGCCGATCGTGCTCCCGAGGAACGCGATCAGCCGCGACTCCCCGGGCCCCACGGCCCGAAGGTCGGTCAGGAAGTCCCCGACGACGCCGGAAACCTTGAGTCGCGGCCGCTCCGAGCGGAGTTGCGCCAGCGAATTCGCGATCGCGCTCTCGCTGATGTCGAGCAGCGTGCAGCTCTCCAGGGTTCCCGCCTCCGCCATGGCGTCGAGAAGCACTCGAACCTTGCCGCCCACGCCCGACCCCAGCTCCACCAGGTTCCGCGGCCGGACCCGCGTGACGGCTTCGCGGGCGACCGCCGGGAGGAAGGCCTCCTCCGTGCGGGTCAGGTAGTACTCGGGAAGGCGCGTGATCTCGTCGAACAGCGCGCCGCCGCGATCGTCGTAGAAGTACTTCGAAGGAAGGAAGGGAAGGGGACGCGCCTCGAGCCCTGCCCGGACCTCGTCCGCCATGGCCGCCCGCTCCTGCGCCGGAGGGCGCACGCGGCGGATGTCTTCGGCGATCTGCAGTGAAGCCATTGATGTCAGTCTTTCAGACTTTCATTGACTGAATACGTGACAATTTCTAGAATATGTCGATGGTTCGGGGTGCGCGTCCGCGTACCCCGCGAGTATAGAGCCGGTTCGTTCCCAGGCAGGAGGTGCCCCCATGAAAGTCAAGGACGTCATGACCATGAGTGTCGAGTGCGTGCGGCCGGAGACGACGCTGCAGGAGGCTGCCGCCAAGATGAAGTCCCTGAACGTGGGATCCCTGCCCGTCTGCGAAGGCGACCGGCCGATCGGGATCGTCACCGACCGGGACATCGTCATAAGAGCGATCGCGGAGGGCCGCGATCCGCGGACGGGGCGCGTCCCGGAGGTGATGACGGCCGACGTCGTGTCCGTCCCGAACACGGCCGACGTCAAGGAGGCCGCTCGCCTCATGAGGGACCGGCAGATCCGCCGCATCGTCGTGGTCGACTCGGACCAGCGGGTCGTGGGCATCGTCTCCCTGGGCGACATCGCCGTCGACACCCGTGACGACAAGATGTCCGGGGACGTGCTGGAGAAGGTCTCCAAGGACGCGGTGACGGTGGGGAATCGGTAGGAAAAAAGGCCCGGCGCGCCTGCGCCGGGCCTCTCGCGCCCGAAGGCCGCCGTTACTGGTTGCTGTTCTGGCTGGTGTTGTGCGCGGCTTCGTCGTTCACACGCATGGACTGCACCATGCGGTTGAAGGCGGAGCTGAACGTGTTGTACTCACGGCCGGGAGCGATCAGCAGCGTGTAGAGGATGTGCCCGTCTCCCAGCTGCCGTGTCACGACGGTGACGCGCTCCTCCTCGCCCGTGACGGGGGAGGTGCCCGAGAGGGTCGTGGACATCCCCGGTTGGCCGTCGATCGTCTCGCGGCGTCCGCGCGATGACACCTGCAGATGCGAGTTGGTCTGGCGGATCTGGTTGATGAGGTCGCTCGTGGCCTGATCGATGCTCGTGTTGCGTCGGCTGTACGAACCGGCGAAGGGATCGTAGTGGTTGACGATCACGCCGTAGACGATGCTCTCCTGCCCGTTACCCGTGTCGACGACGCCGCCCTCCGGGACGATCGTGACCCCGAACCCGTTCTCCGCCTCGTAGGCGCGCCAGTTCGAGGGGATCTGCATCTCGAAGAAGTCGTCCCGCTGGCGGAAGTCCGTGTACTGTCCCGACGGCGGCTCCACGCGCGCAATGCCCTGCTGACGGCCCCGCGAATTACGGCCAGAGGGATAGGAACCGGACGGATAGGACGAGCCGGAAGGGTAGTCGGACGGGTTGGACGAGTCGGGAGGATAGGACCGGCCGTCCCGACGGCCCTGCGACGTGCGGTCGGACGGATAGGACGAGCCGGAAGGGTAGGACGAGCCGGAACGATCGGACGACGAGGTCCGTCCGCCGCCGCGCGCGATCTCGGCCATCGTCGGCGCCGCGGGCGAACTCGCCGTCGCCGGAAGTCCTTCTGACGTTGGTGGCCCCGATCGCCCTCGCCTCCTGCTGAATGCGCGCCTGGCGATTGGCCGGGGCCGGGTGGTCGCTGAAGAACTGCGACGCCCCGCCGCCCTGACCAGCGCTTTGCTGCTTCAAGAGCTCGAAGAAGTTCGCCATCTCCATCGGGTCGTACCCGGCGCGTCCGAGGATCTGCGCGCCCACGATGTCGGCCTGTGTCTCCGCATCGCGGCTGTACTTCAAGAAGACCGCATTCATTCCCAGGCCGCCGATGACGTTGATGATCTGCGCGGTGTTGGTGGGCCGGCCGCGGCCGAGGATGCCGCCCAGCACGCCCAGGCCGGCCTGCGCCATGTAGGCCTTGGTGGCGTTGTTGGTGCCGTGGCGCAGCGCGACGTGGGAGATCTCGTGGGCGAGGACGCCGGCCATCTCGCCTTCGGTTCGGGCGGACGTGAGCACCCCGCGATTCACGTAGACGAAGCCGCCCGGCAGCGCGAACGCGTTGATGTCGCGCGCGTTGATGACGCGGATCTGGTAGGGGAACTTCGTCCCCGGCGCCTGCGCGGCCAGCCGGCTGAAGACGGACTCGACGTAGCTCTGCGTGTTGCGGTCGTTGAGGAGGGGCATCTGCCGTTCCGCCTCCACGGCGGACTGGCGGCCGATCTCGACATCTTGCTCGGCCGAGAAGACGTTGAACCCCGGCTTCACCTGCGTGGGGGCGGCCAGGAGGGTGTTGGGGACCAGGGTCAGCGACAAGATAAGCGCCCCCGCGACGGCGCCCCGGGTCGTCGATTGCGGTTTGTGCATTTCTGCTCCCTTCGTTCAAGGGTTCCTCAGCAATCGATGTGCCAGACGGGGCTGGCGCCAGTACACTGGAGCCCAATGGAAGCGACTCGGGTCTGGTGACCCGCGCGGCCTTCAAAGCCGTCTGGCCGCAAGCTAATACTTGCGGCGGTGGGTTCGATTCCCACCCGCTTCCGCCAACCACCCGCGGTTCAACTCGTTGCGTAGGAAGAGCGTCGCCCTGACGGACCCCTCGGCGACGGGCACGGGCCTCGGCGACGGGCACGGGCGTTACAATCCGCGCGGAGGTCAGGATGGACACCGTGTGGTATTGCGACGGATGCGGGCGCCGGAACCTCTCTCGATCTCCCGAGGGCGATCCGGCTCGCGAGCGGCGCGAGCCGTGTCCACAGTGCGGCCACGTCCAGACGATCCCGGGAGCGGAGAAACCAGCCGGATGATGCGGCCGGCGTCGATCAGTTCCGGACGGTGAATCAGTCGACGAGGTCCGGAAGGGCGAGCGCGAGCACCGCCGCCAGACCGAAGAGGGCGCCGTCGCCCAGCAGGGCCAGGCGGAAATCGCCGACGGGCGCGAACCAGCCGAAGAAGACCGTCCCGAATGCCGCGACCAGGCGGCCGATGTTGTAGCAGAAGCCCGCCCCCGTCGTGCGCAGGAGCGTGGGGAACAGGGGCGGCATGTACATCGTGAACAGGCCGAACACACCGGACGCGAACCCGACGAGCGGGAACCACAGCAACACCAGCGCCTGGTGGCCGTGGACGGCGCCGAAGCTGCCCGTCATGGCCACGAACCCGAGGGCGAACATGGCCGCGATGGCGCGCCGGTAACCGATCGCCCGCGCCAGCCACCCCGCGAAGAAGTTCCCCACGATGGACACGAGGATCACGATGAAGAACGCGCGGCTGACCAGCCGCTCGCGATCGGGGCGGGTCCACGACGATAGCTCGGGCAGGTTCCGTAGGTGCTGGGCGTGCCAGAACATGAACGCCCACCACGCGGTCAGCGAGAGGGCGCAGACCAGGATCGTCTTCAAGGTGACCGCGCGGATGGGCCCGCGGAAGAGCTCGCCGACGCGGGAGGCGCGCGGCTCGTTCTGGCGCGCCCGCGTCCATTCCTCCGGCTCGGGGACGCTGCGGCGGATCCAGAACACCAGGAAGGCGGGGAGGATCCCGACCAGGAAGACGTTGCGCGGCGGCGAGTCGGCCAGCAGATAGACGGTGGTCGCGGCCAGCAAGACACCCACGTTCACGCCGGTCTGGAGCACGGCCGCGATCCAGGGACGCCAGCGCTTCGGCCACGTCTCGGACAGCAGCGACGAGCCGACCGCCCATTCGCCGCCGATGCCGAGGGCGGCCAGGAATCGAAAGATGAGGAGCTGCCACCAGGCGTGCGCGGAGTAGGAGAGGCCGGTGAAGAGCGCGTAGGTCAGGATGGTGAGGCTGAGCGCGCGGCTGCGGCCGAGCCGATCGCCGAGGCGCCCGAACAGCCCGCCCCCCAGGGCCCACCCGGTGAGGAACGCGGCCTGGATCCAGGAGCTCTTCTCGCGTACGACGGCGTCGGCGGGGCTGGAGGCGGCGAGCAGCTCCATCACGAAGGGCGCGGCCACCAGCGTGTAGAGATGCATGTCGAGGCCGTCGAACAGCCAGCCCAGCCAGGCCGCGATGCCGGATTTCTTCTGCGCGGAGGTCAGGTCACGCAGGCTCCGGGCCTCGGCCGGCGGGGGCGCGGGGCTCGGGGTGGGGGCGGCCAGGCTTGCCATCCGGCGTGATTCTAGTGCGTCGTCGGCCCGCGGTCCGCGCCGGCCGGACCCATTCCGTGATAGATCATCCGCATGGTCGAGAGCGCGCCCGGCACCGCTGCCGTCGAGAGCCCGCTCGATCGCGCGCGCCGGAAGGCCTACCGGCGCCTGATTCCGCTCTGCTTCATCTCCTACGTGATCGCGTACGTCGATCGGTCCAACGTCGCCATCGCGAAGCTGACGATGACCCGGGACCTGCCCGGCTTCGACAACGCGGTGATCGGCTTCGGCGCCGGCGTCTTCTTCATCGGGTACTTCCTGCTCGAGATCCCGGGCACGCTCATCGTCGAGAAGTGGAGCGCGCGGAAGTGGATCGCCCGCATCATGATCACCTGGGGCATCGTGGCCGCCCTGACCGCCCTCGTGAAGACGCCGTTCCAGTTCTACGTCGTGCGTTTCCTCCTCGGCCTGGCCGAGGCCGGCTTCTATCCCGGCGTGATCGTCTACCTCACGCACTGGTTCGCCAGCCGCGACCGCGCGCGGGCCCTCGCCTACTTCTTCGTGGCCACGCCCATCGCCCAGGTCATCAGCCCCAAGATCTCGAACCTGCTGCTCAAGATCGGCACGGACGAGGTCGTGGGCGGAGTGGCCGTCCACCATCCCGAGGTCTGGGGACTGGAAGGATGGCAGTGGATCTACATTGCCTGGGGCATTCCGGCGGTCATGCTGGGCATCCTCGTCCTCATCTACCTGACCGACCGGCCGCAGCAGGCGAAGTGGCTCAGCGCGGAGGAGCGCGACGCCCTCCTGGCCGAGCTCGAGCGTGAAAAGGACGCGCGCCCCTCCAGCCACAAGATGGGCGTCGGCGCCGCCCTTCGCCACCCGAAGGTGCTCCTGCTGGCCCTGATCTACTTCCTGGTCGTGACGGGCAGCTACGGCGTCGAGTTCTTCATGCCGAGCATCCTGGAGCGCTGGTACTCGCTCAAGTTCGACGCCCTGACCTGGCTGGTCATCCTCCCGCCGCTCCTCGCCGTATTCGGCCAGCTCTTCGTCGGCTGGAGCTCGGACCGCAAGAAGGAGCGCTGGCTGCACACGGCCGTGCCCATGGCCTCCGGCGCCGCCGGTCTCCTGCTCGTCACCCAGAGCCGGGGGAACCTTCCTCTCACCATCGCCGGTTTCATGGTGGCCTACGCCGGGTTCAAGGCCTACCTGCCCGCGTTCTGGTCCCTGCCCAGCCTGTTCCTCTCCGGGACTTCCGCGGCGGGCAGCATCGGGTTCATCAACTCCGTCGGCAACCTGGGCGGGTTCATGGGGCCGTTCGTGCTCGGCACCATCGAGAAGCTGACCGGGTCGTTCATGGGCGGCCTCTACTTCCTGACCGCGTGCATGGCGCTGTCCTCGATCACGGTGTTCCTGCTCGGCCGGCGCGAACCGGGAGAGCCCGACCGTACCCTCGAGGACACCTTGACCAAGGCGCCGCTCGCGAAGCCGCGCAACGCGAGGGCCTGAGTCCACTCCCGGGGTCGCGGCGGCGGCGTATGACGCGCACCGCCCGGGCCCGGACGAGGCCGGTCTGCGGTCGCGCTGCTAGACTCAAGTCGTGACCACCGTCTCCAGGCCGGCGGACCGCGCCCAGGCCCTGGTGCGCCTCCTTCGCGAGCGCATCGTCATCATCGACGGCGCCATGGGCACGATGATCCAGGCCCAGCGCCTCGGCGACGCGGACTTCCGCGGAGAGCGCTTCCGCGACCATCCGCGCGACCTCAAGGGCAACAACGACCTGCTCGCCCTGACCCAGCCCGCGCTCATCGAGTCGTTCCACCGCCAGTACTTCGAGGCGGGGGCGGACATCGTCGAGACCAACACGTTCAACTCGAACGCGGTATCGCTGGCGGACTACGGGATGGAGGCACTGGTCTACGAGATCAACCTGGCCGCGGCCCGCCTGGCTCGACAGGCGGCGGACGCGGTGGCGGGGAAGGAGAAGCGGCCAACCTGGGTGGCCGGTTCCCTCGGCCCGACCTCGCGGACGGCCTCGATGTCGCGGGACGTCGGCGACCCCGGCGCGCGGCAGGTCACGTTCGACCAGCTCGTCGCCAGCTACTACGAGCAGGCGCGAGGCCTCCTCGACGGGGGAGTGGACCTCCTGCTGCCGGAGACCGCCTTCGACACGCTGAACCTCAAGGCCGCGCTGTTCGCGATCCAGAAGCTCTTCGCGGACCAGGGCCGGACCGTGCCCATCCTGGCCTCGATCACGTTCACGCAGGTCGGCAACGACCGCATGCTGACGGGGCAGACGGTCGAGGCCTGCTGGAACTCCATCGCGCACGCGCCCCTGCTCGGGGTCGGGATCAACTGCTCGCTGGGGCCGGAGGACATGGGCCCCCATCTCGACGAGCTGCAGCGCATCGCGCCCCTGTTCGTGAGCTGCTATCCGAACGCGGGGCTGCCCGATCCGCTGCTGCCCACCGGCTTCCCGGCGACGCCGAGCGACATGGCCCCCGTGCTCGGCGAATGGGCGAAGAACGGCTGGCTCAACATCGTCGGCGGCTGCTGTGGCACCACGCCCGAGCACATCCGCGCCATCGCGGACGCGGTGCGCGGGGCGGCGCCGCGCGTGCCCGCGAAAGTCGAGCCCTACACGCGCCTGTCGGGCTGGGACGCCCTGACCCTCCGGCCCGACACGAACTTCGTCAACGTGGGCGAGCGCACCAACGTGACCGGCTCTCCGCGATTCTCGAAGCTCGTCCTGGCCGGGGACTACGAGCAGGCGGTGGCGGTGGCGCGCCAGCAGGTGACGAGCGGCGCCCAGATCCTCGACGTCAACATGGACGAGGGCATGCTCGACTCCGAAGCGGCGATGGTCCGCTTCCTCAACCTCATCGCGGCGGAGCCGGATATCGCGCCGGTGCCCGTCATGATCGACAGCTCGAAGTGGAGCGTGATCGAGGCGGGGCTGAAGTGCCTTCAAGGCAAGGGGATCGTGAACTCGATCTCCCTCAAGGAGGGCGAGGCGGCCTTCCGCGAGCGCGCGAAGGCGCCACGAGCGTCGACCGCAAGGTCGCGATCTGCGCGCGCGCCTACAAGATCCTCACCGAGGAGGTGGGCTTCCCACCCCAGGACATCATCTTCGACCCCAACATCCTGACCGTCGCCACCGGCATCGAGGAGCACGACCAGTACGCGGTGGCCTTCCTCGAGGCCACGCGGCGCATCAAAGCCGCCTTGCCCCTGGCCAAGGTCTCGGGGGGCCTCAGCAACATCTCGTTCTCGTTCCGCGGGAACAACGCGGTGCGGGAGGCCATGCACGCGGCCTTCCTGTACCACGCCGTGCGCGCGGGCATGGACATGGGCATCGTCAACGCGGGCCAGCTCGCCGTGTACGAGGAGATCCCCAAGGACCTGCTCGAGCTGGTGGAGGACGTCCTCCTCAATCGCCGCCCCGACGCTACGGAGCGCCTGGTCACGTTCGCGGAGTCGGTGAAGCAGAAGGACAAGACCAAGGCGGAGGAAGACGCCTGGCGGTCGGGCACGGTCGAGGAGCGCTTGAGTCACGCGCTGGTCAAGGGCATCGCCGACTACGTGGAGGCGGATACGGAAGAGGCGCGCCAGAAGTACGAGCGGCCGCTCTCCGTCATCGAGGGCCCGCTCATGGACGGCATGAACGTGGTCGGCGACCTTTTCGGATCCGGCCGCATGTTCCTGCCCCAGGTGGTCAAGAGCGCGCGCGTGATGAAGAAGGCCGTGGCCTACCTCATGCCCTTCATGGAGGCGGAGAAGGAGAAGACCGGCCGCCGGCAGGCGGAGGCCAAGATCGTGATGGCCACGGTCAAGGGCGACGTGCACGACATCGGGAAGAACATCGTGGGCGTGGTCCTGGCCTGCAACAACTACGAGGTGATCGACCTCGGGGTGATGGTGCCCTACGAGCGCATCCTCAAGACGGCGCGGGAGACGGGCGCGGACATGATCGGCCTCAGCGGCCTCATCACGCCCTCCCTCGAGGAGATGGCCCACGTGGCGGGGGAGATGAAGCGCGAAGGCTTCACGCTGCCCCTCCTCATCGGGGGCGCGACCACGAGCAAGGCGCATACCGCGGTGAAGATCGCGCCTGCCTATCCCCCCGGCGTCCTGCACGTGCTCGACGCCTCGCGGGCGGTGGGCGTCGTCGGCCAGCTCAAGAACGCGGCCGAGCGCGGTCCCTTCATCGAAGCGAATCGGCGCGAGCAGGAGAAGATCCGCGAGCACCATCGGGCGGAGGCGGCGGGACGGCCGCTGCTGACGCTGGAAGAGGCGCGGCGGCGGCGGACGCCGCTCGACTGGTCGTCCTACGCGCCTCCGCGGCCCTCGTTCACCGGGATCCGCGTCTTCGACGCCTGGCCGCTGGCCGAGCTCGTCCCGCTCATCGACTGGTCGCCTTTCTTCCACACCTGGGAGCTCAAGGGCACCTATCCACGCATCTTCGAGAACCCGACCTGGGGCAGCAAGGCCCGCGAGCTCTTCGACGACGCCCGGCGGCTCCTCGACCGCATCGTGGCCGAGCGGCTCCTCACCGCCCAGGCCGTGATGGGCTTCTTCCCGGCCAATGCGGAGGGCGACGACATCGTCGTCTACACGGAGGAGACGCGCCGGGGCGTGCTCGCCACCTTCCGTACGCTGCGTCAGCAGGTGGACAAGCCCGCGGCGCAGCCCGAGCAGGCGCTCGCCGATTTCGTCGCCCCCCGCGAGACGGGGCTCGCGGACTTCCTGGGCGCCTTTGCCGTGACCACGGGCGTGGGCATCGGCCGGATGGTGGCGGAGTTCGAGCGCGATCACGACGACTACAACTCGATCATGACCAAGGCCCTGGCCGACCGGCTGGCGGAGGCGCTCGCGGAAGCGCTGCACAAACGGGCCCGCGAGGAGTGGGGATACGGTCGCGACGAAGCGCTCACCCCGGAGGAGCTGATTCGCGAGCAGTACCGCGGCATCCGCCCCGCCCCCGGGTATCCGGCCTGTCCCGATCACACGGAAAAGCGGACCCTCTTCGATCTCCTGCAGGTGGAGGCGCGGACGGCGATCCGCCTCACGGAGACGTTCGCGATGATGCCGGCGGCGGCGGTGAGCGGGTTGTACTTCTCGCACCCGGAGGCGCGCTACTTCCAGGTCGGCCGCATCGGTCCGGATCAGGTGCTCGACTACGCGCGGCGCAAGGGGATGGCGCTTCGCGAGGCCGAACGGTGGCTGGCGCCCAACCTCGGGTACGACCCTCAGGAAGAGGGCGGGGCCGCCGATCGCGAAGTGACCGCGGGGAGGGTCGCGATTGACTCCGCTCCCCCCCGCCCCCTATAGTCCCCGCCACCAGCGAAGGGGGACACAGTGGGGGCCGAGCCCCAGATCGGCCAGGCGCCGCGTTTCGCCCTCGACGGTGAGGCCGCGGACCTCGCACGTCTGAAGGGCGTCCTCGAGTCCCACGGCTTTCTCGGGGCGGCGGCGCGGGAAGCGCTGGGAACGGAGATCGGGCCCGCCCACCTGCGCACCGATCTTCCCCTCTACCTGCGGCGCCTCGCGGCGCCCAAGCCCCTCAACCTCCTCATCAAGCTCTTTTCGCTCCGCCAATGGCTCGACGCGGGGGACGCGGCGGCGGCGTTGGCTCCCGTCTCCGTCGCCGAGCTGGAGGCCACCGGCCTGGTCGAGCGCGGTCCGCGCGGCGTTCGCGCGCGCGTGGGCCTGTCCGTCCATCGCGGCCTCGTCCTCGCCCATGACGCGCCGGATCCGGAGCAGCCCGCCGTCCTCGCGCCGGATCACGTCCTCGGGACCAACTCGCCCGCGGTCACCCTCGACTGCCTGACCGTCCGCCGCACGGGAGGGACCACGTTGGACCTCGGCGTCGGGGGTGGGGTCCAGTCCCTACTCGCCGCGCGCCACAGCGACCGCGTGACGGCCCTGGACAAGAACCCGCGCGCGCTCGCCTTTGCCCGCTTCAACGCCCGCTTGAACGGGGTGGCGGGGGTCGATTTCCGCGAGGGAGATCTCTTCGCACCGGTGGCGGGCGAGCGTTTCGATCTCGTCGTCAGCAACCCACCGTACGTGATCTCCCCGGAGTCCCGCTACGTTTTCCAGGACGGCGGCCGCCCCCGGGATACCTTGAGCGAGGAAGTGGTCCGCCGTGCCCCCGAGCATCTCGAGGAGGGCGGCTTCGCCACCATCCTCGTGAACTGGGCATTGGGCGCGGGAGAGCCGTGGGACGTGCCTCTTCGGCGATGGGTCGAAGGCAACGGCTGCGACACGTGGCTGCTGCGCGGTGACATCCAGGACGGCCTCACCTACGCGGCGGTCTGGAACCGCGGCCGCGGCCCGAGCGAGTACGGGCCCGCCATCGACAGCTGGGTCGAGTACTACCGGGAGTCCGGCATCGCGTCGATCGGCATGGGCGCGGTCATCTTGCGGCGCCGCTCCGGAGGCCCCAACTGGGTCCGCGCGGACGCGCTGCCGGGCGATCCCAGGAAGCCGTGCCACGAGCAGATCCTCCGCGTCTTCGCCGCGCAGGATCGCGTGTCTAGCCGGCCCGGCGACCTCGAGATCATGGCCGAGCGCTTCCGCCTGGTGGAGGAGCACGTGATCACCCAGACGCTCCGGCGCAGCGGGGACCAATACGCGATCGCGGAGGCCCAGATCCAGCTCACAGCGGGGCTCGCCTTCCGCGGCAACGTCGACCCCTACACCCTCCACCTCCTGCAGCGCTGCGATGGTGCGCGGACGCTCGCCGAGGTGGTGGACGAGCTGGCCGCAAAGGGAGGCGCGGACCACGGCCGCTTGACGGCGGTCGTGGCGGAGGCCGCGCGGAGATTGGCGGGGCTGGGTTTCCTCGTTCCGGCGACAGACGAGGACCGGCCAGCGTCGAACAAGGACGCGTGATGGCAAGGACGGCACCATGAACGAAGTCGGCACACCCACGCCGAGGCGGACCCTGCTCCAGCGGGGAATCGCCCTTCTCGGCGCCGCGCTCGGGGTGGGCGCGGTCGGGGGCGAAGTGCACGGGCGCACGGCAACGACCGCCCCCGCATCGACGCTTCATTTCCTCGGACGACGGCGGACGCTCGCACGTCTGGCCGGAGCGACCCAGGCCACGAACCAGCATGCGGTCTCTTCGGGGGAGCTGTTGGATGCGAAAGGGGACGAGACGGTCGGGTCCTTCCATACGAACGGCTTCTGCCTCGAGACCCGGCTCGGTACACCGCTGCCCTCGGAGTCGAACATCGCCTTCCAGACCTTCGTCCT
>WNFM01105332.1_pt1 | contig 16117 bp, 16 predicted proteins | sample 5400271 | NCBI WGS metagenome assembly WNFM01 (sample SAMN13153352, study PRJNA577476) | soil metagenome | isolation source: 60 cm saprolite on Douglas fir-dominated hillslope | place: USA:California | collected 2013-09-17
CGACTTGGACAGCGCGGCGAAGAGCTCCGACAATCCGACGCCGAGCGAAGCCATGCGCGTCGGATCCGGCTCGACGTGGATCTCCTTCACGAGACCGCCGTACGAGACGACGTCCGCGACCCCGGCGACCTGAAGGATCCGCGGCCGGACGGTCCAGTCCTGGAGGGTGCGCAGCTCCATCGGATCCTCGCCCTCGCCTTCGAGCGAATAGCGGTACACCTCCCCCACCGGCGTCGCGAGCGGGCCGAGCTCGGGCTGCACGTCCTTCGGCAGATTCGCCTGGCTCGAGCGCTCCAACACTTGCTGACGCGCGAGATAAGGGTCGACTCCGTCGGCGAACGTCGCCGTGACGAACGAGAGTCCGAACTGCGAGATGCTGCGAAGTCGGGAGAGGCCGGGAACGCCGTTCAGCGCGCGCTCGAGCGGGATGGAGACGCGCCGCTCGACCTCCTCCGTGGGTTGACCAGGGAACAGGGTGATCACCTGCACCTGCAGGTCGGTCGGATCGGGGAAGGCCTCGACGGAAAGGCGCTGGAACGAGTACCACCCCGCGAGCGCGACGACGGCGGCGAGGCACAGCGGGGCCATGCGTCGCCGCAGGCAGAATTCGATCCGCTCAGGAGCCGCCGAGGCGGATCTGATTGTCGAGCAGGATCCCACCCTCGACGAGGACGGTTTCGCCCTGGCGCAGGCCGTCGAGGAGGATCGACGCCCCGCCGCGCGCGGAACCGACGACGACCTCGCGCTGCGTGAACTGGTCGTCCGGTCCCCACACGTAGACGTACTGCCGCGCGCCGTCGGAGACGATCGCCGTCGCCGGCACTTGGACGGAGTGCGGATCCGCCGGAGTCGCGAAGCGGACCGTGGCGTACGCGTTCGGTCTCAGGATCCCATCGGGGTTGCCGACCCGTACACGCACGGGCACGGTGTGGCGGCCGGGATCGACGACCGCCGACACGCGGTCGACCACTCCCGACACCGGATCCCTCGACACGCGCGCCATCGACACCTGCGCATTCGTCCCCTCGCGGACCTGCGTGGCCTCGTCCTCGAACAGGTCGGCCACGACGAGGACGGAGGAGAGATCGGCCACGACCATCGGATCGGACGCGCCTCCGGGCGCGACCTCCTGACTCATGACCAAGTTCTTCTCGACGACGATCCCCCCGCGCGGTGACAGGACCACGAAGACGTCCGCGCGACCGTCGTCCACCTGGGAGACGTGGAGCGATTCGAGCTTGCTGCTCGCGAGGCGCACCGCGAGTTCGGCCTGCTTGCGCTGCTGCTCGGCGGAGAGCTCTTCCTTGGCCGGCAGCGATCGTCCGGCGACCATCGCCTTCACGCGGTCGAAGACCACGCGCGCGGCTTCGCAGTCGACTTCGGCCTTCTCTTTCTGCGCGCGGAGATCGGCGATGTCCGGACTCGAGACGGCGAAGAGCGGATCTCCGGACGCGACACGCTGGCCCAGATCGACGAAGATCGCGGTCACCCGGCCCGCCAGCGGCACGCCGATCCGGCTCGCCAGGCGATCGTCGATCTTCACGCGGCCGGGCACGGGATCGGTCCATCCGGCCTCGGCCTTCTGCACGGGTGCGAGCTTGAGCACCTTCCACTGCGGTGCGTTGGGCTTCACTCGAACGGTGCCCGTGGGTTCGAGGTCGAGCCCGGACGCGCGCGGTGGTGCCGACGGTTCTGGACGGTGGAAGCGCAGCGAAGACCAGACGAGGACCGCTCCGAAGACCGCGGCGAGCGCGAGGCCGGACGTCGCGCGTCCGAACGGACCTCGGCGCGCGGGAAGAATGGTGGACGGGTCGGTCGGTGTGTTCGCGATCACGAGCGGGGTTCCTGGATGAGGGAGCGTGAGGGTCGGGCGCCGAATTCGGCACCGAGCTCAGCCCCGAGCTCAGCATCGATGCCGAGGACGCGCCGCAGCTCGTTGCGTACTCCGAAGGACTCGAGCTTCAGATCCATGTCCTTCAGGACGAGGTCGGTGTGGGTGCGCCGCGCGAGAAGGACGTCGGTGAGGCTGAGCTGGCCGCGGTCGTAGGCCGTCGTGCTGGCGTCGAGGACCTGGCTCGACTTCGGGAGCGCGTCCTTCTCGATGCGTTGGAGGATCCCCGCGAGCGACTTGCGCTTCTCGAGGAGCTCGGTCGCACCGGCCACGGACTGCCGCACGGATTCCCGCAACGTCTCCGCGAGCTCGGCCCGTCGTTCCTCCGCGCGTCGCGCGTCGTGTTGTCCGCGGTCGAACAGGGGCAGACTCATTCCCACGGTCAGCTCCAACGTGTCCGGCTGATTGCCGGCCTCGGTCAGCCGATCGTGCGTGTACTCGAGGCCCAGGATCGGATCCGGGATCGCGCGCCGGCGCGCGAGCTTCGCGTCCTCAGCCGCGGCCTGCATCTCGAGCGAGATCGCGGCGTGGTCCGCTCGGGCTTCGATCGCAGGCTCGACCTCGATCGTCTCCGGAACCGAGGCGGCGGACTCGAGCGCTTCCATCCCTCGCCGGGACGGAGTCGATTCGGGTCCGAGGATCGCCCGGACGTCCGCCAAGGCGGCCTCGTGTTCCGCACGGGCGCGGGGCAAGTCGAGCTCGAGGAGCGTCGTATCCAGGGAGAGGCGGTCGAAATCGTTGCCGCTCATGTCCCCTTGATCGAGGCGTTGGTGCTCGAGGTCGAGCATCTGTCGCGCGGAGTCGAAGTTCTCCTGCATCACCCCGATCTTCGAGCGCAGGTAGAGCTCGCGAGCCAGGGCTTCGCGGGCTCGGCTCGCCCTCTCGCCGAGGAGGTTCGTGAACCTCCGACGCTCCGACTCGACGCGCAGGCGCGCGGCTTCGATCCGCGGCGCGCGCTTCCCGATCTCGAAGGACTCGTGCAAACCCGCGGAGTAGCTCTGGGAATCGCGCGACGGAAGATCCGAGGGATTCGTCCGACCGACGTTGATCCCCGCGATGCCGAGCTCGAGCGACGGATCCGGCCAGAGTTGCGACTGGTCGAGCGCGGCCTCCATTCCACGGACGCGCGCGCGAGCAGCCGCGACTTCGGCGTTGTGCTCGACGAGCCAGCGCAAGAGCCCGGGCGCATCCTCGAGCAGCTCCGCGTCGGGAGGCGCGTGCGGTTCCTGATCGGCGAGCGCCGCGACCGCTCTTCCGTTCCGCAGGGGGAGATCCAGGTATCCGTCGTCGAGCGGCGCGGAGCGGCACGCGCCCAGCACGACGATCGAGACCGTCGCGACGAGCGCTCGCGCGCGGCGGCGAACGAACGCACGGTGAACGCTAGGCGACGAGAGGTCGGGGATCATGGCGTCCTCGTCGCATCGGGGTGATCGCGCACGAGAGCCGCAACGCTACGTGCATCGGATCGAGCCGGTTGGAGCGCGAAACGAGGTTCGGCGTGCAATCGTTCGATGAGGCACAACGCTACAGTCCCACTTCGCTACGATCGTCCGCCGATGGAACCCGCACTCCCCTTCCGCACGCTGCGACCGTGGCTGCGCGAACGCTTCGGTCGCGCGGTCCACCGCGTCGCGCTCGACGCCGGTTCGACGTGCCCGAACCGCGACGGCGCGAAAGCCTTCGGCGGCTGCGTGTACTGCGACGTCGAGGGATCCGGCTCGGGTGCGCTGCGCTCGGGGCAGGATCTCGCCGAGCAACTCGCGGCAGGACTCGTGCGCGTCGCGCGGCGCGACGTCGATGCGGGCGCGATCGCGTACTTCCAGTCCTACTCGAACACGTACGTGTCGGCCGACCGCCTGCGCGAGGTGCTCTCGGTCGTCGAGCCGCATCTGGAGGGCAGTCGCGCGCCCGGCGGCGCCACGCCTCCGGTCGTCGCGGTCAGCGTCGCGACGAGGCCCGACACGCTCGGCGACGAAGCGCTCGAAATCCTGGGAGAACTCAATCGCCGCGTCCCGGTGTGGATCGAGCTCGGCCTCGAGGCCGGCGACGACCGGATCCTCGCGGAGATCCGGCGCTTCCACACGGTCGCGGACCGGCGCGCGCGCACGCGGCCGGACTCCTGGTCGTCGGTCACGCCATCCTGGGCTTGCCCGGAGACGGACGCGCGGGAGCTCGGCGCACGGCGGAGGTCCTGGCCCAGTCCGCCGCCAGCGGCGTGAAGGTGCACAACCTGATGGTCCTGCGCCGGACGCAGCTCGAGAAGACTTGGCGCGCCGGGGGAGTCGACGTGCTCGACCCGGCGATCTACGTCGAGTGGCTCGCGGACTTCGTCGAGCGGTTGCGACCCGACCAGGTCTTGCACCGGTTGACCGGGGACGCAGCCGCGTCCGAGCTCCTCGCGCCGGAGCGGGACTTCGACAAGAACGAGATCCGCTCGCGCCTCGCCGACGTCTTGCGTGGGCGCGGGTCGGTTCAGGGCGCGCGCAGTCCGGTCGGCGACGTCGCGGATCGAGGGCCGCGAACCTGATCCACTCGATCCGGGCTCAACCGGGCAGGAAAAGGATCCGGTCGCAGCTCGGACACTGCACGAGTTCGGTGCCGCGCTGCACGCGTACGACGAGGTTCACCGGGACTTCCATGAAGCAAGCCTGGCAGTTGCGTCCGTCGAGCTCCGCGGTGGCGACGCCTTCCCGCGAGGAGAGGATCCGGGTGTAGAGCGCGAGCGCCTCGGTCGGAATGTCGGTGCCCATGCGCTGCTTGCGCAGTGTGCTGAGCTCCGTGATCTCCGCCTGAGCCCCCGCCATCTCGCGGTCGATGTTCGCCGAGAACTCGGCGAAGACCTTCTGCTCCTCGAGGATCGCGGCGGCGAGCGCGGCGACCTCCTTCTCGAGGGCTTCGACCTCCTCGACGATGCGCAGACCATCTTCCTCCGCCGTGGAGATCTCGCGCTTGAGCGTCCGGATCTGGTGCTGGAAGGCGGCGAGCAGCGCGACGTCGTTGCGCGAGGCGCCGGCTTCGTTCTCCACTTTGCGCATGCGCTGGCGCTGGGTCGTCGTCACGTCCTCGATCTCCTTGACCCGGACGCGCAGGTTCTTGGCCCGCTCGCGCAGCTCGCCGAGCCGCGCGACGCGCTTGTCGATCTCGACTTTCCGCGCGGCGCGTTCGGCGGGAAGCCGTTTGAGCTCGCGCTGGGCGCGGAAGAGGTCCCGGTCGATCTCCTGGAGGGAGAGAAGGGCCTGCAAAACCGCCTGCATGGGCGCGCGCAGTGTACACGCGGCGCCGCGCAAGGGAAGCGCCGACTCGGAAGTCGCTGCGGTTCCCCTGATCGCGCGACGGGGATCGCGCGACGAGCCCGGCCCGTCTGCGCCGGATTCGACCTCGTCGGGCCGACTTCGGTCGGGCGACCTCAGTCGGCGATCACGACGTCCGACTCGTCGGGGAGCACCACGCCGTCCAGGAAGCTCGCGAGCTGTCGCGCACGCACCGGGTGGCGGAGCTTGCGGACGGCCTTGGCTTCGATCTGGCGCACCCGCTCGCGAGTCACCCGGAAGATCCGGCCGACCTCTTCGAGCGTGTAGGTGTAGCCGTCTCCGATCCCGTAGCGCAGCTTGACGATCTCGCGTTCGCGGAACGTCAGCGTGGAGAGCACGTCGTCGATCCGCTCCTTGAGCATCTCGTGTCCCGCCGCTTGCATCGGGCTCTCGGCCGACTCGTCCTCGATGAAGTCGCCGAAGTAGGAGTCGTCGGAGTCGCCGATCGGACGATCGAGGCTGATCGGGTGCTTGCTGATCTTCATCACCCGCTTCGCCTCGTCGACCGAGATGCCGGTCGCTTCGGCGACTTCCTCGACGGAGGGCTCGCGACCCTTTTGCTGCACGAGCTTCTTCGTCACGTTGCGCAGCTTGCTCATCGTCTCGATCATGTGGACCGGGATCCGGATCGTGCGCGCCTGGTCGGCGATCGAGCGGGTGATCGCCTGGCGGATCCACCACGTCGCGTAGGTCGAGAACTTGTAGCCGCGGCGGTATTCGTACTTCTCCACGGCCTTCATCAGGCCCGTGTTCCCTTCCTGGATGAGGTCGAGGAAGGAAAGACCGCGGTTCCTGTACTTCTTGGCGATCGACACCACGAGTCGCAAGTTGCCCGAGCTGAGCTGGCGCTTCGCCTCTTCGTATTCGGCGAAGTGGAGACGCACTTGGTCCACGCGGCGCTTGAGCCTGTAGGCGGGCTCGAGGCCGTCGAGCTCCATCTCCTTGATGCGTTCAGCGAGCTCGCGCGCTTGCGGCGGGGGCTTCTTGCTGGCGCGGAACGCGGCGACCTTGCGCTCGATGGCGCGCATCTCGCGGTACTGCTCCTCCATCGAGTCCATGTACGGGCGCACCTTCTTCACCTGGAGGTGGCACTCCTCGACGAGGATCACGAGCTTGCGCCGCACGGTCTGCACGGCCTCGAGGCGCTCGGAGCGCTCCTGCCGCGTGAGCCGGCCGTCGAGGAGGGGTCGATATTCCTCGCGGATCTGCCCGAGCAGTCGTCGGATCGTCACCAAGTTGAAGGGCAGCCGCTTGGCCAGGAAGTTCTTGCCCAAGGTCTCGACGATCTTCGGGTCGTCGTCGGGCTTGGGATTGGGATTGACCTTCAGCGTGCGGTCGAAGGCCAGCTCGCCGCGCTCGACTTCCTCGAGCGTCTTGAGCGCTGCGCGCATCGCGAGGCCGGAGCCCATCGCCTTCTTGCGGAAGCGCTTGCGAGTGATCTCGATCGTCTTGGCGAGGTAGATCTCCTGGTCGCGCGTCAGCAGGGGGATCTCCCCCATCTGGGTGAGGTACATGCGGACCGGGTCGTCGATTTTCTCGGGCAACCCCGCGCGGGGCACGATCGCCTCGGGAAGGTCGTCCTCGCGGATCCCTTCCTCCGCTTCCGCGGCGGCCGCCGTCTCGACCTCTTCTCGACCGCCCTCGCGGGTGGCCGCAGCCTCGTCGTCCACCATTTCGACGCCCGAGTCCTCGAGAGCGAGGAAGATGGCGTCCATCTTGTCGGGAGGGATGAACTGGTCCTCGAGGAGGCGGTTCATCTCCGTGTAGGAGAGAACGCCCTTCTTACGGCCTTCCTCGATGAGGAGCTTGATCGTCTCCTCGACCTTTTCAGCGGCGCTGACGGTGGTGGTGGTAGTCGTTTTCTCGGCCATGGATGCTGTGCTGGGGTAAAGGAAGGGGCGTCTCTAGTCCGGTCGGGAGAATCCTGCCAGGCGCAGACTCTCTTGCTGGAAAGAACGGGCGATCTCGATGGCAGCAGGGCTGGCGGCCGCGGCCGTCTCCCCCCCGGAGGCGAACGCCGCCCGCTCGGCTTCCCGCATCTCCAGCAGGGCGCGGGCGTCCAAGCGACGCTTCTCGATCTGGGCCAGCGCCCGCTGCGCGCCCTCCCATTGGACGCGGGGGCTCTCGGCCGCGCGGGCCGTCTCGAAGAGGGGTTGGACGAGCCGTCGCGCAGGATGATCCGCGAGGACGTTCATGACCGCGCCCTCGTCGATGACCGCCTCCTCCTCTCCGTAGAGTCGGAGGATCGCGGCCAGGATCGCGGCGAACTCGGCCACCGGACAGCGCCCCGCCGACTCGCGCACGAGCGGGACGAGGGAAGGGTCGGCGAGCACCGCTCCGGCGATCTCCCCCCAGGCCTTGCGCACCATCGGCTCGATGCCGGGCGGCTCGACGCCGGTCGGCTCGACGCCTGGATCCACGGGCGCGAGCGTGCGCACGGGCGTCGAGGCCTCGCGCTGCAGGACGGGAGCGCCCCGCTGTTGACGGAGGACTTCGACCGGCATCCCCAGACGCTTCGCCAAGTCCTTGAGGAGCGACTCGCGGTGCACCGGGGTGCGCACGCGGGCCACGAGCTCGAGGACACGGTCCACTTCCCGCGACAACGCGGCGCCGGTGAGTGCGGAGAGAGGGCCGGTGACGTGCTCGAACCAGCCGCGCGCGAGTTCGATCTCCGCGTGGAACGCTCTCGCGCCGTCCCTCACGAGGAGGTCGCACGGATCGACGCCGCCTCGCAGAGCCACGACGTCGATGTCGAGGTCGAGAGGGAGGAGTCCGTGCAGCGCCTTCCCCGCCGCCTTCGCGCCGGCTTCGTCGCCGTCGAACACGAGCGTCGCGCGACGCGCTCCGGTCCTGCGGACCAGGGCGGCGTGGTCCTCGGTGGTCGCGGTCCCGAGGACGGCGACGACGTTCTCGACGCCGTGTTGGTGCGCGGCCATCACGTCCGTGTAGCCCTCGACGAGGACGATGCGGCCATCCCGGCGGATCGCGGCCATGGCGCGGTCGAGCGCATAGATCAGGCGGCCCTTGTGGAAGAGCGTCGTCGCGATGCGCCCGCGCTCGTCGCGGATCGGGATGACGAGACGACCGCGGAAGAAGTCGTAGGTGCGCCCTTGATCGTTCGTGCGCACGAGGCCCGCCGCGGCGGCGAGCGCGAGGTCGACGTTCGCCGCACGCAGCACGGTCACGAGCGCCGCTCCGCTCGCGGGTGCGTAACCGATGCCGAACGCGTCCGCGGTCTGCTCCGAGAGTCCGCGCTGCCTCAGGTACTCTGCGGCGCGAGCTCCCTCGGGAGTCGAGATCTGACTCCGGTAGAACGTGGCCGAACGCTCGAGCACTTCGCGCAGCGCGTCCTGCGAGCGCTTCTCCTGCGCGGAGTCTCCTCCGTCACCGCTGCGCGAGGACTTGCGCGGAAGCTCGATCCCGGTGCGGGCGGACAGGATCTCGAGGACTTCCATGAAGGGCAGGCTGTCGATCCTCTCCAGGAATCCGATCTGGTCTCCACCGGTGCCGCAGGCGCCGAAGCAATGCCAGGTCCCGCGCCGCGGATCGACTCGGAAGGACGGCGTCCGTTCCTCGTGGAATGGGCAGCACGCGACCCAGCCATGGCCGGACTTCTTGAGTCCGGGAACGCGCTCGCGAACCACGTCTTCGATCGGCGCTCGAAGCTTGATCGCCTCGATCGCTCTGCGAAACTCTTCGTCGTGCAAGGTCGGGCGGGGAGGGATCGGGCCGGGGTGGCCGCAGTGGCCGGAGGGGAGGGGAACGCGCCACGCCGGAGTGGGATCCGCGAGGACTTCCCCTTCCCCGGTCACGAGGACAGGGGCCAAGAAGCCTCGTGAGAACCCGGGGACGGCCCGGGGACGGATGGGTTGAGAGGAGACGGATTTCGGCCGGGGTCTGGCGCACCGAAGACTACCTCGACGCCTGCCTCGGAGCACGCCGGAGGGCCGAAAAGAGGGCCTAGGATAGCACGGCGACGGCCCTCCTCCTACTCGAGGAAGCTGGCCAGGCGCTGGAGGGCCGCCAGGTCCAGGGCCTCGGCACGGATGCGGGGATCCAAACCGGCTTCGCGCAACGCCGACAAGCTCGCCTCTCGATCGCCGCTGCGGCGCGCCAAGACCCGACCGAGCGACTGGCGGCGGCTACGGAAGAGCTCCCCCACGAGGGTGTCGAACCGGCGCAGGGCCTGGGGTTCTCCCGGGTTCGTCCGCCGCTCGAGTCGAACGACCGCGCTCTCGACACGCGGACGGGGCCAGAAGAGCTCGGGGGGGACCGCGCGGACGATCCGAGGCTGGTAGCGCACCTGGAGTCGGATGGAGAGGGGTCCCCATTCGGGTGTGTCCGGCTTCGCGGCGATCCGTTCGGCGACCTCACGCTGGACGAGGACCGTCATGGTCTCGGGAGGATGAGCGTGGGAGCCGAGCACGGCCAGGACAGGGCCAGAGATCGCGTACGGAAGATTGCTCACCAGGTGCCAGGGTCCCTCGACGGGCAAGGCGGACGCCACCTCGCTGGCGAGCGCGTGCTTGCCGTCGAGCACGTCGCAGCGGATGAACTTCGCGCTCCCGTGACGCGAGACGAGTCCGGCAGCGATCGGGAGGAGCCGCTCGTCGATCTCGACGCACACGAGATTCGCTCCGGCGTCGAGCAGGTGCAAGGAGAGGAAGCCGCAACCGGCTCCGATCTCCAGTACGAAATCGCCGGCCTCGATCTCCGCGTCGCGCACGATGGCGCGGACCATGTTCTCGTCGAGGAGGAAATTCTGGCCGAGGCGACGGCTGGGTCGGAAGCCGCGTTCCTCGAGTGCGGCGCGAAACACCGTCCACGGCGGACGCTGCGTCACCGCCTCGCTCCTGCGAGGAGCAGGGTCAAGCTCTTCGGCGCGGCCGGACGCTTGGTGAGATCTTCGAGGAGAGGGATCGCGTCGCGACCCCAGCTCGCACCGACGGCGAGGAGCGCGTCGCGAAGTTCTCCTCCGCTCCACTGTTCGGCGTGGGACCAGAGATACTCCTCCGCATCTGCACAACAGCGCAATCCGACATCTCCGGAGCGCGTAAGCGGATCGAGATCCTGTTCGTCGAGGGCCATGGGTTCCTGCGAGTCGTCGTAGAGTCGTCGCAGGTGAGAGAGGTAGGAACCGCCCATCGCCCACGTGAGACCCGCGGTCTTCTCGCCGACGGCGATCGGGTCTTCGACCCACTCCCAGACGTTGCCCGAGAGGTCGTAGATCGAGAGCGGATTCCGGCCCTGCTCGAAGGTTCCGACCGGGAGCGGGTTGCGCAGCTCGAGCTCCAAGGTGTTGGCCACGGAGAGCGCTCGCTTTCCGCCCCAAGGATAGTCGTACGGACGCTCGCTCGTTCCGCATGCGATGCGCAGCCACTCGCGCGCGGTGGGAAGGCGCAGGCCCCGCGAGGCCGCATACTCGCGCCCCTCGACGAGCGTCATGAAACTCGCGGGCCAGTGCTCCGTCTCGGACTTCCAGGTCGAGAGGAAGGGCTCGAACACGGGATCGCGTCGAGCGCCGAGGCTCTCGTACCACGCCTTCCAGTCGGCCCGCGTCACCTCGAATCGATCGACGAGCAAAGGCCGCGGATTCGAGCAGACGAATCGAGCTCCGGCGCCCTGGCCGAGCAGGCACTGCCCGGAGGGAACGAAGGCCAGGTGCTCGAGATCCAAGGGATCGCGCTCCTCGACCTTCGAACATCCCCCACCGATCGATAGGGCCGCCAGGGCCGAGCCGACTGCGGCACAGAACGCCAATGCGCACACCCCGCGAGCGCGAGTCGCTCTTCGAGGAGTGCGCACCGGATGACGCGCGGGTCGTTCGGCCAAAGATTGCGCGACCAAGGATTGCGGCGTGGCTGCGCCGCGGGAGTGCCTACTTCTTCGGTGTCGGCTTCTCGGCCGCCTTGCTCGAAGCCGGAGCGGCCGTGGCGCCCTTTTGCCCGTTTTGATCGGCGACGAAGATCTCGACGCGACGGTTGAGGCGTTTGTTCTGGGCGTTGCTGTTGTCCTTGAGAGGGTCGTACTGGCCGAACCCCGCGACCACGACGTCGCGCGCGTTCACCTTGCCGGAAGTCGTGAGCTCTGCGCCGACGGTCACCGCGCGCATCGAGAGCTCGAGGTTGCCGTGCGGGAATTTCTCTTTCGTCGCCGGCTTCGCGACGGGATCGCTGTCGGTGTGCCCGCGCACCCAGATGCGACCGTGTGGCTTGGCGTTGATGTCGCCGGAGATTTTGATCAAGGCCTCGCGTCCCTCGGCGGTCAGGGCGTCGGAGCCGGATTCGAAGAGGATCTTGTCCTGCACCATGAGGACGTATCCGCCCTCGACGTCGAAGCGCTCGATGTCGCCCGGCTCGTGGCCGAGATTGTCGACCTTGCTCTGCAGCTCAGAGAGCCGCGTGTCGAGGTCGCCGCTGTAGCCCGCCGACAGCGCATTCACGTCGTTCTGGGCCAGTTGACGCTTCAGGCGCTCGTTCTCCGCTTGCAGCTCCGAGGCGTACTTCTCCTTCTCGTGGAGGCTGGTCTGGTTGTAGCGCGCGAGCTCGACCGCATCGTCGTACTGGTGCTGCGTGACGCAGGCTGAGAAGGCCGCCGACGCGACGAGCGGGGCGAGGATGGTCCAGATCTTCGGAGCGCGTGCTCCGGATCTTTGCAAGGTGATGTGTTGTGTCATTCCAGTTGCTTCCGGGGATCTCGACGTCCCCCTCCATGTCGGCCCGCGTCTCCGGGTCCGTTCCTGTCGATCCGTCCCGGGCGTCCTCGAAGGCGAGCGCCATCGAGGTCCCTGCCCCTCGCGCCCGCGTGAATCGTCGCGCGGAAAGTTCGCGGAGGTTCGAGTCCGAGTCTAGCGGCGGAAGGGGGCGAGTCCATGCCCCGTGCGACGGTCCGGGCCATCGGCTGGCCGGCCGGACGAATCAGGATCCGACGCTACTTGCCGAAGATCGAGGCGATCGCGCTGGCGACTCCCGAGGGAACTCCACCCGTCGCGGACAGGCACAGGGGGAGCGCCAGGAGGAGGAGCAGGGTCGTGACGAGGAGCGCGACCCGAACCAGCACGGGCTCGGCCGGGACCTCGACCTCGGGTTCCGCACGCGCGGCGGACCTCGCGGCGCGGGACGGGTACGCGGCCTCCCTTTCGGGCTCGGACGCGCCTTCGAGGTCCGGGGAACCTTCCTCGATGGAGATCTCCGGAGCGATCTCGGAGACCTCGACCACCGGCTCGTCGAGGATCGTCTCGACGTCGGAGATCTCCTGCGTGGCCATCCCGGCCTCCTCCTGGACGTCGTCCTCGAAAACGAGCTCTTCCTTGACCTCGCCGAGGTCGACCACTTCCCCGCCGGAAAGCTCGGTGCGCAGGCTCTCGACGTCGGTCCGACGGAGCTTCATGGTCCCGCCCTCCCGAAACGCGCGGATCTCGCCCTCGCAGACGAGGCGCTTGAGCTCCTCTTCCTTGAGGCGCAGCTGCTTCAGGGCTTCGTCGAAGCTGTAGAACTCTTGCTCGGCCACGGAATCGGCTCCTTGGAATCAAGGGGGGCTTGGACGCGGGAGGAGGACGGATCGGACGGCTACTTCGGGATCCGCGGTGCGTGCCCGATCTCGGAGAACTTCTTCTGCAGCTCTTGGACCGGGTATTCGGACTTGTCGTTGTACCCCTCGAGCTCGAGGTCGAGATCGATCCTGCGCGCGCCGACGAGCTTCAGCCCCTGGGTGGAGTCGCTCCCGCCGCTGGCTTGGTAGACCGCCATGTGGCGGCCCTTCGTGTCGACGAGGTAGAGGATCGAGGACCCGGTCATGTCGATCCCGGTGACGGCGATCATCGACCCGTTCGCGTCGGTCCCGTGTTGCCCCCGTCCCCCCCTTGTCGCGCGGCGGCGCTGGGCAGGACGGAGAAGAGCACAACTCCCAGAACGACCCCCGCGGCGAGCGCGGTGATCCGGTGCTGGAGGAGGGGGTGGAGGTTCATGGAGTTCACCAGGGTTCGGACTCAGGGGTTCGAGGGCGGCCTATCCTAGCGGGCGCGGGCGGTTGCGACCATTCCCGATGGCTGGGCTCACCAGCCGGCCAGATCTCCGGAGATCTCCTCGAGCAGGTCCTTCAGCGTGAGCAGGCCGCTGGGATGGTCGAGGTCCCCAACGACGGCGAGTCGCTGACCTCCAAGACGCAGCTTGGCCAGGGCCCGGTCGACGGAAGTCCCGGAGGGGAGGACCGTCAGCGGGCGCAGATGCTCCAGGACGTCCGCGCCCTCCCCCTCTCCCAGGACGTCGAGCTGGTGGACGTACCCGCGGACGGCTCCGTTCTCGTCGACGACCGGGATGCGCGTGTAAGGCGAGCGCGCCACGGCGGAGTAGAGCTCGGACGAGGGCACTCCGAGGCGGATCTTCAGGACGCCGTCCCAGGGCGCCATGCAGCGCTCGACCTCGATCGACCGCAGCTTCAAGACGTTGCGCGCCATCTGCTCGGCGTGCGGGAGGATCGCCCCTTCGCGCGCGCCCTCCGACAGCAGGCGCAGAACCGCCTCGCGGCCGCGGACCACCGAGAAGAGTCGCGGCTCGAGCCTGAAAATCCGGGTGAGGAGGAAGGTCAAGAAGAACAGCAGTCGTTCGAGCGGCCAGAAGAGGTATCGCGATACGAGGATGAAGGGAGCCGTCCGCGAGAGCCAGGCGTGGGGACGGCGCCGGAACAAGTCCTTCGGCAGCACCTCCGCGAAGAAGAAGATGCACGGGGTCAGCACCAGCGTGAGCACGGACCGGACGGCCCAGGTCGGCGCGTGGCGCTCGTGCAGGAGGTCTTCCGCGCTCCACGTTATGAGCTCGATCATCAGGCCGTTCCCGATCAGGACGACGATGAGGAAGGCGAGGTCGTCCTTGAGGAGACGGCGGACGAGCCTCGACGAGCCCATCCCTTGGCGCGCTTCGACGTCGATCCGCGCCCGCGAGACCGAGTAGAAAGCGATCTCCGAGCCGGAGTAGGCGGCCGAGGCGAGCAGCCCGGACAGGATCACGGCGAGATCGATCGCGGTGCTCACGCCGATTCCTCCCGGCCCGGATCGAGGAACATGTCGACGCTGCGGACGCGACGTCCGCGCACCTCGCGCACTTGCCACACGAGGTCGCCGTGCCGGACTCGGTCGCCCGCGCGCGGGATCCGGCCGAGGAGGGCCGTGACGAACCCGCCGACGGTCTCGAATCCCTCCGGCACCACTTCGAGGTTGAAGCGCTCGTTCCAGTCGCGGATCGAGAGGCCTCCCGAGACGCGGAAACGGCCTTCCCCGAGGGGCAGGACCGCGCGCTCACCGACCTCGCCCTCGACCCGCAGGTCCCCCACGATCTCCTCGAACACGTTCTCGACCGTGACCGTGCCCGCCGTGCCTCCCCATTCGTCGACGACCACGGCCTCCGTGGCGTGCTTGTCGCGCAAGAGCTTGAGGAGGTCGAGCACGCCCGCCACCTCGGGGACGAAGAGGGCCGGTCGCACGAGCTCGATGAGCGGACGGTCGGGCTGCGACAGGATGTCGCGCATGCGCACGCAACCGGACACCTGATCGGCGTGTCCGCGCACGACCGGGAGCCACGTCAGCCGTCGCGCGAGCGCGCGCGCCATGATCTGGATGTTGTCGTCCTCCTCCGCTTGGAGGTCGAGCGACAACATGTCGACGCGCGGCGTCATGATCTCGCGGACGCGGATCCCTTCGAGCTCGACGACTTCGGCGAGGAGGTCCGCCTCGCTCGCCGCCAGCAGTCCCACCTCCGCCGACTGTCCGAGCACTTCGGCGAGGGTCTCCGCGGTGATCCGCGGCTCCTCGCGCGCGGCTTCGCCGAGGACCCGCGTCGCGATCTCGAGCAGGAAGCGGACGACCCGGCGAACCGGCGCGAGCGCGGCGACGAGCAGAGAGACCGGGGGCGCGACGAGCCGCGCGACCGCCGCCGGCGAGCGCAGCGCCAACGCCTTGGGCAGGATCTCGCCCAGGACGAGGACCGCGAGCAGAGCGAGGAATCCGGTCGCGATCGCCTCGAAGTGCTCGGTCCCGGCGCTCTCGATCCCGTCGCCCTCGCCGGCGTGCCGCGCGAGTCCGGAAGCCGTCGCGAAGACGAGGATGTTGACGAGCAAGTTGACGAGCAAGAGCGAAATCAGGAGCGCCTGGGCGTTCCCGAGGAGCTTCCTGGCTGCAGGCCCCGCGCGCTCTCGACCCGCGTCGTCGAGCGAGAAGAGCGCGGTCTCGCTGGCGCTGCAGAAGGCCGAGGCGAGGAGGAGCAGCGCGAGGACCGGCCAGACGATCAAGGTGAGCGCATCCTCGCCGGCAGCCGGATCTCGGCGCGAAGGCCCTCGATCGCGAGTCCGAGCCCCGTTCCGCGGCCGACGTCCTTCGTCGTGTAGAAGGCATCCGCGATCCGCGGCAGCTCGTCCGCCGACACACCCGGCCCGTTGTCGGCGACGCTCAGGACGAGTTCGGTCTCCTCGCGCGAGAGATCGACCGCGATCCGTCCGATGCCCGTGGGCACGCCCTCGAGCGCGTCCAAGGCGTTCACGAGCAGATTCAACACGGCTTGGGCGAGCTCGTTGGCCTCGCCCATCACGTTCGGGAGGGCCAGCGCGCGCTGCTCGGCATTCTCGGCGCGTCCTTGGCAAGTGAACTCGACGGCCACTCTCTGCTCGCCGGCACGATGCTGAACGAGGGCGATCGCATCCTGAACGGGCTGGAGGAGAGCGATCGGCTGGGGGCGCGCGGTGCGCGGCGCGAGACGCAGGAGGCGCCCGACCGTCGCCTGGATGCGCTCGAGACCGCCGCGCAGCAGCTCCTGATACTGCGAGCGCTTCGCCGGAAGAAGATTCTCGCGCGAAAGCGACTCGGCCGCGTTCAGGAGTCCGCCGAGCGGATTGTTGATCTCGTGCGCGACGCCCGCGGCGAGCTCCC
>WNFM01342162.1_pt1 | contig 16117 bp, 16 predicted proteins | sample 5400271 | NCBI WGS metagenome assembly WNFM01 (sample SAMN13153352, study PRJNA577476) | soil metagenome | isolation source: 60 cm saprolite on Douglas fir-dominated hillslope | place: USA:California | collected 2013-09-17
GAGCCTTTTCCGTTTCGATTGAATCGAAACGGGGCTCTAGATTCTTGATTTGACGCGTTTTCTTGACGCGAACCGGTTTCCACTTCGCTTGAAAACGCTTTGGAACAAACGAAGCCGCTTGTTTTGCGGAAAAACCGGCGTTGGCTCCTGGATCATGCTCTATTGCCAGCCGCTTGAACTCTCCCCACGCGGTCGGATACATCCCCATCCCTGCTTTGGGCGCGAACATGGCAGAAACAAGGGAGAATTCAATTCATTAGACCGCCCTCAGGGTCAATCCTGCCGGTGTCGTTAACGCAAAGCGCGGGGGACTTACGTGGATTTGCCCCATGGGCCGGCAGCATTGCCCCAGGGACCGCTCCTCGAAGCCCCGGCCGGTGCGTCGGCATCGCTCCATGGACCATGGGGCAGGGGCGGCGGGGTTTTTTCGGTTGCCGGCTGATCGTCCGGCTCTTGCGTCGTATCCGACGGCAACGCCAGCGGTCCTGGATCGTGCCCGCCGGCGAATTTCACCAGCGCCTGGACCCGGGATTCGACCGATGGGTGGGTCGCGAACAGGTCGGCAAACCCCTCGCGCGGGTTGTCGACGCATAGTTCCATCACCGCGGAAGTCGCGCCGGGAAGCTCGCCGCGGCCCTCGATCTTGCGCAGCGCCGAGATCATGGCATCCGGGTTCTTTGTTAATTCCACCGATCCGGCGTCGGCCAGAAGTTCCCGCGAGCGCGACAGCGCCAGCCGCACCAGTTGCGACAACAGCCAGGCCAGCGCGATCAGCACCACCGCGATGATGATGACAAGGATCGCAGCGCCGCCGCCGGAGCCTTTCCTGTCGTTGTCGGAAGAAGATGAGGAGGATTCAGATGAAGACGACCATGACGAGCCGCCACTGCTGCTCCAGCCACCGCCCGAACTCCAGCCAAAATTGGTAAAACTCCGGAAGAATAATTCGGCGAAGAAGCCGACCACGCCGGCGATGATCACCGCGATCACCATCATCTGCACGTCGCCGTTCTTGATATGGGTGAGTTCGTGGCCGAGCACCGCCTCGATCTCCTGATCGTTGAGTGCGTTCAACAGTCCGGTGGTGACGGTGACGGCATATTGCCGTTGATTGAGTCCGGTCGCGAATGCGTTCAGCGCGTCGCTTGGCATCACCTTGAGTTTCGGCATCGGGATGCCGCGCGAGATGCAGAGGTTTTCGAGGAGATTATAGAGCCGCGGCTGCTGCTGCCGCGTCACATCCTCGCCGCCGGTCACGGCATCGACAATCGACTGATGGAAGAAATAGGCGATCACGATCCACAGCAGTGCGGCGCCGGTCGAATAGGGCAGCGACCAGATGACGTCTCTCAATGCCGCCGCCAGATAGTAGTCAAGCGTCGCGTCGCTGTTGCCGACGACTTCGATGATCAGCGCGCCGGCATAGACGACGACATAGACCAGCGCGAACAGCCCGGCAAGCAACAGCATCGAACGAAATCTGTTCGACGCGATGTGCGTGTAAAGACCGTAGGCGGCCATGATGCGCTGCTCTTCAGGGATATGGTTGCGGCCTCAGAACTTCACTTGCGGCGCCGCCTCGACCTCGGTCCTGGAAGCGCCGAGATCGAAAAAGTCCTTGTGGGTGAAGCCGAACATGCCGGCGAACAGCGCGGCCGGCATCTGCGCAATGCCGGTGTTGTATTCTTGGACCGCGTTGTTGAAGAAGCGGCGGCTGGCGGCGATCTTGTTTTCGAGGTCGGACAATTCGCTCGCCAGTTGCTGGAAGTTGGCGTTGGCCTTGAGGTCCGGATAGGCTTCCGATAATGCGATCAGCCTGCCGAGCGCGCCGCTCAACTGGTTTTCGGCGGCCGCGACCTGTCCCGGCCCCTGCGCCGACATCGCGCTGTTGCGCGCCTTGATCACGTCGTCCAGCGTGCCGCGCTCGTGCGCGGCGTAGCCCTTCACGGTCTCGACCAGATTGGGAATCAGATCATGGCGCTGCTTGAGCTGCACGTCGATGTCGGCAAAGGCCTGGCCGACGCGCTGGCTGAGCGCGACCAGACGGTTATACGCAGCGAACGCGAAGAGAACGAGAACAACGATGACGCCGATAACGATCCAGCCGGTCGACATGACGAACAACTCCTGATGGGACGACGAATAAGGCAGGGACGAATAACAGCAGGGTAGCGCGTGTTCCGCAAAAGTGGACACCGGTTTTGCGAGGGGAACTCGCGCAAAGCAAAAAAACCTCGAAAAGAGACCTCGCAGGGCAGGCCGCCACGAGGTGGTTATCCCCTTGGTCTCGCGCAAGACGAAACGAGTTCAAGGGTTAACGGGTTGATTCCGTTACCGCATCGCCCCATCGCCAGCGCCGGGCGCGCGCAAAATCCGCTTTGTTGCGGCGCGGTACTTTTGCGAATGCGAGACCTCCGGGCGTGCAGAGTTTTGCAAGCACTTCGACCTTGTTGACATCGGGCTGCGCCAGCACGCGCGCGGGATGCGAGGTGACCGGCGCGCGCGTCAATACGACATAGCTGAACTTTTCGTCCTCGAATGGCAGTTCGGCGCCCTTGATCTGCTTGTGCGCCTGCGACCGCGGCAGCCGTTGCGTGAAATGGCACCAGTCAGGCGGTCGAAGCGGACATTTGTCATGATGCGGGCAGGGCGCTGCGACGTGCGCGCCTGAAGCGATCAGTTGCTCCCGCAGCGCGATGATCCCTGAGTAACCGGCGGGCGTGCCGGGCTCGATGACCAGCAGCGTGTCGCGGGTCTTTGTCCACATCGCATCCGCGAGCGCCTTGCGGTCTGTTTCATTCAGCTCGCCCGCGATGTAGCTCGCCACCACGAGGTCGGCCGCTTCGGCACCGGCCAGTGCCGCGCGGGCTTCGCCGCGTTGGTATTCGAGATCGCGCAGGCGCGCGCTGCCCTTGAACAGATCGAGCGCCAGCGCGCGCAACGCGCTATTGGCATCGACCAGCGTCAAGCCGTTCAGCGACGGAAACGCTTCCGCTGCGGCCCACGTCGCCGTGCCAGGTCCGGCACCGACGTCGAGCAGGCTTTTGGGCGAGAATTCGGGTGCGATCTCGCGCAGCGCGTTCAGGCTTGCGGTCACCGCGGCATAGGTCGCGGGCATTCGCGCCAGCGCATAGGCGAGCGCGTCGGTTTCGGTCGCGATCGCGGTGGAGTTCCCTCCATCTCGATAGGTCTTTGAGATCGCCGCGGCGCGCGAGGCGGCGTCGGTGCGCGAGCGGCCCTGCAGCTTGGCGTCAAGCGCTGCTCTCAGTTCAGCGGGAAGGTCGGGCGCGGTCATATTCGTTTTCTTCCCTTCTCCCACAAGGGGAGAGGTAGTTTTCCCAGCGCTAATTTTTCTTGTTCTATTTCAATGTCTTGCCAAGCCGACGAGTTCAAGAATTGTCCCAGGCTGCACATAGGTAGCAAAATCAGAGGCAAGATTCGAAATGGGAAGACGCCCACTTCCTCGGCGCCGCGGCGCCAGGCTGGTCCGTTCGGCATCGTGGTGGCAAGCGAATCGTGGTTGCGGGCCATTGTGCCGAATCCTAGTCTCGCGGTGTTGGTCGCCAACCACACCACCTCTATTAGGCAATCAAAGCAAACAGCGGCCAGGGAGGAAACAATGCGATACAGCAATCCAGACCGTCGAACCATTCTGAAAACCATGACGTCATTGGCGGCGGCTTCGTCGATGGCAAAAATCACCGTTGGACGTGCGGAGGCCGCCACCGCTTCCGATCCGGCCCTGAGCCCCGCGCTTGGGGATGTCGATCAGGCGCTGCGCCAGGCCGTCAACGCGCGGACCGTGCCGGGCGTCGTCGCCATTGCAGCAACCGACAAGGGCATCGTCTACGAGGGCGCGTTCGGGCCCTCGATCACCGCGGACAGCGTGTTCTGGATCGCGTCGATGACCAAGGCGATCACGGGCGCCGCCTGCATGCAACTGGTCGAGCAGGGCAAGCTGCAGCTCGATCAGCCGATGGGCAAGCTGCTTCCGCAACTGGAGCAGCCCAAGGTGCTCGAGGGGTTCGACGCCAGCGGCGCGCCGAAGCTTCGCCCCGCCAAGCGAGCGATCACGCTGCGCCACCTTCTCACTCATACTGCGGGTTTCACCTACAGTATCTGGAGTGAGCCGATGACGCAGTTTGAGAAGGTCACGGGAACTCCTTTCATCGGCGAATGCAGGAATGCCACCTTCAACGCGCCGCTGATGTTCGATCCCGGCGATCGCTGGGAATACGGCATCAATATGGACTGGGTCGGCAAGGCGGTTGAGGCCGTGAGCGACCAGTCATTGGAGGTCTATTTCAAGGAGAAGATCTTTGCGCCGCTCGGCATGACCGATACCGGCTTCCTCATCAGCTCCTCGCAAAAGGCCCGTGTCGCGCCGATGTTCAGCCGGCAAGGCGACGGCTCGCTCAAGCCGATGGATTTCGAAATGCCGCAGCGGCCGGAATTCTTTATGGGCGGCGGTGCGCTCTTCAGCACGCCACGGAACTACATGGCGTTTCTGCAGATGCTGCTGCACGAAGGCACATTCAACGGCGCGCAGGTGCTGAAGCCCGAGACCGTGGCGTTGATGCGGCAGAACCACATCGGCGATCTCAACGTGGTCACGTTGAAGACGGTGCACCCGGAGAGCTCGAACGACGCGAACCTGTTCCCCGGCATGACCCAGAAATGGGGACTGTCGTTCGATATCAACACCGAACCCGGCCCGGCCGGACGCAGCGCGGGGAGCCTCGCCTGGGCCGGACTGTTCAACACCTACTTCTGGCTTGATCCGAACAAGCGCGTGACCGGCACGATCATGACGCAGCTCCTGCCGTTCGCCGACGATCAGGTCCTGAAGCTGTTCGCGAAGTTCGAGAGCGGTCTCTATGCCGCTGTCGCCTGACGCGTGGTCGGGAAAGCGGACACCGGTTCTCGGAAAAGGATCATACGCAAGCAAACAAACTAAAGCGCGATGGCGATTAAAGCCATTGCGCTTTAGCGCATGATCTGGAAAAGCCCGCTCCGTATCATGTGCACCCTCTCCCACGGGGCGGCTGGCTAAGATGAAACCGGAGCCGCGCAAGCCATCGGCCAAATGACGTTCTCTCGCCAAAAAATCTTCTACCGAGCAGGCCAATTGGCCGGGCTCGTATTGGCGGCATCGTGGTGGTGGTGGGGCCTTCGCGAGATGAACTATGTAAGTTTCTCGCGGATTCCGCTCCCCCAATTCGGCCAAGTACAACCGCCGATGCCGAGTTCGACAGAACGCTGTGGTATGCGGGCATCGGCTCGGGAATTATTGTCGCCATCTGCCTCGTGATATCAGGCGAGTTTTCCAAAATGCTTAACCCTCCAAAGCCGCCGCCGCCTCCAGAACTATAGGGCAGCGCCATTATTCGGATAACCCTAAATACCACCGTACTTTTCAAGTATATAATTCCCTCCCAAGGGGAGAGGGAAAACCTCACGCCACGTTCTGATCGAGAATCTTCACCGCGTCTTCGAGATCGACCGAGACCAGTTGCGAGACGCCGCGTTCGGCCATGGTGACGCCGAACAGCCGGTTCATCCGCGCCATCGTGATCGGATTATGGGTGATGATGATGAAGCGTGTTTCGGTCGAGGCCGTCATCTCGTGCAAAAGGGTGCAGAACCGCTCCACATTGTGATCGTCGAGCGGCGCGTCGACTTCGTCCAGAACGCAGATCGGCGACGGGTTGGTCAAAAACACCGCAAAAATCAGTGCCAGCGCGGTCAGCGCCTGCTCGCCGCCTGACAGCAGCGACAGCGTCTGCGGCTTCTTGCCGGGCGGTTTTGCGATGATCTCCAAGCCTGCTTCAAGCGGATCGTCGCTTTCGATCAGATGCAAGGCGGCTTCGCCGCCGCCGAACAATTCCACGAACAGCCGCTTGAAATGGCCGTTGACGGTCTCAAACGAGGTCATCAGGCGCTCGCGCGCCTCGCGGTTGAGGCTTTGAATGCCCTGGCGCAGGCGCTTGATCGCTTCCACCAGATCGTCGCGTTCGGTGGTCAGCGAAGTGTGCTGGGCTTCGACCTCGCGCAATTCTTCCTCGGCGCGCAGATTGACGGCGCCGAGCCGTTCGCGGTCGCGGCGCAGCTTTTCGAGATTCTCCTCGATCTCGGCAAGCGGCGGCAGTTCCGCGCCGGGCTCGATCTCGGCGAGACCCGCGACAGCCTGTGGCTCGACCTCCAGCATGTCGTGGATTTCGCGCTCGACGTCGGTTAGCCGGCGCCTCGCGCCATCCATCCGCTCTTCGGCGCGGGCACAAGCCTCGCGCGCATTCGAAAGCGCTTCGAGCGAAATCTTGGCGGCCCGGTCGGTTTCCGCCATCACGTTCTCGGCGGCGGCAAGTGCGTCCGCGGCAACGCGGCGGGCATTTTCAGCCGCCTCGATCTCGCTGATCAGCGCGCGGCGCTTTTCCGCGAAGATCGCCGGTGCATTGTCGAGCTCGGCGCGCTCGGCGGTAACTTCCGTGACGCGGGCCTCGATGGTCGCAATCTGTGAGGCTGCGCTGGCCTTGCGGTTCTGCCACTGGTCGCGCTCGGCCGTGATCGCCTGCAAGCGGCGGTCGGCCAGCTCCGCTTCGCGCGCCAGCGCCTGCGCTTCGGCGCGCACTTGGGCTGCGAGCCGGCGATGGCCCTCAATGTCGCTGCGCACCGATGCGAGCCTGGTCTCGGTGTCGCGGCTCGGCGGCAACTCGGCCAATGCCGCGGTCGCGCTCTCGTCGGCGGCTTGCGCCTCGGCGCGGTCGGTATTGAGGCGGCTGTGGGCTTCGGTCAGCGCCGATTTGCGCGCGGCGTGGCGGTTGATCTCGCGCTCGGTCGCGGCGTGACGTTCGCGCGCGGCATCGGCTTCGCGCTGGGCTGAGCGCCATGCATCGCGCGCGGACGTCTCCGCAGCGGAAGCGGCCTTCAATTCGGCCTCGGCGGTTTCCAGCGCCAGCCGCTTGGCGCTCGCATCGGTGCGAGCCTGCTCGAGCTCGTGTTCGATATCGACCAGCCGCGCGCGCTCGGCGAGACGCCGCGCCGCGCCGGTCGGAGCATGAGCGGCGGCGACAAAGCCGTCCCAGCGCCAGACATCGCCCTCGCGCGACACCAGCCGCTGGCCGGTCTTTAGCTGCGACACCAGTTCCGCGCCGCGCTCTTTCGGCACGATGCCGATCTGGGCGAGGCGCCGTGCCAGTTCGGAGGGCGCTTGCACATGCGCCGCGAGCGGCTCGATGCCCTCCGGCAAAACAGGATCGCCCTCGATCACGCCGGCATGGGTCCAGCGCATCGGCGCCGACGGATCGACCGGCGCATCGAGATCGTCGCCGAGCGCCGCGCCCAGCGCCTTCTCATATCCCTTGGCGACGGTGACGCCGTCGATGATCGGCGGCCACAGATTCTTGGTCTCGCCATTGACGAGTTTTGAAATGGTGCGCGCTTCGGTCTCGAGCCGCTGCACGCGCTTGTCGGCCTCGGTAAGGGGGCTGCGGGCGGCCTCCAGCCGCGAGCGGGCGGCGGCATGGGCGGCTTCGTTCGCCTGTGTCGCGGCTTCGGACTGCGCGAGACCCTGCTGCGCGGTGTCCATGGCTTCCGCGAGCGCTGCGAGGTCGCCCAGACCGCTGGTCTCCTGCGCCAGTTTTTGCTCGTCGCTCGCAACATTGGCGATTTCCTGGTCGAGCCGCGCCAGCCGGTCGCGATGGCTGCGCACGCTGCCCTCGAGCTGGTTGCGCTTGGCGGTGAGGTCGGCAAGCGCGGTGGTCAATTCGGCGAACAGCCGTTCGGCCGCGGCGAGCGTCGCCTCGGCTTCGGAAACGCGTTCGTCGACGCCGCTGCGCTTTTCTACGCGCGACTTGATTTCATCCTTCAATTCTCCGTCTTCGGCATCGAGCCGCGCCAGCGCCACTTCGGCATCCGAGGTCTGCTGCTGCTCGCGCGCGATGTCGGCTGCAAATTGCGTTAGCCGGCGGTCGAGTTCGGCGACGCGCTCCTTGGCGCGCTCTTCCTCGCGGTCGAGCGTTTCGCGCGCATTGGTCAGCCGCTGCAGCCCGGCGGCGGCGCGGGCTTCGGCCTCGCGCAGCGCCGGTAATTCAGAAGCGCGCACCGCCTGGATGCGGGCCGCTTCCGCCTGTTCCCGCGTACGCTCGGCCATCTCGCGGACGCTGAGGTCGTGGGTCCGGGCCGCTTCCGCGACGCCGGCATGGGCCTCCAGCCAGCGCAGATGGAACAGCATGGCCTCGGCCTTGCGCACTTTCGCGGCGACCTCGCGGTAGCGGATCGCCTGCCGCGCCTGCTTCTTCAAGCCGTCGATCTGCCCGGCCAATTGCCCGATCACGTCCTCGACGCGGGTCAGGTTGGTCTCGGCCGCTTTCAGCCTCAATTCAGCCTCGTGGCGGCGGGCATGAAGACCTGCGACGCCGGCGGCGTCCTCCAGTACCCGGCGGCGCTGCTCGGGTTTGGCCTGAATGATCTCGCCGATCTTGCCCTGGTGCACCAAAGCCGGCGAGCGCGCGCCGGTGGCGGCGTCCGCGAACAGGATCTGCACGTCACGCGCGCGCACGTCGCGGCCGTTGATGCGATAGACCGAACCCGCATCGCGTTCGATCCGTCGGGAAATTTCGAGGATCTCCCGGTCGTTGACGGCGGCCGGCGCGGAGCGGTCGGAATTGTCGATCGTCATCACCACTTCGGCGTGGTTGCGCGACGGACGATTGCCGGAACCGGCGAAAATCACCGCATCCATGTCGGCGGCGCGCAGCGATTTGTGCGAGGTCTCGCCCATCGCCCAGCGCAGCGCCTCGACCAGATTGGATTTGCCGCAGCCATTCGGCCCGACCACCCCGGTCAAGCCGGGTTCGATCACGAAGTCAGTGGGTTCGACGAACGATTTGAACCCATGGAGGCGAAGACGCGTGAGTTTCATGGACACGATGCTCTGTTGGCAGGGCGCGAATCTCCCTGCCGGGACAATACCATAGAAGGCAATGTCGGTGTGTGGGTGAGTCGCTCTGCGGCTCTCATGGGCCGCGACAATGGCGAGGCCGGGGCCGGAGGGCAACCTCCGCTGCGGGCTTTTCCAGAGGCTTTTGCCGGGGTCGTATTACTATCATCCGTCGTCCCGGCGAACGCCGGGACCCATACCGCGTGATCTATCAATAGAGCGCTGCGGCTGAGGCCTTCCGCAAAACCAACGCCGGTGGTTATGGGTCCCGGCGTTCGCCGGGACGACACCGATTTAGCTCTTCAGCAGCGGCTTTATCACTTTGTCGAATGCCTCGAACGAGGCCTCGCCCTTGATCTTCTCGCCATTGATGAAAAAAGTCGGCGTCGAATCGACCTTCAACACCTCGCTGGCGTATTTCTGGTCGGCGGCGATCTTGTCGAGCAGCGCCTGATCCTTCAGGCAAGCTTCGACCGCCTGCTGGCTGAGGCCGGCCTGCTTGCCGATCCGCCCCAGGGTTTCGGCGGTGTTCTTCATCGCCCAGTCGTTCTGCTGCTTGAACAGCAAGTCGACGACCGCGAAATATTTACCCGAATCGTCCTTGGCGATGCAACGCGCCAGCATCGAGCCGGCCGCGGCCTTGACGTCGAGCGGGAACTCGCGGAACACGTAACGAACCTTGCCGGTGTCGATATATTCCGACTTGATCTTCGGAAACACCGCGGTGTCGAAGGCCGCGCAATGCGGACAGGTCATCGAGGCGTATTCGGTGATAGTCACCGCGGCGTCGGCGGGGCCGAGCGCCATGTCCGGCAGCGACACCGGTTTGGCGACGTCGGAGGCGCTTTGAGCCATCGCGCCTGCGATCAGACGCAGCGGCGAAAACCCGGCAAGAGCGGCAAGCCCGGTCAGCGACAGGGCGGTGGTAAAGGCGCGGCGCGTGATGATCAACGGCTTACTCCCGGATTGGCGCGTTCACGCCTGAAGGTCCTAAAGAAGAGGTGTGTTCGCTAGCTTGAAACGGCATTTGTGGCAATGGCACGCCGCAATGGCCGCGGCCCACGGCAGCCTCAATTTCGCTTGATCGAGGCCCCCAGCCGCGCCAGCGCCGCCCGCAACTCCTCGTCCTCGACCGAGGACAGGGTTTCGGCGACCTTTGCGACCGCGGCCGCATCGGGCGCGCGGGAGCCGACCTTGCGGTCCCGGCGCGACAGCGGCGCCTGCCGCAGCGCCAGCCGTCCCACCGCGCTCCAGCCGAAGAAGCGGTTGACCCGCTCCAGGATGACGTCGGAAGCATGCTGGATCTCCAGCGCCATCGGGCCCTCGACCCGCAGCACCAGCGTCGCCGGCTCTTGCGGCTGCCCCTCCACCGGGCGCGGCCACTGGATCTTCAGCGGCTCGGAATGGGCCGCGACTTCGGGACCTGCGATTTCCGACCAGCGTGTCACGAGCTCCCGCGCCGCAAATCCCTGCTTGGCATAGGCGTCGGAAAACACGTCGCTGAGCAGGACGGAAAGCGGTTTTGCCGAGATCGGACCGGGTTTTGCCATGGCTTATGATAACACGGGCGGCGGCAGTCTCGTCACGCTGCGCGCGGGCGGATGGTCTTCAGGTCGCGGTCGATTTCGCGCCGCCTTTGCATCAGATCATAATCCATCTGCAGCCCGAGGAAGAACCCTTCCGAGAGGCCGAAATAGCGGGCGAGGCGCAGATCGGTGTCGGCGGTGACATCGCGCTTGCCGAGCACGATCTCGTTGATGCGGCGCGGAGCGACGTGAACGGCACGTGCCAAGGCGTTCTGGCTGAGGGCCATCGGCTTAAGGAACTCTTCGAGCAGGATTTCGCCGGGGTGAGGATTGTGAAGTAACCCCGTCTTAGTCGTGGTAGTCGACGATTTCGACATTTGAAGGTCCTCCTTCATCCCAAACAAAGCAGATACGCCATTGATCATTGATCCGGATCGAATGCTGTCCCTGACGATCCGCTTTCAGAGCTTCGAGGTGATTGCCGGGCGGCACGCGAAGATCGCCCAGCACCCGCGCCTGATTCAGAAGGCGCAGTTTTCTCAATGCGACATTCTGGATGTCTGGCGGTAATTTTCGGCTGCGGCATCCCGACCAGATCAATTCCGTCTCGGGATCGGCGAAGCCCTGAATCATGGTGGACTATAACGTGACGCGTTATAGTTTGCAATCCTCTCGATTCTGATCGTAAAGTGAGATGTGATCCCATCGGCAGCAATCAAGAAAAAGAAGCACTCCGTCACTGTATGCGGAGCCGCCCGCCCCGCGCTGCTGCTCGGCTGGTACGACCGGCATCGTCGCCGGTTGCCATGGCGGCCGCTGCCGGGCGAACCTGCCGATCCTTATCGGGTGTGGCTCTCGGAAATCATGCTGCAGCAGACCGGCGCCAAAACGGTCGGGCCATACTTCGAAAAATTCATCGCGCGCTGGCCGGATGTCGAGGCGCTCGGCGGCGCATCGCTCGACGAGGTGCTACGGATGTGGGCCGGGCTCGGCTATTATTCGCGCGCGCGCAATCTGCACGCCTGTGCAGTGGTGGTGCGGCGCGATCATGGCGGGGGTATACCGCAGCTGCCATCGCCGCGATCGCGTTCGGCCGCCGTACCATGCCGGTCGACGGCAATATCGAGCGCGTGGTGTCGCGGCTGTTCGCCGTCGAAGAACCGCTGCCACAAGCAAAACCGCTGATTCAGGAATTGGCGACCACGCTGCTGGGTGAGTCTCGCGCCGGCGACGAGAAGTCTCGCGCCGGCGATAGCGCACAGGCGCTGATGGATCTCGGCTCCTCGGTTTGCACACCGAAAAAACCGGCCTGCGCGCTGTGCCCGCTCAACGACGGCTGCGCGGCCCGCGCGCGCGGCGATCAGGAGATTTTTCCGCGCAAGGCGCCGAAGAAGACCGGAACGCTGCGCCGGGGTGCCGCGTTCGTCGTCACCCGCGGCAATGAGCTATTAGTGCGCACCCGGCCCGAAAAAGGCCTGCTCGGCGGCATGACCGAAGTGCCGACCTCGGACTGGCTGGCCGCTCAAGATGACAAGGCGGCGCTAGAGCAGGCGCCCGCGTCGAAAGGCATCGCGCGCTGGCATCGCAAGACCGGCGTGGTCACGCATGTTTTCACGCATTTTCCGCTGGAGCTGGTCGTCTACACGGCAAAAGCACCGGCGCGGACGCGCGCCCCGGAGGGGACGCGCTGGGTGCCGATCGACACGCTCGCCGACGAGGCGTTCCCAAATGTCATGCGCAAGGTGATTGCGCACGGGCTGGGCCTTTAAACTCCATTGCCAAGCGCATCCTCCTGACACCATGCTGGCAGCAGCGAGGCGCTAAGGCTTGGCGAAACGGAGGCCTCCATGATCAGCACCGCTCTCGACCGTCTCGCTGCCCCGCCATCTTCGAAACTGCTCGGCTGGCATCTGCTCGACGCCCGGCCGAAGGAAGGTTGGGTCCGGATCGGCTTCGACGGCAAGGCCGAGTTTTGCAACCCGGCCGGCTTCCTCCAGGGCGGAATGCTGTCCGCCATGCTCGATGACACCATGGGCCCGGCCGTGTTCGTGATGACCGAAGGGCGGCTCTACACGGCGACCATTACGATGACGATTAACTTCCTGGCTCCGGCGAAACCGGGACCGATCATCGGCGAGGCGAAGGTCACACAACTCGGCAAGACAATCGCCTTCGTCGAGGGAAGGCTGATGAGCGAGGACGGTGCCGTGCTCGCGACCGCTACAACGAGCGCGCGATTGGTCGAAGCGGCGAAGGCTATTCGGTAGATGGTGCCGGTCGTCTCTCCCTCTCCCCGTTCTTCACGGGGAGAGGGTCGGGGTGAGGGGCTGCGTCCGCGGATGCAGAAATCGAGTTGAGCACCGTGCCTCGCCCCTCACCCGGATCGCTGGCGCGATCCGACCTCTCCCCGCAAAAGAGCGGGGAGAGGTTGAGATCACCTCGCGCTCGAAGGTTTGCCCCCTGATGGCATGGCAGCGCCGCGGCGGGCGACAGCGAAAACCGGCAGCTAGCAGGCGCACTCGGGATAGACGGCGGAACGGTACGCCGTTAACCTCCGGCATTCCCGCGAGGACCCCCCATGCTCAAGCTCTATTACGCCCCCGGTAGCTGCGCGCTCGCTTCGCATATTGCGCTTGCGGAGGCCGGCGCCCCCTACACGACCGAGAAAGTCGATTTCAAAACCAACCAGCAGAACAGCCCGGAATATCTTGGGATCAATCCGAAGGGACGCGTCCCGTCGCTGGTGACCGATCGCGGCATTCTGACCGAGACGCCGGCGATGCTCGCCTTCATCGCGCAGAGCTTTCCGATAGCCAAACTGGCGCCGTTCGACGACGCTTTTGCGTTTGCGCAAGTGCAGTCCTTCACCAGCTATCTGTGCTCCACCGTGCATGTGGCGCATGCGCATAAAGGCCGCGGCTATCGCTGGGCCGCCGATGAGGCTTCGTTTGCCGACATGAAGCGAATGGTGCCGAGCAGCGTCGGCGCCAGTTTTGCGTTGATCGAACGCAACATGCTTAGGGGCCCGTGGGTGATGGGCGAGACCTACACCATCTGCGATCCCTATCTGTTCACGATCGCGCAGTGGCTCGAGGGGGACAGCGTCGATCTGGCCGCGCTGCCGAAGGTGGCGGATCATCGGAAGCGGATGTCCGAGCGGCCGGCGGTGCGCAAAGCCTTGGCCGAAGAGCAGGGTTGACCAGGCGTCAGGTGGCGCGCCGCTTGTCGCGTTCCAGCTCCCGGCCGGTTTCCAGCATCAGCCGGCAAAGCCAGATCGAGCCGGGGTCCATCTGGGCGCGGGTCGGATAGAACATGTATTGCTCGTCGATGCCGGGATCCAGCGGCGGCGTCACCGTGACCAGCGACAATTGCTTTGACAGCGCCCCGATCAGGCGGCGCGGCACGAAGGCGACGAGATCGGTGCGCGCGGCGACGTGCAGCGCCTCGATATAGCCGGGCACCACCAGCGCGATCCGCCGCTCGATCCCCTTGCCGCGAAGCCAGCTATCGATCAGGTCCTCGTTCTGGCCGCGGATGATGACGGCGACATGCCGCGCTTCGAGGAATGCCGCGCGGCGGCTAAGCTTTGCCGCGATCGGGTGATCGCGCCGAACCGCGAGCGCGTCGCGGTCGGTATAGAGCAGCTGGCGATGAAATCCCGTGAACGCATTGCCGATCGAGATCACCATATCGATGGTGCGCGCGAACTCGGCGGTGAAGATCGCCGGTCCGCGCCACGGCACGACGTCGATCCGCAGGTTCGGCGCGACCTGGGTGATCTTTTCCATCAGCGGCGGCATCAGGAGCTCGACCGCGAGGTCCGGCATCATCAGTCGAAACTGCCGTTCGCTCCGCGCGGCGTCGAAATCATCGGGAACGAACAGTCCGCGCACCTGGTCGAGCGCCTGCGCCAGCGGCCCGCGCAGCGCTTGCGCCCGCGGCGTCAGTTCCATCCGCGCGCCGACGCGCACCAGGAGCGGATCGCCGATGAGATCGCGCAGCCGCTGCAATGCGTGGCTGGTGGCCGGCTGCGACAGGTGGATCCGCATCGCGGCGCGGCTGACATTGGCTTCCAGCAGCAGCGCGTCCAGCGCCACCAGCAGGTTCAGATCGAGCGAGGATAAATTCATCAGCCGAATATATATCATATTCACTATCGATTGGAAGAATGAGCTTCGCGCGGCGATGATCGGCGATCACCTCAGATATGGAGATGCCGCCATGAGCGCGATTGAGAACAAGAAACTACTGCAAGAGATTTTCGCCAGCGCAGGACACCCCGATCCGGCGGTGCGCGATCGCGCGCTGTTCACAGCGAGCCTCGCCGATGACGCGAAATGGACGGTGACCGGGCAGTATTCGTGGTCGCGCAGCTTCATCGGCAAGGAATCGATCCTGAACGATCTGCACGGCCACGTCCGTTCGCTGCTGGTGGAGCGGGCGCGCACGGTCGCCCATCGCTTCATCGCCGACGGTGACTGCGTTGTGGTCGAGGCGCGGGGCGATAACCTCACCCGGACCGGGGTCCGCTACGACAATGATTATTGCCTGGTGTTCCGGCTGGAGAACGGCAAGATCAAGGAGGTCAGGGAATATTGCGACTCGGTGCTGACCGAAAAAGCGCTGGGCCGGTTTCCCGAAGCGCGGCAAGATCCGGCGGAAGCGATAGCCGCGAGGTAAGCGCGGGATCGTAGGGTGGGCAAAGCGACTTGTCCGCCGTAGCTCAAAGAGCGAAGGCGGAAGCGTGCCCACCGCGTCTTCAAGATTTCATTGTTGTGTTGGAAGGGAATGGTGGGCACGGCGCAAGAGCGCCTTTGCCCACCCTACGATCGAATGAGCTCACGCCGCCTTGGTCTTGAGATGGCGGAACATGAAGTTGCGCGCCTCGTCATCCATTTCGGCCTTGAAGGTGAACTTGTCCTTCAGCGCGACGGCCCGTGCCGCCGCCGGTCTTGCCGAGATCTCATCGACCAGCCGCTTCACATTGGGAAATTTGGCGTAGACCTCTTCGCCGAGCACGAATGGCGCGAGCCGCCGACCATGTAGCGACTGCCTCCGAGATGATCGTTGAGGATGGTGTAATGACGCTGCGCTTCGAACTGGTAGCGGTTGTTGGCATATTCCAGGTCCTTCGGCGCCACCGTCTTGAAATGCACGGCCTGGCCCGAATAGGGACCGAGGCCGGTCGCGATGAACATCAGCCATGACAGCGATTGCGCGCGACTCTTCGGAGTATTGGGGGCTAAGAATTTGCCGGTTTTCTCGGCGAGATAGAGCAGGATGGCGTTGGAGTCGAACACGAACACCCCGTCATCGTCGATCGCCGGCACCTTGCCGTTCGGGTTTACTTTCAAAAATTCCGGCTTGAATTGATCGCCCTTGCGGGTATCGACCGGCACCAGCTCGTAGGGCAGGCCGGATTCTTCCAGAAACAGCGCGACCTTGGTGGGATTGGGCGCACCGTTGAAATAGAATTTGAGCATCAAGATTCTCCCTTTTTCGTTGTTGCCGAGAAAACGCGGGACACGGCGAGAAAGCCGCTGACGGCATGTCCATGCGCAAATTTTGCGAGATGCGCAACCGACGAGTTCGTGAGCATGCAGCAATCGTAGGGTGGCCAAAGCGACTTGTCCGCCGTAGCTCGACGAGCGAA
>WNFM01299110.1_pt1 | contig 16113 bp, 12 predicted proteins | sample 5400271 | NCBI WGS metagenome assembly WNFM01 (sample SAMN13153352, study PRJNA577476) | soil metagenome | isolation source: 60 cm saprolite on Douglas fir-dominated hillslope | place: USA:California | collected 2013-09-17
GATCGCCCAATTGCGCTGGGATCCGGCGCCGATCCCGAAGCAGGACATGACCTTCCTGCAGGGCGTGCAGACCATGACCACGGCCGGCGACGCCAACACCCAGGCAGGTATGGCCGCGCACATCTATCTCATCACCAAATCGATGGTCGATCAGCATTTCTACAATGCCGACGGCGAGATGATGTTCGTTTTGCAGCAGGGCAATCTGCGTCTCGTTACCGAGTTCGGCCGGATCGACGCCGAGCCCGGCGAGATTGTTGTAATCCCGCGTGGCGTCAAATTCCGCGTCGAGATTCCGGCAGGCCCGGCGCGCGGCTATCTCTGCGAAAATTACGGCGGCGCCTTCACGCTGCCGGAGCGCGGGCCGATCGGCGCCAATTGCCTCGCCAATTCGCGCGACTTCCTGACGCCGGTGGCGGCCTATGAGGACAAGGACACGCCGACCGAATTGTACGTGAAGTGGGGCGGCGCGCTGTTCAAGACCACCTTGCCGCATTCGCCGATCGACGTGGTGGCGTGGCACGGTAATTACGCGCCCTACAAATACGACCTGCGCACGTTCTCGCCGATCGGCGCCATCGGCTTCGACCACCCGGATCCCTCGATCTTCACGGGGCTGACGTCACCGTCGGAAACCGCGGGCACGGCGAATATCGACTTCGTGATTTTCCCGGAACGCTGGGCAGTGGCGGAAAACACCTTCCGTCCGCCCTGGTATCACATGAACATCATGTCGGAGTTCATGGGACTGATCTACGGCGTCTACGACGCCAAGCCGGAAGGCTTTGTCCCCGGCGGCATCAGCCTGCACAACATGATGCTGCCGCATGGCCCGGATCGCCAGGCCTTCGATCACGCCAGCAACAGCGAATTGAAGCCGGTGAAGCTGACCGGCACCATGGCTTTCATGTTCGAGACCCGCTACCCGCAGCGCGTCACCGCGCATGCGGCGAAATCGGCGACCTTGCAGGACGATTACGCCGACTGCTGGAAGGGGCTGGAAAAGAGATTCGATCCGAACAAGCCGTAAGGTCTCGATTACCCTCCCCTGGAGGGGGCCGAGACGAGCGTAGCTCGCTCTTAGGTCGACGCGAAGCGGCGGGGTGGGGGGACAGTCTCTCCTCGTGAACAGTGTCCGAATTGAGAGACTTTCACCCCACCCCGTCGAGCATTTCGCTTCGCTTCATGCTCGCCGACCCTCCCCCTCCAGGGGAGGGTGAGCGGCGCTGCTCTAGTAACTTCCAAATCGCACATCGGAAAAACGATGCCCCATCCCAACGACCCCACCCTTCGTTCCTTCATCCCGGTCGCCGCCACATCCGACTTCCCGATCCAGAACCTCCCCTACGGCGTGTTTTCGGCCAAGGACGGTCTCGCTCCGCGCGTCGGCGTCGCGATTGGAGACTATGTGCTCGATCTCTGGGAGCTCGAACAGGACTCGAGGCTGGATGTCGGCGCGCTCGGCGTCTTCTCAAACGCCTCGCTCAATCCCTTCATGGCGCTCGGGCCCGAGGTGTGGTCGCGAACGCGGGCGCGGATCAGCGAGCTGCTGCGACACGATCATCCCGAGCTGCGCGACAATGACGAATTGCGCCAGCGCGCGCTGGTGCCGATGGCTGATGTCAAATTGCATTTGCCGATCGCGGTTTCCGGCTACACCGATTTTTATTCGTCGAAGGAGCATGCCACCAATGTCGGCGTCATGTTCCGCGGCAAGGACAATGCGCTGCAGCCGAACTGGCTGCACATGCCGATCGGCTACAACGGTCGTGCCTCGACCGTCGTCGTCAGCGGCACGCCAGTGCGCCGACCATGCGGGCAGTTGAAACCGCCGAGCGCCGACCTGCCGAGTTTTGGGCCGTGCAAGCGACTCGATTTCGAACTCGAAATGGGCGTGGTGGTCGGGCAGCCTTCTTCCATTGGAGAAAGGCTCACCGAAGCGCAGGCCGAAGCGATGATTTTCGGCTTTGTAATCCTGAACGACTGGAGCGCGCGCGACATCCAGCAGTGGGAGTACGTGCCGCTCGGGCCGTTCCAGGCCAAGGCGTTTGGGACCTCGATCAGCCCGTGGATCGTGACGCGCGAGGCGCTGGAGCCATTTCGGTTGCACGGCCCTAAGCAGGATCCGGAACCACTGGCCTATCTGCGGCAAACCCAGCCGAACAACTACGACATGCAGCTCGGCGTCGCCCTGCGCGCCGGCGCTGCGAACGCGGCGGCTGATATCTCCAGCACCAATTTCAAATACATGTACTGGTCGTCGGTGCAGCAACTGGTGCACCACGCGTCCTCCGGCTGTGCCATGAATGTCGGCGATCTCCTGGGGAGCGGCACCATCTCCGGCCCGGAAAAAGACCAGCGCGGCAGCTTGCTCGAAATCTCCTGGAACGGCACCGAGCCGGTCGAACTGCCCGGCGGCGTCAAGCGGACGTTCCTGGAAGATGGCGATTCGCTTGTCATGCGCGGCTGGTGTCAGGGCGACGGCTACCGCGTTGGGTTTGGCGAGGTCGAGGGCACGATCACGCCGGCGGGGTGAGCCGGAGCCGTCATTCCGGGATGGTGCGTTAGCACCAGACCCGGAATCTCGAGATTCCGGGTTCGATGCGTTGCATCGCCCCGGAATGACGAGGTCTTCTTCACCGCTGTTCCGGCGGAATATCCCGCAGCCGCGCCGAATGCGCAGCCACATCCTCGAGGCTGTACTTCAGATGCACGCGCTTGTCGGACGGCGGCTGCTTGTCGACGCAGACGCCAGGCCGCGTCGGGGTCATGGGCCGGATCGGCCGGGCTACAAAACCGCCGCCGCAGTTCGGGCAGACGTTGTGCAATTTGTTCTCGGCGCAGTCCGCACAGAACGTGCATTCGTAGGAACAGATCCGCGCCTCCGTCGCGTTCGGCGGCAGGTCCTTGTCGCAATATTCGCAGTTCGGCCGGAGTTGCAGCGCCATGGCGGTCTCGTGCGTTGATTTGAAATGGATGATTGCAAATCGGACCGGGAATGCGAATGGCGAATTTCCCTCGATTTGGGCCACGCCAGGCTTGCGCTAGCTCTTCAGCGGCAGCTTCGAACTTTCCTTCAGCCGGTCCAGCACGATCGACGAGCGGACATGCGCCACGCTCTGGTGCGGCATCAGCACGTTGTTGACGATATCGGAGAGGCTCTTGAGGTCGCGGAGCACGGCCTTCAGCAGATAATCGGCGTCGCCGGTGAGCGAGTAGGCCTCCTGGATCTCGTCGACGCGATTGACCAGCGCGCGGAACTTCTTCGCATTGTCGGGCGAATGCGTCGCCAGCGTAATGTGGATGAAGGCGATCAGGTTGAAGCCGAGCGCCTCGCCGGCGAGGTCGGCGTGATAGCCCGCGATCACTTTCTCCTCCTCCAGCCGCATCCGCCGCCGCGAGCATTGCGAGGCCGACAGGCCGACCTGGTCGGCCAGTTGCTGGTTGGTCAGGCGGCCGTCGTCCTGGAGCGCGGCCAGCATTTTGAGATCGAAGGCGTCTACCGGGATCATGCGTGAAATACCCATATGATGCACGAAGCGTGCATCATATTAGCCAATTGGGCGTCTCTTTGCATGCCCTTTGCGTCCGATATGGCGGAAACTCGACCCAGCCAATTTAAGGAGATTCAGCCATGGGTCCGTTTCCGCACGATGCACCGGCCGCCACCGTCAGCGCCGACAATCCGATGGGCACCGATGGTTTTGAGTTCGTCGAATACGCCCATCCGCGGCCTTGGGAATTGCACGCGCTGTTCAAGCTGATGGGCTATGCGCCGGTCGCGCGCCACAAGACCAAGAACATTACGGTCTATCGCCAGGGCGACGTCAATTATCTCGTCAATGAAGAACCCGGCACCCATGGCTACGATTTCGTCGCCGCGCATGGGCCGTGCGCGCCGTCGATGGCGTTTCGCGTGGTCGATGCCAGGCAGGCCCATGCGCGCGCACTATCGCTCGGCGCGGAGTCCGCAGACGTCTCGTCGGCGCAGAAGACGCTCGATGTTCCCGCCATCAAGGGCATCGGCGGCAGCCTGCTTTATTTCGTCGATCGTTACGGCGCCAAGGGCTCGGCTTACGATCTCGAATTCGACTGGCTGGGCGACCGCGACGCCCGTCCCGCCGGTGCAGGGCTTTATTATATCGATCACCTCACCCACAACGTCCATCGCGGCCGTATGGACGTCTGGACCGGCTTCTACGAAAAACTGTTCAACTTCCGCCAGATCCGCTTCTTCGACATCGAGGGCCGCGCGTCGGGCCTGTTCTCGCGCGCGTTGACCAGCCCGGACGGCAAGATCCGGATTCCGATCAACGAGGATGCCGGCGATTCCGGGCAGATCGAGGAATATCTCAACATCTACCGAGGCGAAGGCATCCAGCACATCGCCTGCGGCGCGCGGGATATCTACCACACGGTCGAGGCGCTGCGCGCGGATGGCTTGCCGTTCATGCCGCCGCCGCCGGTGACCTATTTCGAGAAGATCGATGCGCGGCTACCGCAGCATGGCGAAGACGTCCCGCGCCTGCAGCGCGGCGGCATCCTGATCGACGGCGAAGGCGTCGTCGACGGTGGCCAGACCAAGGTGCTGCTGCAGATCTTCTCGGCGAACGCGATCGGGCCGATCTTCTTCGAATTCATCCAGCGCAAGGGCGACGATGGCTTTGGCGAGGGCAATTTTAAAGCGCTGTTCGAATCGATCGAGGAGGATCAGATCCGCCGGGGCGTGTTGAAGGTGGACGCGGCGTAACCGTCGTCCCGGCGAACGCCGGGACCCATACGCCGTGACATTTGTAGTGAGAGCCGCTGTTCGACGGCTCTCGTCCAACAACCCAATCCTGTGGTTATGGGTCCCGGCGTTCGCCGGGACGACAGGGAAGACCTACCGTCCCGTCTTCCACGCGCTGGTCAATTCACTGATATCCGCACTCACCGCGTCGCGGATGGCCGACGGCGTGCGCGAGAAGCGCGGCGCAGGTGCTGGCTGCGTGACGCCGTGACGTTCGACGAAAATCTTGCGCGCCGCATTGTGCGGGTGCTTGGGCGCTTCCTGCATGGTCAGGATCGGCGCGAAACAGATGTCGCTGCCCTCCATGATCTTGCACCAATCCTCGCGGGTCTTGCCCTTGAACACCTTCTCCAGCTTTTCCTTCAGCGCCGGCCAGGCCTTGCGGTCCATCTGGGCGTCGAAGTCGGCGTCGGTCAGGCCGGCATGCTGGCGCAGCAGCGCGTAGAATTGCGGCTCGATCGAGCCGATCGAAATGAAATGTCCGCAGGAGCATTCATAGACGCCGTAGAAATGCGCGCCGCCGTCGAGGAAGTTGGTCGCGCGCTCGTCGGTCCAGCGGCCCATCGCGGTCATGTCGAAGAACATCGACATCAGCGAGGCCGCGCCGTCGCACATCGCAGCATCGACCACCTGGCCCTTGCCGGACTTCGACGCTTCCAGCAATGCTGCGAGCACGCCGACCACGAGATAAAGCGCGCCGCCGCCGAAGTCGCCGACCAGATTGAGCGGCGGCACCGGCTTTTCCTTGGTGCCGATCGCGGCCAGCGCGCCGGTGATCGAGATGTAGTTGATGTCATGGCCGGCGGCGTTCGCCAGCGGGCCTTCCTGGCCCCAGCCGGTCATGCGGCCGAACACCAGGCGCGGATTGCGCGCCATCACCACGTCGGGACCGAGCCCCAACCGCTCCATTACGCCGGGCCGAAAGCCTTCGACCAGCGCGTCGGCATGGCTAAGCAGGTCGAGCGCCTGTGCGATCGAAGCCTTGTCCTTCAAATCGAGCTCGACGACTTTCCGGCCGCGCGTCGCCACCGCTTTGAGGTTCTTCTTGGCGCCGATGCGATCGAGCGTCACCACTTCGGCGCCCATGTCGGCCAGCATCATGCAGGCGAACGGGCCCGGGCCGATGCCGGCGAATTCGACGATGCGGAATCCGGCGAGCGGGCCGGAGGTGCGGGTGGCGGATTGGGCGGCTGGTTTATCGAGCACGTTGTTCTCTCCCGAGTGGGGCGTCTTTAATTAGTTGATTAGCTAAATTGTCCTGCCGAAGCGAGGCTGTGGCAAGCTTCTTTTGCCGACAATCTGTCCAAAATGTAGAACGGCGCGCATCGCTGCGCGCCGCTCCGTTCAACTTGCGTCCAGACGCTAGAGGGGCATGGCTGCGCCATTCCCCTCTAGTTTATTGTTAGCGCATGATCTCCGCGCAAACGCGTTCCGCGTTTGTCGCGAGGGAAAACCGGTTCCCACTTTTCCGGATCATGCTTTGTCAACCCGCAGCAGTCACCGCCCGCTGCGCCATCACCTTGATCAGGTTGGCGCGATAGTCTGACGAGCCATGAATATCGCTCATCAGGCCGTCGGCGGAAATCTTGACGCCGTCGAGCGCGCTTGCCGACCAGTTGGCCTTGAGTGCCGCCTCGATCGCCGGTACCCGCATGACGCCGCTTTGCGAGGCGCCGGTGGCGGCGACCCTGATGTCGCCACCCGGGCTCCTGGCCACGAACACGCCGGTCAGTGCGAAGCGTGACGCCGGGTGGGGAAATTTGGCGTAGCCGGCCTTGTCCGTAACTGGAAAGGAGACCGCGGTGACGATCTCGCCGTCTTCCAGCGCCGTCGTAAACAGGCCCTTGAAGAAATCGCCGGCCTTGATGTTGCGCTTGTTGGTTTTGACGGTGGCATCAAGCGCGAGCAGGGCCGCGGGATAATCCGCCGCCGGATCGTTGTTGGCGATCGAGCCGCCGATTGTGCCGCGATGCCGCACGGCGGGATCGCCGATCAGCGAAGCGAGATAGGCCAGCGCGGGAATCGCCTTCTTCACAATCCCGCTCTGCGCCACGTCGTAATGCGTCGTGGCGGCTTTGACGACCAGCCCATCGTTCGTTGGTTCGATGCCGACCAGTTCCTTGATCCGGGCGAGATCGATCACGTCGGATGGCGACGCCAGCCGCTGTTTCATGACCGGGATCAGGGTGTGGCCGCCCGCGAGGTACTTCGATTCCGAACCCTTGGCGAACAGTGCCGCGGCTTCGTCAACGGAGGAGGGGCGATGATAAATTGTCTCGTACATGGCTTTTCCCTCTCAACCGTGAATGGCATGCCAGACGCGATCGGGCGTCGCCGGCATTTCCAGTTTGTTGTTACCGATGGCGTCCGTGATCGCGTTGATCACGGCCGCTGACGAGCCGATCGCGCCGGCTTCGCCGCAACCCTTGACGCCGAGCGGATTGCCCGGACACAGCGTCGGCGTATGCGACAGCTTGAATGACGGCAGATCGTCGGCGCGCGGCATGGTGTAATCCATGAACGAGGCCGTGATCGGCTGGCCGTTGGCGTCGTAGATCGCGTGTTCGAGCAGTGCTTGCCCGATACCCTGAGCAAGGCCGCCGTGCACCTGGCCTTCGACGATCATCGGGTTGATCAATCGGCCGAAATCGTCCGCCGCGACGAAGTCGACGAACGAGGTCTTGCCGGTCGCGGGATCGACTTCGATCTCGCAGATGTAGGTGCCGGCCGGGAAGGTGAAGTTGGTGGGATCGTAGAACGCGGTTTCCTTCAGGCCGGGCTCCATTCCGTCAGGCAGGTTGTGCGCGGTGTAGGCCGCGAGCGCCACCATCGGCAGCGCGATCGACTTGTCGGTGCCGGCGACCTTGAACTCGCCATTCTCGATGACGATGTCGTTCTCCGACGCTTCGAGCTGATGCGCGGCGATCTTCTTCGCTTTGGCCTCGACCTTTTCCATCGCCTTGATGATGGCGGTGCCGCCGACCGCGAGCGAGCGCGAGCCGTAGGTGCCCATGCCGAACTGCACTTTATCAGTGTCGCCATGGACGATCTGCACCTGGCTGATCGGCACGCCGAGGCGTTCCGAAATCAACTGGGCGAACGTCGTTTCGTGGCCCTGGCCGTGGCTGTGCGATCCTGTCAGGACTTCAATTGTACCGACCGGATTGACGCGGATTTCGGCCGACTCCCACAGGCCGACGCCGGCACCTAAGCTGCCGACTGCTTTCGAGGGCGCGATGCCGCAGGCCTCGATATAGCAGGAGACGCCGAGGCCGCGCAGCTTGCCTTCGGTTTTGGCCTTCGCCTTGCGCGCGGGGAAACCGGCATAGTCGATCGCCTTCATCGACGCGTCCAGCGAGGCGCCGAAATCGCCGATGTCATAGGCCATGATGACGGGCGTCTGATGCGGGAACTGGGTGATGAAGTTCTTGCGGCGCAGTTCGGCCGGATCGACCTTCAACTGCCGCGCCGCGGTTTCCATCAGCCGCTCGACCAGATAGCTCGCTTCGGGGCGGCCCGCGCCGCGATAGGCGTCGACCGGCGTGGTGTTGGTGTAGACCGTCATCACCTCGGCATAGATCGCCGGGATGTTGTACTGGCCCGACAGCAGCGTGGCGTAGAGATAGGTCGGCACCGACGACGAGAACAGCGACATATAGGCGCCGAGATTGGCGTGGGTTTTCACCCGCAGGCCGATGATCTTGTTGTCCTTGTCGAACGCCATCTCCGCTTTCGAGATATGGTCGCGGCCATGGGCGTCGGTCAGGAAGGCTTCGGTGCGGTCGCCGGTCCACTTCACCGGGCGTCCGACCTTCTTGGAGGCCCACAGCGCCACCATTTCTTCCGGATAGATGTAGATCTTGGAGCCGAAGCCGCCGCCGACGTCGGGCGCGATCACCCGCAGCTTGTGCTCCGGCGCGATGTTGTAGAAGGCCGACAGCACCAGGCGCGCGACGTGCGGGTTCTGCGAGGTCGTGTACAGCGTAAAATGCTCTTCGGCCTCTTCGTATTCCGCGATCGCCGCGCGCGGCTCCATCGCATTCGGCACCAGCCGGTTGTTGGTCAATTCCAGCGTCACCACATTGGCGGCCTTGCCGAAGGCGTCCTTGACCGCAGCTTCGTCGCCGATGTGCCAGTCATAGATGACGTTGCCCGGGGCTTCCGGATGCAACTGCGGTGCGCCCGGCTTGAGCGCCGAACGGATATCGGCGACGACGGGGAGTTCCTCGTAATTAACCACCACGGCTTCGGCGGCGTCCTTGGCCTGGTTCTTGGTCTCGGCGATCACCACCGCGACCGCCTGGCCGACGAAACGCACGGTCTCCGGCGCCATCGCCGGCCATGCGCCCATCTTCATCGGCGTGCCGTCCTTGGAGGTGATGGCCCAGCCGCAAATCAGGTTGCCGACCTTGTCGTCGACGATCTGCTGGCCGGTCAGTACGCCGACCACGCCCGGCATCTTCATCGCCGCGGATGAATCGATGCTCTTTACCTTGGCATGCGCGTGCGGGCTGCGGATGAAATGGGCATGGGTCATGCCCTGAAGCTTGATGTCGTCGACGTAGCGGCCCTTGCCAGTCGTGAAACGGCGGTCTTCCTTGCGCACAACGCTTGCGCCAATGCCTTCAACGCCCATGTTCTGTCCTCCCAACGGAGTTATTGTTTCCGCCCTTTCCATCGAAAGGTGGCGGTCTTGAATTCGGGTTTGGTCGCCGGCAGAGGCTATTCGGCCGCCTGCGAAACCTTCATGCGGCCGGCCGCATCGAGCACCGATTTGACGATGTTGTGGTAGCCGGTGCAGCGGCAGATGTTGCCTTCCAGCTCGTGCCGGACGGTTTCCTCGTCGAGCTTGCCGCCATAGCGGTGCACGATGTCGACTGCGGACATGATCATGCCCGGGGTGCAATAGCCGCACTGCAGGCCGTGGTTGTCGCGGAACGCCGCCTGCATCGGGTGCAATTCGTCGCCCTTCGAAAGGCCTTCGATCGTGGTGACGTTGGAGCCCGCGGCCTGGCCGGCCAGCACCGTGCAGGATTTGACCGCCTTGCCGTCGATATGGACGACGCAGGCGCCGCACTGGCTGGTATCGCAGCCAACATGGGTGCCGGTCAGGTTCAGATTTTCGCGCAGGAGATGGACGAGGAGGGTCCGGTCCTCGACATCGACCGAGACGGCCTTGCCGTTCACCGTCAGTTTGATGGTAGACACGCGTGATACCTCCCGATGTTTTTGAATTATTCCAATTAGAAACAGCGGGGAGGGAACTTGCAACTGGGATTTTGGTCGCGCTGGTCATTGTGATGACATGCGGGGAGCGAGTGGTGTCACCACACGATGCGTTTTTCTTCACCCTCCCCTGGAGGGGTCCGAGACGAGCGAAGCTCGCTCGTAGGTCGGCACGCATCGCAAGATGCGTGACGGGGTGGGGTGAAGGTCTATCAGCTCGGCGCTGTTTGAGCGGAGAGACCGTCACCCCACCCCGCCGCTCCTTTCAGTCGCGTCGACCCACGCGCGAGCTTTGCTCGTCTCGGACCCCTCCAGGGGAGGGTGAAAGGTGACCCCTGCCCCCACAACCCAAGGGATTCCGGCCCAAATTTACTCACCCTTATCCATTGTGCCGTAGTTTTACGCAGGGATCGGGGCCTTCGGCCGCCCGGTCCCTGAGTTTTCAGAATGAAGGCGGGGGGCTTGAGGTGGGAATACTGCAACGTACCGGGTCGTTTTCGATCAAATTCCCGACCCTCCGGTTCCGCGCCAAGATCATGCTCGGCTTCGCCGTAACACTGGCGATTTCGGCCGCCAGCATGGGATTTGCCTATCTCGGCTTCGAGCGCGTTTCCGGGGGCGTGGACTCCTACCGCCGCAGCGTGCTGGAGGCCGATCTCGCCCGCAACATCGACCGCGAACTGATCTCCTACCGGTCGCTGGCCCGTTATTTCGTGGCGACAGGGAAGGAAGAGGACGGCAAGGTGGCGCTGGCGGCCGAGGGCAGCCTGAAGGAGGCCATCCTGGCCTCGATGAAGGGCACCACCAATCCGGCCCGGCTCGAGCAGATCGTGAAGCTGGAGCGGGAATTCCGCGCCTTTACCAAGATTTTCGCCGACATCCTCAAGGTCAAGGAACAGAGCGCGCAGATCACGCAGAATCAGCTCGCGCGCACCGGCACCACCTTGCGCTACAAACTCGACGATCTCCCCAGCAACTCCGATGATGACTCCGAACTCCAGGTGATCACGCTCGGGTCGAAACGCGTGCTGGATCAGTTTCAGGCGGTGACGGCGCTGGCCAATACCTTCGTGGTCAATTCCGACAGGGGTCGCTGAAGGCGATCTCGTCGAACACCGACAAGATCCAGCAGGGGATCAAGGAAGTCTCCGGCATGCTGGACGAATACCGGCAGGCACTCACCAAGCTGGTCGATAATTCCAAGGAGATCGACGAGCTGACCATCGAAATGACGGAGTCGGCGGCCGCCATCAACCAGGGCTCCGGCGTGATGAAGTCGGATCTGCTGGCCGACCAGAAGCGGCTCGAGGCTGAATCGCACGCGACCATTGGCGAGACCGAGCAACTGATCCTGATGCTGGCGGCCGGTGGCTTCGTGCTCGGCTGCGTCTGGGCCTTCCTCCTCGGCACGGGCATTTCCCGGCCGATGACAAAGATGTGCAGTGCGATGCGCGAACTCGCAGCCGGCAATTTCGACGTCGTGCTGCCTGGCCTCGGGCGCAAGGACGAACTCGGCGAGATGGCGGGCGCGGTGGAGGAGTTCAAGGTGCAGGCCGTGGCCCGCGCCGAACGCGACGCCGCCACGCAGGAAGCGCAGAACAAGGCCGCCAGCGCGGCGCGCCGCGCCGAGCTCATTCGTTTTGCCGACGATTTCGAGACCGCGGTCGGCGCTATCGTAGGCAACGTTTCGGCGTCTGCCGTGCAGCTTGAAGCAGCCGCAGGCACTTTGACGCGGACGGCGGAAACCACCCAGAGCCTGTCGAGCCAGGTTGCCGGCGCCTCGGAAGAAGCCTCCAGCAACATGCAGTCGGTGGCGTCAGCGACCGAGGAGCTGTCGGCTTCCGTCGACGAGATCGGCCGCCGCGTCAAGGAATCCAGCCAAATTGCCGAGGCCGCGGTGCGTCAGGCCGAACAGACCGACGGCCGGATCGGCAAACTGTCGCGCGCGGCGCAGGAGATCGGCGACGTCGTCAAGCTGATCACGGCGATCGCCGAGCAGACCAACCTGCTGGCGTTGAACGCCACCATCGAGGCGGCCCGCGCCGGCGATGCCGGCCGCGGCTTTGCGGTGGTCGCGTCCGAGGTCAAGTCGCTGGCCAGCCAGACCGCGAGGGCGACCGACGAAATCTCCAACCATATCTCCGGCATGCAGGGCGCGACCCAGGAGTCCGTCGCGGCGATCAAGGAGATCGGCGGCACCATCGGCAAGATTTCGGATATCGCCACCACGATATCAGACGCGGTCGCGCAGCAGAGCACGGCCACGCAGGAAATCGCGCGCAGCGTCCAGAACGTGGCGCAAGGCACCCAGGAGGCCGCCGCCAACGTCATGCAGGTCAACCGCGGCGCCACCGAAACCGGCTCGGCCTCGGAAGAAGTGCTGAACTCGGCGCGCTCGCTGTCGAGCGAAAGCACGCGCCTGCGCGAGGAGCTCGATCGCTTCATGGCCAATATCAGGGCGGCGTAACACGTCCTCGTCGTCCCGGCGCAGGCCGGGACCCATAACCACAAATTTTGGTTTGCATGCAGCCCGGATGAAGCCAACGGGTCGCGCGAATGCGCGCCCGATGACAGGCTCCGCGAAATCCGGGACCGCCACATCCGCTGATCGTGTCCCCGGATTGCGCTGCGCTCCATCCGGGCTACGGAACCTCCACCGCAATGCGGGAACTCGGACGCCGCGCAGGCGTTGTCCTTCCGTGGCGGGCATCATGTTTGCCGCAATCTGGACGAGAAAACCCTGGGGCTGGGTGTTCCGGGGCGGTTTCTCATTGGTTCAATCCGATGGATTTGCAGCCGAAAAGGCGTGGTTTGGACGGGGTACGCGACGCTTTAGCGCCGGTGCAGCAAGACAACAATCGCATCATCGAGACCAGCATTCCCGCACGGCTCGATAACCTGCGCTGGAGCGGATTTCACACCCGCGTGGTGCTGGCGCTCGGAATCACCTGGGTTCTCGATGGGCTGGAAGTGACGCTGGCGGGCTCGCTGGCCGGCGCGTTGAAGGAAAGCCCGGCGCTGCATTTTTCGAATTTCGACGTCGGGTTTGCCAACAGTGCTTATCTCGCCGGCGCCGTGCTCGGTGCGCTGGGCTTCGGCTGGCTGACCGACCGGATCGGCCGCAAGAAACTGTTCTTCATCACGCTGGCTGTATATCTGATGGCGACCGCCGCAACGGCACTATCGTGGAGCGTGGCAAGCTATGCGCTGTTCCGATTTTTGACCGGGGCGGGAATCGGCGGCGAATACACCGCGATCAATTCGACGATCCAGGAACTGGTGCCGGCGCGCTATCGCGGCTGGACCGATCTCTTGATCAACGGCAGTTTCTGGATCGGCGCCGCGATCGGCGCCACCAGTGCGATCGTGCTGTTGGATCCCGCGGTGATGGCGCCCGACCATGGCTGGCGTTTGGCCTATCTGACCGGTGCCGGCCTCGGCCTGATCGTGTTCGTGATGCGGATGTGGATTCCGGAAAGCCCGCGCTGGCTGATGATCCACGGCCGTCCCGACGAGGCGCATGCGATCGTGGACGAGATCGAGAAATCGGCAACGGGAGATGTGCAACAGCAGACGCTGCCGAAGATCAAGATACGGATGCGCGATCACACGCCGCTGCGTGAAGTGGCCGACACCTTGTTCAATGCCTATCGTCAGCGCTCGCTGGTCGGATTGGTGCTGATGGCAGCCCAGGCGTTCTTCTACAACGCCATCTTCTTTACGTTCGCGCTGGTGCTGACTGATTTCTTCGGTATCGCGGCGGATCATGTCGGCTGGTACATCCTGCCGTTCGCCGCAGGAAATTTTCTGGGACCGCTGCTGCTCGGAAAACTGTTCGATACGCTGGGCCGTCGCGTGATGATCACGCTGACCTATGCGGTCTCGGGCGTGCTGCTTGCGGTGTCCGGCTATCTGTTTTCGATCGGCGCGCTGAGTGCGCAGGAACAGACCATCGCCTGGATGGTGATTTTCTTCTTTGCATCGCCGGCGGCGAGTGCGGCCTATCTCACCGTCAGCGAGACGTTCCCGCTGGAAGTCCGGGCGCTGGCGATTGCGCTGTTTTATGCGATCGGCACCGGCATCGGTGGCGTCGCGGGTCCTGCGCTGTTCGGTGCACTGATCGATACCGGATCGCGCAACTCGGTTTTCGCCGGCTATCTGTTCGGGTCGGTTTTGATGGTCGTGGCGGCGGTTGTTGCATGGCGATACGCCATTGCGGCCGAGCGCAAATCGCTTGAATCCGTCGCACGACCGCTTGCCTTTGTGGAGTAGAATGAGATGAATCAGGAACTGGCTGAAATGCCGCTGGAAGACGAAATCGCTGATAATGATGAGGGTGCGCCGGAAGCCGTTCCGGTGCCACGCTCGCTGGTGCCGCATCTGCGCGAGTGTGCCGTGCTGCTCGATATCGACGGGACGCTGCTTGATTTGGCGCCGACGCCGCGCGAAGTCTGGGTGCCGCCGGGCCTGGCCAAGGCGCTCAATCGCCTGCTGGTGCGGACCGAAGGCGCGCTGGCGCTGGTCAGCGGGCGTTCGCTCAACGACATCGATCTGATCTTCGCGCCGGACCAATTCCCGGCGGTCGGCGGTCACGGCGCGGAAATGCGAATCCGTGGCGATAGTGAAGCCGTCGCCGCCGGCGCGCCGCCGATGGACAAGGAATTGAAGCGGCGGCTCGCCGCCATCGCCAAGCTCAGCCCTGGAATATTGCTGGAAGACAAGGGCTATTCGCTTGCGCTGCATTACCGCCTCGCGCCGCATGCGGAGAAGGCGATCTACGAGGCGGTATCGCTGATCAGAGCCGATCTGCCGAATGCGCCGATCGAAGTGCTGCCCGGAAAATGCGTCTGCGAGATCAAGCATTCCGGATTCACCAAGGCGAGCGGCGTGCGCGAGTTGATGATGCACGAACCCTTCAAGGGGCGCCGCCCGTTCTTCATCGGCGACGACGTCACCGACGAATCGGTGTTTGCCATCATGCCGGATATGGACGGCCTTGCATTCTCGGTCGGCCGGCGCGCCAGGGGCGTGGCCGGACATTTCGATGCGCCGAGCGATGTCAGGGAGTTTCTCGCGCATCTGCTTGACGACGAAAGGGACGTAAGCCTGCCATAAAAATTCTGGTGTCGCCGGGTTTCGAACATCATTTCTTCGCGCTTCATCCTCGTTCTCACGCCGAATTTTATTTTTCGTGAGTTCCAGTGAGTTCCGTCTGGCGCAGCCCGAATTTGGTTTCAATTCGTTGAAACGGTGGTGAGGAACCATATTGATGAATGGTTGTTAACTCGCGAGCGAACCAACAGGAGGGGACCTGTGAACCTCGTCGTCGTCTCAAATCGCGTGGCGCGCGCCAAGCCGAACGAACCCATGACCGGGGGACTTGCGGCGGCGTTATTGCCCGTCGTCGAGAAATCGGGCGCGATCTGGGTCGGTTCCAGCGGACGGGTCCGTGACGGGAACCAGAAGGAACCTTTCGCCGAAATCGAGGCGCTGGGTGAGGGCGCGCTTGCGATGCTGGACCTGCCGGCCGCGCATTACGGCGGCTATTACGAAGGCTTTGCCAATTCGGCGCTGTGGCCGGCGCTGCATTCCCGCGCCGACCTGATCCACGCTTGTCATGACGATTATGTATCGTATCGCGAAGTGAACGCCTTCATGGCGCGCGCGCTGCTGCGATTCCAGAAGCCGGACACCGCGTTCTGGATTCAGGATTATCATTTTCTGGCGCTTGGCGCCGAGCTGCGCGATCTCGGCGTCACCAGGCCGATCGGCTTCTTCCTGCATACGCCGTGGCCCGCGCGCGCCGTCATCGGCGGCGTGCCGCATCATCGCGACCTGATAGAGGCGATGCTGGCCTATGATTTGATCGGCTTCCAGACCGAGGAAGACCGCGAGAATTTCCTGGCTTACGTGCAGTCCGATCTCGATCTCGCCGTTCACGACGATGTCGTCATCTCGCGCCATGGCAAGACGCGCGCGTCGGTGTTTCCGATCGGCATCGATCCGCAAAAATTCGCGCAGCTTGCGGCCAAGGCGGTCAGCCATCCGGACGTATCGCGGCTGCGGCGCAGCCTGAATGGCGAGAAGCTCGCGATCGG
>WNFM01359059.1_pt1 | contig 16113 bp, 7 predicted proteins | sample 5400271 | NCBI WGS metagenome assembly WNFM01 (sample SAMN13153352, study PRJNA577476) | soil metagenome | isolation source: 60 cm saprolite on Douglas fir-dominated hillslope | place: USA:California | collected 2013-09-17
CGTGGCTCGTCGTCCCATCCGGCCACACCACCTCGACTGAATCCGCCTCCAGCTGCGCCCCCAGCCCAAAATGCCGCCGCATGTCTTCCTGCGAGATGTAGCTGGTCCCGCTCTGGACCAGACGCATCTGGCTGCGCGTCCCCGCCTTCACCTTGACCACCGCCCCGATGGCGTCCGTGTTCGGGGCCTTGCCCTTGAGCTTCACGATCAGCCAGTGGCCGCGATCGGCCAGCTCGTTGTGCAGGACCTGGGGCCGGCCGTCGAGGTCGTTGATCACGACGTCGAGACGGCCGTCGTTGTCGAGGTCCCCCACGGCCATCCCCCGGCTGACGCGCTCGTCGGTGAGGACGGACCCGTACCGGGCGGCCACCTCTTCGAACTGGCCGTCGCCCCGGTTGTGGTAGAGCAGCTTGCGCTGGTGGTACCCCGCGGACGCGCCCAGGCGCGCCTGGTCCATCTGGGGATAGACGTGGCCGTTGACGGCGAGGATGTCCAGCCGCCCGTCGTTGTCGTAGTCGAGGAAGGCCGCCCCCCAGCCCACGAAGGGCAGGCTGCTGGGCGCGGTCTGCGAGCGGAAGGACACGTCCGTGAAGTGATCGCCCTCGTTGTGGTAGAGGTTGTTGTACTCCTCCGCGAAGTTCGTCTTGAAGAGGCTGAGCCGGCCGCTGCCGTCGTAGTCGCCGACGGCCAGGCCCATGCCGCCCTGCTCCGCGCCGTCCTCGCTCACCGCCACGCCCATGGGGAACGCGGCCTCCTTGAAGGTGCCGTTCTTCTGGTTGACGTAGAAGAAGCTGGGCGTGGAGTCGTTGGCCACGTACAGGTCCGGCCAGCCGTCCTGGTTGGCGTCGAACCAGGCGACCCCGAGGCCGAAGTACCCGCGAGGGTCGGAGACCCCCGCCGCCTCGCTCACCTCCGTGAAGTGGCCGTTGCCGTCGTTGCGGTAGAGGAGGTCGGTCATGCCGGGCAGGCCGCGGGGGCCACACTGCACCTTGATGCCGCGATGCTCGCAGGTCTTGCCCTTGCCGAACTCGGGCAGGTTGTCGAGATCGAGCTTCACGTAACGGCTGACGAAGAGGTCCAGGTCGCCGTCCCGATCGTAGTCGGCGAAGCCGCAACCGGTCGACCAACCGCCGCCGCCGACGCCGGCCCGCTCCGTGATGTCGGCGAACGTGCCGTCGTGGTTGTTCCGATAGAGGTGATTCCCGCCGATGGCGGTGACGTAGAGGTCCTCCCACCCGTCGCCGTCCACGTCCGCCGTGCACACGCCCATCCCCCACCCCGGGTGTCCCACGCCCGCCTTGTCCGTGACGTCCTCGAACTTTCCGTGGCCCAGGTTGCGGTAGAGCGCGCTGCGCGCCGCCTTCGGATCCTTGGCCGTGTCCACGGTCAGGGAATCCACGAAGTAGATGTCGACGAGCCCGTCGTGGTCGAAATCGAAGAGCGCGACCCCGCCGCTCATGGATTCGACGATGTACTTCTTCTCCGGGGCCGAGTGGTGCTGGAAGGTGATCCCCGCTTCGCCTCCGATGTCGCGGAAGAGCAGCGTCACCGGGCCGTCGGGGGAAGACGGCGCCGCGACCGATCCGGCCAGCGCGGCCAGGAGGACGCTCAGGACGCGTTTCACCGGCGCATCCCCCCGTTGTCCGAGATGCCGGTCGCCGTCCGCAGCCGATGCACCTGCTCGTCGATCTCCCGCAGCTTCCGCTGATAGAGCTCCACCTGCTTCTGCGCGCCGGCCTCGTCGCCGAGCCGTGCGTAGGCGAGGCTGAGCTGGTAGTACGCCTTCGGAGAGCCGGGATCGCCGGCGATCGCCCGCTCGAAGGCCGCGCGCGCCTCGGCATAGCGTTCCTGCTTCATCCGCACCATTCCCATGACCAGGTTCGCGGTGGCATGACCGCTGGCCCTGGCCAGCGCGCGCTCCGCGTGTGCTTCCGCTTCCGGCAGCTCGCCCAGGCCGTCCTCCGCTTCGGCCAGCGCGGCCGTCGCCTCCACGTTCTCGGGCTCCAGCTCGAGGGCGCGGAGGAGGCCCGGCTTGGCCTCGGCGTACATCTTCCGGCCGTTCAGGGCGAGCCCGAGGGCTACGAGCGTGAGCACTCGACTGGGCTCGAGTTTCTGCGCCTGCTGCAGGGGCTCGACCGCGCCCAGCATGTCGCCCGCCTGCAGGAGGGCAACCCCGAGGAGGTAGGGGTACTGGGCCACGGTGGGGCACATGCGCGTCAGCGGCTCCAGGGCCAGGATCGCGGGCAGCGGCGCGCGGACGGCCAGCGCGACCTGGGCGGACGCGCTCAGCACGTCTTCCGCGTTCGGCGCGAGCGCGCGCGCGCGCGTGAGCGATTCCAGCGCCCCCGCCGCGTCTCCCTGCCCCGACTGGAGGCGCGCGAGCTGCAGCAGGGCCTGCACGGACTTGAAGCGATCCGCCGCCGAGCGGAGCTGCTTTTCCGCGAGCGCCCGGTTCCCCGCCGCCTGCTCGACGTTGGCGAGCTTGAGGGCCAGGTCGCGATCGAGCGGCCCCAGCTTCGCCGCCCGGCGCAGCTCCGCCACCGCGTCGTTCTCGCGGCTCTCCGCCAGGTATTGGCGCGCGCGCCGCTGGATGGCCTTGATGTCGGGAGCCGGCGAGACGGGCGCCGCGGTCTGGGCCAGGACGGGGGCGGCCGCGAGGAGGACGGCGAGGACGCGAAGCAGGCGTGTCAACTCGTGCTCCCCCGACGCTTGTCCTTGATCTGGCGGAAGATCTCGAACTGCTGTTGGGCCTCGTCCGTCCGTCCGAGCTTCTGGTAGGCCTGCCCGAGCTGGTAGTGGATGTTCGCGTCCTCGGGCGCCAGCCGCGCCGCCGCCTCCAGGTGTTCCGCCGCTTCTCCGGCCGCGCCCCCCGCGAGCAGGATCTTGCCGAGCAGGTAGCGCGCGTCCGCGAAGTCGGGCTTGCTCTTGAGCACGGCGCGCAGCAGGGGCAGCGCCTCCTCCGTCCGGCCCTCGAGGTCGAGGACGGTGGCGAGATGATGCTGCGACTTCAGGTCGCTCGGGTTGCTGCGCAACTCGGCACGCAGGGCCGCCTCCGCCTCCGGCAGCTTTCCCTGCTTCAAGAAGATGACTCCGAGCGTCGCGTTGGCGTCGGCCACGTCGGGCTTGCGGCGAAGCGCCGCCTGCAGCGTCTCGATGGCCGACTCGTAGTCACCCTGTTGCGCGTGGGCCTGGCCCATCACCACGCCGAGCTCGGCCGAATCGCCGTGCAGGGCGAGCAGGCGCGCGAAGACCGCTTCCGCCTCCGCGGCGCGGCCGCTGCGCACGAGGGCAAGGCCGTACGCGTACTCCAGCGACGGGTCCGAGAAGCGCGCGGCGTCGTCCTTCAGAAGCTCCGCGGCCTTGTCGTAGGCTTCGACGTTGAGCCAGGAGACGGCCAGCATGCGCCTCAGGCCCGCGTCGTCCGGGCTCTGGGCCAGCGCGCGCGCGAGGGGCCCGGTGGCCTTGTCGAACTCGCGCGCGTTGAAATGGGCGACGCCGAGCGAGTACTGCACGTTCGGGAAGTCGGGCGCCACCTCCGCCGCGCTCTCGAAGTGCGCGGCCGCGCGTGAGAAGTGCTCGCCCTGGGCCTGCATCACCCCGAGGTTCAGGTAGGCCCGGGCGAGGGCCGTCGTCGCGCGTTGCTTGAGCGCGGAGCGCGCCGCCGCGTCCAGGCCGACCAGCGGGACCTCCATGAACGGGTCCACCGCGGCCGTGGGCTCGGGCTCGAGGCTGTCGCTGAGGTAGCGGCTGAGGCGCTCGCGCGCGCTTTCCGCGACGTGAGCGGAGGCGAGCTCGGCGGCGGCGAAGTGGGTCGCCGCTTCCTCGCTCGCCCCGACCTTGCGCAGGGCGAGGGCGAGGTTGTAGTGGACGCTTCCGCGCTGGACCTCGTCGAAGGGCGGGCCCTTGATGAGCTCGAGCGCGCGTCGCAGGGAGGTGACGGCCTGCGTCGTGAGGTCCAGCGCGAGCTGGGCGCGGCCGAGATAGTGGAAGGCCTCCGCCTCCGGCGGATCCGAGCGCGAGGCGAGGTCGAGGGCCGGCAGCGCCTCCGCGGGGCGACGGCTCTCGAGCAGCGCGATGCCGAGACGGAGGCTGGCCAGGGGATCGGCCGGGCTGACCTTCAGCTCCTGGCGGAACTCCGCGATCGCCTCTTCCAGACGAACGGGCCCTTCCGCCATGAGGCCCAGGGTGCCGAGGTAGTAGTGCGCGCGGCGCGCGCTCGGATCCTGCTTCAACGCCGCCTGAAGCTCGACGCGGGCCCGCTCGTACTCCTTGAAGTCGCGATAGGTGCGGCCGATGAGGACGTGGGTCTGAGGAATGGGCCGCTCCTTCGCGATGCGCGCGAAGAGGGGCTCGGCCGCCTCCACTTTCTTGAGGCGGAGATAGCCGCTGGCCAGCGCGAACGTCAGCTCCAGGTCGTCGGGTGCGGCCGCGTGGGCTTCTTCGAGGACCTGCACGGCCTGCTCGAGCTGCCCGGCGGCGGTCAAGGCCTTCGCGAGCATTCGGCGAGCCGGGACGTCTTCGGGACTGCGGCCGACGACGCCGGTGAGGAGACTCACGGCTTCCGCCGCCTCGCCCGACTGCAGGTGCACGAGGGCGAGGGAACGAAGCGCGCGCCGCGTCTCGACCGCGGACGTCGAGGCGCGACGGTACGACACGCGCGCCAGCGGCAGCTGCCCCTCCGTGGCCTGGAGATCACCCAGGAGGAGCCAACCCTCCAGGAGGGCGGAGCGATAGTGGCTCTCCGCGACCTGGAGCTCGCCCTCGCGCAGGCTGGTCTCGGCCGCCGCGATGGCCGCGTCGAGAGCCGCGGCGGGGTCGGAAGGGACTTCCGCCGCCGAGGCCGCGCCGCACAGGAGCAGGCCCGCGACCCAGGACAGAGCGTGCGGCACGATCGATCGTCTCAGCACCCAGATCCGATTCTATAGGAGTACTACTCGGACCCATTCCTCAGCCAGCGCCGCGCGCGCTCGATGTCCTGCGCGTAGGCCGCCGGGGGCGCCGAGGACACGAACAGCTCGAGGTAGCGCCGAGACTCGGCCACCTGGCCCCGCCGGGCGAGGAGGAGGCCGAGGGGCACGAGCTTGCCGCTCTCCCGGGGATCGAGCGCGATCGCCGCCTTCCAGTGCGCGATGGACTCCTCCGCGCGGCCGTTCTCGGCCAGGACGACGCCCAGAGAGCTGTGCGCCCGCGCGACTCGCGGGTTCTTCCGCAGCGCCGCTTCGAACGCCTCGCGCGCGCGATCGCGGTCGTCGTTCATCAGGTGGACGGTGCCGACATTCACGAGGACCATCGCGTTCGAGGGGTCCACCTCGCCGGCCCGAGCGAGGGACTGAAGGGCTTCCTCGGTACGACCCAGCTTGGCCAGCGCGAGGCCACGCGCGATCAACACCTCGACGTCGGGCGCGTCGCTTCGCGCGTTGGCCTGGAGGAGGTCCACCGCCTCGCGCTCCCGCCCGGCTTGCGTGAGGTACGCGCCCAGCAGGGCGAGGGTCGCCGTGTCTCCCGGATTGAGCGCGAGAGCTTTCTGGAGCGCGTCCACCGCCGCGGCCTGGTTCCCGCTCTCTCGCTCGAGGTGGGCCAGGTGGAGCAGCGAGATCGCCATCCGCGGCCGGCGGCGGACGAGCTCTCGGCACCGGACGAGGGCGGCAGGAAGGTCGCCCGCGGTGTAGAGGCGCACGACGTCCTGCAACATCGCGTCCAGGGCGATGAGGCGCTTGGGGTCGTCCTCCTCGGTGTAGCGCGCCTGGGTGGGACCGGCTCCGCTCACGTAGCCCAGGGCCTTCAGCTTCTCTCGCGTCTCCGCGCTCTCCGGCGTTCGCCGGACTCCCCGGTCCGCGGATCGCAGCGGTGCGAGCAGGGCGCGCAGCGCCTCGAGCTGATGCGGCTCGGCGGCGGCCTGGTTGCGCACCTCCGAAGGGTCCTGTCGCAGCTCGTACAGCTCGGGGATCGGGAGCTCGATGTACTTCTCCCGGTCGCGGATGACGCCGTGCAGCGGCGCCCAGCCGCGGTCGAGTTGCCCCGACAGGGCCTCGAAGTAGCTCGTCGTCTCCGCCCCCGCCGCCGTCCTCGTGAGAAGGCTGCGGCCGGGAAGTCCCGTCGGCGACGGCAGCGAGAGGGCATCGAGGATCGTGGGCAGGAGATCGACGTGCCGGGCGGGCTGGGACTCGACCCGCGGCCCCAGCAGCCGCGGCTGATAGAGGATCAGGGGAACACGCAGCGTGGCCTCGTAAGCGAAGATGCCGTGGGTCGCCTCTCCGTGCTCCCCGAGCGACTCGCCGTGATCCGCGGTCAGGACCACGAGGGTGCGGCCCTTGCCGGCGGTGTCGAGCACGGGCTGGAGGAGTGGCCCGAGCGCGGCGTCCGCCGCCGCCACTTCGCCCTGGTAGGGGGCGCTCCGGAAGCGCGAGGCAAAGGGCTCGGCGGGCGCGTAGGGCGCGTGCGGCTCGTAGATGTGCACCCAGCAAAAGAAGGGCCGGTCCGCGTGCGCCTCCACCCAGCGTTGCGCGAGGGCCACCGTCTCGGGACCGCGCCGCTCCTGCTCGAGAAAGGCGGGCCGGGCCTCCGCATCGACGAAGCTGTCGTCGTAGACGTCGAAGCCCCGGGCGAGGCCGAAGCGCGAGGCGAGCGGAAACGCGCTCACGAAGGCGCCGGTCGCGTAGCCGCGCGCCTGGAGGAGAGTGGCCAGGGTCTCGATCCCGGCCGGGAAGCGGAACCCCGAGTTGTCCCTCACCCCGTGGTCCGTCGGGTAGCGGCCGGAGAGGATGTTCGCGTGCGAGGCGAGGGTCACCACGTTGTGGGCGTGGGCGTCTTCGAAGCGAACGCCCGCGGCGGCGAGGCGGTCCATCCACGGCGTGCCCGCATCGGCCTTGCCGTAGGCGCCGACCGCGTCGGCGCGCAGCGTGTCGATGGTGATGAGCAGGACGCTGAGGCCCAGCTCGCCGCGAGAGGCCCCTCCGCGAGTGAGCCAGAGGCCGCCCCCGGACAGGACCGCAATAAAGAAGACGCTGGCGGCGAGAACCACACGAGCGCGGCCCCGGCGCGCGGGCGCATCTCCTTGGGCCACCTTAGCTTTGCGCGCTTGTCGAGCCAACGCCTCCCATATTAATCGGGATCGGGTGGCGGCCCCTCCCATCCTTTCCTTCTTGACCGCTCAGTTCAAACGATTTGCGGGTGTTAGGACGCACGGCCCGTAGCGTTTATGGGCGGCCCAAAAGAATTTCTTGACAAAACTGGAACCTCTTCTAGACTTCGGCACAGTCATTCCTAAAGTCGTTTAACAAACTGTTCCGGAGGCCGACGCATGACGAAGCGGCTCTCACTGGTTGCATCCTTTGTTCTTCTCCTCGCCGTTCCGGCGATGGCCCAAAGGTCCACGGCCACGATCCGTGGCGTGGTGAGCGATCCCACCAATGCCGTGGTCTCCGGGGCCAAGGTGACGATCAAGAACGAGGAGACCGGTCTGTCCCGATCGGGGACCACGAACTCATCCGGCATCTATTCGTTCCAGGACCTGCCCGTCGGCAGCTATCGTCTCGAGGTCGAGTATCCCGGCTTCAAGGCGGAGTCCCGGAGCAAGATCCTCCTGAACGTCGCCGACAACAAGTCCCTGGACATCCAGCTCACCACCGGAAACGTCACCGAGACCGTGAACGTGGAGACCGCGGCCGTATCCGTCTCCACCACCGGCGGGGAAGTGGCGGGCCTCATCACCGGCGAGCAGGTCCGGGAGCTGCCCCTGAACGGGCGCAACTTCCTCCAGCTCGCGACGCTGATGCCCGGAGTCAGCGCTCCCGACGCCCTGAACGTCAAGGACAAGGGGCTGCTCGGCGGCTCGGACCTCTCGGTCAGCGGCGCCGCCGTCACCGCGAACCTCTGGACGGTGGACGGAGCCAACAACAACGACGTCGGCTCCAACCGCACCATCCTCGTCTACCCCTCGGTGGAAGCCATCGAGGAGTTCAAGATCCACCGCAACAGCTACGGCGCCGAGTTCGGCCAGGCCGCGGGCGCCCAGATCAACATCGTGACGCGCGGCGGCACGAACGAGTTCCACGGCAGCGGCTTCTACTTCGGCCGCAACGACGCCCTGAACGCGACGAACTACTTCATCGAGAAGGCCGGCCAGCCCAAGGATCAGCTCAGCCGCCACGACTTCGGCTGGACCCTGGGCGGCCCCATCCTCAAGGACAAGCTGCACTTCTTCGCATCGCAGGAGTGGAACCGCGAGAAGCGCGGCACCGTGCGCACGGCCTTCGTGCCCACGGCGCTCGAGCGCGCGGGCGACTTCAGCGGTCCGAGCATCGCGGGATGCACGGGCGCGACCCCGACGGATCCCCTCACCGGCCTGCCCTTCCCGGGCAACAAGATCCCCGCCAACCGGATCAGCGCCGGCGGCACCCTGTACCTGCAGCTCTATCCGCTCCCGAACACCACGCCGAGCGCCGGAAGCTGCAACAACTGGGTGGCCTCACTCAACAGCCCCATCAACTGGCGCCAAGAGAACGTCCGCCTGGACTGGAGCCTCACCAACAGCACGCGCCTGATGATGCGCTACACCCAGGACTCCTGGACGAACAATTCGCCCAACGTCAATTCGAACCTCTGGGGCGACGACTCCTTCCCGGCCGTGGACTCCGATTGGGATCAGCCGGGCAAGTCGCTCATGGCCCAGCTCAACCACAACGTCGGGACCAAGGGGACGAACAGCCTGACCTTCTCCTATTCGGGCAACAAGATCATCATCGACCGTGGGGGCACGAACCCCGGTCTGAACAGCCAGATCCTCGCCGCCATCCCCCCGGTCTTCCCGCTCAGCAGCAAGCAGTACGGCGACCAGACGGGGCACCCGGTCTTCTGGGGCGGCGGCGGCTACCAGACGCTCTGGAACGAAGCGCCGTTCCGCAACAACCAGGACCTCTTCATCCTGAAGGACGACTACTCGGCCTTCTTCGGCAATCACTTCTTGAAGATCGGCGTGCTGGGCAGCCGCAACGCGAAGAACGAAGACTCGAATGGGAACGGCTCGGCGCAGAACTCCGCGTTCTGGGGCTCGGCGGGGCTGAATGGCTGGAACGCCAACACCGGGAACATCCTGTCCGACTTCCTGCTCAAGGACATGACCTTCGGCTTCTCCGAGAGCGCGGGCTTCCGCCAGGTGCCGACGCGCTGGACGGACGCCGAGGTCTACATCCAGGACTCCTGGAAGCTCAGTCCTCGAGTCACCCTCGACTACGGTGCCCGTTACTCGCTCCTCTTCAACTACTACGCGAACGACGACAAGCAGACGAGCTTCGTCCCCTCTCTCTACAACGCCGCGCTGGGCAACGACCCCTGCAATGGCCTCCTGGAGGTTCCGGGGACCAACCCCTGCAAGGATGCCGGGTTCAAGGGTGGAACAACCGGGCCGAACCGCTCGCTGCAGGACCAGAAATACGACGCCATTGCCCCGCGCCTCGGCATCGCCTGGGACGTGTTCGGATCCGGCAAGACCGCGTTGCGCGCGGGCTTCGGACGGTTCTTCCTGCGCGAGCGCCTGAGCGGCGGCCTGTCGTTCCCGAACAACCCGCCCTTCGGTCGCGTCGAAAGCGGGATCCGAAAGCTGGACACGGCCGTCGAGCCTTGCGACGGCTGCTTCGGCGTCAGTTCCGGGTTCGCCTCGAGTGGACGCGATCCGAATGCGGTGATCCCCAACACCTGGCAATGGAACGTGAGCGTCCAGCACGAGCTGCTGCGCAACACGACACTAGAGGTCAGCTATGTCGGCAGCAAGGGCAAGGACCAGCTCCTCTTCTACGACGTCAACCAGGTGGGGAGCGGGGACATCAACCACAACGGCGTGAACGACCGCTTGGACTTCCTGAGAGCGGGCGGTGACAGTGGTCTCGCGGCCACCGTGCGCCCCTACGGAACCTTGACCGGCAACAACCGGATCACCATCTGGGGCCACGACGGGACCACGAGCTACCACTCGCTGCAGACGCAGCTCGTCAGCCGGTTCGGGCGCGGCTCACAGTTCCAGTCGTCCTACACGTGGTCGAAGTCCCTGGGCACGATTCCCCTGGACGACAGCGGCGGCATCAACAACGACAACAGCATCACCGACCTCGGCAACCGCAACCTGGACTACGGGCCGACCAAGACCGACCGCCGGCACATCTTCAACGCGAGCCTCGTGCTCGCCCTGCCCAGCCTCGAGAACAAGTCGGGCTTCGTGAGGAACGTGTTCGGCGACTGGGAGGTCGCGGGCATCGTCGCCGCGGCTTCGGGCCAGGCGATCTCGGTCTTCACCACGGGCGGCCTCAACGGGCTCAACGGCGGTCCGGCCGGCACCGGTTTCAGCGACGACAATCGGCCGAATCGCGTACCCGGCGTCTCCTGCAAGCCGACCAGTGGGCCCAAGGAGCAGATCCTCAACCCGGCCGCCTTCACCTTGGACGGCTTCAAGCTGGGCACGGTGGGCGACGCCGGACCCGGCATCTGCGAAGGCCCGGGCCTCCAGGAAGTGGACCTGTCCCTCTACAAGAACATCAAGATCAGCAAGAGCGTGAAGGCCCAGCTCCGGTTCGAGGTGTTCAACATCCTCAACCACGTCAACTTCCTGAGCAACCAGATGAGCATCAACTACAACCCGTCGAGCGTCACCTACGACACCGGTGATCCCGCGACGGCCACGCGGATCACGAGCGCCACCGTGCCCAACACGTTCGGCCAGTCCACCGCGACACGCGATGCACGTCAGGCTCAGTTCGGGATCAAGCTGATATTCTAGAAATGCAGGGGGGTGCGCCTCGCCGGTAGGGATGCACCCCCCTACGCGCTTCGCGCTACCCCCCCACCCGCAAGGCGCCGGAGTGAATCCGGCGCCTTGCTGCTTTTAGGCGCGTCCTTTCAGCGCGAGGCCACCGCGCGGGCCAGAGCGAACGCCTCGCGATGCTTGAGGCCGGCGCCCGCCACCTCGTCGCGGACGTCCAGGACGAGGTCGTAGGGCCCTTCCGGCATCCCTGCGAGGGAGATCCCGACCTCGCGGACGACGCGGCCATCCCGGTCCACCGCCACCGGCGTCGGGTCCACCTTGCGGACGAGCCGGTCACCGGACCAGAACTCGAGACCCGCGCTGACTCGCGGCGCCTGCTGGCGGGGATCGCGGGCGGCCCCGAAGACCTCGAACTGGACGTAGAGGCCGCCGCCGGGGGCGAACACGCGGTGGACCGCCAGCGCGGGCCGTGGCGGTGCCTGCCCGTTGGGCGCAGGCGCGACGCGGTCGGTGAGGATGGGCGTGGACAGACGCAAGTGGCCGGGCAGGGGGACCTCGAAGCGCTGCGATACGGCACCCACGGCCCCGCTCGTCGTGTCCCGCACGACGACACGGACCTGCGTGACCCCCGCCGGCAGCTCGAACTCGCGGACGAACGCGCGCCAGCCCGGGCTCTCCCCCGCACGCAGCGGCAGGTCGAGCGTGTCGTCGTGCCGGAACCCGTGGCCGGTGTCCCGGCCCACGGCAACGACGCTCACGTCGATGCGCGCTCCCGCTTTACCCTGGAAGGCGAGCCGGCTCGCGTCGAGCTCGGCGGCCACGAGGACGTGCACGGTGTCGTTGGGCCGAGGCTCCAGGACGTAGGCCATGGCGCGCAGGGGAATGCCCGCCGCGTCCTGCGCGGAGTCGAGAGCGTGCACGACGGCTGGGGCCGGCCCGGGCTGCGGCTTCACCTTCTTGCCCGGGCGCGTGGCTTCCGCCTCCGCCCGCAGGGTATAGCCGCGGCGCGCGCGCACGGTGAGGCCGGGCTTCTTCACGTCGACGCTGAGCTTGCGCCACTCCCGCGCGGACTTCCCCGCCGGCGGGTAGAAGCCGAGGAGGTAGTACACGCGGGACTCCTTGGCGATCCGCTCCATGCCCGCCGCGATGTCGTTGCTGTGCACCGAGAAGCCGCCCGTGGCGTCGGCCAGCGTCTCCGTCCCGGCCGTGGTCAGCACCGAATCCTCGAAGCGCATCGCGGTCTGCTCGCGGGCGTCGGGCAGGGCGAACTGCACCGCCTCCGACGCCGACCCGAAGCCGGACTGGGCCACGAGGCCGCGCGCGTCCAGGAAGTAGATGGCCGTGTTCGCTTCACGGGACGCCGCGGCGACCTCGCGCAGCTCCGACCCATAGTCCTCGAGGAACCCGTCCGACAGGAGGAGCAGCGCCTTGCGCCCGTGGTCGAAAGCGAGCGCTTCGAGCTCGCGGCGCACCGCCTGCAGGGTGGTCCGCATCCGGGCCTTCCGCTGCGCATCGATTTCCATGGCCCGCGCGCGCACCAGGCTGTCGCAGTTGCTCGGGATGCACAGGAGCGCGGTGAGCCAGCGCGCCTTCACGCGGTTCTTCGTCGCCCCCAGGCCCGTGCCCGCGATTCCTGTCTCCTCGGGGGGCTGGCCGGGTGCCCTCCCCGACGCGCCGCCCGTCGGGACGGCCAGCCCTTCCGCCGCCATCGCGGGCGAGTCTTCGCGGTTGGCGATCAGGAACGCCTCGTACTCGCTCATGGTGTCGATCGATTGCGGCACGATGTCGCGCCCCCTCAGGCGCGCCAGCACCGCGATGAGGTCTTCCGTCCCCTCGGGGATGCGGGCGGTCCAGGAGAGGTCGCCGCTCGAGGTCCGAAGCGCCACGAGGTCTCCCTCGCGGACGGAGCGCTCGAGGAAGGAGACGACCGCGCTCCGGGCGACCTGGGTGCGCTCCGGCGGAATCCGGACGTCGTCGATGAGGATCGCGAACGAGCGGCCGTTGCGGCTGCGCCCGGTGGGCTCGTTGCTCGCGACCGCCGGCGGCTCCGACGGCGCTTCCGCGGGCTCGAGGACGAAGGACTCGAAGGTCGCGATTTCCTGGATGCGCCCGTCCTCCTTCACCACGAAGTCGTCCTTGGTGAGGCCGGGCACGGGACGGCCGGCCTGGTCGACCACCACCGCGTCGACCGTGATCAGCTCGACCTGGGAGGGGAACGTGGGCACGGCCGGCTTGTCCTGCGCCTTCGCCCCTTGCTCGGCGCACAAAGGGACGAGCAGGGCCACGAGCACCGCGCTGGCCGAGCGAACGCACGGGAACGTCTTGTCACGATATAAGGACATCCGTAGACTCTCCTCCCAAGATGATGCCTCAGGCAAGGCTGACGGCATGCGTCTCCGCCGCCCTCGCGATCGCGGTCCTCAGCGGGGCGGAAGCACCCACCTTGGCCGGCCACGCCAGCCCGAGCACGCAGGAGATGGCGGCGCTCCTCCAACAGAGCGCCGCCCTCGTGGATCCGATGGCGCTCTCCCTGGTCGTGAACGACCGGCGGGCCGACCTCCTGATGCGCCAGCTCGCGCGGGAGCTCCCCCTGGCCGAGCAGATGCCCCTGCGCGCCTCGGCCGTCGTCGAGCTCATCAACTCCGGACGCATCACGGAAGCCCTGAAGATGCTGCAGGCCCTCGAGAGCGACGCGCGGGTCAACGATCCCGGCGGGTGGCGAAAATCCGCGACAGGCGCCCGGATGCTCGAGGTGGTCGCCTTCCTTCGCATGGCCGAGGACCAGAATTGCCATCTGAACAACACTCGTGACGCCTGCCTCGCCCCCATCCGCGGGCAGGGCGTTCACCTCCGCCGCGAAGGCTCCACCCGGGCCATCCAGGCCCTCACGGAGATCCTGGCCCGGGAACCGGACAACCTCCGAGCCCGTTGGCTCCTCAACATCGCCCACATGACCCTGGGGACCTATCCCGCGGGCGTCCCAGTACGGCAGAGGATACCGCCCAGCGCGTTCGCCGCCGCCTTCCCGCTGCCGCGCTTCGACAACGTGGCCCGGGAGGCGGGGCTCGACCGCTACGCTCTGTCGGGAGGCGCGATCCTCGAGGACTTCGACGGCGACGGCCGCCTCGACCTGATGGTGTCCTCCATTGGATTCGCGGACCAGCTCCGCCTCTTCCACAACAGCGGGAACGGCACCTTCGAGGACCGGACGGACCTCGCCGGCCTCACCGGCGAGGTGGGCGGCCTGAACCTCATCCAGGCCGACTACAACAACGACGGCTTCGTGGACGCACTCGTGCTGCGGGGCGGCTGGCTGGGGACCCAGGGTCGATTTCCCTTGTCACTCCTCCGCAACAACGGCGACGGCACCTTCACGGACGTGACCCGCGAGGCGGGCCTGCTGCGATTCGCCCCGACCCAGACCGCGACCTGGCTCGACTACGATGGAGATGGCTGGCTCGACCTCTTCGTGGGGAACGAGTCGACGCCGGGCGACGAGCATCCTTGCGAGCTCTACCACAATGAAGGCAACGGGACGTTCCGCAGCGTCGCCCCGCAGGCCGGCGTCGCCGTCGTCGGCTTCGTGAAGGGAGTCGTCAGCGGGGACTACGACAACGACGGCCGGCCCGACCTCTTCGTGTCCGTCTTCGGCGGCGACAACCTGCTCTTCCACAACGACGGACCTTCGGGCGCGGCCGGGACGGCCGGGGGGTGGCACTTCACCAACGTCGCCGCGGCCGCGGGCGTCACCGCCCCGCGCGCCAGCTTCGGCACGTTCTTCTTCGATTACGACAACGACGGCTGGCTGGACCTGTTCGTGGCCGGCTACGGCCGGAAGAGCGCGGACGGCCTGCCCGTCGTGGAGGACGTGGCCGCCGATTACCTGGGCCTGCCGAGCGACGGAGAGACGGGGCGGCTCTATCACAACGAAGGCGGGACGTTCCGGGACGTCACGAAAGCGGCGAACCTGTCCAAGGTCGTTCCCGCCATGGGTCTCAATTTCGGCGACCTCGACAACGACGGCTGGCTGGACATCTACCTGGGAACGGGAACCCCCGACCTGGGCATGCTCGTACCCAACCGCATGTTCCGCAACGCCGAAGGCCGCGCCTTCCAGGACGTGACCACCGCCGGCAACTTCGGCCACCTGCAGAAGGGACACGCGGTATGCTTCGGTGACGTCGACAACGACGGGGACGAGGACGTCTTCGAGGAGATGGGCGGAGCGTTCCTCGCGGACAAGGCCAGGAGCACGCTCTACGAGAATCCCGGCAACGACAACGGATGGCTCGGCCTGGAGCTGGAGGGCGTCCGTTCCAATCGGAAGGCCATGGGTGCGCGCATCAAGGTCGTGTTGGACGGCGCCGCGGGACCCCGCTCCCTTTACCGCACCGTTGGCAGCGGGGGGAGCTTTGGAGCCTCGCCGCTCCGCCAGGAGATCGGGATCGGGTCCGCGTCGCGCGTGGAGCGGGTCGAGGTGTTCTGGCCGGTGACGGGCGAGATCCAGAAGATCGAAGGCCTCGAGCCGCGCCACCGCTATCACATCCGCGAAGGGACGCCCGGCGCCCGGAGAGTCGACTGGCCGCCCTCCAGCCGGGGGCGCGCTTCGGCACGATGACCGCCCCCCACCTGCTGCTCGCCGTCGACGGGGGGGGCACCAATACCCAGGCCCTCCTCACCGACCTCGATGGCAAGGTGCTGGCGCGCGGCCTGGGCCCGAGCAGCAACCTCCACAACGTCGGGTTCGAGAAGGGATTCGAAGCCCTCGCCACCGCGATCGAAGGGGCCCTGGCCCAGGTGCGGGGAACGATGCCGGCGGCCGCGAGCGCGCCGGGGAGCGCGCGCTGGCGGTCGGCCGGGATCGCCGCCGCCTGCCTGGGCCTGTCCGGCATCGATTCGTCCGAGGACGAGGCCCAGGTCTCGCAATGGGTCAAGGAGCAAGCGCTCGCCCCACGGTTCGCCGTAGTCAACGATTCCGAGCTGATCCTGGCCGGGGGCACACCCGCGGGATGGGGCATCGCCCTCATCAGCGGCACGGGCTCGGTCTGCCTCGGGCGCACGGCCGAGGGGAAATCGGCGCGCGTCGGCGGCTGGGGGCCCCTGCTGGGGGACGAGGGGAGCGGCTTTCACATCGCCAGCCGGGCCCTCCAGCGCGCGACCCAGGCGGCGGACGGCAGGGTGGACGCTCCGGCACTGCTGAAGGCGATCCTCCGTCATTGGTCGCTGCCCGACGCGACCGCCCTCATCCGGCACGTACACGCCCAGAGCACGACCACCGCGGAGGTCGCCGCCCTGGCCACGGTCGTGATCGACCTCGCCGGACGCAACGACGCCGCGGCCCTCGAGGTCGTGGCGGAAGC
>WNFM01123132.1_pt2 | contig 16112 bp, 18 predicted proteins | sample 5400271 | NCBI WGS metagenome assembly WNFM01 (sample SAMN13153352, study PRJNA577476) | soil metagenome | isolation source: 60 cm saprolite on Douglas fir-dominated hillslope | place: USA:California | collected 2013-09-17
GACTTCGCCCGGCAGTTCGGCATCCGCCACGAGTTGATCGCCACCCGCGAGTTCGAGAATCCCGATTACCTGAAGAATAACTCGAATCGCTGCTTCCACTGCAAGCACGAATTGTTCGAGCGGCTGGAGGAAGCCGGCAAAGAGCGAGGTATCCCGCGCGTCGAGAACTGCGAAGAGTGAAAAGCTCGATTCCACTTGCACCGTAATGGGGCTGTTCAAAGACTGGGAATGCTCGATACCCGAGCGCGAGCTCTTTTCCGGAGACACGCTGGTACTCTACACCGATGGGATTACTGAATCGTTCAACGAGGTTGGAGAGGACTTTGGCGAAGATGGCCTGATCGAAGCCCTGCAGCGGCATCGGGAACTAGCTCCCTCAGGAGGCGATCGCGTCGATCGTCGATGAGATTCAGTGGTTCAGTCCGCGGGAACAGCACGATGACATCACGTTGATTGTGGCGAAGTGCAGATGATAACCGGGGATTGCGATCCATTCCCATGGTGGTCCAGCAACGCAGAGTGGCCGAAGCTGTGACCGCCCATTCATCCGAACAATTCGGTATGGCTGCCGGTGCGAACAAGCGCCAGTTGTTTCCCGGTCAGCCTGTAAAGTAGTAGCCAGTCCGGTTCCACGTGGCAATCCCAATGTCCCGTCCAATCCCCGCGTAACGGATGCGGGCTGCAGCGCGCCGGCAATCGGTCCTCCTCCTGTGCCCTGTTTCCGGACGTGCCGCATATCTTTTTCAAACGCGGTCGTCGTGAGAAGCTCGAGCGCCATCAAGTCTGCTCGCGTAGCTCATGGAATGAACGATAACGCTTCAGGGTGGAAGGATTGTTCGCTTCCCTCATCGCCGCGAGCGTTTCGGCGTTTGGAATATTGACGGCGAACGGAAGGCCGCGATGCAATTCAACCTGCTTCAAAAAGAGCCGGATCGCTTCCGTTGTCGAGATCCCAATCTCGGAGAAGATACGCTCGGTGGACCTTTTCAGCTTGGGCTCAATCCGGGCGTGAATCATCTGAGTCTTGACCGCCTGACGTCGCATAACCACCTCCTTACTCAGTGTATCTCATTTGAGATCAGGATCCGCCCCACACAGCCTGCGCCGCGAGCACAATGGCAATACCCGTCACCGACGTGATCACCTTCATAGTGGTCCAACTGCGCAGGGTCTGCGGCACGGTCATGCCGAAGTATTCGTTCACCATCCAAAATCCGGCGTCGTTGACGTGCGACAGACAGGTGCCGCCGCAGCAGAGGGCGAGCACGATCATCTCCGGTGTGTATCCGGGGATCGATTTCACCAGCGGCGCAACAATCCCCGCCGCCGTGATGATGGCGACCGTCGCCGAGCCCTGCGCCGCCCGCATGGACGCGGCCACGACATACGCTACGATCAACGGCGAAATGCTCGACGTGGCGAGAAGCTGGCCGGCGTAGGGTCCCACACCCGAATCGACGATGACCTGCTTGAATGCGCCGCCGCCACCCATGATCACGAGCAGGGTCCCGATCGGCGCGAGCGACTCGGTGGCCATGCGCGCTACCTGCGCACGGTCGAGTCCGCGGCGGAAGCCGAAGAACAGCATGGCGATCAACGTGGTCACCAGCAGCGCCGCGAAGGGATGGCCGAAGAAGCCGAGTACGTTCTGTCCGGGGCTTTGGGTCATGCTCGAGATAGTGGCGGCGAAGATGAACATGACGGGCATGACCAGGACCATGATCACCAGCGGAACGGATGGCGCCGCCTGCGGCTTACCCGTTTCCGGCTCTCGGGCAGCCATCGCCGGCACCGGAATGAAGAGCCTTTTCGAGAGCCATCCGCCATAGACGATACCGCCGACGATGGCCATCGGGATGGATGCGGCGGCGCCGTACAGGATCGTTCGGCCCAGATCCGCTCCGAGCAGTTGGGCCGCCGCCGCGGGCGCCGGGTGGGGCGGCACCAGCGAGTGCGTCACCGTGAGGGCCGCCGCCATCGGCAGTCCGTAATAGAGCAGCGACTTCTTGGACTCCTTCGCCAGATTCCATACCAGCGGGACCAGAATGATGAAGCCTACCTCGAAGAAGATGGGCAAGCCCACCAGGAAGGCGGCGGTCAGCACGGCCCAGACGGCGCGGTCGCGGCCGAATTTTGTGAGCAGCCAGTCAGCCAGCGCCCGGCCTCCGCCGGAATGCTCGAGAAAGCGGCCGATCATCGCTCCCAAGCCGACTACTACGGCGATGAATCCTAGCGCGTCGCCGAATCCGGCCTGGATGGACTTGAGTGTCTTCTGCGGCCCCATACCGGCGGCCAGTCCCAGGAACATCGCGGCCAGCAGCAGCGCCAGGAACGCGTGCAGCCGCACGGCCAGGATCAGGAATAACAGCAGGGCGATGGAACCTACTGTGAGGGCAATCAGGTAAGGACCGTTTGCGGGCATGAGTCCGCATTGTACAGTGAGAGACCATTCGGGTGCTCGACCGCCTGGCACTATGATCCAGGGGCTTACTCCGGCTAGCCCTGAGCGTAAGCGAGGGGACGCTGTCCCGAGAAGGCATCTCCGCGCTGACGCTTGGGGCTGTCCGCCTACTCGTGGCGCAAGGCTACGGCCGGATCGACGCTTACCGCACGTCGAGCGGGCGGGAACTGCGCCAGCAGCGCAATCGAGACCAGCAGCAGCGCCACGGCCGCGAAGGTCGGCGGATCTGCCGGACTGACGCCATATAGCAGACTCGCCATAAGGCGGGTCAGGGCCAGCGAGGCAGCCACGCCGGCAATCACGCCCGCGGCGACAAGCTTTATGCCCTGACCGAGGATCATTCGCAGCACACTGGCGCGAGGCGCGCCCAGAGCCATGCGGATGCCGATCTCACGTGTCCGCAGCGTGACCGCGTAGGCCATCACGCCATAGATGCCGAGCGCCGCCAGCAGCAGAGCTGCCAGCGCAAAGACCGTCAGGAGCCACATGCTGAGCCGGCGCGGGGCGAGCGAGCCGTCGAGGATCTGTTGCATGGTCCGCAGCTTGGTCACGGGCAGCTCCGGATCGAGGAGGCTGACTTCACGGCGCACGGCGCTCGCCAGAGCCAGCGGATCCCCCGCGGCGCGCAGAGCCAGGTTCATCTTGCGAACCCAGCTATGACCGGCCCGCTGCAGATACGGCTCGTAGACGTGGGGAAAGAGCTTCTCATCGGGAGCGGCCTGATGCACATCGCCGATCATGCCGACGACCGTCAGCCAAGGTAGACCCATCTCCGGCGTACCCCACGTCAACCGCTTGCCAATGGGATCCTCGCCGGGCCAGAATTGGCGCGCCAGGCTCTCATTGACGATGACGACCGGCTGGGCCCCCGGCCGGTCCGATTCGTTGAAGAGGCGTCCTCGCTTTAACGGCACACCGAGGGCCTGGAAGAAGTCGCCGAAGACCAGGGCGTTATAGACGATGGGAACGTGAGGGGCCGTGCTTCCTTCCGGCGTGGCGACTCTCGACCAGGCCCCCTCGAACGGGAGGTCGGAAGCCATGCCGGCCGCGCGCGTGGCGGGCAAGGCCGCGAGCTTGGGAAGTAGATTCCGGTAGAAATCGCGCGCTTTCGTATCGCCCTGGTATTGCGACTCGGGGAGCGCAATCGACGCAGTCAGAAGCTGCTCTGTCGGGAAGCCCTGGCCGCCGGTTTGGAGCCGAACGAAACTGCGGATCAGCAATCCGGCGCCGGTCAGCAGGACTAGGGCAAGGGCGAGTTGCGCGCTCACCAGGGTGCTTAGCAGCCAGTTTTGGCGAGGGCGAATCGTCCCGGCGCTGACGCTTGGGGCTATGTTCGCACTCGACGCGGTCCAAGCCGGCGCCAGACCGAATAATACTCCCGCGGCAACGGATACCGAGAAGGCGAAGGCCAGCACTCGGGAATCAATGCGGATCTGTTCGGTTAGCGGTAGGTTGCCCGGCAGCGCCGCAACCAGGAGCCCCGCGCCCCACCAGGCAAGCAGAATTCCCAGCGCGCCACCGAGCGCCGACAGCAGCACGCTTTCCGTAAGGAGCTGCCGCACCAGCCGCCTCCGCCCCGCTCCCAGCGCGGCGCGTAGCGCCAACTCCCGGCCACGCGCCGCGCCCCGGCTGAGTAGCATGTTGGCTACGTTTGCGCAGGCGATCAGCAACAGAAAGCCCACTGACCCGAGCAGCAAAAACAACAACTGCCTGGATCCGCCGACGACCTGCTCTTTGAACGGCACGACCAGCGCTTTCACTTCCAGGTCGGGCGGCAGCGCCTTTTTGAATTGCGGCGGAAACGAGGCCTGAATGCGGCGGGCAATTGTCAGCATGTCCGCGCTGGCGCGCTCGATCGAGATGCCCGGGCGCAGACGGCCGATCACCGAGTACGCCGGATTGTCCAGGTAAGTCCGCAGCTCATTGGCCGTCAGGCTCAACGATACCCACAGGTCGGCATGCTCCTCCAGCCGCATTCCTCTGGGAGGAAACGCGAACGCAGGAGGCATCACTCCGATCACCTGGTACGGAACGCGGTTGACCAGGATCGTCCGGTCCAGGATCCTCGGATCGCCGCCGTAGCGGCGGCGCCACAGCCCGTGGCTCAGGAGCGCCACCTGGGAGCGCAGCCGGTCCTCGTCCTCGGAGAATAACCTGCCCATTAGAGGCGCCGCGCCGAGCAGCGGAAACAGACTGGCGGAGACGCGCGCGCCGGCGATCTGCTCCGGGCCGCCTTCGCCTGAGAGATCGTAAACCCTGGTTAGCATCGCCCCGGATTCTTCGAACATTTCGCTCTTGCGATATTCCACGGTGTCCGGCGCGGCGACTAGCATAGTCTGGGGGCCAAGCCTGAGGATCTGCTGGCGCACCAGCACGAGCCGATCGGCGTCGCGGAAAGGCAGCGGCTTCAAGAGGACGGCATTCACGACGCTGAAGATCGCCGAGGTCGCGCCGATGCCGAGCGCCAGCGTCAGGATCGCGACGGTGGCGAACGCGGGACTCTGTCGCAGCACGCGCTGGCTGTAGCGCAAATCCTGAATCAGCGTTTCGAGGAGTGGGATCCCGCGCTGGTCGCGATAGGCTTCCTTGGCCTGCTCGACGCCGCCGAAGCTGCGCTGGGCTTCGTCGCGGGCTTGCCGCGGAGTCATCCCGCGGCGCAGGTTCTGCGCGATCTGGGCGTCGAAGTGAAATCGAAGCTCCTCGTCCAGCTCGCGGTCGAGCCGCCGCTTGCGGAACAAGGCGAGAAACCGCTTCATTGTCCCTCCTAATGCGCTGCTTCGAGCAGGCGCGCGATGATCGCCGACATGCGCTCCCAGCTCTCGGTCTCCGCCACCAGTTGCTTGCGGCCGGAACGGGTGAGCGAGTAATACTTGGCGCGGCGGTTGTTGTCCGAAGTCCCCCATTCGGACGTAATCCAGCCCCTTTGTTCCAGCCGCAAGAGCGCCGGGTAGAGCGTGCCCTGGTTCAGGTGGAGGGCGTCCTGCGATATTTGCTGGATGCGCTGGGCGATGCCGTATCCGTGTTGGCGGCCGAGCGTGTCCAGCGTCTTCAACACCATCAGGTCGAGAGTTCCTTGCAGGACGTCCGATTTGGGCTGGCTCATATTGTCTATCAACAGGAGCATAGCCGATTCTCATGTTGATTGTCAAGAGGAGCATTCGCTCAAGTCGCGATGCACTGAAAATGACAGCCGTGACAAAGGACGTGAAGACCATCCCGACGCCGACGGTTCCTTCCCAGGCGGAGGCGCCGGAAGTGGCTGCGAATGAGACGCCCTCCGGTATCCGCCTCATCTCCCGGCAGAAGCACCAAGATCTCAAGCGCAAGGTGCTCGCCGTTCACGACGGCCTACTTCGCAGACTGGCCGAACCCGACCGCCAACACTAAGACAGGCAGGCGGACGTTAGCATGAGCCTTGAGGAGGAACCCGAATTCCTTACTCGCGAAGCCATAGATGACCTTCATTACGAGGCCATCGGACGGGAGCGCTGGCGGCGATGGAGTTTCTCGAAGCCAACGGCGTCGATACAAGCCGATTGCCCGAACAACAAACCTACGAATCCCTCATCAAGGTGGCGGATCATCACATGGATCGTTTTGAGCTCGCCGAATTCTTTCGATCTACCTTGAACGTGGAACGGTGACGGTGAAGCGCGAGGTTTCCGGCGGAATGCTACAGTAGCGCTATGCCGATTACCCATCATATCGAGCGCCATTTCGAGGCGACGGCTACCGTGCGCGACGTCGTCATCGGAATGGCCGATGGCCTGACGGTGCCGTTCGCGCTGGCGGCCGGACTGTCGGGCGCGGTGGACGCCTCCACCATCATCGTGGTGGCAGGGCTGGCGGAGATTGCCGCCGGGTCCATCGCCATGGGCCTGGGTGGATACCTCGCCGCCAGAACGGACCTGGAGCACTATATTTCCGAGCTGAAGCGCGAGTGGCGCGAGACCAAAGAGATGCCCGAAGAGGAAGCGGACGAGGTAGCCGGAATGTTCCGCACCTTCAAAATGAGTGACGGCCAGATCGCGCCGGTGGTCGACGCCATCCGCGCCGACCGCAAGCGCTGGGTGGATTTCATGATGCGGTTCGAGCTGGGCCTGGAGCGTCCCGACCCCAAGCGAGCGCGCCGCAGCGCCGCCACCATCGCCGGCTCCTATATCGCGGGCGGCTTCATTCCGCTGGCGCCGTATATGCTGGTGCACAATGTTTCCACGGCGCTCGTGGTATCGGTCGGCGTCACGCTCGTCGCGCTGTTCGCGTTCGGATACGTTAAGGGACATTTCACGGGACTGCCGCCTCTCCGCGGCGCCGTCCAGACGACGCTGATCGGGGGGCTAGCCGCCGGCGCCGCCTTCGGTATCGCCAAGTTGATCGGGCACTGAGGCCGCCATGATCCTGGCGATCAATCGCGGTTCTTCGAGTATCAAATTCGCGGTCTATCCCGAGAGTCTGGACCGGCCGGCTGTGTCCGGAAAGCTGGAGCGGATCGGCCTGCCGGATAGCGTCTTCCGGGCTTGGGATGGCGCACATATCGCGCTGGTGGATCAGCGCGCCGCGCTCGTGGATCACCAGGCCGCGCTCAAGACGCTGCTCGACTGGCTGCGGGGCAGAAACCTGGACCTGCGCGCGGTCGGGCATCGCGTCGTGCACGGAGGAAGGCGTTACGATCGCCCAACCCTGGTGACGCCCGAAGTGGTAGCCACACTGAAGAGTCTGATTCCGGTGGCGCCGGAGCACTTGCCGCAAGAGCTTGCGGCCATCGAGGCGATTACGCGCTTGCATCCGGACCTGCCGCAAGTGGCCTGCTTCGACACGGCCTTTCACCGCACCATGCCGCGTGTGGCCCAGCTTTACGGGCTGCCTCGCGAGCTCGCCGACGAAGGCATCCTGCGCTACGGGTTTCACGGTCTTTCTTACGAATACATTGCCGGCGAAGCGCCACGCGGCCGGGTCATCGCCGCCCATCTCGGCAATGGCTCGAGCCTGGCGGCCATCCGCGATGGCGTGAGCGTGGACACTTCCATGGGGTTCACTCCTACGGGCGGCATCCCGATGGGTACGCGATCGGGCGATCTCGATCCGGCCGTCGTCTTGTATCTGATTCGCGAAAAGAAAGTGCCGCCGGCGCGCGTGGGCGCCCTGGTGAACGAGCACGCCGGCCTGCTGGGACTGTCGGGACTCGGCTCGGACGTGCGGGATCTGCTGGCGAAGGAGAATGAGTTTCCGGCGGCGGCGGAGGCGATCGCCGTGTTCTGTTATCAAGCCAGAAAGTACATCGGGGCGCTTGCGGCAGCCCTGGACGGAGTGGACACTCTGGTCTTTGCCGGCGGCATCGGCGAGAATGCCTCTCCGATCCGCGAGCGGATCTGCGCGGGGCTGGGGTATCTCGGAGTCCGCCTCGACCCCACGGCCAATGCAGGCCACTCCGGCGTGATTTCCGCGGGCGATTCCAAAGTCAGCGTCCGTTTGATCAGGACCAACGAAGAGCTCGTCATAGCCCGTCATGCAAAGGAGCAATTGTAACTTCGATGTGGGGCAGGCTGGCAGCCAGGCTGGCAGCAGCCCGCCCCACAGATGTGTTTCTGCTACGATCGTTAGAATGGCCACTAAGGTAACGACGCTGCCCAACGGTCCGTTGCGGATCGAGGGTGAGTTTTCGATTTGCGACGGGGAGGGGAGAGAGTTTGGGCTGGCCGGACGGACGGTGATTTCATTGTGCCGCTGCGGCTACTCTCAGAACAAGCCGTTCTGTGACGGGTCGCATGCGCGCCAGGGATTCCAGTCTCAGGTGGAGGCGCGCGAGTTGCCTCCGCCGAAGCCAAAGCTGTAAGAGATGTCCGCACAACCGATTCCCGGACTGACACCAGAACAGTATCTCGAAATCGAGCGTGCCGCCGAATTCAAGAGCGAATACTACTGCGGGAGAGCGAATACTACTGCGGGACTATGTACGCCATGGCAGGCGGCACGTACGTCCACAATCTAGTCATCGCCCGCATGATCTTTCTTCTGTCTCAGAGATTGGAGGGAGGGCAGTGCGTCGTTCTGACGAGCGACCTCCGGTTGCGGGTTTCGATGGAGGGTCTGTATACCTACCCGGATGTAACCGTGGTGTGCGGCCCGCCCCAGTTTGCCGACGATGAAAAAGACATCCTTCTCAACCCGTCGGTCATTGTTGAAGTACTGTCGAAGTCCACCGAGGCGCACGACCGTGGTTTTAACTTCGCTCAGTATCGAAGGCTCCAATCCCTCCAGGAGTACGTGCTCGTTTCGCAGACCGAGATGCGCGTCGAGAAATATTTACGCCGGCCCGCCGGGAAATGGGAGCTGACAGACTTCGCCGGACCGGATGCGGTTTGCCGCCTGGAGAGCCTGGGCAGCGAGATCGCAGTGGGCGATATTTACCGCAACGTCCCCCTCGAAGCGGAAGCGCCTGGCGCTTCTCCCGCCCTCTAATCCGTAGTATCCATGCGGCGGCGGGTCACGCTCGGTGCGCGCTTTGCACAGTGTCTTCGATTATCTGATACTTCTATTCGTAGGACGTTTGAAGATGGCGTCGGAAAGCAAGGGCGTGATTTTTGGAAGTTACAACCGCAACGACAGAGCCAAAGTGGCGATGATAGCGGAAGAGCTCGCCTCGCGGGGAATCGAGATTTGGCTCGATCCGAGCCTGAGGCCGGGGGACTTCTTTGTTTCCACGTTAGAGGAGAAGATCGCAAACGCCGAAGCCGCCGTCGTGTTCGTGGGGTCGGATGGGCTGGGACCCTGGCAGCGGCAAGAGGTCTCCATCCTGGTGCGAAATCACATTGCGGGCAAATTGCATACGTTGGTCCCAGCGCTCCTCGATGGCGCCACGGGAGAGAACGCCGGCGGGTTTCTCGGCAACATTCAGCACGTTGACTTCAGGGCGAGAACTAAGAACCCCTTGAAGGAGTTAGCGGATGCTATCGCAGGGGAACAGGGCCAGCCCAAAACCTCACAAAACGGTCCGCCGGACGGCTCTTCAGCGCATCCGCTTGTGAAATGGTTTGTTCGGGAAATGACGGACTCCGCGGAAATCGACCAACTGGCGCGACAGTTTAAGGAAGCCCGCCGTTGGCCGGAAGCGCTGTATATCTACGGCCATCTTATGGCTCTCGCGCTCGATCGCAGAAGCCGGCGGGATTTTGCGGACGTTTGCGTAGATATCGGGAAGATCTACGTTCTTTCAAAAAATACGAAACTGGCGGAACGGCAGTGGGCGCTAGCCACCTCCGTATACCGGAGGTATTTCCCCGCCGAGTTGGACGCGATCATGCGCCGCATTTCAGACCCTGCTTCTTCTTAGCGGCAACGGCTCTTCCGGCCGTATGCACTTGGATTCCGCGCAATTGTGATGTCGAACCGCGTCGTATCCGTGTTGAATGAGCTGCGCGATCGTACTCTTCTCAAATTGGATCAGCTCAAAACCATACGCGTGCTCCGTCGGAGTATAGCGGTGCACGGTCAGGTTGACTTTGGTCCTCAAATCTCTATCCATCCTCTCCTGGATACCGGTCGCCGGCAATCCGATCCCACCCTGCTGTTTGGTTTCACCGGCGCCTTGGGCGATGGTCTGCAGCAGGTCTCTCATGCGCTCGATGTCCGTCAGAATGGATCGGGACAGCGCCAGCATGTAGAGCCGGTAAAGGGTGGAAAACATATTTGAAAGGGGCGGCGCCGGAATGTCCCGCGCCGCGGAGTCGACGTAGGCGACATGCAGGACCAGCGGCGGGGCTCCGGGCTCTTTGCCGCGCGCGGCGATAGCCGGCTTGAGGGGGGTGTTCATCAAAACGCAAGTGTCGACATATGGGATACCGTCCACAACCTGCGGCTGGACGACACACGGAAGCGCGAGCGCCGCAAGGATGATTTGCGATGCGTACACCGCTGCGAAATGCTTGTTCTCGAAAGTTTTCGGCGTTCCCTTTTGCCAGTCCATCGCGGTGATGCGCAGTTTGCACGACTCCTCGTTCGCGGCGATTCGCTCCGTATCGATCGCCTCGTGCACTAACTGCCTGAGGGGGGAAATATCCAACAATTCGCTGAATTCGCCAAGCTGGACGATGCCGTCGGCGAGGGTGCCGGAGTTGCTCGCGGAAAACGCCATACGTTGGGTGAGTTCTTTCGCCACGTGCAGCACGTCCAGTCCGAAGTCGATCATCGGCTTGGGGAAATTCACGAGGTATTTGGTATTCGCGTACTGGGTAGGATCCCAGCGGATTCGGAAAAGACCCGTCGCGCTGCCCGCGCTCAGGGCAATCCGATCCGTCCACATACTTTCCAGCCGTTCCAGCGCGATCGCCGGGGACAGGTTTGCCATGGAGACCATGGCCGCCGCGTTCAAAGCTCCGCACGACGTGCCGGAGTAGCAGAAGGGACGAATCGCGGAATTGGAATCATTACCCCAACGTCCGCTAAGAAGTCCCTTGAGAACGCCAACCTCATACGCGGCGTTCGCTCCACTTCCGGTCAGAACCACGGCGTCTTGTGTCTGACCATCGCTCATAGGTTTCCATTGTATACACTTCGGCGATTCTCGAGAGAGCGGCTATTGGCGGCAGCGCGGACCGGGCGTCGAGAACAGTCTCGCCGCTGCACGCACGAGTGCGCGCGCCACATCAAACGCCGGAAATCCGGCGGACCAGCCACTGCATCATCGCTGGATAAGGGGGGATCGGCATCTCTCGGGGATCTGTCACTCTATGGCCCACATCCGCGGCGGACTCGATCCCGCTCCATTCCTCTTCGAGCGCGCGCACGTCCGGATGACCGCCTTTCCCCCGTCTCGAGATGATCTGCGCGGCCCCTCCGGTGTGGACAGCCGCATAGACAAATACTCCGGTGGATTCCTTCGCTGACCGCCAAAACGATTGGAAGAGATCGACCTCCTCGAAGACGCCTTCCATGCCCCCGACAATCACCATCACGCGCGGACGCGTATCCTCAATCATCCGGCGCCGCATATGCGCCAGGCTTGCCGGGCACTTGCGGCTGGCCGGTTCACCCTTGCGGTATCGCTCTCCCTCTTTGGCTTCGGTCCAGATCAGCTCGGCGAATCCGAATCGGCTCATGTCGCAGGTCTCATCCGGCAACACCTCCTCGAATGCTCGCGATTGATAGATGACGACTCGCGGCGGATCACCCGACTGGCCAGCCGTCTTGTACTCGGATGCCACGGACGCAACCAGAGGCGACAGGCTCGGGTGCGCGCCGAAAACGATCCGCCCGCCTTCGGCCAGCACCGCCCGCGAGAGGCCCACCACCGCCTGTTCAATAACGAACGGCGCATCGGGTACCCTCTCGAAGCCTTCGCGATCCGGTACGCTACCGGACAGGAACACCGTCGTATCGCGGAGCCGGCCCGGACGGTCAGCCTCCAGCAGCTTCATAACGAGCCCTTCTTCATACGCTCCGCGGCGGCGGGCATATCATCGGTATCGATGCACGCAAAGTTGCAGCGGTCCCGCAGCCACTCGAGCTTGTCCCTCCGCCCTGATTCCAGCGCAGCCGTCGGACCTACCACTACGCCCTTCTCGCCCGGCGGCCGCACTCTGGCGTGGGGAGTTCGAAAATCGGCCAGCTCGGGAGGCCGTGTCGTAATCCAGAGCGCGTAATCGAGCTTCCCCTTGACCATCATGAGTCCGTCGGAACGCACAGGATCGGGATTCAGTCCCGCCTTCTCAAGAGCGGCTGCGATGTTGCCCCGTAGAAAGCGCCGCCTGCGGAAAACCGCTTGGTCGTGTATGGATTTTGCAAACGCCACCACTTCCGTGAGCTTTTCGTCCGTGAGCGGCCCCCATTGACGGTACTGCGGAGGCTCTTTGCCCTTACTCGCATACTCCGGATTCGATATCTCGGCCGGGTCACGTAGGAAGTGCTCCTGGAGCTTCGCCGCGCCCGGATCGTCCACCGGCAGGTGACGCTTGCTCTCCAGCTTCATCCGCTGGTCGACGTCAATCGTGCCCAGGCCGAGCTGATAGCGCTTCGCGAACTGGATTTCGTGATTGGTCCATTCCGATGAGTGCGCCCAGGCAGACTCCAGCAACAGGACCATCGACTTATCGGCCAGCTCCTGCGTCAATCGCTGCTGAAAGTTAATGCCTGGCTGGATGCTGAAACGATCGAGGAAGACGTCGAATCCCTCGTGTGTCAAAGCATCGAACAGTTGCTCAGCAAGAGGCTGCGCCTCCAGGCGCCGATAGCTGATAAAAATGCGCTGGTCTTCTAGCGTCAGGCCGGCCAGGGAAAGGATCGCCGTCACCGACTCCGTCACATTCTTGTCCCAAAACTGCGCGTTGAGCGCGCGAAGGGGCCCGTCCGGCAGCAGCGCCGCAGGGCTGGCGCCTTTGCGAAATACGGTGAGCACGGCCCGGTCCGATTTCTGCTCCAGCCAGGGAGCGAACCACGCGAGGTCCGCGACCGGTTGTCCTCCGCAGAGAATCACCAGCAACTTCTGCCGTAGCGGTTCCTGAAATGCCTGAAGGGAAGCAGGATCCGCGGCCGATTCCCATACTTCCGAGACCGACGTATTCGGACCCGAGGCGAGCAGGACCGTCTCGAGTTCTGCTTCGATCAGCCCGGTCCAATAATTCGCATCGTAATCCGCGCCCGCCTCGACAAAGATCAGGCTCGGAACAACCACGGGAATGCCATCGAACACTTTAAACCGATAGCGGCCATTGCGGCCGCTAGCAATCAGCACAGAAGGTGTCATCGGACAAAATTGGTCAAACTCACAATCAGAGTGACAGCGATCATCGGAAGATGCAATCCCGCCACGGAAACGCGGAACACTTCGTCCAGCCACTTGCCGAACGTGAGGTCGCCGGCGTTTAAATCATAAGCTGTCTTTGTGCCGGCATTCGCGGCAGCGTACAAGTCGCGATAGAGCCGCTCGAGCCCCAGATAATAAGCGTCGAGAAACCAGAAGGCGAAGGACGGAACGGCTGCGATCGCCGCGGCAGTGGGATGAGAGTCCTTCGTCGCGGCGAATCCGATCGCGGCAGTGGCCAGAGCCACATTCCAGCTCTTCATCTGAAAGGAATTACCGGCAAGGCGGGAGATAACCGCCTCGATGAATTCGAGATGCTTTGGTTCAGGCAATGAGATCGTCCCTTTTCACCCGATTCTACACCGGTTTCAAACTGGAACTATTGTCTTGAATCGAGACGCCGGCTAATCTGCTCCAGCCGGTTCAGAACTTCGGTGCGGAAATTCTCGTCGGTGGAAGGCGTCTTGCCTTTCAGAAAGAACGTGCCGCCGGGCTCTAGGACGCAGCTTTCGACTTCATTCACGTGCTCGAAGCCCTGCCGGCGGCACACCGAGGCCAACTCGGATTCGGTGAGCAACTCCTTGGCCAGGCCTTTGCGGCGGACTTTGCCGTTCTCGATGAGCACGGTCGGACTGCCCTCGATGATCTGATCGATGCGCCGGTGGCGAAACAGAAAACGGACCACAAGATAGTTTGTGGACAGCAGGCTGAGCGCGCCGATGAGCCCGCCGGTGACCGAATTGTCGTTTCCGATAATGGCGTTCTGCACCGTATTCGAAAGCGAGAGCAATACCACCAGATCGAACGGGTTGAGCTGCGCCAGTTCTCGCTTCCCGAAGACGCGCAGGAGCAGGACGAGGGCAAAATAAACGATCATCGGGCGAACAATCTTTTCAAGGACGGGAAGTCCCAGAGTTAACATTTCGTTGCTGAAGGCCATATTGGTAAGTGTAAGCCTCTTCGACTTCGAACAGGCGCGTCCCATAATCGAACAGTGCGGACTCCGGCCAGTATTTGTAAGCCAATGCTTTATAATGGTCTTTACCGTGGCCCGACACGTGCCTCAATCAAGTTTGGATTTTATCCATGGATATCCCTCGTAAAGGCGCTGCCCGAAGCCGGCTGATCCGGCGAATCCTCGTAGGGTTGGTTCTGGCGATCACCATTCCGGCGATCACCATCGCTTTGAAACGGCTGCAGCCGGCTGCCCAATCGGTCGAGCGCTCCACCGTGTGGCCCGACACCGTCAAACGTGGAGAGATGCTGCTCAATGTGCGTGGATTGGGCACGCTGGTTCCCGAAGACATCCTCAGCATCCCGGCTACCACAAGAGTTTTGCTGGCAGGAACACCGGTGAGACCCGATACACTTTTGCTGGAGCTCACGAATCCCGAGTTACAGGCTGCGTTGGTGGCCGCCGAGTGGGACGTGAAATCCGCCGAAGCGACTTTCACGGACCTGAAAGTGCGTTTGGAGAATCAACGCCTCGATCAGCAGGCGCAACTGGCGACGACGGAGTCCTCCTACAACCAGGCTAAGCTCAGAGCCGACCGCGATATGATCCTCTATAAGGAGGGCCTCATCGTTGAGCTGAATATGAAGATTTCGAAAGCCATCGCCGAGGACTTTGCGCAACGGGCTGCCATCGACAAAAAACGGCTGGAAAGCAGCATCGAGTCGATTCAGGCGCAGCTCGCCTCACAGCAGGTGAAAATCGAGCAGCTTCGGGCTGCTTACGCGCTAAAGAAGAGCCAGGTGGATGCGCTCCACGTGCTGGCCGGAACTGAAGGCGTGCTGCAGCAGGTGCTGGTGGAGGTCGGCCAGCGGGTCGCGCAGGGGACGCCGCTGGCGAAAGTGGTTCAGCCGTGGCGGCTGAAGGCGGCGCTACAGATTCAGGAAACGCAAGCGAAGGACGTGATGATCGGCCAGCCGGTGGAGATCGACACGCGCAACGGCATCGTGAAAGCAAAGGTCGCCCGCATCGATCCTTCGGTGCTCAACGGCACGCGCACGGTGGACGCGACCATCCTCGAGCCGCTGCCTAAGGGCGCGGTCCCCGATCTCAGTGTGGAAGGCACCATCGAACTGGCGCGGATCAAAGACACGATGAAGGTTGGCCGCCCCGTCTTCGGGCAGGCGCAGAGCATGGTTACCCTGTTCAAGCTGGGACCGGATGGAAAGATGGCCACGCGCACGCAGGTCAAGTTCGGGCGCACCTCGGTGAATGAGATCGAAGTGCTGGAGGGGCTCAAAGTGGGTGACCAGGTGCTGCTGTCGGATATGTCGGCGTATGATGGACAGGATCGCATTGAACTTAAGTAGTTGTTGGTTGTTGGTTGTTAGTTGTTGGTTGAGGAGCACACGAGGATGAGCGAGAACGGAAGAGTTCTGATTCATATGGAAGGCGTCACGAAAGTGTTCGTGACCGATGAAGTGGAGACGCACGCGCTCTCCCAAATCCATCTTCAGATCAACAGCGGGGAATATATTGCCATCTCCGGCCCTTCCGGATGCGGCAAGTCCACGCTGCTCTCCATTCTCGGCCTGCTCGATTCGCCGAGCGAAGGGGTTTACAAGCTGAACGACAAGCCGGTGCAGTCGCTCAAGATGTCCGAGCGGTCGCGTATCCGGAACCGCGAGATCGGGTTCATCTTTCAGGCGTTCAATCTAATCGGCGATCTGACGGTCTACGAAAACGTGGAGTTGCCGCTCACTTATCGCGGCATGCCTTCGTCCGAGCGGAAGAAGCAGGTGCAGGAGGCGCTGGACAAGGTGGGAATGTCGCACCGCATGAAGCATTATCCATCCCAGCTTTCGGGAGGTCAGCAGCAGCGCGTGGCCGTGGCGCGCGCGCTC
>WNFM01131700.1_pt2 | contig 16110 bp, 17 predicted proteins | sample 5400271 | NCBI WGS metagenome assembly WNFM01 (sample SAMN13153352, study PRJNA577476) | soil metagenome | isolation source: 60 cm saprolite on Douglas fir-dominated hillslope | place: USA:California | collected 2013-09-17
TGGTTGAATCGCGCCCCAAGAGCGGAACGCGGGTGCGCCCGCCGCAGCAGTGGAACCAGCTCGATCCGGATGTTTTGCGCTGGCGTCTCGAAGCCTCCGACATGGACAGTTACCTCGCCAAGCTGTTTCAGCTCCGCTGCGCAGTCGAACCTGCGGCCGCTGCGCTGGCAGCGACGCGCGCCGGCGAAGAAGACCTCGCATTGATCAGGACGGCCTACGAAGGCATGGCCGCCGCCAAGGTCAACGAAAAATTCGTGGAGGCCGACATCGCCTTCCATCAGTCGATTTATTTTGCGACGCGCAACGAATTCTTCTGGCCGATTGCCCAGATGTTCGACGTAACCTTGCGGCAGAGTTTTACGATTGCCGCCCGCGGCTCGCACCGCGCGCGGGCGCTGGTCGAGCACCACGCCGTGCTGGAGGCGATCGCAACCCGCAACGCCGAAGCCGCGCGCAAGGCGACGGATGTCCTTTTGAAAAATTCAGCCGACGACCTGGTGCGGATTCGCGGCCGCGAGTTCGCAGCACGGCCGAAGACCTAAGCCCCGCTCGCTCGCGCCGGCGCTACCAACCGCCATCGCAGGGGTTCTTGTATGACATTATGCCCAAAATGATCTTCCGGCGGCTGCGCCAACGAGCGCTCCGAGGCCACCTGGGACAGAAACGAAAACGGGGAGGATAAATTGCCAATCAACAGAACCATTGCGGCGCTGGGACTTGCCGTTGCGGCGCTCGGCATCGTGCCACCGGCCTTCGGCCAGCAGTTCAGCCTGCGCGCGGCGCATTACTTCACATGGTGCCGTATCTGATCGTCGTCGCCGTCGGCCTGCTGCTCGTCGCGTTCGTGCCCTGGTTCAGCCTGGTGGCGCCGAGGCTGCTGCATATGATCTGACGCGGGCGCACCGGCGCGCCCTCGCCGCCTACTTGCTTCGCGCCACCGTCGTCCCGTCCCAATCCTCGGCGGAGGGGTTTTCGATCTGGTGCTTGCAACGCTCGATCATCAGCGCCGATGCCGCATCGTCCTGGCGAATTTCCAGTACCTTCTCGAACGACCCGATAGCTGCGGTGAAATCGCCGGCGCGCCAGGCCGTGAGGCCAGCTTCATAGGAGGCGACCCAGTCGAGCGCGCCATCGAATTCGCCTGATATCCCCAGCAATTCGTAGATCTGCAGGCCGCCCGCGCGGCCATAGACCGCAAGCCGGTCGAGTTCGCGCACGACGATGCGGTCGCCGGCCAACTGGCGCGTTTCGGGGCCGATGATGATGGTGGAGCCATAGACCTTGTTGGTGCTTTCGAGGCGGCTCGCGATATTCACGGCGTCGCCGATCACGGTGTAATTGAGCCGGACTTCCGATCCGATATTGCCGACCAGCATGTCGCCGGAATTGATGCCGATGCGAATTTTGACGGGCTCGCCGTGATCGTCGACGAGACCGGCTTGATCGACCGCCTTCCGGCACGCCAGCGCCGCGCGGCAGCAATCGATGGCGTGATCGGGATTGGGCGCCGGCGCCCCCCAGAACGCCATCACGGCGTCGCCGATGAACTTGTCGATGGTGCCGCCCTGGTTCTGGATCTGCACCGAGACCGCGTCGAAATAGCGCGACAGCAGCGGAATGATGCGATCGCCGAGCCGCTCCGACATGCCGGTGAAACCGGCGAGATCGATGAACATCACGCTCATCGGCCGCACCGCGCCGCCGAGGCGCGCGCCGTTGCCGTCGCTGATCAACCGCTTCACCAGATCGGCCGGGATGTATTTCCGGAACGCAGCGAGTCCCTGCGCCATATCGCCGATCGCGCTCGACAGATTCTCGATCTCGGTCAGCCGCGACGGATGCCGCTCCACTTTATCGAGATCGAACCGCTCGACATGCCTGATCTCGCCCACCACCTTGATCAGGGGTGCGGCGATCAGGCGCTGCGCCAGCCACGCCGACAATAGCCCGGCAAACACGATCAGGACCGCAAGGCCGATCAGCAATTTCCGGATCGTCGTCTGCACCGGCCCGAGAAATTCCGACTCGGGCACCACAGTCACCAGCGACCAGCCCGGAAACGAGATCGGCGTCAGCACCGCCTGATAGGCTTTTCCGTCGCGCACCACCTGCCTGTGAAGCGGCTCGCCTTCGCCGGGCCGATAGGCATCGCCGGCTTGCTTCATCGCGTCCACCGCAACCGGAAACAGCGGATGATCGGTCTTCAGCGCATTCAGTTCGTTGGCATCCGGGTCGGGAGCTGCGACCACATTGCCATCCCGTTCGAGAATAAACGCGCCGGCCGATTTTCCGACCGTGAGCTGCGACAGAAAATTCGAAACGCGCGTCAGCTCGATGATGATGGCGATGACGCCGGCGGGCTTCTGGTCGATCTCGATCGGCGCCGCGAACGCCGCCGCCAGCCTCGGACCGGTGGGAAGCGCCGAAAACGTCGACCAGTGTTCGTCGTTGGTGTCGATCGCGACCCGAAACCATTCCTGATCGGCGACGGAATAGTTGGTATCCTCCATCCGGCTGTTCTTGAGCTCGAGATCGTTGCCGACGAATTCGTAGCGATCGATCCGCATCTTGCGGTTCGGACCAAGCTCGATCATCTCGATCACGGCGTCGCCGAGTTTGTGGCCGGCGTAGAGCGATCCGTCAGGCCAGGCGAACGCCACCCAGGAAATGGTCGGCTGCGACAGCAGCTGTGACTGGAACACGAATTCACGCTTTCGCATCTCGCGTGGGTTGAACACTTTCCCGAGCAGCAGCGTCCGCACTGCCATCATGGAGGACCGCGCTTCGGATGTGATCGACTGCAGTGCGTCGCCGACCGCGGACACGATCTGGTCGTTGATGGTATCGGCCAGCGTCTGGCTGACCTGCTGGGCGGTGCGCCACCACAACAGATGCACGCCGACGGCGCTGACGATGATGGACGTCAGGACGAGGGCCGAAATGGCGCTGCGGATGCCGATACGCATGGGGATCCTGGTTGGGGGGCTGGTGATCGCAATACGTAACGATACTAGCGTTTGTTGCGCCGCCTGCGCTATCCCGGATGCCGAACACGGCATCCCGGATGCCGAACACGGCATCCGGCGTGCCGGACACGGCTCTGTGACCGAAGTTGAGCGGTAAGGTCGCGAAACTTCTGGATTGCCTGTTCCGTACAAGCCAAGACGGCGCTATGCCCTGCCGTAGTTCTCGGCCGCAGTTCTCGAAGGTCATGCAATGCACGAAGTTTCCATCCCGGCGGCCCTGATAGCCGGCCTCGTCAGCTTCCTGTCGCCCTGCGTGCTGCCGCTTGTGCCGCCCTATCTGATCTATCTGACCGGCGCGACCATCGAGCATGTCAGCAATGACGAGACCACCCAGGCTTCGAAGCGCGCGGTGATGACCTCGGCGCTGATGTTCGTGCTCGGCTTTTCTACCGTGTTCGTGGCGCTTGGCGCCAGCGCCTCCATTATCGGCGGCCTGATCCGCACATGGTCGGCGGAGCTTTCGATCGTCGCCGGCATCGTCATCATCATCATGGGCCTGCATTTCCTCGGGCTGACCCGGATCGGGCTGTTGATGCGCGAAGGACGGCTGACGGCGCCCAAACCCATCGGGCTGTGGGGCGCCTATGTCATGGGGCTCGCCTTTGCCTTCGGCTGGACCCCCTGCATCGGCCCCATCCTGGCGGCGATCCTGTCGATTGCCGCCGCCGAGGCCACGGTGACCAAGGGCGCGGGACTGCTGGCGGTCTATTCCGCCGGGCTCGGAATCCCGTTCCTGCTGGCTGCTTTCATGATCGAGCAGTTCTCTTCCTTGTTCGCGCGAATGAAGCGCCATCTCGACACCGTCGAGCGCGCCATGGGCGTGTTAATGGTGATCACCGGCATTGGCTTCTTGACCGGCACCGTATCCAGCATCAGCATCTGGTTGCTGGAGACTTTCCCCGCACTGCAAAATTTCGGCTAAGGCCCCGTAACAAGCGGGCCGGCCATTGCGAAACTCCTGCCAGAACCAGGTTGCCGCGATTGCGGCCGCGGCATTTTCGTTCGCGCTGGATTGAAGAGGCCGCAGGCCGCGGTTTCACGTCACGATACTTAAAGGGGGGTTCGCATGAATTTTATCGTCAATCTTCTCATCCTGTTGCCGGCGCGGATCGCGTCGTATTTTTCCTGGGCCGGCCCGCTGCTGATGCGGCTGATCGTCGGCTACACCTTCATGCTGACCGGTTGGGGCAAGCTCACCAACCTGGCGCAGGTGACCGAGAATTTCGTCGGATGGGGAATTCCATTCCCAAAAATCCTGACGCCGTTCGTCTCAGGCGTCGAGTGCTTCGGCGGCGTCATGCTGATCCTCGGCCTGTTCACCCGGATCCCGGCCGCGATGCTGGCAGTGACCATGCTGGTCGCGATCAAGTCGGCAAAATGGGGCGACATCGATTCAGTGGAAACGCTGTTCGGTTTCGAGGAAATGACCTACTTCGCCGCCTTCATGTGGCTGGCGATCTGCGGTCCCGGCAAGGCCTCGCTGGATCGGCTGCTGGTCAATGCTGCGGGACACCCCGAAGAATCGACCTAAGCCATAGCGTTTTCAAGCGAAGTGGATACCGGTTCGCGTGAAGAAAACACGTCAAACAAAAAGTGGGCTCCTGGTTCGGATGAACCGGGAGCCGCCCTCACGATGCCGTGACAAGGTGGAAAGTGTGAGCCCGGATTTTCTCGCGCCCGTAGCTCTTTCAACGACAGCTCCGGGAGCCGCTATGAAACTCGTCCGCATTGCCACACTTGCGATTGCCGCGTTTGCGGCGTCGCCCTCGTCTGCAGCGGACGGACTGAAATGGAGCGGCTGGGACGACGAGTTGTTCGCCCGCGCCACGGCCGAGAAACGCTTCGTGATCCTCGATCTCGAGGCGGTCTGGTGCCACTGGTGCCACGTGATGGAAAAGACGACCTATGCGAACCCGCAGGTCCAGAATCTGCTGGCCTCGAAATATCTGCCGGTACGCGTCGATCAGGACGCCAACCCCGATCTGTCCAGCCGCTACGGCGACTGGGGCTGGCCTGCGACGATCGTGTTCGGTCCTGATGGCACCCAGATCGCCAAGATCAGGGGCTATATCGAGCCTGAGCGGATGCAGGCGCTGCTCAAGGCCATCATCGACGATCCATCGCCGGGGCCCTCGGTCGGCGAGGCCTTTGAGGTCAAGCCATCCACTTCGGCGTTCCTCAACAAGGAAGCGCGCGCGGAGCTGACGAAGAACGTCGACGAATCCTACGAGGACAATCTCGGCGGCTGGGGCGAGAGCCAGAAATACATCGATGCCGACAGCCTCGACCTCGCGATCACGCGCGCCGAGACCGGCGACGCCACCGCGATCAAGCGCGCACGACAGACGCTGGACGCCGCTGTCGCACTGATCGATCCGATCTGGGGCGGCGTGTTCCAGTACTCCGAGGCCGGCTCCTGGAGCCATCCGCATTTTGAAAAGATCATGTCGTTCCAGGCACAATATCTGCGGCAATACAGCCAAGCCTATGCGTTGTGGAAGGATCCGAAATACCTCGCGGCAGCCCGCGACATCGAACGCTATCTCGCCGCCTTTCTGACCAGCCCCGACGGCGCATTCTATGTCAGCCAGGACGCCGATCTCGATCACGACACCGACGGCCACACATATTACGCGCTGCCGGATGGCGAGCGCCGCAAACTGGGGATGCCGCGCATCGACAAGAATGTGTACGCACGTGAAAACGGCTGGGCGATCTCAGGGTTGGCGGCTTACTACGACATCGCCAACGACCCCAAGGCGTTAGAGATCGCGGTCCGATCGGCGAAATGGGTGATCGACAACCGCGCGCTGCCGAACGGCGGATTCCGCCACGGCGACAAGGATCGCGGCGGCCCGTTCCTCGGCGACACCGTGGCGATCGGTCAGGCCTTCCTCGATCTTTACGCCGCCACCGGAAACCGCGACTGGCTGACCTCCGCCGCCAAGGCCGGCGATTTTGTCGTAACCTTCCGCGATGACGCCGGCGGCTTCCTGACGTCGAAGACCTCGGAAGGCAAGACCGGTGTGTTCGCCAAGCCAGCCAAGCTGATGGACGATCAGGTGCAGGTTGCCCGCTTCATGAATCTGCTCGATCGCTACTACGGTAACGCGAGCTATCGCGAGCAGGCCTCACACGCGATGCGCTATCTCGCCAGCGCATCGGCCGAGATGCTACGTCCCCTGCCCGGCGTATTGCTCGCCGACGAAGAGCTCGCGATCGAGCCGACCCATATGACTGTGGTCGGGCATAAGGACGATCCGAAGGCGCAGGCCCTGCACGCCGTCGCCCGCGCGCTGCCGGCCCGCTACAAGCGCCTCGAATGGCTGGACTTGCGCGAAGGCAAATTGCCCAATCCCGACGTCGAGTATCCCGATCTCGGCGAACCCGCGGCCTTCGCCTGCAGCAACCGCATCTGCTCGTTCCCCTCCTTCAATGCCGCGGAATTGCAGGCCACCGTGAAGCAGATGGCGAAGCTGAAGCCGACACGGGCGGCCCTGAACTAAATTTCATTTGTGCACTGCAATGAAATCGCGTGGCTTACCGTCTAATCGATTGTAGCGACGCGATTTCCCCGCCGCGGGCACCGGTTCCCGGCATTCCGGCCGCGCAACGAAATACTGTTGCCGCGGCGGGGTTAGACATGAACGGGCTGTCCAATCCCAAAAAAAGAAAATTTTCTTTCGAAACTCTGTAACCAAACCGCCCGATGCCCCGTAGCTGTTTCTGGATGAGCACTCAAACCACGGAGCCGACGTCCTCCGGCGCCGCCACCGCGGTCTGAATGTTTTCCGGTACTTCCCCTGCGTTGTGCGGGTCTGTGATCCCTCGGATCATCCTTTGGATGACCCTGGGATCATCGGATGCTCACGGCGTCACCTTTTGTCTTCAAACAATCATCGAGGAGATCGTCATGAAATTGAATTCCAAGTCCGGCGCCACGCTCGCAGCCGCCGCCGCCACCCTGTTCCTCGCCGGCGCCGTCGTCACCACGTCGAGCCCGGCAAACGCCGCCCAGGGCAAGTGCATGGCCGCGAACGCCTGCAAGGGCCAGAGCGCCTGCAAGGGCGGCACGAATTCCTGCAAGGGGCTGAACGCCTGCAAGGGCACCGGCTTCTCGATGATGTCCCAGCAGCAGTGCGCGGCCAAGGGCGGCGCTTACGTCAAGGGTTGATCGTCAAATCCAAAAGGGGGCCCGGCATCCGTGCCGGGCCCCTGTTCGTTACGGCCAATGATTAAAAATAATTTAGCTGGCCGTGTAACCAAGATGAATTGAAAGCGTAGCTGTCTGTGGGTGCACTCTTGGGCCGAAACTATCGCAGCTCGCGGGCGATGCACCGACATAATTGTTGGAGGATAAACATGAAGATGACTTCCAAGTCCGGCGCCGCCATTGCCGCCGCTGCAGCCACTCTGTTCCTGGCCGGCGCCACCATGTCGACCGTGTCCTATGCCGCCGGTGAAGGCCATTGCGTCGGCGCCAACGCCTGCAAGGGCCAGAGCGCCTGCAAGGGCGGCAACCATTCCTGCAAGGGCCTGAACGCCTGCAAGGGCCAGGGCTTCTCGGCCATGCCCAAGGAAAAGTGCGAAGCCGCCAAGGGCAAGTTCGAACCGGCGTAACGCTGCTTTTATCCGGAGCGAGGCCCGGTGTAGGCCGGGCCTCATTTCCGTGGTAATTTGATCGCCAGCTCAGAGAGCTTGAGGTCTTGGACCTCCCGGTTCATTTGGCGGTACCGTCCAAGCGGAGACGACATGAACGTCGCAAGCAGGTTGCCAGACAGTTCGGCCGCGGCGCTTGCAGACCGCCCGATGCAGACGGCAAAGCCGCCTTTCCTCGGCTTCGGTCTCGGGCTTCGCCACCAGCATTACGACGAAATCCTTAACGGAAATCCTGACATCGACTGGTTCGAAGTCATCAGCGAAAACTACATGATCCCGGGCGGCCAGCCGCTGCGCACGCTCGATCTGATCCGCGAACGCTATCCCGTCGTGATGCATGGCGTGTCGCTGTCGATCGCCTCCACCGCGCCGCCCAATTTCGAATATCTGCAAGGCTTGAAAGATCTCGCCAGGCGGGTCGAGCCGAAATGGATTTCCGACCATCTGTGCTGGACCGGCGTGCACGGCAAGAACCTGCACGATCTGCTGCCGATCCCCTACACCTCCGAAGCGCTCGACCATGTCGTCAGCCGCGTTCAGTTGGTCCAGGATTTCCTCGGCCGCGCGCTCGTGCTCGAGAATGTCTCGACCTACGTGCAGTTCAACAATTCCGAAATGACGGAGTGGGAGTTTCTTTCGGAACTGTCGCGCCGCTCCGGCTGCTGGCTGCTGTTCGACATCAACAACGTCTATGTCTCGGCCTTCAACCACGGCTACGATCCTCTGACCTTCCTCAACGGAATTCCGGCGGATCGCGTCGTCCAGTTCCATATGGCCGGCCACAGCCATATGGGCACCCACATCATCGACACCCACGACCATCCGGTCTGCGAGGACGTCTGGGATCTCTATGTCGCGGCCCTGAAACGGTTCGGCCGGGTCTCGACCATGATCGAGCGCGACGACAACATTCCGCCGCTCGCCGAATTGCTCGAGGAGGTGAACCGGACCCGGGAGATCGCCGACAAGGTGTTGCCGGCGGCAGGCACGCATGTAGGATGAGTAACTCATCCGAGATGAGCGATTTCGCGCGACAGCAGGCTGAATTTCAGCGCGGTATCCTTGATGGCGACGACACGGTGCTATCAGAGATTCTCGATAGCCCGCGCGAAAAGCGCGACACGCTGTTCGGCGTCTATCGTTATGCCTATGGCTCGCGGCTGGTCGATGCAATGCGCAACGATCACGAATTGCTGCACCTCTATCTCGGTGACGAGATGTTCGACGAGATGGGCCATGCCTATGTCAAGGCGCGTCCGTCCGAGCACCCGAACCTGCGCTGGTTCTCGCAAGGCCTGCCCGATTTCCTGAAATCGGCGGAGCCCTATTCAAACCATCCCGTGCTGTCCGATCTCGCCGCGCTGGAGAAAGCGCTCAACGACGCCTTCGACGCCAAGGAAGGCCCGGTGGTGGATCTTTCCGGCATGGCCGGCTTTTCCCCGGAAGCCTGGCCCGATCTCGAATTTGTTCCGCATCCCAGCGCCTTCCGACTGGATCTGGTGACCAACGCGTCCGCGGTCTGGCTGGCGCTCAAGAGCGAAGAGACCCCGCCCGACGCGGCTGTGCTGGAAGAGCCCGCGCGCCTCTTGATCTGGCGTCAGGACACGACGCCGATGTTCCGCGAGCTTTCAGCCGAAGAAGCGATGATGTGGGATGAAGCCGCCAACGGCGTTCCGTTCGGCGTGCTCTGCGAAATGCTGGCGACCTATGACGATCCGGACGGCGCTGCGGCGCGTGGCGCCGGCTATCTGCACGGCTGGATTACATCGCAACTTCTGACCGGCGTTTCCACCGGCGCATAGACCCTTTTCGTTTGACGCTTTTCTTGACGCTAACCGGTACCGGCTTCGCTCGAAAACGCCATGAAAGGCCCGACCTATGGGCGCGGACACCGATCGCCACTTCATCGAACGAATGACGTGGCAGCAAGTCGCCCGGCGTATCGGTGACGGCGCGGCAGCGATATTGCCGATCGGTGCCGCCGCCAAGCAGCACGGCTTCCACCTTCCCCTCAATACCGATCGCCTTCAGGCCGAATGGCTCGCCGCCCGAATTGCCGAACCTGTCGATGCCCTGATCTGGCCGACGCTGACCTACGGCCATTACCCGGCCTTCGTCGAATATGCCGGAAACGGCAGCCTGTCGGCGGCGACATTCGAGGCGCTCGTGCACGAAGTTGCCGTGGCAATTCTCGGCGGCGGATGCCGAAAGCTGCTCGTGCTCAATACTGGAATCAGCACGCTGGCGCCGGTCGATCGCGCACTGGCGCGTCTCGACGCCAGCCGGGTGAAGCATTTGTGGATCCACGGAGGTCCACGCTATCCACGTGTCGCGAAAGAGTTGGCACAACAGGGCCACGGCAGCCACGCCGACGAGCTCGAGACCTCGCTGATGCTGGCGCTGGCGCCTGATCTCGTCGACATGGCACGCGCCGAGGCAAGCCCTGCCGTGACCCGCGACACGCCGGGTCCGCTGACGCCGTCAGACCAAAACTCGCCGAACTACAGCCGTTCCGGCAGCTACGGCGATCCGACACTTGCGACATCGGCCAAGGGCGAAATGCTGCTCGCCGCCATGCTCGATGATCTCAACGAGCACGTTGCCGCTTTCGTCACCAAGCCACCCGAACCGAAACCCACCATAATGCAAAGCGAGTTGGGATGAAGAACGCCACGGCCTTTCGCTGGATCGTCGCCGGCGCCGTCATTGCGGCGATGCTGGCCAGCGTCATTTCCTTCCGCGCCGACGCGCAATCGGAATACATGCGCGGCGATCGCATGCCCTACGATGCCTTCGACCGCTTGCCCAAAACCGATCTCGAAATCGCAGGCGGCACCATCCATGTTGCGTTCGCGCCCGGCGACATCGCTTTGCCGACGGAAAAGGTGCTGGACTGGATCAGGATGTCGGCGAAGGCGGTCTCGACCTATTACGGACGTTTTCCCGTCAACTCGTTGAGATTGCTGCTGGTGCCGGTCGATGGCGCACGCATTCGCGGCGGCACCACCTGGGGCTATCGCGGCGCCGCCATCCGCATCCCGCTCGGTCGCGACTCCACCGAGGATGTGCTGCGGCGCGACTGGGTCATGGTGCACGAGATGGTGCATACCGCCCTGCCCGATCTGGACCAGCGCTACGGCTGGCTGTCGGAAGGCCTCGCCGTCTATGTCGAACCGATCGCGCGGGTGCAGGCCGGCGATATGTCCGCGCGCGCCGTCTGGCAGGATATCATGCGCGACATGCCCAAGGGCCTGCCGGAGAGCGGCGACCAGGGCCTCGACAATACCGACACCTGGGGCCGCAAATATTGGGGCGGCGCGATGTTCTGCCTGCTCGCCGATATCGAAATCCGCAAACGGACCAATAACCGCCTCGGCCTGCAGGACGCGATGCGTGGCGTGTTATCGGCCGGCGGCAATCACGAAAAGGATTGGTCGCTGGATCGCGTTCTTTCCACCGCCGACAAGGCGGTCGGCGTCGATGTGCTGACGCGTCTTCACAACGAGATGGGGCCTAAGCCGGTAAGCCCCGACCTCGCGGCGTTGTGGCGTGATCTCGGGCTGAAATCGCAGGGCGAGAGCATTGAATTCGACGATGCCGCGCCGCTGGCGGCGATCCGCAAGGCCATCACCGAGCCACACGCCGGATAGTCCTGTTCGCACGCGCAACACGCGTGGGACGATGTCCCGCACAAGGCTGGCTTTTCGCCGTGCGATATCGGAATGTTCCCTGACTTGCTGCTGCGCAGAGAGCAGGGACGATGACCAAGAACACTCCTGAGAAAGCCAACTGGCCGATCTTCCGCTCGCTGGCGGCCTTTAGCCCGAGCAACCTGCCGGGCGACCTGATCGCGGGGCTGACCTTGGCCGCCATCGCGATCCCCGAACAGATGGCCACCGCGCGGCTCGGCGGCTTCTCGCCGCAGATCGGCTTCTTCGCGTTCATCGCGGGCGCGGGATCGCTGGGGTTTGCCACGCTGGGCAGCAACCGCTTCCTGTCCTGCGGCGCGGATTCCACCATCACGCCGATCTTCGCCGGCGGGCTGGTGCTGATGGCGACATCCGGATCGCCCGACTACCAAGCGCTCGCCATCGCGCTGGCGCTGATGGTCGGCGTCATTCTCGTGCTGGGCAGCGTGTTCCGGCTGGGCTGGATCGCCAACCTGCTTTCGACGCCGGTAACTGTCGGCTTTCTCGCCGGCATTTCCGTGCACATCCTGGTCTCGCAGATGCCGGGCGTGCTGGGGCTGCCGCCGCCGAAGGGACCAACGCTGGATAAAATCGCGGCGCTCGCGCAACATCTCGGCGAGAGCAACTTTTACACGCTCATTATCGGCTTCGGCGTGCTCGCCATCGTCGCCGGATCGGAGAAAATAAGTGCGCGAATTCCCGGCGCGCTGATCGGTCTGGTCGCGGCCACCGCCGCGGTGATTCTGGGCCATCTCGAAAACAAGGGCGTCAGCGTGGTCGGCACCGTGCCGGGAACGCTGCCGACGCCCTCATTTCCAGTGCTCACCCCGGAACGCTGGGTGAAGCTGGCGCCGCTGGCGTTTCTGATCGCGATCATCGTGATGGTACAGACCGCGGCGACCACGCGTTCTTTCCTCTCCGATCCGGATCAGCCGGCCGACGTCGATCGTGATTTTCTCGGTGCCGGGGCCGGAAGTATTTTGGCCGGCCTGTTCGGCGCGTTTCCGGTCAACGCCAGTCCGCCACGGACCGGCATCGTGTCCGAGACCGGCGGACGAACCCAGATATCCGGGCTGTTCGCCGCCGCGATCGTGCTGGCGCTGCTGGCGTTCGGCGCCACGCTGTTGGATCATCAGGCTGAAACAGATCATCACGATCTTTCACCAATCGCTTGGCGAATTCCTGCTGATCGTGGCAACCGCCGCGGCCATTATCGTACTGCCGATCGAACAGGGCGTGGCTGTCGGCATCGCGTTCTCGCTGCTGCACGGTATCTGGACCACGACGCGGGCGCGGCTCACCGAGTTCGATCGCGTGCCCGGCACCACGATCTGGTGGCCCGCGAGCCGGCATATCGAAGGCGAACGAAACCCCGATGTCGCCGTCGTCGGGCTGCAGGCGCCGCTGTCGTTCCTCAACGCCGACAATTTCCGCGCCGACGTGCTGAAGGTCGTCGGCGGATCGACACCGAAACCGCGGCTGCTGGTGATCGAAGCCAGCGGCATCGTCGAGATCGACTTCACCGCCGCGCAGATCCTGCTCGACCTCATCAAGCAATGCCAGGCGGATGGCCTCACCGTCGCGATGGCCCGGCTCGAATCGACGCGGGCGCAGCAAGCGTTCGCGCGGTTCGGGATCTACGACGCACTGCCGAAGGGCTGCATCTTCCACAGCGTCGACGAAGCCGTGCGCGCGCTCGCTGGGCAGAGCTAATCGCTTCGCATCAAGGCGAGGCAAAACAAGATCTGGAGCTTCCGTTCTGATTCAATCAGAACCGAAGCTCTAGGCTGATCGTCTCGGCCCGATCGCCTCGAACTGCGCCTTTTGCTCGTCATTGAGGGTGGCGTAGAAACCCTCAAGCGCGCCACGGACATCCTTGACGACCTGCAGCATGGTGTCGAGCCGCATGGAGACGGACGCAAGCCGCGCAGGCGGAGTCATGGCGTCGCTCGCCTGGCACGCCGCTTTCAGTCTCTGCGCGGCATCGGCGCTGGCGTTCTGGAGCGCCTGGAGCGCAGCGCGCTGGGTATCGTTCAGATGCAGTCGGGCGTCGATCTCGCCGGCCGGCCACTCCTGCGCCGCCGGTTGCGCAGCGGCGCAATTCTTGGCAAGCGGTGTACTGCTGTCGCTTGCAGCCGATGCCTTGCGTTGATCCTCCGCCAGCGCATTCAGCCGCGTCTTCTGCTCGTCGTCCAGCAAGCCGTAGAATTTCTCCAGCGGCGGTTTCACGGCGGCGACTGCGGCGACCATCGCCTCGATCCGCTGCTGCATGGCGGCAAGGCGGTTCGGCGCAGTCAACACCACCTGCGCAGGACATGCCGCACGAATGGTCTGGGCGGCGGCGATCGAGGCGTTGCCGAGTTCGTCGAGCGCGACAACCTGCGCCTCGGTCGGGTGCACGGCTTCCGCGATCTGATCGATCGGAAGGCCGGCAACCGAACGGCTGTCATTGCCGCACATCTGCTCGATCCGCCCCTCACCGCGATATCGGCGGCTCGGCCTGCGTTCGGGCAGATAGCCCCTGAGGTCGTCATAGCCATAAGGCCCAAATATGCCGGCATAGATGTCCGGGTAGCCGTAGCCCCAGAACCCAATGTCGTCGCCCCAGATGGCGTAGTCATAGATGTCGTTGTAGGCGAAGGGCCAGAACAGCGGGCCGACCCACCCATAGCCGCCGCCGGCGTGCTGCCACCAGCCGTTTCCGGCGGCCCCCCCGTGCCAGCCTGCAAGCGCGGCAGCCGCCGCTATCTGGGCGCGCGCCGCCGGATTGCTCAGCAGCCGGCCGTTTCGCAATGCGCCGGTGCGCGCCAGCGAGTTCAGCGCGTGATGGAAATTTCCGGATCTGACCGCCGCATTTCGAATCTGACCGAAATTCGCGCCGTGCCGGGACGCAAAGGCGTGATGGCCGTGAAAGCTTGCGCGTCCAACCGCGTGGAACCTTCCGCCGCCATGATGTCCGCCGCCAAAATGCGCATGGCCGAAACCGTGGTGGCCTCCGCCATGACCTCCTCCATGTCCGCCGCCACCATGTCCGCCGCCACCATGACCTCCGCCATGTCCGCCGCCGCCGCCACCGCCGTGACCGCCGCCCCTGGCTATCGCACCGCCTGAGAGCATCATTGCGAGGACAATGAGCGCAATTCCAATTAACCGCCTGGCCATGGCTCCCTCCTTACGCCACGCCGCTGACACCGCGGCGCAGAGAAGACGCAGGGAGAATGGAAAAGTTCCCCGGCCGGGCGGTCGCCAGGCGGGAGCAACGCGAAGCCTGACAACGTCTCAGGCGGCCGGCACGATCTTCCCGGGATTAAAAATGTTCTGCGGGTCGAGCGCGTGCTTCAGCGCGCGCATGGCGTCGATTGCCTCAGTACCCAGTTCGGCTTTGAGGTATTTCTGCTTGCCCTGCCCGATGCCATGCTCGCCGGTGCAGGTGCCGCCCATCGACTGCGCGCGCTCGACCAGCCGATGCATGAACTCCTCGCCGCGCGCCATCTCTTCGGCATTGTCGACGTCGCAGACCAGCGAGCAGTGAAAATTGCCGTCGCCGACATGGCCGACGATCGGCGACAGCAGGTTGAGCCGCTTCAGATCGGCCCCGGTCTCGGTGACGCAATCGGCCAGCCGCGAGATCGGCACGCAGACGTCGGTCGCAACCACGCCGGCGCCGGGGCGCAGCGCCTTCACCGACCAATAGGCATCGTGTCGCGCCTGCCAGAGTTTTGTGCGATCCTCCGGCTTGGTGGTCCAGGTGAAATCGCCGCCGCCGCATTCGCCGGCAATTTCCTTGAAGTTTTTCGATTGCTCGGCAACGTCGTTGGCGCTGCCATGAAATTCCAGCAGCAACAGCGGCGTCTCCGGCAAGGTCAGTTTCGAATAGGAATTGCAGGCGCGCACCTGCTCGGCATTGAGCAGTTCGATCCGCGCGACGGGAATGCCGGTCTGGATCGCCAAAATCGTCGCCTGGCAGGCGCCGCGCACGGTCTCGAACGAACACGCGGCGGCCGCGATGGTGTCGGGAATGCCGCGCAGCTTGATCGTGAGTTCGGAGATGATGCCGAGCGTGCCTTCGGCGCCGACGAACAGATGCGTCAGGTCGTAACCGGCCGAGGATTTCTTCGCCCGCGTCCCCGTCGTGATGATCTCGCCATCGCCGCGCACCACTTTGAGCGCCAGCACGTTGTCGCGCATGGTGCCGTAGCGGACCGCGTTGGTGCCGGATGCGCGGGTCGACGCCATGCCGCCGAGCGAAGCGTCGGCGCCGGGATCGATCGGAAAGAACACGCCCTGGTCACGCAGGTACTCGTTCAGCGCCTTGCGGGTCACGCCCGGCTGGATCACGCAGTCCAGATCGTCGGCGTGAACTTCCAGCACCTTGTTCATGTCGCGCAAATCGATGCAGACGCCGCCGGCGGGCGCATTGACCTGGCCCTCCAGCGAGGTGCCGGTGCCGAAGGCGATGACGGGAACGCTGTGTTTGGCGCAGATCCGCACCACGTCCTGGATATCGGCGGTTTCCTGCGCCATCACCACCGCGTCCGGCGGCTGGGTCGGCAACCAGGTGGTGGTATGGGCATGCTGTTCGCGCACCGCCTGCGAGGTGATCAGCCGGTTGCCGAATCGCGCCGCCAGCGCCTCAACCGCGCTTGCAAGTGCCTGCGGCTCCGGCCGCGTCGGATTGTTCGAAATCGTCATCGCCACGCAAAATTCCTCCCGGCTTTGGGCGGACCGTGGCAAAG
>WNFM01020978.1_pt2 | contig 16109 bp, 12 predicted proteins | sample 5400271 | NCBI WGS metagenome assembly WNFM01 (sample SAMN13153352, study PRJNA577476) | soil metagenome | isolation source: 60 cm saprolite on Douglas fir-dominated hillslope | place: USA:California | collected 2013-09-17
CCTGCACCACGCGATGCATCTCGCCATGGACATTGGCATGCAATCCACAAAAGTTCGTCACCCCCGCCGCCGTCCCCATGCCGCCGAGGAAGCCATAGCGCTCGATCAACAGCGTGCGGCGGCCAGCCCGCGCGGCGGCGACGGCAGCAGCGATCCCGGCGGGGCCGCCGCCGAGGACTGCGACTTCATATTCGCCGTATAGCGGCACCTGGCGCGCAGGCTCTTCGATGGTTGTGGAGGGCAATTTTGGGGTCCCGGATGGTGAGCCGGCATCATGCCCCGGGCGAGGGATTTTTGCCATCGCGCCAAAGGGCTAGCGGCGGTGTTAATATTTTGTCGCGTTCCGTTGTCGGATTTCACCTGCCATTTTCGTCATCCTGTCGATTGCAGGATCGGCGCGCTAGGGAGGTTTTGCAAATGCCAACCGAAGAGGCGATAGAGGCTCAATTCACCGCGCAACTCCGAAAAAGCCCAGCCAAAGGCGGCTGGAATTATGTCATCTGGCCTGAATTCGGGGCACGATCGATGGACATCCCTTCCGGAGCGCGTTCATGGCGATGGGCGGCGGCGTGCACAAGCTGCCGGTCAAGGCCGAAACCCGCCAGCTACTCGGCAAAACAACCGGTGACGTCGTCACCGTGCGGCTGACGGCGCGGGACCGCAGGTGACGCCAGCCGCACGATCAGGCGATTTGGATGTTTCGCTGATCGTCTTACACGCCGCGAACGCTTCCGGAATTTCGGCCATGACGTCGCGCGCGTTCGTCCTGAACGCACCAAGGCGGCTTGGCCGCTAGCCTTGAGATGGCGGTCCTGGCAACTACGCTTATTTATTAGACTCGCGCGGGTAGGCTTGAACGCCGCAAAACCAGGAGGTTTCGTTGTGGCTCCAGCCCTGTTTCGTTGCGAGCGCCACACATGCAGAAAAGCTGGTCCTCCATTCTGGTAATGGCTTCGTGCTGTCTTGAACGGTTCGGGGTTGGGTATTCGCCGGTGCAATTGATATGATCGCGACAGTTGATCCCACGAAGAACAATGACGGGGCTCTCATGGCCGTTTCCTCCGACATTTCAGGACAACAATGCCGTCCCGGGCGCGGATGATTGTGCAGATCGAATCGAAAAACTCAAGATTGAACAGGGCGTTTGAAATGCGAAGCGGTACTGGCTGCGTCGCGCGATCGTAGGGTCAGAATTGCTGCCAGGATTATTGCGTCTTTGTCGGCGGTGGGGCCCGGCATGACCGGATCAAGCGGCCTGCGCACGAGTGGTTGCGCCGCAAGCCGAGCTTGTGGAAACTGGTCTTACGTCATCGGGCCCCCAACAGGACACCTCCCCCATGCGGATATGCATATTCGGCGCGGGCGCCGTCGGCAGCCATTTTGCGGTGCGGCTTGCGCGGGCCGGGCATGATGTTTCCTGCGTGATGCGTGGGCCGCATCTCGAAGCGGTGAAGGCGAGAGGGTTGACGCTTCGCGTGGGTGACGCGGAGTTTTCGGCGCGAGTGAAGGCAACCGACGATCCGGCGGCGCTCGGGCCGCAGGATTTTGTCATCAGCACGCTGAAGGCGAATTCGCTGGGCAGCCTTGTCGCGGGGTTGCCACCCCTGCTCCAAAACGAGACCGCAATTGTCTTCGCCCAGAACGGCATTCCCTGGTGGTACGACATCGGGATCGCCCCCGATCATCCGCCGCCGCCGGACCTTGGCTTTCTCGATCCCGGCGGCCGGTTGCGCGCGATGGTTTCGCGCCAGCGGATCATCGGCGGCGTGATCTTTTCGTCAAACGAGATCACGGCGCCCGGCGTCGTTACGAATCTTTCGCCCGAACGAAATAGGCTGCTGGTCGGCGAGTGCGACGATCGCGCGAGCGCGCGGATCGAGCGCCTGCGTGCGACGCTCAGGGAGGCTTCGATCGACTCGCCACCCGTGCCGCTGATCAGGGAGACGATCTGGTCCAAGCTCTTGACCAACATGTCGATGTCGGTGCTGTGCCTGCTGACCGGGCAAACCGCCAGGGCGGTCAGGGATGAACCGGCACTGCGCGATGTCGTGCCGCGCCTGCTCGATGAGGCGAACGCTGTCGGACAGAGTTGCTACGCCAGTGTCCAGCGCGTCACCCGAAGCGGACCTGCGCCGGAGCACAAGCCTTCTATCCTGCAGGACTACGAACTCGGCCGGGCCATGGAAATCGATGCGCTGGTGCGCGCGCCGGCGGCGTTTGCGAGGGCCGCGGGCCTGTCCACGCCGATGCTTGATTTGCTGGCGGGCCTTGCCATTCGTCAGGCGCGGGACAAAGGGCTCTATCAACTTTGAATGCCGGGCCGCGGCAACCGTCATCATTGGATGAGCGGATTTGCGGTATAAAGGCGAAGCAAACTCTGTGTCATGCAAAGCGGCAAAGCGAAGCACCAATGGCCTTGAATTTCTTCCTCTCCGTCATGCTTGTACTCGCGATCGGCACTGCTCCCGCTTTGGCAGCGGTGGAGCAATGCCGGTTCATCCAGGCGAAAGCCGAGCGGGAGGCATGCTATGAGCGTCAGGCCGTCGAGCTTGCCGCGAAACGGAAGCCCGAGCCGAGCCCCGACACCACGACGCTCGAATCGCTGCAGCAGATGCGACGGGATGACGACGCGGTCTACAAAAGCCTGCGCAGCATCTGCCGCGGATGTTGAGCGGCCTTCGCTGGGGCTGTGGGTGAAGCGCGTTGTATTCACGCCCACACCCCGGTCTAGCCTCGCAGACTGGCTTGCTCTCGCAATCTTGAAGCTTCCTGCAAGGCGGAGACGGGGTCGACGTTCTCCAGCGCTAATGGCTTGCCATGCGTTTCTACGCCCAGCAGGCTGAATGCCAGCCCGATCGCGAGACCGCAAGCGGCGAGGAACAGAAACGCCGGCGTGACGGCGTCGATCGTCGCCTTCGGCGTGATCAGATTGGATGCGCCGGCGATGAGCGCGAGGCACGACGGACCCGCGATCTTGCCGACTCCATTGGCCGCCTGGGCAAGGCCAACGCCGCGCGCGCTCAGTCGCACCGGAAAGATTTCGGCGGAATAAGGCGCAATGTTGGAAAAGCCCCCGTCGAAGAACAGCGCCGCCGGGATCAACAGCACGACGAAAGCCGGATAACCGAAGATGGTCCGGTCAAAGAACAATGCCGCGGCGCCAAGCGAGAACGCAATGCCGTAGCCCATAATCTCCCCGCACCGCCTCCGTCCGAGCCATTGCGGCAGCAACGAGAACGCCGTGCGTCCCAGCATGCCTGTCAGGCTGACGAACACGAAGAGATGGGCGGCTTCGGTGGGTTGCACGCCCATCAGCAGCGCAACGATCGTAGGGCCCCACAGAAACACGCCATAATTCGCCGTGCTCGCGCCGAACCAGACGATGATGGTGAGCCAGAACAATTTTGGGTTGGCGAGCAGGTCGGCAAAACTCGAAGCCTGTGCTCGCGAACTGGCTGAGGTCCCCGGCCCGCCAGCCGGGTGCGGCAGCACATCCGGTGATACGTTCAGCGCCCGCGCGACGATACGGCGGGCTTCCGCGTGACGGCCGCGCGAGACCAGCCATCGCACGGATTCCGGCATGATCAGCGCGATCAGGACGGCGGGCAGAAGTGGAATAAAACCCAGCGTCGCAAGCCCGCGCCAGCCGATCTGGTGCAGCAACGTTGCGGCCGTCAGCGAGGCCGCGAGCACGCCGAGCGAGACCGGGATCACGGGCGTGTATTCGACGATCAGGGGAACCCCGACCGCGGCAGCGGCGCCGACGCCGAAGCCGACGACAAAGCGTAGGGCTGCGAACAGCATCCACGCGCCATCGGGTATCAGCGAAATCGAGCCTGCGCCCAGCGCGCACAAAGCGACACCGGCCACCAGCAGTGTCTTGCGTCCAAAGCGATCCGCCAGTGCGCCCCAAGCCAGGGCGCCGAAGATGGCGCCAACGCCCGCACTCAGCAGCATGATCGAAGTCTGTCCGAAAGTGAGGTGCCATTGCGGCCCGAGCACCGCGACCAGAAAGCCGACGATGAAGAAATCGAAGAAATCAAACACGCTGGTGGTGATGCCGAGCGCAATGCTGATCCAATACCGAGGATTGAGCGGCGCCCGGTCATAGAGCTCGACGAGGTCTTCCCCTTGGGTCGTCATGGTCGTTCTCCTCCGTCATTTGTCGTTATTTATTTTATTTGGCTTGTTGTGCTTTCAGGAACGCCTGTACCTCCCTGGCGACGGCGGCGGGGTGCTGAATGGTCCCGACGTGGCCGACGCCTGCGATCGTTGCGGTCTGCGCGCCCGCAATCTCGCGCGCCAGCGAGAGCGTGTGCGCCGGCGGAATCAGGCGATCCTCGCCGCCGACCAAAACCAGGGTCGGCGCGGTGATGGCGCTGAGCTCGATCTCCACTGGCCGGGCCAGGATCGCGGCGCGGCGGTGTTTCTGCTCGGCGTCGCGCTTGTTGCCGGTGAAGATACCCAACACTTCCGGGTGTGACGCGATGTAGTCGCGCGGAAAGAAGTACTCTGCAAATTCACGAACGGTGTCGGGCAGGCGATTTCGCAATTCCGCGAACTTCGGAAACCCTTCGGGATTGATCGATATCAGCGGCGCGCCAACGCGAAAGGTACTTGAGAGCACCAGGTGATCGACGTGCGTGGGATGCTTTGCGGCCAGAACCTGCGCGATCACACCGCCGAGCGAGGTACCGAAGACATTTGTCCGCTGGTAGCCCAGCGCGGCGATCAACGCTGCCGCGTCCTCGGCCAATTCATCGAGACCGTAGGGTGATGGCGGATTGCGGGTCGCGCCGGAATCGCGCTGGTCATAGGCGATCACGGTGAAGTGCGGCGCGAGCAGCGCACCGAAAGCATCGAACATCGAATGGTCGGCTTCAGCGCCGTGAAGAAGCAACAGCGGCGGCCCCTCTCCGTTCCGCTTGAAGGCGATCAAGGCACCGTTGGCTTCGATCGAGGGCATGGCTTAATGCAGCACTGTGTCGAGCGCGCCCGCCAGTTCGCGCGCGGGATCGGGCGGGATGTACGGCATGCGCCAGGCGACGTGCCCATCGGGACGCACCAGCACCGCACCACGCGGGCCCATGTGAATGCCCTCGGCGGGATGGGCGTTGGGCAATTGCTGCAAATTGAGCGGCAGCCCGAGTTTGGCGGAGACCTCGCGGCCGGCCTCAAGCCACGCATCGCCCATCGGACCGGCGACGACAGTAAAGTCCTTGTCGAACCAGTCGAGCGTCGAGCGCTTGCGTGGCATGTCGAGCCAGAGATGCGGGAAGCGGCCGCCCGGCCGGTCGGACGGCGTGTAATAACGTGTCAAATGTCCGCCACGCGGCGTGCCATCCGGTATCAGCGCGCCCTCTTCATAGGAAAAGCCAAGCGCCTGGCCGATGCTGTGCAGATGATTGTCGAGGTCGTTGACCCAGAAGCGGATGTGATCCTCGTTGCCCGAGCGGACGGCAGAATCGATGCGGCGAAAACGGATCATGTTGCCAAAACTGAAATCCGCATTCGACTGCGCCACCGGCCGGCGCTCGACGTCGTAACTGTCGAGCAGCTTTTCCGACGCCATGCCGCGCAGCACATAGACGAGCTTCCAGGCAAGGTTATGCGCGTCCTGGACGCCCGAGTTCAGGCCGAAACCGCCGGTCGGCGGGAAACGATGGGCGGCATCCCCGACCAGAAACACACGCTGCTTTCGAAAATTCGCCGCCACCTGCTTGCTCATCCGCCAGATCGAGCGGTTGAGCAATGTCACTTCGAGATCGGGAACGCCGACATGGGCGCGAATGATCTCGATCATCTCCGCATCGGTCCACGGCCGCGGTCGGTCGTCCTTCTGCTCGCCGATCTGGATGATGGAAAGCCAGCGGTCACGGCCGTTGGTATTGAGGATGCCGGCGCGAGGCGGCACGCACGGTGCGTTGGAATAGACCTGATAGCCCGCGGCTTCGCGCGCCAGCGGAAAGCGCGAAAGGTCAGCCCGCCAATATTCGTTCAGGAGCACCGCGAGGCAGGCCGGCCCCACCATCTCGATGCCTGCGCTCCGCCGCGTCTGGCTGCCGGCGCCGTCGCAGGCGAGCAGATATTTGGCGTGCCAGTGCTCGCTGCGGCCCGTCTCCACCGAGCGGATCTCGCAGATGACTCCGTCTTCGACTTCCTCGAACCCCACAAATTCGGTGGCGAAGTGCACCTGCACCAGATTCGAATGTTCGATAACCCTGTAGATCTCCTCTTCAACCGCGTCCTGCGCCACCAGGCATTTCCAGGCCGGCGTTTGGCCGAGATTGGGCTCGGGCCGCGAGCGGCTGATCTCGCGGCCACTGATGCTTTCGACCTGGACAAAGATGTCGGAGTCGTCCTGCAGCCCGCGATCGCGGATCGCCTGCTCGATCCCCCATTGGCGGAAGATTTCCATGGTGCGGACCCAGCAGCCGCGCGACTTGGGATGATCGGTCGTGGTCGGGCTCTTCTCGACGATCACGGCGTCGATCCCGAAGCGATCGAGCAACAGCCCCATGGCGAGGCCGACCGGGCCGCCGCCGACGATGAATACCGATGTCCGGCGGGGTGAGTCCGTGGCGACGCCCATGCTCGTTCCCTCTCGCGTTATTGTTTTGGCGAGAGACTGCCCAGTTTTTGGTATCTCACAAGAATATGTTTGATATGATTGCTATCTCGTTCCGAGATGGGGGTCGGTATGGACCTGCGACAGCTTCGCTATTTTGTCGCCGTCGCCGAGCGCGGCGGTTTCGGCGCCGCAGCCAGCGCTCTCAATATTGCCCAGTCGGCGCTCAGTCGCCACGTCAGGGAGCTTGAGCATGAGCTGGGCGGCGCCTTGCTCGAGCGCGGCGCACGCGGTGTATCGGTGACGGAGACCGGCAAGGTGCTGCTGGCGCGCGGGCGCTGGCTGCTCGGCGCGATCGATGACATCAAGGCCGAGATTAGGACGGAAAATCGCGAGCCCAGCGGCACCGTTCGGCTCGGCGCACCGTCGAGCCTCGCCGAAGTCTTCTATGCGCCGCTCGCCCGATTGTTCGTGAAGCGTTTCCCGCGCGTTCGGCTCGAATTGAGCGAGGGCCTGACCGAAATGATGAGCGATCGCCTGCTGCGCTCCGAGCTTGACCTTGCCATCGTCACCGTGCCTCAACCCAATGACCATCTCGACTATGAAACGCTCGTGGTCGAACAGGTCTTCCTGATCGGTCCACCGCGCGATCCGCTGCTGAGGCGCGGCACGCTGACACGCAAGGAGTTCGATCGTCTGCCCGCCGCCGTCGTGCCGCTGAGCCGCAACCCTTTCCCGTCAGGCGTGCCCTTTTCGCTGCGGGTGGAGAGCAGCGCGCCGCTCAAGCAAATGGTTGCTGCGGGCCTGGGCTACGGCCTTCTGCCGTTCTCCGGGATCCACCAGGAAGTGACTGAAGGCACGCGACCGTGTCCTCGCCCTGCCGCGCGGGCGGCCGGTCAGCCGCGCGACGCGTGAGACGATGATAGCGCTGAAACAGGTCTGCGGGCGCCTGATCGACGACGGCAAGATCCTCACTGCTGGCGTTGGACGTCGGCGATAGAACCAACTCTGGCTGACCGCAGCGGCCACACGCTTGCCAGCGGCCCATAGCCCCGTCGTTCCGCGTCGGCGCCGCGTTATAAGAGAAGCCCCGCTTCTCGACGACACTCGTTGCCGCGTGGCAAGACTTCCGTGGGGACCGTCGAAGATCATCAAACCTGAGCGGCTCCCAGATCCGACACCGCTCGATCGGCTACCATGCGGCGCCAAGCTTCGATGATGTACCTTCGAGCCTGCGCCGGGTCAAAGCGTGATCCGAGCGTGGCCGCCGATTCGAACGCATCGTTACCCAACCTGGCCTGTGATTTCTCGACGGCATTTCGCGCCGTTCGGTCGAGCTTCAATGGCGACGCGTTGAGGGCGCCTGCCAATACGGCAAGTTCTTCATCGGCTTCCAGCTCGGCGAGTGGCAAGATTATCGAACGGATCGTCAGCCAAGTGTAGAACGTTGCTCCGTGGCTCGGAAGTTCAATCAGTGAACGGACATGAATGTCCAATGCCTCGGCTGGCGGAGCGCTCGCCGCTTGCAGGTCCGCGATCAGCTGTTTGACCCTTTGAACTCCAAGATGATTGCCCGCCATTTTGGCCCAAACGGCAGTCGTTTGGTACTCATCGATGGCTACGATGGGATCCTGGGCTATGCCTCCGCGCGCGTAGTGGATGTAGCCCATAAGCGTGGGCGGCAAAACGGCTTGTCCAATTTCGGTGACTTCCCTGACCAGTTCGTCGGCGCCTTGCAGATCCCCGGTGCGCGCCTTGATGAACGCGATCATGCAGAGCGACATGACCTCACAGGGAGTATTTTTGGTGCTACGCGCCTGCTCCACTGCCGCCGTGAGATGCTCGATGCAGCCCTTCGCCTCTCCAGACCACTGGGCCATTTGCCCCAACACGTGGGAAAGCCATCCCTTGCTGGATTGCATCCCGGCGGCTTCGGCTCGCAAACCCCGTTCGATGAAAGCGGTGGCGCTTGCCTGGTCTCCTCCATGGTGAAATGCGTGTCCGGCTGCGCCAGCAAGGAGGATGGGCGCCTGATCGAGCTTGTCGGCGTCCGCTCGAGCCATGATTTGCTCGTACCAATTGCCGGTTTCCGCGCCTCGGTGCCAGTAGTTGAACAGGAACAGAGGGACAGCCAAGTTCGCTGCCAGTGTCAGATCGCGCGTTATGGTCCGATCGAAAGCAGCCCGTAAGTTGGGCATATCATCGTAGATCGCATTAGCGGCCTTGCCCTCATTGATACCAGCAATTTGTTCGCCGAGTTGCCGAGCGCGGGATGCGTAGACTTCCCCATGTCGGGTTTCGACGGTCTGGAGCAGACCGGCTCGGTCGAGTTTCTCCCGTCCGAAAGCCTGGACCGTTTGGAGCATTCGCAATCGTGGCTGACTTCCCGCGGGCCGGCACAGGAGCGAGGTTTCGATCAATTTGTCGATCCCGCGCAGCACGTCGGATTCACTGGGCATATCGCCCGCACAGACAGCGAGCGCCTGTTCTTCGTGGAAAGAGCCGGAGAGTGCCGATAGCCGCTGAAGAACCCGACGGCTGTTGGGATCGAGAAGATCATACGACCATTGGAGGGTGTTTCGAAGCGTTCGGTGGCGGCCGGTTCGTCCCCGGAAGCTGCCTGCGTACAAATCAAGCGGTTTTGTTACCCCGCTTTCAATGTTCTCCAGAGTATGCTGACGTAGCTGCGCGGCTGCAATCTCGATCGCCAGCGGAATGCAATCGACGCTGCCGCAAATCCTCTCGATCGCAGCAAGATCCTCGAGGCTCGGTTGGAACCTGCGCTCGGCCAAGCGGCCTCGTTCGATGAAAAGACGCACCGCCGCAGATTGTCCTGAACGGTCCTGCGAACGTAAATCCAGGGACGGGACCTCGTAGATAGCCTCGCCCTCTACACCGAGCGTGCCTCGGCTGGTGTTGATCAAAAACAGTTCGCCGCAGGCCGAGCCGAGCTCGGTGACCGCGTCGGCGATTGGGTCGAGCACATGCTCGCAATTGTCCACCACCAATATGGCGCGCGCCTCGTGCAGGCGTTCGAGCACCTGTACTCGCGGATGCACGCCGGGCGATGGTAGGATCAGCAGAGCCTCTGCTATGGCGGGCCAAACCTCTCTGTCCCGCTCGAGGGCTGAGAGATCAACTAGCCACGCGCCACCAGAGAAGGACGCTTCGAGCGAGCGGGCAAATTCTATTGCCAGGCGTGTTTTACGCTCCCGCTCACGGCCGAGAAAGGAGCTTAGATTGGCGGGCAAATTGCCTCCGGCGCTCTCCCGCTTACCGCCAATCGGCGGGAAGGTGCTCGGCAGGTCGGATGCGCAGACCTGGTGCACACGGATGGGTTCGATGCCCTTGAAATGGTGTTCGCCAAGATCGGACAGCTGGAACGATGTTTGAACCAGGTCGCTTGCCAACCGCTGGACCGTGACGTCCGACAGCAGTATCTGATCGGCATTCGCGGCGCTCTGCAATCTCGTGGCGGTCGGCAGAGCGGGACCGAAATAGTCGTTCTCGCCCCTTGCCCGCGTTAGTCCTGTGTCAATACCGAACCGTACCTGAAGCCGGCCGGTCGGCCCCCACGCCACGCGACGCATCTCGCGTTGCGCTTCGATCGCGGCCATCACGGCGTCCGCAGGGCGGTCGAATGCCGCCAACACGCCGTCGCCCGTGCTTCTGAATGGATCACCGGAATGGCGACGGATCGACGTATAAAGGATCTGATCATGCAGATCCATCGCACCCATCATGTCGTTCGGAAAGCGGCGAAGAAGAACCGTGCTGCCGACTATATCGGTTGTGAGAATGGTTCGTTCGCGGCTCTGTGACGGTATTTCCAACGGTTGGGTCCTGATCATGGACAGGCGCTCAAGGTATCGGCACTCATCTCTCCCAGTGTAAGAAGCGAAGCACCAGCATGCCCACTTTCCACGGCGTTCGGGTACCTCGCCCGGACAACGCGCCGACCTCGAGTGCCCGATTAGGGAACGTCGAAATCTAGGTGACATCAGATCGCGGCGCAATGTTCCGGCGACCGGCAGCGATCGGCCCAATGTTGACCCAACCACTGTTCTTCCGAGTTGCGCCTGTCATTCTCTCTAGCTCGGGTTGGTCGACCCGCGCACCTTTCGCAGACATTGGAAAATGATCGGCAGGTAGTTGCAAGAGTTCGCGTCAGACGTTCGCGGTGGAAGCCTCGCCGATTGCGGCCACTACGTCGCCGACGAGCGACCCGCAGAGGTAACCGCCGCGATCCGGGAATTTCTTGACTAAAATTCGGACGTCGATTTTCGGAACCAGCCGACGACCGAGCGCGGGAGCAATTCTGGTCTCGCACACAAAGAAGGAGCAAAGATCAAGGATGACCACGGCAAACTTGAACCTCGTTTTTCCCTCCAGCCGGGGAACGGTTCAAAACCAAAGCAACATCATGAGCCGGTACTTCTGGCTGATCCAGATCGAAACGGGCATCTACGTCGAAGTCGTGAAGCTGGAGAAGGAAACAAAAAAGACCGTCCGGAAAAGCGCCAAGTACGGCCTCCACCTCTTCGCCACTTCTGCGCCTCTCTGTGGATCGAAGCGAACTACAGCGCGAAACGGGTACAAACGTAGATGGGCCAAGCATCGATCGTGCAGACTTACGACGCCTACGGATATCTCTTCGATCTCAGAGACAACGACAAGGAAGCTCTGAGGAGAATCGAAAGCCGCGTCATGAGCGGAGTGGACGAGCCGAGCAAGAATGTTGCTTAGGTTGCGATCCTAAAAGGTTCAAAGTTCGAAGGACATTGGCTGCTTGCGGAGTACGTTGGTACATTGCGGGGAAGAAATATCTTTATTGCTCTGTCGTTTCGCGGCTCGTTCGACTGTTGACGAACCAACGGCGCACGATATTTGCAGAGTCTCTGTTTCACTGCCTTAGATCGGCTTGTGCGCGCAGTCGCCCCATTGGATTTTCCGTGGGTGGTGGAGCAGAGCGTAAACTGCGTAACCGCTTGTATTTACACGAAGCCAGCGGAGCATACGGAATCAGTGATGCAACGCGAATTTTCGGCTACGAACAAAATTGAGGACGGACAAGAAGTTGTTGATTTTACTGCGCAAAGTGCAACGTGAGCGTTGGCGATCCCGGCATGACTCGAACATGCGACCTACGGTTTAGGAAACCGTCGCTCTATCCGGCTGAGCTACGGGACCGAAGACCCGCTGGCTGCGGGTGCTTGGCAGCTAAATACCAGAGCGCGCGGATGATCGCTAGCCTCCGGTCGGGCCTTTGCCCGAGGCGAAAAACCTGGCACGGGCATCGATTTTTGGTCAGAATGGGCGCCTGGCTGTCTTGTGAAGATGGGCGATCGGCTGCACCAAACCTCATCTTTTCCACGGGAAACGGGTTTCCCTGCACGTTCCATCGAGCGGGTCAAACTATCGAGCAGGTCAAAGTGTCATGAAAAGCGTCGCAGGTTTAGCGCTATTGTTCGCAATCCTCGCCGGCTGCGCCGAGGCGCGCGAGCTGGGCCGCATCGAGCAGGCCGCCGCGGGCAGGCCATACGACTACGTCGTTCACGTCCCAAACACCTACGCCATTGGCTACAATCCGGAGGTGCGAGAGGACCGCTATCGGATCGCGAGGCAAACCTTGCGAGGCCAATGCCGGGCGCCGTTGATCGTTGGCGATGACAAGATCATCACCGAAATCTGGGGCATCACCACTACGCGCCCCGACTACGTGGTTATGGTGAAATGCGCGTAAGGGCGCCTGCGCTTTAGCGAAGCCGAGCACTCGTAAGTCGAGATTGGTCTACGCGGGAGAGCTCAATCCATGATCGAGGGTATCAGCGCTGTCACACTGGGCACCCACGAGATGCCACGAGCGGTCCGCTTCTATCGGGCGCTCGGATTTGAGGTCCTGCATGGCGGCGCAGAGTCGTCCTTCACTAGCTTTCGAGCAGGGGCGAGCTATCTCAACCTCATCGCTCAGCCTGCCGAGCGGCGTTGGTCCTGGTGGGGGCGCGTGATTTTCTACGTCACCGATGTTGATACCATTCACGAACGCGCGCTCGCGGCGGGATATCGGCCAACCACCTCACCACGCGATGCCGAATGGGGTGAGCGCTTCTTCCACCTCAATGACCCCGATGGGCACGAGCTTAGTTTCGCACGGCCTCTGCGATCCTCGATGTAATTCCTAGCTTGGGCACCCGCAGTCGATTTCTTTGCTTTCATCTGTTAAGTTGAATCGATTGCCGAATTGGAAATCGAGTTATGCGTTGCAATTTTATTGCCGCGGTATTGTTCGCCGTATTTTTCGTATCGCCAGCGGTAGCTGAAAAGCGAGTGGCTCTCGTCGTCGGCAACTCGGCCTATCAAAGCGTTCCACGCCTCGAAAATCCGAGAAACGATGCCCTCCTGATTGCGGACACGTTGGGCAGATTGGGCTTCGTCCTGGTAAGCGGCGGAGCCCAGGTGGACCTCGACAAGGCGCAATTTGATTCGGTAGTTCAACGTTTCGGCAACCAATTGATCGGTGCTGACGTTGCGCTGTTCTATTATGCCGGACACGGGCTTCAAGTTCGCGGAACGAACTACCTCGTTCCGGTCACGGCCAATCCCACGCGCGAGACGGATGTCGATTTCCAAATGGTCGACGTAGCGCTTGTGCTGCGACAGATGGAGGGAGCGGGCACCAAGTTGAACCTGGTTATCCTGGATGCTTGCAGGAACAACCCGTTCGGGGGACGAGGTTTGCGAGCTGCCGATGGTGGCTTGGCTCAAATTCGGGCGCCAGAGGGCACTCTGCTCTCGTATGCGACTCAGCCCGGAAACGTAGCGTTGGACGGAGATGATGGTCACAGCCCCTACACAAGAGCTCTCGTTGAAACGATGCAAGTGCCCGGGCTTGACGTCCTTCAGACCTTCAACCGGGTCGGACTGATCGTTAAACGTGCAACGGGTAGCTCGCAGCAGCCATGGGTCTCCACGTCCCCGATCGATGGCTCGTTCTACTTCTCTGGCGGTGCAGCCGGTCAAGTCGCAACGGCCAGTCCAACGACAAGCGTTTTGCCTCCAACCGTTAATCCCGCTCCCATCGTCCCTTCCGCTCCCAGGGCACAATCAGATTTCATCTTTCCCGATTCCGATAGCCGCCTGCTTACATCGGACGATCTCAGAGGCCTTTCGAAGGACGAGCTACGCATTGCCCGAAACGAAATCTTTGCTCGGAGGGGTCGCTTTTTCAACTCCCCAGACCTCACGGCACGATTTGGCAAGTTCTCTTGGTATGTACCCCACACCTGGGACCCCCGACTCAATCCCATCGAGCAAGCAAACGTTGCCTTGATTGAGCGCACAGAGCCTGCGGGGCCTACCAGCGACTTTCTTATCCCCGATTCCGACAGACGCGTTCTTGCCCCCAGCGATCTTAAAAAGTTCTCAAAAGAGGAATTGCGCATCGTTCGAAACGAAATCTTTGCTCGGAACGGACGCTATTTCGAAGCCGCGGATCTAAGGGCTCGCTTCGAACGCTTCTCTTGGTACTCACCCAACACTTGGAATCCGAAGCTCAACCCAATCGAGCAAGCAAATGTTGCGTTAATAGATCAGATAGAGAAGCGATAATGGCTTCGCTCGTCGTAACGAGTGCAGCATTCATTGCACTGGGTTTGATGCCCGGAATTTCGGAGGCAGAAACGAGAGCCGAGAGCCTCGATCGACTTGTTCGAGCTTACCCCGAGGCGCTATCCGGACATGACGAAAAGCAGATATTTTGGCGGGATGGGACCGCTATGCCTGTGGACGATGGTGTTGACGGCAAATCCTTCGATGACCTTTTGCACAAAGCGTCGATCCTTGATCAGCTGCGCTTGCCCTATCCACGCGGAACTTCCTCCTCACCCGAGTTAAACAATGATCCGGGAAGGTTTCGTAACGAACCCTTTTTCAAGAAGATGTACGGCAACTGCAATACTGACGAAGTTAAGAAGAATCTCGTTACCGTGATCTGGCTGCCTCGATCATGGGGGAAAGCAATTCAAGTAACACGGGTGAATGGAGTCGCAGATCGTCTCAGGGAGGTATCCACAGAGATAGATGGGCTTGAGCCCGCAGTGAGAGCAGCCGCATTTCCCATTGCCGGGGTTCTTTCGTGCCGTCCTGTCGCCGATACCGGCAAAATGAGCATGCATGGATATGCTGCAGCGATAGACCTAAATTTGAAATATTCGGACTATTGGTTATGGGCAGGCAAAGCCAAGGCAATTCCCTACAAAAATAGAATGCCGCGCGAGATCGTCGACATCTTCGAACGCCACGGATTTATTTGGGGCGGAAAATGGTATCACTACGACACGATGCACTTTGAATACCGTCCGGAATTGCTGGCAAAATGAAGTTCGCGATTTCGATGCCGGTCAGCAATGCGTCAAGTCGCGACGTTTCAATCCGAGAGCTTTGACTAAGCCTCTCGTGCGCTGCGGTGCCGCCCCGATGTTTCCCGAAGGATGGCCCGCGCGGGAAAAACGTCCCATCCCGGGGGTGACAACCCGGCCTAAAATGACGACAATTCGATAAAGTCAGGATTTGCCGATTTTAATTTCGAAGATTTTGGCGGGCAATTCATGCGAGTTATTTCCGCTCTGACGCTTGCCGGCATTCTGGCGTTCTTTGCCAATGCCGAAACGCCCGCCGCTGACGGTCCGGGCCGAGTGGCTCTCGTGATCGGCAATGCCAAATATCCCGACAGTGACTCGATCCTGAAAGATGCCGCCAACGACAGTCAAGACATTGCCGATGAACTCAGGCACGACAATTTTGATGTGGAAATAGGCGTCAACCTGACGGGCGACGCCATGCGACAGGCGCTCGATCGTTTGTATGCGAAAATCGGGCAGGGCTCGGTCGCGCTGATTTTCTTCGACGGTTTTGGAATTCAATCAGGCCGCCAGACCTACCTGATCCCGGTCGATGCCCAGATCTGGGTCGAGCCGGATGTGCTGCGGGATGGCCTCAATCTCGAGACCATCCTCGGCGAGATCAACAACCGCGGCGCATCGGTCAAGATCGCCGTGCTGGATGCGGCGCGGCGCAACCCGTTCGAGCGTCGCTTTCGCCGCTACTCCGCGGGCCTTGCGCCTGCGGTGACGCCGAACAATACATTGGTGCTTTATTCGACCGCGCTCGGCTCGGTCGCCAGCGACAGCAAAAACGATCACAGCCTGTTTGTAACCGAACTGCTCAGAGAAATTCGCACGCCCGGCGTCAGCGCCGAGCAGGCATTAAGGAACACCCAGGTGGGCGTCATCGGCGCGTCGAAGGGCGAACAAGTGCCTTGGCTGTCATCTTCGATGGGCGTCGACTTTTCATTCTCCGCCAATTCCGGCCCGGACGGCGCCAACAACAGGATATCCAAGACCGATCAGACCGCTCCGTCATGCGAGATCGTCAAACCGGACAATGCGCCGAACCCGGATGACCTGGCCCAGGACCCCGTGATCAAGGACTTGAGCCGCCGCGTCTCCGCCAATCGCAATGACGCGGTGGCGCATTACAAGCG
>WNFM01142571.1_pt1 | contig 16108 bp, 16 predicted proteins | sample 5400271 | NCBI WGS metagenome assembly WNFM01 (sample SAMN13153352, study PRJNA577476) | soil metagenome | isolation source: 60 cm saprolite on Douglas fir-dominated hillslope | place: USA:California | collected 2013-09-17
ATTTGTTCGCAATTGCGTCTCGCAACCGCGAAGGCCCGATGGCACCCAAAACCGCAGCTTCCGCCGGCACGCGAACATTCGCGTGTATGTCATCCCCTCTCATCCCGTAATCTGCTCGCATGACCCAGGGCCCACAAAGCCGATGACCGCTCGCCACCAGGCGATCCCGCCGTCTCTGCTCGACTGGCTGCTCTTCGAGGTCGGCAATACCAGCGACCTGCCGAGCTTCCTCGAGGCGCTCGGCATGCAGCTCTGCGAAGCCGGGCTCGCGGTCTGGCGCATCACTCTCAACATCCCGACGCTGCATCCGGAGCAGCGCGCCTATAGCTTCATCTGGACGCGCGGCGAGCCGACCGCGACCATGCCACGCGCCCACGGCATCGAGCAGACCTCGGCCTTTCTCGCCAGCCCCTTCCGCCTCGCCACCGAGAGCGACAGGCCGTTCCGCCGTCGCCTCGACACGCCGCAGCCCGAGCTGCCGGCGCTCGAGGAATTCCGCGAAGCGGGCGGCACCGACTATTTCATCGTGCCGCTGCACCTGCTCCTGCGCACCGCGGCAATCAGCTTCGTGACGCGGCAGCAAGGCGGCTTCAGCGATGCCGCCCTTGCCGCCCTCGAGGCTGTCGCCGCCGCGGCAACGCCGCATATCAGCCTGCGCTCGATCCGGCTCAGCGCGATCAATCTGCTCAACACCTATGTCGGGCGGGGCACCGGCGAGCACATCCTCAGCGGGCAGATTCGCCGCGGCGAAGGTGAAACCATTCATGCCGCGATCTGGTACTGCGACCTGCGCGGCTTCACCCGCATGTCGGACGCGCTGCCGCTCGACGCCCTCATCGAGGTGCTGAACCAGTGGTTCGAGCGGATGGTGCGGGCGGTCGAGAGCGAGGGCGGCGAGATCCTGAAATTCATCGGCGACGGCATGCTCGCGCTCTTCCCGTCGCGTGCCGACGATCTCGGCGCCTGCTGTCGGGCGGCCTTGCGTGCGGCGCGCAGCGCCCTCGCCGCAATGGAGGCGCTCAACGCGGCGCGGCGCGCCGCGGGCAAGGATCCCCTGCTCTTCGGCCTGGCGCTCCATCTCGGCGATGTCAGCTACGGCAATATCGGCGCGCCGCACCGTCTCGACTTCACCGTCATCGGCCCGGCGGTGAATTTCGCCAGCCGGCTCGAGGAGCAGACCAAGCTGACCGGCCATAGCCTGCTGATCTCGCGCGATTTCGCCGCCGCCTCCGGCGAGGCCCTGCGATCGATCGGCTGTCTCCAGCTGCGCGACATCGCCGAGCCGCAGGAGGTCTTCACCGTCGCCTGAGCGGCCGGGCTTTCATGGCCAGGCTTTCATGGGGCGCGGCGGCCCGCTAATCTCCCGCGGCAACAAGGAGAGGACCCATCGTGGGGGATGACGGCGCCGCGCCGCTGCGCGAGGTCTGGTATTACGCGCTGCCCGGCCACCGCCTGAAGCGTGGCGCGATGCTGGCGAAGACGCTGCTCGGCGAGCCCGTGCTGATCGGCCGCGACGCCGCCGGCGCGCCCTTCGCGCTGCGCGATCTCTGCCCGCATCGCGGCGTGCCGCTATCCTGCGGCCGCTTCGACGGCCAGGAAGTCGAATGCTGCTATCATGGCTGGCGCTTCGCCACTGACGGGCGCTGCACGGCAATCCCGTCGCTGGTCGACGGGCAGGTGATCGACACCGCGAAGATCCGCACCGCCGCCTATCCGGCGCGCGAGGTGCAAGGCAATATCTGGATCTATTTCGGCGTCAATCCGGCTCGCGCGCCGGCGATCCCCGTGGTTCCCGATATCGGCGAGCGGGGCTATGCCATGGTCGAGACGGTGCGCTTTCCCGGCACCGTCGACCATGCGGTGGTCGGGCTGATGGACCCGGCGCACGGCCCTTTCGTGCATCAATCCTGGTGGTGGCGCTCGCGCCGCTCGATCCACGAGAAGACGAAGGCCTTCGCCCCCTCGCCCTGGGGCTTCACCATGACGCGCCATGCACCGTCGTCGAACTCGCGTGCCTATCGGCTGCTCGGCGGCGCGCCGCAGACCGAGATCGTCTTCCGCCTGCCCGGCATCCGCATCGAGCATATCCGCGCCGGCCGCCACGTGCTGTGCAATTTGACGGCGGTGACGCCGATCGACGAGAACGCGACCGAGATCAACCACGTCATCTACTGGACGATGCCATGGCTCGGCCCGCTACGCCCGCTGCTGCGCCTCTTCGTGCGCAAGTTCCTCCACCAGGATCGCGACATCGTCGCCCTGCAGCAGCGCGGCTTGCGCCATGCGCCGCCCCTCCTCCTCATCAACGATGCCGACAGCCAGGCGAAATGGTATTACCGGCTGAAGCAGGAATACGCGCGGGCGCGCGTCGAAGGCCGCGACTTCGTCAACCCGATCAAGCCGCGGGTACTGCGCTGGCGGAGTTGAGGGACGCTCCGGGATTCGCGCGCTGGCTCTAACGCGCAAGCGGCAGGTTGTCCGGCGCCGATTGAAGATCCCCGGGGTGCGCCGCGCGACCGACATGGCGCGACGACGCCCTCTCGCCATTGCCGGTGGCGCGGAAACGGCTCGATTTCGCTGCCGCGCGGTGCGGGACGAGGCGGTGCACCAGGAAGGCGAGCGGGCACGCCAAGCCGATCGACCAGTGCAGCAGCGAGGCGATTCCGCGAAGCTGCTCGTCGCCGAGGTAGTAGAGCAGATAACCGCTCGCCGTCAGGCACACGAGGATTCCGACGAGCCAGGCACCCGAGCGCCGCCGCCGTCCGGCCGACCAGCCGTTGACGACATGCACGCCCCACAGCAGGCCGAACGTCCATATTCCGGCGAAGGCAAACGCGCCGTGCAATTTGAGCCACCACGGCTCGAGCGGATGCGGGCTCGGGCCGAACTGCGATTCGTGCACGACGAAATAGTGGAAGACGAGCCAGAGAGCGCCGGACACCCAGAGACCAAGCCCTACGGCATAGACCCCGAGACGGCGCTGGCGCGACAGACGGGCCGCAATCCGCGGCGTCTTGGCGGCACGATGCTTCATGCCGCCGTGCCAAGAATGCGCCAGCCGGTATTCGACAGATATACGTGAGCAATTGCTCCGTAGCGGCGCAGCAGCGTCTCGCTCCGCTCGCGTTTCGCCAGGACCACCTTGGTGAGCGCATCGGCGACGACGCATTGCTCCGCCACGACGCTGACAAAGCTTCGTGCGCCGATCGGGCGTCGCTGCCGGCCATCGACATGCGGCCCGTGCGAGCGGGCGCATTGATCGCCGACGCCGCCGCCGCTGCTCGCGACGCTGCCGTCTTGCAGCGCGAGCACCGCCAAACGCCCGTCGCGACCCGCCCCGGATCGCAGATGAATCCGCTCGGATGTCGGCCCCAGGACGCGCAAGTCGCCGCCGGCGTTGACGCAGGCCTCGACGACGCCGTGGCGACGCAGACGATCGATCGCGCGGTCGACCGCATAGCCTTTCGCGATGCCGCCGAGATCGATCCAAATCGGCCGGTGAAAGCGCACCTCGCCACCCGCCAGCAGCTGGATGTCGCGCCACGAGCCGAGGGCGTCGGGCCGATACCGGCAAGGCGGCCGCGGCAGCATCCCCCATTCGACGAGCTGCGCCGCCACCGTGATGTCGAAACAGCCGCACGAATCGGCGGCAATCCGCTGCGCCTCGCGCAAGACCGCGAGGGTGTGAGGGTGGACGGCAACCGGCCTGTCGAGCGCCTGGCGGTTGAGTCGGCTGACATCGCTTTCGGCCGCATGGAAGCTCATGCGGTCGTGAATCTCCGCGGTTTCGGCGAACGCCGCATCGATCGCGCGATGGGCGCACGGTTCCGGCAGACCGCGCACCCGAATGGCGACGCGCGTCCCGAGCAGCGGCCGCGCCCGCTCAACGGGACGCAAGCACGATCGCATAGGTCGAGAGCAGCCGCTTGACCCCATCGGTCACGTGAAGACACGACAACGTCGCTCCCGAGATGTTCTGGATATCGTCGGTGAGCTTGAGCTTGGCGCCATGACGCTTGCCCTGAAATTGCGCGCGCCATCCCGCCGTACGAACCTGGTCGCCATAGGCTTCACGATACTCGAGGATCTCGACACCTTTCACCGCACCCTCGGCGTCGAGCGCCATGGCAAAGATGATGAACTCGTGCTTGCCGACGACCTCATCGGCGATGAACCAGCCGCCGCTCGAGGCGCGCCACGCCCGCACGGCACGGTTGCGCACGTTGACGCCCGCATCCTTCTCGATCGCCTTGGCTTGCTCATCGGTCAGGTTGCGGAAGTCGGCCGTAAACGTCGCCCCCGGAAACATCAGCGCCTGGGCTTCCTCGACGCTGAGATAAATCGTCGCGAACGCGGGAACGCTGACCGTCGCGGCGACGATCGGCAGGAGAATGAATTCCGCCCGCATCGCCGCGCTCAGAAGTAGTAGCCGACTTTCAGCCGCACCCGGTATTTCTCGAAATCGTCGGCATAGGTTCGGTTGCCGACAATGAAACCGGGCGGCGGATTGGCGTAGTCGTCGGCAAGCGGCAACTGCTCGAGGAAGGTCAGCGTGAAAAAGAAATTCTCGCCGCCATAGTGCAGCGTCGGTCCGAGGAAGAAGCCGCTGTTGGTGGCATATTTTCCGTTCCAGAAGACCAGTCGCGAGAATTCCCGCTCGTTGAGAAACTCCAAGCCGAGCGACCAGCCGGGGGCGAAACGGTAAGAAGCCGCAAGGCTGAGGTTGACGTCGGTCTCCTTGTCCCAACGCGACTTCGATTCGGTCGTGCCCGGATCGGCGCTGGGATCGCCCGGCAGCCGGCGCATCTCCTGCTCGACCATGGCGTTGAAGGCGAAGACCAGGCGGTCATCGAGAAAATTCTTCTGCAGGATGATCCGCGACTCGAGCTCGCGCAGCCCGTTGCCGATCGTCGGCTCGATATAGAGGGCAAGCCCCACCGGATCGGTGTAGGGGCTGAGGACCCGGTAGATCGCCTCGACGGAACCGCCGACGAATTTCGAAGCCGTGAGGCGGCCGTTCGGATCGGCGACGGTATGTCCGGCAAAGGTCTCGGGGGGCGTCGTCGTCCCATCGACGCCGTTGCGACTGGCCTGGGTCCACGCGTAGTTGCCGTAAACCGAGAGCTGGAACGCGTCGGTGGCGCCGTAGGAGAACTCGGTGCGGCCTTCCAGGAGGTTGAAGCTGCCATGCGCCTTCTGGCGGCGCCATGTCATCCACTGCTCGACCTCCATCTTGCCCTTGGGCAGGAGATCGGTCGTGTAGACGAAACCGAATAGCGGCTCATCGGCCCTCGTCGGCCCGATAGCGAGAAACACCCCGATTGCGGGTATCACAACGGAGAGGAAGCGCATTGCCTGGCGAGCATTCATCGGGTCGAGGGCCTCGAATTGAGAATAAGAATGAGACTCATTCTCATCACCATAACAGCATTGCTTGCAATTGCAACTCAGTATCATCGCAGAACGTGCTCGACAATGCCGGAATCAGCGCGGGCTCATGGATTTTCCCCGGCCGACCTCGCGATGCGATGATAGGGTGGTCAGGAAGCGGCATGCTCCGTCGGCTCGGCAGAGCAGAAGCCTTTCAGAGGGGGGGAGCGAGCGATGCGGATCGAGGATGTCGCCTTCTGCACCACCGACTGGGCGAAGGTGCCGGCAACCGCGCATCCGGGCGAAACCGGCACGGCGCTGTGGCGCACGCTCGAGATCGGCAATATCCGCGTCCGCATGATCGAGTACACGCCAGGCTATCGCGCCGACCACTGGTGCAGCCGCGGCCATGTCCTCCTCGTCCTCGACGGCGAGCTGGTGACAGAGCTCGCCGACGGCCGCCGTGTGGTGCTGCCGGCCGGCTCGAGCTACCAGGTCGCCGAGAACGCCGAGCCGCACCGCTCCGAGACGGCAACCGGCGCCAAGCTGTTCATCGTCGATTGAGCGAACGCTTGCACGGGCGTCATGCGTCCTTCGAGACGCGGCCGATGGCCGCTCCTCAGGATGAGGTAAATCGCATATGGCATTGTTAGAAGGTCCTCATCCTGAGGAGGCTGCAGAGCAGCCGTCTCGCCGTTCGAGACGCCGCCTTGCGGCGGCTCCTCACGGTGAGGGCACGCATAATACCGATCCGATCTGCCCCTCACGATGACCCCGATCGGCCCGCGCGCCCTGCTCGCCACGCCGAGCTATCTGCGCCTGTGGATCGCCGGCGGCTTCGGCAACTCGATGCGCTGGCTCGAGATGCTGGTGGCCGGTATCTATACGTTCGATCTCACCGGCTCCGCGTTCTGGGTCGCCGTCGTCACCGTCGCGCGCAGCCTCCCGATGCTGCTCCTCGGCTCGCTCGCCGGCGTCGTCAGCGAGGCGCTCAACCGCAAGACCCTGCTGCTCTGCGGCCTCTTCGTCATGGCGGCGAACTCGGCGACGCTCTGCGCGCTGGCCGCCGACGACGCCATCCGCATCTGGCATATCGCCCTTGGCGGCGCCGTCGCCGGTACCGTATGGACGACCGAGATGGCGGTGCGCCGCCGCATGATCGGCGAGGTAATGGCGCACTCCCATGTTGGCCAGGCGATCGCGCTCGACTCGGTGACCGGCAGCGCGACGCGCATGATCGGCCCGCTGCTCGGCGGCATCGCCTTCCAGACCGTCGGCCTGACCGGCGCCTATGCGCTGTCGACCGCGCTCTATCTTGCCGCCGGCCTCGTCGTCCTCGGCCTCGCCTACCAGCAGGAGACGCGGCGGCTCGACCTTGCCCGCATCCCCGCCGATCTCGTCGAGGGGCTGGTCATCGTCTGGCGCCATCCCGTCATCCTCGGCGTCGTCCTCATCACCATCATCACCAATGTCTTCGCCTTCTCCTACTCGGCGCTGATCGTGCCGATCGGTCTCGGCGACTACGGCGTGCCGCCGGTGCTGGTCGGGCTGCTCGCCGCCGCCGAGCCACTCGGCGCCATCACCTCGGGCCTCGCCATGGCGACGGGGTTGGTGCGCATGGATCGGCCGCGCATGATGATCAGCGGCTCGTTCCTCTTCCTCCTCGCCCTCGTCGCCACCGCGCTGGCGCCGTGGTACGCGCTCGCCTTCCTGCTGCTGCTGGTCGGCGGGCTCGGCACCGCCGCGTTCTCCAGCATGCAAAGCACGCTGGTGCTGACATCAGCGCCGGCCGCCGCGCGCTCGCGCATCCTCGGCATCATCACCGTCTGCATCGGCACCGGCCCGCTCGGCATCCTCGCCGCCGGCGCGCTGTCGGAACGACTGGGCCCGTCGCACGCCATGCTGGTCATGGCGCTCGCCGGCCTCGCGGCGCTGGCCCTGGTGCGGCTTCGCGTCGCCGAACTGTCGCGTTAGACCGATTCTGCTAGACTCGCTGTCGGAAGGGGCGATCGCCTTGCAAGAACATCACGTCACCCGCAAGCTGAGCGCCATCCTCGCGGCGGACGTCGTCGGCTACAGCCGGCTGATGGGCGTCGACGAGGAGGGCACGCTCGAGCGCTTCAAGGCGCATCGTGCGGAGCTGATCGACCGCAAGATCGCCGAGCACCAGGGGCGCATCGTCAAGACCACGGGCGACGGGCTGCTCGTCGAGTTTTCCAGCGTCGTCGACGCGGTGCGCTGCGCGGTCGAGATCCAGCGCGACATGGCCGAACGCAATGCCGGCCTGCCCCAGGATCGCCGCATCGATTTCCGCATCGGAATCAATCTCGGCGACATCATCGTCGACGGCGACGACATCTATGGCGACGGCGTCAATGTGGCGGCGCGGCTCGAGGCGTTGGCGGAGCCCGGCGGCATCTGCGTCTCGCGCACCGTGTGCGATCATGTCCAGGACAAGCTGAGCTTCGCGTTCGAGGACATGGGCGATCAGCGGGTGAAGAACATCGCCCGGCCTGTCCATGTCATGCGGGTCGTCCTCGACGCCACGATGCCGACGGTACCGATGGTGCAGGTGGCGGGTATCGTTGCGCCCCGCTTCTCGCACCGCCGCCTGTGGCTTGGCACGCTCGCCGTCCTCCTCGTCCTGGCGATCGGCGGTGCGGCGAGCTGGCGTCTCGGGGCCTGGCGTGGCGCGCTTCCCGCCGCCTCCGACGATGCCGGCGGCGACCGGCCGTCGATCGCCGTTCTGCCCTTCGCCAATCTCGGCGGAGATATGCCGCGAGACGCTCTCGCCGACGGTCTGACCGAAGATGTCGTGGCAGAGCTCGCGATGGTTTCCGGTCTTTTCGTCGCGTCGCGCAACGCCGCGGCGCAATACCAGAGCGAGGCGGTCGATATCGCCAAGGCCGGCCGCGGCATGGGCGTGCGCTATGTGCTCGAGGGCAGCGTGCGCAAGGTCGGCGACGAGCTCCGCGTGATCGCGCAACTCATCGAGGTCGCTACCGGGGAGCACATCTGGGCCGGACGCTACGACCAGCCCTCCGGCGAGGCGCTCAAGGCGCAGGACGAGATTACCGAGGCGATGACCACCCAGCTCGTCGTCGAGATGCGCCGCAACGATCTCCTCCTCGCCCGGCGCAAGCCGCCGCAAGCGCTGCAGCCCTATGATTATTACCTGCTCGGCCGCGAGGCGGCCACGCGCGACGACTTCCAAGGTCTCGCGGATGCGAGCGTGCTGTTCGGCAAGGCGCTTGCCGCCGATGCGCGCTATGCCCCGGCGATCGGCAGCCTCGCCCTCGTCTATTTCAAGGAATTCTACCTGCACCGCGGCACGGTGCGCGGCGATGCAGCACTCGCCCGCGTCTTCGATACCGGACAGCGCAGCCTCGCCATCGATCCGGCCTCGGCCGGCGCCTACTACGCCATCGCCACGACCTATCTCTTCCGCCACCAGTTCGGCGAGGCGATCGAGATGCTGCGCAAGATCATCGCCCGAACCGCCGACGATGCCGATTTGCAGGCACGGCTCGGCGAGGTCTATGCCTTCGCCGGAGATCCCGCGAAGGCGGTCGAGACCTTGCAACGCATCATGCGCCTCAACCCGTACTACCCGCCGGGCGTCCTCGCCTATCTCGGTCGCGCTCAGCTCATGCTCGGCCGCCTTGACGACGCGGCGTTCGCGGCGGAGACCTGCGCCAGCCGGGCCCCCGAGTACCGCCCCTGCTTCGAGGTCGCCGCCATCGCCTACGCCGAAAAGGGCATGGGCGACAAGGCCTCAGCCGCCGTCGCGCGACTGCGCCAGATCGACCCTGAATTCACTCTCGCGACAGCCGCTTCCGTCATGCCGTTCGAGAGACCGGAGGATCTCGCGCGCTTTCTCGACGGGCTGCGCAGGGCCGGACTCGACTGACCGATCGCTCGAGAGCAGGGTCTGCGATGCAGTGCAGTAATTAACGCTAGTAGGTCGTGTCGAGCTTCAGATAATCGTAGCGGTTCATCGTCTTGACGGTGACCTCGCGACTGGCGCCGCGCTCCTCGACGGTAAGCGGTACCTCGATGCCGGCCTCGCCCTGCGCCCAGAGCAGGCGATAGAAGCCGGCGAGATCGCGGACCCTCTCGCCGGCCACCGCGGTGACGATGCTGCCGCGGGTGAGCCCGGCGCGCTGTGCCGGGCCGTCGGTGGAAACCCGGGTGACGACGAGGCGGCCGTCGATCTCCTGCGCGTTGATGCCGAGCCAGGGATGCGGCGGCGTTGCCGGTCGACCGGTCGACAGGAGGTCGGCGAGCGACGCCGTCAGGCGATCGATCGGCACGAACATGTTGCCGGGCTGCGTCGTGCCAGGCACCGCATCGTGGACGATCAGCGAGCCGACGCCGAGGAGCTTGCCGTCGGGGCCGATCAGCGCGGCGCCGCTCCAGTTGAGCAACGGCGGCGCGGTGAAGATGGCATCGTCGAGGAGGTATTCCCAATAGCCGGCGAAGAGCCGACGCGACACGATGCGCGCCGCCTGCGCCGCATCGGCGCCGCCGAAACCGGCGGCGAGCACGACCTGCCGCTCGGCGAGATCGGCCGAGCGGCCGAGAGCCAGCGGCTTGGCAGCGAGCGGCAGGGCCGCGCGCACCAGGGCAAGACCGCTGTCATTGTCGAGGCCGACGAGCGAGGCCGGCACCTTCTTGCCGTCGGAAGCGGTCACCTCGATCGCCATCGCCTCGGTAACGAGATAGCCGATGGTGACGATCAGCCCGTCGGCATCGATGAGAACACCGGAGCCCTCGCGCTCGCTGCCGAGATAGGCGGCGGTCCGCGCGCCCGGCGTCACCTCGGCATGAATCCGGATGATCGCATCGAGGATCTGCGGCGACAGTTTCGTTGCCGCTTCGGGTTTTTCCGCCCCGCCCGGCTCGCCCGCGGCGGCAGCCGGCTGCGTATAGATCGCCGCGACGAGGGCAAGAAGTCCGAGCCGCCAGCCCGGGCCAAGGATGCTATTTCGAACGCTTCGCATCTGCGTCACCTCGCGCCTCTCACCCGATCCGCCCCGATCGACCGTCGACAGACGAGTATGCCATTCGACCGGCTTTTCACCCATATCAGAGAGAGGCATCGACCGGCCCTGCGCGTAGGTGGGCAGCCGCGACGCCGGAGGAAAGCCACTTTTTTTCAACAGGCCGCAATCCGAACGCTAGAATAATGTAGCAGCGTTTCTATCGCGGTGTGCCAAGTTCATTAAAGACGAGGGCTCCATGCGAGAGTTCCGCAACAGCCGAATCGGCTTATACGAAAACGGAATTCCTCTCGGCATCGGCGCAAGCACTGGGAGATCCACGGCCCTCTCGGGCGATTATCTATTTGCGCCAGAGCCGCATCTGCCCTCTCTCTTCTCCGCGGGCACCGCCCCTAAGAAGCCGGTTCACGGCGTCATCAGATCCGCACTCGTTCCTTTCGCATTCAAGATGCGGAATCTCATGAGCGACGCGATCTACTTGAAGATCATGTATTATTTGTCTCTCGGCTCGGTGCCGCATTTTGCCGCCCCGAAAACGTTCAACGAGCTGATAAACCATCGCAAATTATATGATTGCAACCCGGATTTCGTGATTACGTCCGACAAGTATGCGGTGCGCGATTACGTCTCGCGACGCGTTGGTTCCGGATACCTCATTCCGCTTATCTCGCAGACGACGAACCCGCTCGAGATAAATTTTGCGCGGCTGCCGCGGTCATGCGCGGTGAAGTTAAACCACGGCTCAGGCTTCAACATTTTCGTCCGGAACAAGAACGAAATAAAATGGGAAGATGTCCTCTTAAAGCTGCAGCGTTGGATTCGTTTTTCCTATTACAGCAGCCATCGGGAATGGGCTTATAAGCACATTACCCCGCGGATCTTGGTCGAGGAGCTATTGCAGGACGGCAATGGCCGCCTGCCTGACGATTACAAATTTCACGTATTCCACGGGAAAGTCCGAGTGGTCCAAGTCCACTACGATCGCTTCGGCGAGCAGCGCATAAACCTCTTCGACGAGCATTACCGGCTCCTGAACGTCCGATATCAAGGGGAAACATCTGGGCGCCATGATCGAAGTGGCGGAAAGGCTAGCGGCAGGATTTACCTATGCCCGCATCGACCTTTATGAGCACCTGGATCGTATTATTTTGGCGAGATCACGCATTATCCGGCTGCCGGGATCGGCGTCTTCGATCCCCCCGAATTCGATCGGGTCCTCGGCGATCTGTGGCTCTACGATAAGCCGATTCCGGACCATTGTCGCACCGCTTGAGCGCTCTGCCGCTGGCGCAGCCGGCGTCGCAACACGGCGATCGCCACACGGGCGAGGCTGCCGCCGGCCAGCGCGACGACGCCGAGCCGGAATAGGGCTGGCGTGTATGCCGCTCGACCGGCCTCGGCGGCGACGTGCCTGATGAAGTCGCAAGAGCCGCCCCGCGCATAGAGGCAGGAGAGCGCCACGCCGAGGCCGATCGAACGATAGAAGAATCCCCACCAGAGCAACGCGGCGACGATGAGGACGAGCCCGATGACGATCGCCAAGAGGGACAAGCGCCGCACCCCGATATCGATTTTGCGCATGTCGTAAGGCGAGGGCCGATGAAATACGCCCCGCAATACTAGCCGCCGTGGCGCTTGCGCAGGAGATGCTGAATCTCGCCGACGATGCCGCGGCGGAAGGTGAGGACGCAGAGCACGAAGATGACCCCCTGGATGATCGTCACCCATGAACCGTATTGCGCCAGGTAGTTCTCCATCGCGATGACGATGAAGGCGCCGACCACCGGGCCGAGCACGGTGCCGAGCCCGCCGAGCAGCGTCATCAGCACGACCTCGCCCGACATCTGCCAGGTCACGTCGGTCAGCGAGGCGAGCTGGAAGACGATTGATTTGGTGCCGCCAGCAAGACCGGCCAGCGCCGCCGAGAGGACGAAGGCCACCAGCTTGTACTGATCAGTCTTGTAGCCGAGCGAGATGGCGCGCGGCTCGTTCTCGCGGATCGCCTTCATGACCTGGCCGAAGGGCGAATGGATGGTACGGTAGATGATGAAGAAGCCGATGAGGAAGATCGCCAGCACGAAATAATACATAGCGAGCGGCTGGTTGAGGTCGATGACGCCGAAGAGCACGCCGCGCGGCACCGCCTGGATGCCGTCCTCGCCATGGGTGAACGGCGCCTGCAGCGCGTAGAAGAACACCATCTGGGCGAGTGCCAGCGTCACCATGGCGAAATAGATGCCCTGACGGCGGATCGCCAGCGCCCCGAAGACGAGGCCGAGCAGCGCCGAGCTCGCCGTCCCGAGGAGGATGGCGAGCTCGGGCGGCAAGCCCCAGACCTTGGCGCTGTGCGCGGTGATGTAGCCGGCGGTGCCGAAGAAGGCGGCATGGCCGAAGGAGAGCAGCCCGACATAGCCGATCAGCAGGTTGAAGGCGCAGGCGAAGAGCGCGAAGCACAGCGCCTTCATCAGGAAGACGGGATAGAGTCCGAAGGGCGCGACGAGGGCGAGCGCGATGAGGGCGACGGCAAGCCGATTACCCGAGAGCAGCCCGCTCTCGCGGCGCGCGACGACGGCAGTGGAGACGCTGGCCATTCCCGTCTCCTAGCTCGCCCGGCCGAACAGACCGGCCGGCTTGATCAGCAGCACGATCGCCATGATGACGAAGATCACCGTGCTCGACGCCTCGGGGTAGAATACCTTGGTCAGGCCCTCGACGATACCGAGCCCGAAGCCGCTGACGATGGCGCCCATGATCGAGCCCATGCCGCCGATGACAACGACGGCGAAGACGACGATGATGATGTTCGAGCCCATCAGCGGACTGACCTGATAGATCGGCGCCGCCATCACCCCGGCGAGCGCGGCGAGCCCGACGCCGAAGCCGTAGGTCAGCGTCACCATGCGCGGCACGTTGATGCCGAAGGCCTGGACGAGGGCGGGATTCTCGGTCGCCGCGCGCAGATAGGAGCCGAGCTTGGTGCGCTCGATGAGATACCAGGTGCCGAAGCAGACGATGATCGAGGCGACGATCACCCAGGCCCGGTAGTTGGGCAGGAACATGAAGCCGAGATTCTGCCCACCGGTCAGTTGCGCGGGAATTGCATAAGGCTGCCCCGACGAGCCGTAGCCCTGGCGGAACAGCCCTTCGATGATGAGGGCGAGGCCGAAGGTGAGGAGCAGCCCGTAGAGGTGGTCGAGCTTGTACATCCAGCGCAGGAAGGCGCGCTCGAGCAGGATACCGAAGGCGCCGATGGCGAGCGGCGCGATGATCAGCGACGGCCAATAGCCGATGCCGAGAAAGTTGAGCAGAAACCAGGCGCAGAAGGCGCCCATCATGTATTGCGCGCCATGGGTGAAGTTGATGATGTTAAGCAGCCCGAAAATGACCGCGAGGCCGAGGCTCAACATGGCGTAGAACGCGCCATTGATCAGCCCGAGCAGGAGCTGGCCGAACAGCGCCTGCGGCGGAATGCCGAGCAGCTCGAACATCAAACTTCACCCACGCGACGCAATGCGCTCAGCCCTTCTTGACCAGCGGGCATTCGCTCTCGCTGAGCGGCCGATAAGCCTCCTCGGCCGGGATGGTGGCAAGCTGCTTGTAGTAGTCGTACTGGTACTTGGACTCGCCCGGCGCCTTGACCTGGAAGAGGTACATGTCGCGCATGACGCGGCCGTCCTCGCGCAATTTGCCGTTCTTGGTCATGAAGTCGTTGATCGGCAACTCGCGCATCTTGGCGACCACCGTCTTGCCCTCGTCGCTCTTGGCCGCCTCGATCGCCTTGAGATAATGGGTGACGGCGCCGTAGACGCCGGCCTGCACCATGCTCGGCACCTTGCCGGTCTCGGCGATAAAGCGCTTGGCCCAGGCGCGCGTCTCATCGGTCTGGGCCCAGTAGAAGGCTTCGGTCAGCACCAGCCCTTGCGCCGTTTGCAGGCCGAGGCTGTTGACGTCCGAGACGAAGACGAGGAGGCCGGCGAGGCGCTGGCCGCCGGCGACGATGCCGAATTCCGACGCCTGCTTGATCGAGTTGACGGTGTCGCCGCCGGCGTTGGCGAGGCCGATGACCTTGGCCTTCGAGGACTGGGCCTGCAGCAGGAAGGAGGAGAAATCGGCGTTGTTGAGCGGCACGTTGACGGCGCCCAGCACCTTGCCCCCGGCCGCCTTGACCACCGCCGTCGTGTCGTTCTCGAGGGCATGGCCGAAGGCGTAATCGGCGGTCAGGAAGAACCAGCTGTCGCCGCCCTGCTTAACCAGCGCGCCGCCGGTGCCATGCGCCAGCGCATAGGTGTCGTAAGTCCAGTGCACGCCGGTCGGCGAGCAGGCCTTGCCGGTGAGAGCCGAAGAGGCGGCGCCGGAGATCAGGAAGACCTTGCCCTTCTCCTTGGTGACGTCCTGCACGGTAAGCGCGACCGACGAGGTCGGCACGTCGACGATGGCGTCGACCTTGTCCTGGTCGATCCACTGGCGGGCGATCGCCGAGCCGACATCGGGCTTGTTGAGGTGATCGGCCGAGATGATCTCGATCGGCTTGCCGGCGACCTTGCCGCCGAAATCCTTGACCGCCATCTGGGCGGCGGCGACCGAGCCCTTGCCGCCGATATCGGAGTAGAGCGAGGACATGTCGCTGAGCACGCCGAGCTTGACGACGTCGTCGGAGATCTGCGCCTGGGCCGTGCCGAAGGCAAGGCACCCCGCAGCGGCGAGCGCGAGCAGGCGGGGATCGCGAAGTCTAGTGACGGACATGGTGCTCTCCTGAATGAAGCGAGGTGTTAGACCCCAAGATACTCTTTCAGCTTGTCGACCTTGTCGGCGAGCTGATCGTTGCGGATCATGTCGATGACCTGGCCGTGCTCGACGATGTAATGACGGTCGGCCAGCGTCGCGGCGAAGTGAAAATTCTGCTCGACGAGCAGGATGGTGAAGCCCTTCTGCTTCAGCGTCCGGATGACGGCGCCGATCTGCTGCACGATGACGGGCGCGAGGCCTTCCGTCGGCTCGTCGAGCAGCAGCAGGCGCGCGCCGGTGCGCAGGATGCGGCCGATCGCCAGCATCTGCTGCTCGCCGCCCGACAGCTTGGTGCCCTGGCTGCGCCGGCGCTCGGCGAGATTGGGGAAGAGCGCGTGGATCTCGGCGACGCTCATGCCGCCGGCGCGCACGATCGGCGGCAGCAGCAGATTCTCCTCGACGCTGAGGCTGGCGAAGATGCCGCGCTCCTCCGGGCAATAGGCGATGCCGGCCTTGGCGATGCGGTTCGACGGGCGAGCGATGAGCTCCTCGCCGCCGAGGGCGACCGAGCCGCGGCGCTGACCGACGATCCCCATGATGGCGCGGAGCGTCGTCGTCTTGCCGGCGCCGTTGCGGCCGAGCAGAGTCACCACCTCGCCCTCGCCGACGGTGAAATTCATCCCGTGCAGGATGTGCGATTCGCCGTACCAGGCATGCAGACCGTCGACGCGCAGCAATTCCTTGTGCAGCACCGCGCCCTCAGGCATGCCCCGTCCCCATATAGGCCTCGACGACCTCGGGGTTCTTCGACACCGCGGCATAGTCGCCCTCGGCGAGGATGCGGCCGCGCGTCAGCACGGTGATCGTGTCGGACAGGTTGGCGACGACCGAGAGATTGTGCTCGACCATCAGCACGGTGCGATTGGCGGCGACCTCCTTGATCAGCGCCGAGATGCGCGCGATGTCCTCGTTGCCGAGCCCCGCCATCGGCTCGTCGAGCAGCAGCATCT
>WNFM01308657.1_pt2 | contig 16106 bp, 22 predicted proteins | sample 5400271 | NCBI WGS metagenome assembly WNFM01 (sample SAMN13153352, study PRJNA577476) | soil metagenome | isolation source: 60 cm saprolite on Douglas fir-dominated hillslope | place: USA:California | collected 2013-09-17
GCCAATCCCGGCCTGGGAGAGGCCGTCGTTTCCGGTGCGACCAATCCTGATCATTTTGTGGTGCAGACCACCACAGACGAAATTGTCGAGCGTCGCCTGGGCGACAAGCAGGTGCTGATCCAGGCCGCCGCTGGAGGTGGCATCCAGAAGATCGAAGCAGGCGCATCCCCAACGAGCGCCTGTCTCTCTGATGAGCGGATCCGCGCGTTGGCAGCGCTTGGGGCGGGCGTCGAAGCGCTGTATGAGACCCCCCAGGACATCGAGTGGACCATCGATCCTTCCGGCCAGATGTTCCTGCTGCAGGCACGACCGATTACGACCCTGTTTCCCCTCCCGGCTGAGGCTCCATCCACTGATGAGAGTCTGCGCGTCTACCTGGCCTTTGGCGTCCAGCAAGGTACCTATCGCCCCTTCACGCCCATGGGCCTTTCTGCGCTCCGGCTCCTCGCGTCCGGGTTTCTGGCGCTCATTGGCTTCCCACTTCGCGATCCGCTCGCTGGTCCTCGCTTTATCGTGGAAGCCGCCAGCCGTCCGTTCTTCGAGGTCACCGCAGCGTTGCGCAGCCCATTTGGGCGGCGCTTCCTCCTGGAAGCCATGCGAGAGGCGGAGGTCCACGCGGCCGCCAGCTTCGAACACCTGGTGACGGATCCACGGCTCTCGCTCCGCGAAACGCCGCGACGTGTGTTTGGGCGTGCGCTCGTCCTCCTGCTCGCGCGCACTCACCTGCCCTGGTACCTGCTGCAGGCGCTCCTCGCGCCGCAAGCTGCCAACACGCGAGTGCAGCGCTTCGTGGAGCAGGTACGCAACGCCCACCGGCTCGACGCGTCAGCCGATGCCGCTGCCCATCTTGCCGCCGCGGAGCGTCTCCTGCTGCACTGCCTGCGTCTGGCCTTTCGCGTCTCGCCAGTCATGCTCGCGGGCATGCAGAGCTTTGCATTGGCCCGGCGGATGCTCGGTGAACTGGCCTCGGAGCGTGAGTGCCAGATCGTCCTGGGCGGCTCGCCGACGAATCCCACGACCGAGATGAATCTGGCGCTCTGGAGGCTCTTCCAGGAGATCCGGGCAGATGCGACGAGCAGACATCTGCTTCAGAGCCTGCCAGCCGAGACGCTCGCCCAGGACTATCAGCAAGGACGACTCCCCGCTCCCCTGCAACAAGGCGTAGCACGCTTCCTCCAGGCGTACGGCCACCAGGGGGTCTGTGAACTCGACCTGGGCGTGCCACGTTGGTCGGAGAACCCCACCTACGTGCTTAACCTCCTCACTGGCTACCTGGAGATTGCGGAGAGCGCACCCGCGCCGGATCTCCAACTCCAACGCGCTGGACGTGAAGCTGCCGCGATGATCGCGACGCTTGCGCAGCGCGCCAGGCACAAGCACTGGCTGCGCGGGCAACTGGTGCGCTTGTGCCTGCAACGCGCCCATGCCCTGGCAGGTTTCCGCGAGATGACGCGCTTTGTCGCAGGGTTGTTCCTCGCACAGGCACGCGAACTCCTCTGGCCGGTCGGAGAGGAGTTAAGCCAGGCCGGGAGGCTGAAAGAGGCCGCAGATATCTTCTTTCTCACCTTTCCCGAAGCACACGCAGCACTGACCGGAGCGGACCTGCGGGAGAGCGTGAGCGAGCGACGAGCCACCTTCGCACGGGAGCTCGGGCGCCGTCATGTGCCACTCGTCCTGCTCTCGGATGGCACCGAACCCACCGCCCAGCCACAGACAACCCAGAGCACTGCCCGGTCAGAAGGAACGCTGCAGGGAACCCCTGCGTCCCCTGGGATGATGACGGCGCCCGCGCGGGTGATCCTTGATCCTCACGATGCCCGCCTGAAACCAGGCGAGATCCTGGTGACTCCCTCGACGGACCCCGGTTGGACGCCCCTGTTCCTCAAGGCATCGGGACTGGTGATGGAAGTGGGGGGAGCGATGGCACACGGCGCGATTGTGGCGCGCGAGTATGGCATTCCCGCCGTCGTTGGTGTGGCGGGCGACCGGCAGCCGCGTGACGCTGGATGGCACCGCCGGCACGGTCGTGATCGAAGAAAACAGCGTCGAGCAAGACCTGCTGTGATGAGGCGATGGTACAGTGAGGTCGCGAGAACCGTACGTGTTGCAGCAGGCAAACAGGAGGGATCGTATGCGGATCAGCCAACGTCGGGAAACAGCAGGACAACCTGGCTTCACTGGTTGTCCTGCTGGCACCGTTCGCTCAGATGAGGTGATTGCCTCCAGATGTGGTTGAGATAGTGAGGGTCCTCTAGAACCACGTCCGACTCCTCATGAATTCGAGCTCAGGCGAGCCTCAGGCAAGGTCGGCTCAAACAGTTCGATGGGGTTCCCGGAAGGATCGTCGACGAGAATTTGCTTGCCGCCAATGCCGGTAACGATATCGTTACGAAAGTGGGCTCCTGCCTTGCGCAGCGCCTCAACGGTGGTGGCGAGATCGCCGACTTCAATCGAGAAGCGGTTCCAGCCTCCCGGCTCGGGCCTGGTCCCATCAGGCATTGACTGGCCACCGCCACCCGCCGGATTCGGTGCGCTGAGGACAAGACGGAGATCGCCTCGTGAGAGCATGGCAAAGGCGGGAGCCGGATGCATCTCTTCATGGAAGCCCAGATGCTGGCAGTAGAACGCGATCGCAGCGTCGACATCATGGACGATGTAGCGGACCTGAACGGTGGCCATTGAGTGTTTCTCCTTTCCTCACTCCTTCAGCTTCTTCGGCTAGAGTAGTTTCGGCAGATATGACTCTAAGATGTCTCAACTTTTTTCTGCTGTCTACTCTTTGTATCTGTAATCATGAAACGCCTGTTCGTAAGATAACATAGGATCTCCAGAAGATCAAGCGCCTCCAGAAGATTACGGGGCATTGACCTCCGCCAGCGCTGTCTCCGGCTCACGGAGGGCGTGGAGTCGTCCTGCCCGGTCAGCGAGACCTTGGTGCCGCTGTCGGTCACGCCTACAGGCGTTCACGACCTGACCCCTCCAAGTAGCGTCGTTTCTCTGGTGATCCCGGGACAGGGGAGCCTCTGTGATGGTGACCGCGGCTCCTTCTGCAACCAGAGTCTTTTTTTCCGCTCGAGACGAGATGCGCTGCTGTGGCAGGCATCATCTCCCAGGGCCCGGCTGCTTTCGGTTGCTGATGCCTACCAGGTTGGCCGCCTGATCGCCCGGTACCGCTATCCATCGTGAAGAGAGGACCCGCGACAGAACAGGGAGGTTTCTGATCTCGCTTGTCGTTGATGAAGCGGCAGCTTGCTGCTACAATGTGCGGGAGGACGTGTGCAACTACGGGCATTTCTTTGCCTCACGCAAGGCAGCCACACAATGGCAGGCGGCGCATCAAGAGGCTCTGATCCCTTCTGTGGAGGAGGGGGCACGCAACGGCCTCGGATGCAGATGGGTTGGAGTTGCACTATGTGAGGTGGGGGCAAGGAACTCCCCGTGTGCTCTTGCTGCACGGCTGGCCTGGCTTCTGGTATGATTGGCGACGTGTCCTTCCTCGTATAGCTCAGTTCACGTCGGTGATCGCAATGGACTTGCGCGGTTTTGGCTACTCAGCCAAACCGGACTGGCCCGTCCATTCAGCATATTCTCCTGAAGCTCAAGCCAAAAACGTCCTCACACTCCTCGACCAACTGGACGTTGAAAGTATCGTCCTGGGGGGTTATGATATTGGTTCACGAGTAGCGCAAATGATGGCTCACATGGTTCCGGAACGTGTTCACTCCCTTGTCCTCTCTGCTCCCGTCTATCCAGGGTTTGGCACATGCCCATTGGAGCCTGAGGCACAGCAGGAGCGCTGGTATCAGCATTTTCACATGTTGCCTCAGGCTGATCAACTTATCGGTCACGACCAGGAAACGGTTCGCTTGTATCTCTCACACTTCTACAATCATTGGGTTGGCAATAAGCAAGCCCTTCGTCCTAACGAGTTTGAGGAGATCGTCAAGACATATGCACAACCAGAAGCGGCACGAGGAAGTATTGCCTGGTATCGAGCAGGAGGTGGTTCCGGGCAAGTTGCTTTAGCCTCTGGGAACATCCCACCAGTTCCCATCACACATCCGACGATGATTCTTTGGGGCGAGACTGATCCTATTGCGCCACCAGTATGGGCAGATCGACTTGGCGGCACATTTTCCCACTTGCTTGGGGTACAGTTCTTGCCTGACATTGGTCACTTCGTGCCCTTTGAAGCACCTGAAGCAGTCGTGGAGGCTATTCGTACGGTTCTCTAACCCTTGAAGCGAAAGCCTGTTGAGGACGCGATATCGAAAGCCATCCGCTCCTCTACCGCAGTCGGAAGACGTTGAACACGCCGCCGGGTAAGATTTGGGTGGAGCAATGCACTGTCTCGGGAACCCTGAAAGAGTTGTTGAGACCAGGATATTGCTCCAGATTCCGCTCTCAGGATGTGAGGATTTACACTCAATGCGTGGCTGCGTCGGTGGTCTTCCTCGCCGTCGATTCGGCCGGCTGGTAGGTCACAATCACGACGCCGGTGGTCGTCGTCTTGGTGTTGACGAGCCGGAGAGCAGCGAATGCACCGCCGTCGGTGAAGAGGCGGCGCCCCGACCCCAGAACCAGCGGATGGATCAGGAGCACGTACTCGTCGACGAGGTTGCCCCGCATCAGCGACTGGACCAGCTCTCCGCTGCCCATTACCACCAGATCCTTGCCAGGCTCTTCCTTGAGCCTGGCCACGGCCTCCGCAGCGTCGCCCTTGAGGAGCGTGGAGTTGATCCACGGGAGTGGCTCCTCCAGCGTCGTTGACGCAACGTACTTCTGGGTGTTGTTTAGCACCGCCGTGTAGGGGTTGTCGGTTCGGTTGGGCCAGACAGCGTAGAAGTCCTCGTAGGTCCGCCGGCCAAGCAGCAGGGCACCGGTATTGGCCATGCTGTTCCCGGCCTGCGCCATCGCGGCGTAGGGCGTCGCCCAGCCGCCGTGCTCGAAACCGCCGCGGCGGTCCTCGTCCGGCCTCCCCGGCGCCTGCATGACCCCGTCGAGCGTCAGATTCGTGAAAACCACGACTTTACTCATAAGCAGTTCCCTCCTCATTTATATCTATACTTAGCTGTAGTATATATTTGCAAATGGCAAGTGGGTATATCCTCTTATTCCAACAGCATGAGGGACAATCGGCAATGCTACAAGCGCGCACCAGCCGTCCCAAAGATTCATCCCTGAGGTGCTTCAGCATTCTCCAAACCACTCTCCAAATAATGCGTCTGTCCGTATTTGAAGTTATAGCATTCATACAAATGAGTTTCAAGCAACGTTGACCACAACGATGTGGTACCCTGTCGCCCCATTGGGCACTGTCCCCTGCATGTGACTGGTCTGCATCTCTCCAGTATCATCTGTTACACGGGCCTCAAGAGTATACCTGCCTGGTAGAGTAGGCAGCCACTGCCAGGACCAGAGTACCCATGCATCCTGTGAGAGCGGCGGCTCAAGCTCCGCCTGATGCCAGGTCACACCACCATCCACGCTCACTTCGACTTTCTGGACACCTTTTGCGCCGGCAAATGCGATGCCGCCCACCTCGACAGGATGCCCAAGAGGCACGTGGCCGCGCGGGCGATCGATACGATTCCACGTATGGACGGGACCGTTGTATTGTACCACCCCTGGTCCGCGTAGAGTCCACCCACGAAACGGGCGGTCAACTCGACGCGCGTCAGCCACTTGGGATTCTCTTCACCATAACGCCCCGGCACCAGCACACGCAAGGGGAAACCATGTCGATTGGGCAGCGTGACTCCATTCATCTGCCAGGCCAGCAAGGCGTCGACCTTGAGCACTTCCTCCAGTGGAAGGCTGACTGTATAACCATCGACACTGTAGAATGCCACATAGCGCGCGTTGGGCAATGCCCCGCCATGCCCTGCCAGCAGCGTGCGCACTGTCACGCCCTGCCAGATCGCTGTGCTGATCAGTCGCCCGCCAGGCCCATTGGAGATGCATTCCAGGGTGATCGCCCGTGAGGTTGAGGGCAGGTTCTTCAGTTGCTCGTAGGTATAGGTCCCGGGACTGCCTACCAAACCGGTGACCTCCAGTCGCCACACGTCGAGGTTTGGTGTTGGATCAACCGGGTTCTGTGTCACGACATAGTGCTCGTTGTTCGGGGTGATCGGGGCAGTGAAGCCATGGTGCGCACTGGTCTCCGTGCCGTCGTAGGAGGTGAAGCTGGCGCCGGTCAGGAAGCCGCGAATCAGCCCCAGCGTCCCGGCGCCGGCGCCCAGGCTCAAGGCGGCAATGCATGCCCGCGCTAGTAGCTGTCGCCGTTCCTGTACCTGTGCGGAAACGCCGGGGGCAGGCTGTTTGGGCAGCAGGGCGCGATAGGCCATGCAGAGCGTCGCGGCGTACAAACTGAACTCAGCCAGCATGGCTAATGCAATGACCAGCATGGCCCACGCGAGAGGCAATCCCAGAAAGTTCTGGCCGAGTTCGCCCCAGAACAGCGCCACAGCGGCCACCGTCATCACCATCGCCAGCCCTGCTGCCACGAGCCATTCTCGCCGTGCTGGCCGGTAGCCTGAAGCTGGCAGTGCAAGGCGTACCAGGGGAGCGTAGAGCAGACCCAGCAAGGTACCCAGGCCGATCATCCCTAGCAGGGTCAGTCCGAGTGGCTCAGTCTTGGCGTTCCGGCCAAAGGTGATCAGGAATTGTACGAACCTCCCCGCCGGGAGCAGCTTGAGGACATGGTCGCCGAAGAGTTCTACCGGTGTCGGTATCCCTGCTTCCAGCTAGCCGCGAATCCTGCCGCTAACGCGGCGAGCCCGGCATTCAGCAGATGTTTGCCGCGTGACCTGTTGGATGCTCTAGAAGGAAGGGTTTCCATGGCCTCACCGGAGGCTGTATGTTCAGTGTTATGCATAATAACCTCTCATCCTCCACACTCAATCGCTCCCGCTGGCGCAGGTTTCCTGGGTGCTTGAAGTACAGACATCAGTAGCTCCAGTTGAGGCCGCATTGTGAACAATGTGTAGCGGGATGGTCGCTTTCAAAAGCCCGCCGGAATGCCTCGTACCGCTCACCGTGCCAAATCGCCTCTACTGGTTCCTTGAAGATATTGCCCAGCACGCGCTGCTCGTGATGTTATCGTCATACCAACTCCTTGATCGTTGCCAGATGGGTGGCAGTGGCAGGTGCGAGTGTGCTGTCTACTTCGAGCACCTGAGCCAGGCGCACGAGATCGGGCAATTCGTCGACATCAAATAAGGGCTCGATGAGCTGTACGGTCAACCCCTGGTGGTGCGCCATCTCCATCGTCAGACGCGTTACCACGCTGGTACTCATGGGAATACCGCTGAAGACGTCGTAGGGCTGGCGCATGGCAATCAGGTAGTAGCCGCCGTCATCGGCGGGTCCAAGCACAATGTCAGATAGCGCTTGCTCAGCATGCGCAATGCTAGCCAGGCCGATGTGTGGCGAGTCCGAACTGATCATAATGGTACGCCCAAACCCGCGCTCCTGCGTCCACCGAAAAACATGGTGCAAGCGCTCTCCAAGATCTGCCCCCTGCTGCGGAAAGCAGGTCATGTGTCCCAGCAGTGACGGCGTCAGGGTGGCAATGAATGCCTGGTAGTCCACCCCTGTCGGGCTGTAAGCCCAATGAAGATCGTACTCGCGGTTGGCGAATTTGTGGGCCAGGTCAGTAAGGAAGGCCCGGTAGAGACGAACCGTTTCCTCAGAGCCAATGGCGCGCGCTAAACGGGTCTTGGTCGTTCCGACCTGCGGGTAACGAGCCATGATAACCAGAGCAGTCTCAGCCATACGCCCGCCCCGCTGCCGCATCTTGCGCTACGGCAGCCGTGGCATCTGTACTGCCGTTGTCAACAACAATAACCCATTGGGTAAAATTGCAGGGGAGCTCTGCGAGCAGGCAGTGCAACGCTGCTTCCTCATTCAGAGCGGGTATGACAAGAGCAAGCTTGTCGGTCCTCATCATGCTTGCGACCTCCCTACGAGCAAGATTATCAGCGAGGGCATTTCCTAACAGTAAAAAGGAGCGACCTGACAAACCTTGGGTCTCAATCCCTTTCCAGAGGGTAGTATAGCCGTCAGAGCTCGTAGAAGAACAGGGCATCGCTGATCAGTTTCCTGATCATCCCGCTGATCACCGCAATGCCTCCCTATTGAACGTGCGGAACTGCCAGTGAGGAACCGGTCTCTCACCTGCACCTTCGGCACAGCAGGCAATGAGCCTTCCGCAACTCTTCCTTGCAGTCAATTTACCCTACTTTTCATGAGTTAGGAAATGCTCTCTATCAGCGACATACAGTCCTCATGGGAGGAAGATGTCGCTATCCCATACCACGACCAAGGAGGGGCGTATTTACAGGAACAGACCTGGTATCAGCCAGTGAATAGATCGGAGGCATTGAACTATTGTGGGCGGGGATATCAGGATTGCTTACGTCGAGTAATCCAGGTATACTCTCCAGGAGAAGGCGGGCTTTTTCGCATGGAAGTGTCTCCAGGCATGGAGTTGGAGCCGCCGTTGTTTGCGGAGAGAGAGCGATTCATGTATGTCTAAACAGTATCCGCTGCAAGTTCCTAAGCGGACGAAAAACCTGCGGCAGGCGTCTGTATTGCTTCTGCTGGGAATCGTTTGTTTGCTGGCAGCATGGCTCTTGCATTTATCGACCAGCACCTACCCGGTAGGTGTGCTGGGCCTTGGTGTGGGGATCTTCATGGCTGCGATTTTCAATCCTTATCGCCTCTTGGCGGCAGGTTGGTTCACAATGCTGCTGGGAATCGCGGTCTTCCTCTTTCTTCAGTGGTCGTATTTCTGGCAGCCAGGTTTTTCCTGCCTATATAATCGCCATCGGGCTGGGGCTGCTCGGCATCGCTTTCATGGCGCGGCGAGGGTACGTCGGAGCAGGAGCCGTCACTCCAGCGCTGCTCGTGCTGGTAGTAGGCGTCATTGAAAGTTTACTAGCTGCACATCTCACACCACATGATTTTATTCCTTTCATGTTGTCACTGTGGCTGCCTGGGATTGGCCTGCTGGTGCTTGGGCTGGTATACCTGGTGGCGAGCCTGGTTGGGAAGGGGTGATGCGTGATCCACGATGGTGTCTGGGTATAGGGGGCGTGCTGATGAACTACGTTCGTTGTTCTGTTGGGGAACTCGTGGTAGTGTTCGGTGCCCGCCTTCACCACTCCCAATGCCTTGCCGCATCTGTTCCTACGCCTGTTCAGAGAGCCTCGCAGCACTATAGGTGGTGAAAATATCATCACGGCTGAGTATCCCAATAGGATGCCTGGCATTGCCACGCGCCACGACAGATATCATCTTTTGATCATGCACCCCCATCCGGCGAATCGCCTCGTCAAGAGGTTCATCGGCAAAGATCGTTTCTGGAGGGTGACTGACGATCGCTGCCAGCGTCTCCTCTCCTCGTTCCTCGAGTATAGCCTCCTCAATCTCATGAGCCATCAGCAGGCCCACCAACGCACCTGCCTCATCCACCACCAGCACCGCCCACTGATGGGTCTGCTTCAGTCTCACCGTCGCCTGAGCCACCGTGAGCGTCCGTGGGAGCATCAGCAGCTCGGTGGTCATGGCTTGACTCACCGGGATACGACGCATCAGATCATCGGCTACGCCCTTGCGCAGTTCGATGCCGCGCCGTTTCAGCTTGAGCGTATAGATCGTCTCTTTTCCCAGGATCTCAGAGACGATCGTGCTGATCACCACTGCTGCCATCAGCGGCAGGATGACTGAGTAGTCGCCAGTCAGTTCAAAGAGAATGATGATGGCGGTGATCGGGGCACGAGCGGCCCCTGCAAAGACGGCGGCCATGCCGACTAATCCATAATTGCCTGGATGGGTCACGACCCCTGGGAACACTCCTTGCAAAAACGTCCCCAGACCCCCCCGAACCGATGGTCAGCGAGACAGCCAGGATCTTTGCCACGACCAGGAGCAAGAGCAGCCCAAGCGCATAATGCCCTGCAAGCGCTGTACTCATGGCTGGATAGCCGACCCCAAACACCTGCGGCAGGAAGAACCCAAGCAGGCCAAGCATGAGGCCACCTGGAACCGGTTTGAGGTACTCCGGCATCGGAACGGCATCAAAGCGATCTTCAAACCAGTACAGAATGCGTGTAAACGCGACGCCTGCGACCGCGCCCAGGATGCCGAGCAGCGCATACAAAGGAATGTCCGTGATATGGAAGATCTGATAGGAGGGCAACGGAAACGCCGGGACATTGCCAAAGGCAAAACGTCCGATCACGGAAGCGGTCACACTGGCGATCACCACGACCCCGAAGGAACGGGTCGAGAACTCGCCAAGAATGATCTCCAGTGCGAAGAAGACTCCGGCAATGGGCGCGTTAAAGGTGGCAGCGATGCCACCAGCAGCCCCACAGGCCACCAGCGTCCGTGTGCGCGCCTCCGACATGCGAAAGAGTTGCCCAAAGGCGGAGCCAAGGGCCGACCCGATCTGCACAATGGGTCCCTCACGCCCGACAGAGCCACCTGAGCCGATGCAGATGGCAGAAGCAGCGATTTAATGGCGGCCACAATGGGACGGATGCGTCCCCCCTTCTGGGCGACCGCGAGTTGGCCTCGCGAGCAAAGAAGTAGATAAGGGGGCCGAACACCAGCCCGCCTAATCCTGGGAGCGGCGGCTGCCGTGTTTGCGCGGGGAGGTTTTCGAACTGCCCGCATGGATGATCGTGTCGAGCAGGCTGGTCTCTCGAAAGGAGCGCTCTATCTCTATTACAAAAGTAAGGATGCGATCATTGCGGCGCTCCTTCAACACCTCTTTGCCCAGGAATTCAAACAGTTGCAGGCCCTGGTGGAATCTGAGGGAAAACGGATTGGTATCGCAACATCGAGCGCGAGCCAGCGCTAGAAGTTCGCGTTGGCCGGGTGCATTACCGACCCGTTCAGGAGTTCCTCTCACCTAAAGAGACTGCCCAGCTGATCCTTACCCTGTTTCGCCAGCATCCGCGAGAGGTCCGCTTCGTTGGGCCACTCCTGGGGATCGATCCCGATGTCCCTGAGCAGGTCCTGCGTGCGCGACTTGAAGCCTTCTTTCGGGGAGTGCGTTTCCGCTCCGCCGATCAGCAAGAGCGAAAGATACCTCTTGGATAAGAGCCTTTCCTCCTTGGCATGTCGATAATGCTGCAAGGAGCGAGCTCGATTCATGCACTCGAGGCTGCACCACTGACGCGTGGCACTTTTGGTGGTGTTATAGAGAATAAAAGGAGAAAGAGCATGCAACCAGCGTTAGTGATGCGAGTGATGTCAGTCAATGTAGGACTGCTCACAATGAGGCCTCAATTGGAGCTATTATCGTAGAACCGCACCAGGGTTTTTGCGGGAGCGTTCCCAGGTGAAACCCAACCGGAATACGCATATCCCACATCGATGCTGGCACCTGTGACACAGGCATCAGCTTGAACACCTCATAGATGGGCTCACCTGGACCGGATCCATCCACTCCGCGCAGCAGATTGACGGGTTTATACTGCATATCGAGTAACAACACCAGCCCGCTGTGATAGCGGATGCGATAGACCTCCTGCCCCTGAAAACGGCCTGTGCCCAGGAAGATGGCGCTCCCGGTCTGCAGCGCCTGGCGCAGCCGCGCCAGGTCAAATGCGGAGTCATCCACCGACCAGGCCGCTGCACCCCACTGGGCCACATGATGCATCATATCTTTTCCGAGCATCACATGCTCGTCTCCTACCGCCACCACATCCAACCGGTCATCCATTACCGTCTCCACATGCATCCGACCTGTCCCAAGGTCATGATAGGTGGCAATCTGATACGCTGTGCCGTCGGCAGTGAGGCCCGTCCGACTATGATAGACAACATAGCCACTCCAGGACAGGTGGGCAGGCAAGGCAAATGGAGACCCCGCACCAGGAAAAGCAAGGCTGAAGAGATGGATCCCGGTGATGGCCGCCAACACCAGCACTGCCGCAGCAGCCAGCTGACCTAGGAACCTGAGACGTGCCTGCCGTTTCCCACGACGGGGAGACGGGAATGGGCGCGCTTGAGGAGGAACCTGTTCCTCCAGAGGAGCAGCCAGAGCGGCCAGGATGGCCTGGTCGACCTGCGGCGAGGGTTCAGAAGCCGGCAGGCTTGCCACCAGGCGGGTGGTGCGACGCAGCCGCTGGAGTTCCTGCGTGCACTGTTCACAGGCATCAAGATGCCTGAACACTGCCTGGACCTGCTCAGGCGAGAGATCGTCGAGGAGAGCAAGGTAGAGTTCTACGACAGCACACACCTGTGGGCCAGCCTCGCCTGTGGCAGGGATGGGCGGCATATCGGGGTCTTGGTTCATCGGTCTTCCTCCGGGTTCCCCAGACCTTCTGGGTCCAGACGCTGATAGTGGTCGGCAAACAGGCGTTTCGCGCGCGAAATACGGGTGGCGGCCGCCCCTGGTGAAATCCCCAGGATCACAGCTATGTCTTGATACGGCAGGCCCTGGGCAGCGCTCAGAACCAGGGCACTGGCATACTCCGGTGGCATGTTCGCTAAGGTGAGCCGAATATGCTCCCGTTCGAAAATTTCTGGGATGCCCCCGCTATCAAGAGGCAGGTAGGCAGCATCCTCATCAACGCCCGCCTCACCTGATCCATTATTGGGATGATGGTGTGTGAGAGGCCACCAGGAGAGACGCTTGCGGCGGCGCAGCAGGTCGATACACCCATTGGTGGCAATGCGATACAGCCAGGACGAAAGACGGTCGTGGTCATGCAGGTCATGCCACACGACATGCGCACGCAGAAACACCTCCTGCGTGAGATCATCGGCATCTTCTCGACTGCCGAGCACCCGGTAGATGTAGGAATGAATTGGCCGCTTGAACCTCTCATACAGGGTCTCGAGATCAAGTGGATGGGCATCAGCAGAAACAGAAGCCGGTGCCTCGGTACGTTGAGTCTCGGTTGTTTCTTGCATTGTCATACCAGCACATGCTCTTTTCTCGCGTTAGGGGGCAGTGAGATGGATGTTTAGCCCTTGGCAATCATCCCGGTGCAGCAGGCCATGCTGCTATACTACCAGCAAGAGCAACCGGATAGGACGTGCCAGCTTCCAAACACTCGCCAGGAAGGTTGTTCAAGAGCGACAACCCGACCTGCCCCCTCAATACTCGAGCTATGCCGCATTCTTAATAACACGTTCCAAGGATGCCACTTTTACTGTGCAATCACTACACATCATAACGCTATGCAAAGCAGGAATTATTTCAGGCAGCGACTGACAAAAAATCAGCGTAGTAATTTCCCTAGTAATTTTCCCAATGTGCGCCAGGGGCTTCGCTCATTTGCTGTTTATCTGCCAGAACGAGCAAGTAAATCACATCGCTCTTCAGCAATTTCGCATCGAGCAGTGTGTCAAGACCTTGTTCCAAAAGGTGCCCTGCGTACCAGATCGACCAATCTGGATCAACCCCATCGGTTGCTTTATATGCTACATGATGAGCCTCGGCCGTTTCATGGAGAAGGGCTGCAATGCTTTCTTTCCGTTGTCTTTTTTCTTCATTCATGTCTCATTTCCCATCTTTCTTGTGTCGAAGATCAGTGTCCATGTCACTATACTATCTGTTTTGGGAGATGCCAAGACGTTACACAGGGAGGCCATCAAAGTCTATATCGAGGTAGCACAGGAAAGAAATTAGGTCCGATTCTGTCCGCAATCCATGGTACACTTGTCCTGGACACATAAAAACCGGGCGAAAGCACGGGTAATTGCTTCACCGGCACGAGCGGATCTTTCTGTCTGTGAGAACGGCAGTGGAACTAGATAAGGAAAGAAGATGAAGCACACCTTTGTCATTCTCTGGGCCCCAGGTCCAGCCTGGATTATGGGGAAAACGGTACGCGAACAGACCTATTGGGCGGAACATGCAGCATTCATGGATCGGCTTTTTGAAAACGGGACAGTCATCATGGGTGGACCCTTTGCAGATGGGACAGGCTCGCTTGTTCTCGTTGAAGGGGAAGAAGAGCACGAAGTGGCTGAAGTGTTTGCGAGCGACCCTTTTGTCGTTCATGGCATCTTTGCGCTCAGCAGTCTCAAGCGGTGGCAGATTTTTCTCGATGCTCGTCGAGGCGAGAGATGAATTGCATATGGGAGTGCATTGCGACTTCTGCGTCACAGGTCAAGAATGACCTCGTCCCGAGGTTGGGAGCAACATATCAACAGGTTTCCGTCGGCAGGTTGTTCGAGTGGCTCTGGCTGGTAGCTGACAGTGCCGGAAATCAGCCCGCTTTCGCAGCTATGACAGACCCCTGTCCGGCACGACCACCTCTCTTGCCAGCAGATGCTCCAGCGCCAGGGCACTGGGCCTCGCCGCCAGCGAACTGGAACGACCTGCCCGAGCAGCGGCTCTTGTCACAGGAAACCATTGCCCGCATTCTGTCTGCCACGGAAGCATTACTTCCCAGCCAACGTGCCGTCACCACCCTGCATGATAGAGAAGGGTAGACCGCAGAAGAAATCTGTAACGTTCTGGATATTTCCGAGACCAATCTGCGAGTACTGCTCCACCGGGCACGGTCGAGAGTTCGGCGGGCGCTAGGTCCGTGACCTGAAGACACTCACGGGTTCGGTGAGTACCGGGTTGTGCCAGCCTCCTTCACGTTCAATGATCCGGTCAGCCTCTAGCGGGCCCCAGGTGTTTGGAGCGTACTGATAGACCGGAGACACCTTGCCCAGTATTGGGTCTACGACTTTCCACGCAGCCTCGACAGCGTCCTCGCGTACGAAGAGCGTGGGATCACCTCGCGCAGCATCTCCGAGGAGTCGCTCATAAGGTGGCATTTCATCAGTCTGGCGGCTATGCACGACGAGTTCCACTCCTTCTCCCCACATAGCCTCTCCTGGGACCTTGATCCTTGCTCCAAGCGAGATTAACACGTCAGGGCTAAGACGGAAGCGGTAATAGTTTGACTGGGGTGGCTCAATCTCCCCAAACAAGGCCAGCGGTGGAGTCTTGAATTCAACCAGGATCTCGGTGGCTGTTACGGGCAAGCTTTTGCCAGCACGGATATAGAAAGGCACGTCTGCCCAGCGCCAGGTGTCGAGATAAAGTTTAATTGCAGCGAAGGTCTCTACCTGAGAACGGGGTGCTACCCCGTTCTCCTGGAGGTAGCCGGTATATTGCCCCAGCACGACATTTGAGGGATCAATCGGCCGCATGGCCTTGAATATTCTTGCCTTCTCGTCGCGTGCTGCCTCGTGGTAATTGCCAGCGGGCGGTTCCATCGCGAGGAGAGCGGCTAACTGGAGCATGTGGTTCTGCACGACATCGCGAATAGCACCCGCCTCTTCGTAGAATTTTCCGCGACCGGCTACCCCGAAGTTCTCGGCCATGGTGATCTGCACACTTTCGATGTGGGTACGGTTCCAGATGGGTTCGAGAAATGAGTTAGCAAAGCGGAAGTACGCCACGTTCTGAACTGGCTCTTTCCCAAGGTAATGGTCAATACGGAAGATGGATGACTCGGGAAAGACGGAATGCAGGATCTGGTTCAGCTCCTGGGCAGAGGCAAGGTCACGTCCAAAAGGCTTCTCTATGATGACCCGAGCATTGTTGGCGCTGCCTGATTTCTCCAGGCCTTCAACGACGGGCTCAAACATGCTTGGAGGAATCGCCAGGTAGTATAACGGGAGCCTGGCTCCGCCCAGCGCGTTGCGCAATTTTGTATACGTTGTCTCGTCGTTATAGTCACCGGAGACATACTGAAGCATTGAGCTTAGTTTCTCGAATGCTGCGGGGTCCACGCCACCGTGCTCCTCGAGGCTGTCATGGACGTGTGCACGCAGTTGATCGATGCTCCATGGTCTGCCTGCGACTCCAATGACCGGTATGTCGAGGTGACCATGTTTGATCATCGACTGTAAGGCCGGGAAGATCTGCTTATAGGCTAAATCGCCGGTGACGCCGAAGAAGACGAGCGCGTCTGAATGGGTTTCTGTCCTAGTATCTGTCATGATGTACCTTCCTACTTAGGGGTATCTATTTCCAGGTGACCACCAAACTCAAAGCGCATAGCGGACATCAACCTATCGGCATAATCAGCCTCACCACGCGAACTGAACCGTTCAAAGAGCGCCGAACTGAGGAC
>WNFM01351139.1_pt3 | contig 16097 bp, 12 predicted proteins | sample 5400271 | NCBI WGS metagenome assembly WNFM01 (sample SAMN13153352, study PRJNA577476) | soil metagenome | isolation source: 60 cm saprolite on Douglas fir-dominated hillslope | place: USA:California | collected 2013-09-17
CGCCAGCGCGAGATCAAAAAGGCGTTCGCGGCCTTGATGGAACCCGATCGCAGGGCATCTCGGAATTTCGGTATCCCCCATCGATCTCGGATCGAGGAGATCGCGAGGTACCGCCGTGATTGCTGATGTCGTCAATTGTGCCATTGCCGGGATCGAACTCATTCAGGCCGTGGGCCGCGTGGTCGTCCGCAACGGTTTCGCGGCTGGCATGAACATCGTTATGACGCAAAATGGCGTTACCCGACGGCGGACGCAATGTCGGGAGCGGGATATCGCTGTTCTGACCGAAGCTTCCTGAATATGCCGCTCAGAACACTTCAAGAGTTGCCCAATGGCGCTGCGTCTTGGATAGCCGGATTCGTCCGCTATGGGTGTTGCGTATTCGCGATCGGCGTCGTGATCATGGGTGGCCTGCAACTCGCTCCGGCGCCATCACAGCCGCTCAACCAGCCACTCGAATCCGGGGTCGCCGAGGAGCCGATCACTCCCATTCCCGAGCCTCCCCCGATCGACCCAGGGAAGGTCAAACTTGGGGAGCGCCTGTTCGGCGATCCCCGCTTGTCTCGCGACAATTCGCGCAGCTGCTCGTCATGCCACGATATCGGCAGCAATGGTGCGAGCACGAAGCGGCAAGACATCGGCCTGGATGGTTCAAGCCTGCCATTCAATACCCTTACGATCTTCAATGCCACGCTCAACTTCCGCCTTGGTTGGGAGGGAAAACTCCGCACCATCCAGTCGGACGTCAAAGCCGCGCTGGAGAATCCTCAGGTCATGGGCGCCAGCATTTCCGAGGCGGTAGCAAGGCTCGCCGCTGATCCCGACCTGCGCAAGGAGTTCATCGCCACCTATGGCAGTGGCCCGGACGCAGCGAACATGGTGGACGCGATCGCAAGTTTTGAGCGAACGCTGGTAACGCCTGACAGCAAATTCGATCGTTGGTTGACCGGAGATGCAGCAGCGTTGTCGACGGAAGAACTGGACGGATATCGGTTATTCAAATCCTTGGGCTGCGTCTCCTGCCACCAAGGCGTGAATGTCGGCGGCAATCTTTTCGAGCGACATGGAATTTTCCATCCGCTGGCGTCGCCGAAGCCCGAAATTCTACGGGTGCCGAGCCTGCGAAATGTTGCGACAACGCCGCCCTATTTTCACGACGGCAGCGCGCAGACCCTCGATGAGGCCGTCCGCAAAATGGGTCTTGCGCAATTGAATTCAACCCTGACAGGCCAGCAGGTGAACGCGATCGTTGCCTATCTCCAGACCCTGACCGGAAAATACCGCGGTGCGCCCGTCGGGGCGTCGCCATGAGGATAACGTCTATCGCTATCGTGGTTGCGTTTTTTCTCCTGCTGCTGACCTGGCTGCTCCTGAGCGGACTGGATCCGCATTACGCTCGCTACGATCGTGAGCTCCAGGTGCTTGACGAGTTTTCTGAACTCGAGCGAGCATTGAATCGAGAGGTGTTGACCGCGCGCGCCGGCTTGTCACGAAACTACGATGCGTTGGCGCACCTGACCGACGCCTACGCCGAGTCGCTTGATCAATTGCGAGAAGCAGCAGCTGCGGATTCAGAACAACGCGCTGCAATTGAAGTCTTGGCTGAACGCGCCAACCGGCAGCGGGACCTCGTCGAGCAGTTCAAGAGCAGGAATGCATTGCTGCGGAACTCCTTCGCCTATTTTGGAATGTTCAGCGCCCGTCTTGCAGGCTCGTACGACCGACCGGTGGTCGCTGCCGCGAGCTCGCTCTCATCCGCCATGCTGCACCTTACGCTCGATACGTCGCCGGCTGCGGTGCGCGAGGTCAAGAATCGCTTGGAGCAACTTGCGCGTCTGCAAAGCCCGCCCAGCGACGCCGAGTCTGTCCAGGCGGCAATCGCGCACGGAGGCATATTGCATGATCTGCTCCCGGCGACCGACGCCGCGCTGAAGGCGCTGAACGCTGCGGCTAGCACCCAGGAGCAGGATGTCGTTCGTTCATTGATCATGAGACGTGAGCTGGCCGAGCGCGCCAAGGCCCGCCAATACCGGATTCTGCTTTACTCGGCGTCGCTGATGCTGCTCGCCGCACTTGCCTATCTCGGGCTGCAATTGCGGGCGCGGGCAGTGGCCTTGCGGCGGCGCGCCGCGTTCGAGCACGTCATCGCCGGCATCTCGACGCGATTCATCAATTCACAACACCATGAGATCGCCGAACATGTCGAGAGTGCGCTTGAAAAATTGGCCGGATTCGTCGGCGCGGACCGGGCCTATTTCATGGTGGCCGGCGAGCCGAAGCAAGTCTATCGATGGTCGCGCGAAGGAGCGGAATTTCCGCCGGGCTGGCCCGGGCGTGCGCTGCAGCTTGCTCCGCGTTTTGGCCGGGGTGAGGACTGTGTCATTCACATTCCAAAGGTTAGGCCGACGCATCCTGATGACGCGATGAATTTACTTGTCGGCGCCGGCCTTCATGGCTGGCTGTGCATCTCAAACACTTGTCAGGGGCGGACGCAGGCCATTCTCGGCTTCGATGCACTGCGTGCGGGAGCCCTCGTTGCTTCGACTGAAGTTTCTCTGTTTCGCATGGCGTTCGATGCGATCGGCCAGGCCGTCGGCAGGGTCTTTCTGCAGCGGGAGAAGGAGCGTCTGGAAGCGAACCTGCAGCAGGCGCGCCGGATGGAGACCATTGGCACCTTTGCGAGCGGGATCGCCCATAACTTCAACAATATCGTAGGCGCCATCCTCGGTTATACTGAAATGGCCGATGCCCCGGTCAGCTCAAATGGGCAGCCGGCAGTCAACCTCGCCGAAATTCGTCGCGCCGGCGAACGGGCACGCCAACTCGTCGGCCAGATTCTTACATTCGGGCGACGCGGCGAGGGGAGGCGAGGGCACGTCTGCCTCAAGGCGTTGGTTGCGGAAACCAATGGGTTGCTCGCTGCATCGCTACCGCCCCATGTCGGAATCAAGGTGAACGAGACGTCGGAAGCGGCGGTTGTTTCGGCCGAACCCGCACAATTGCAGCAGGTCATCCTGAATCTCTGCAACAATGCTGCGCAAGCTATGGATAGGCCAGGTCACATCGAGATTCAGATTGAAGTTCGGGAGGTAGCGGAAGTGTTGCCTGTCGGGCGTATTGACATCGGGCCTGGTCGGTTCGCGATCCTATCGATCTCAGATCCCGGGCGCGGCATCGACGAAGGGGCGCTGGAGCGGATTTTCGAGCCGTTCTTTACGACGCGTCCCCACGGCAACGGCCTCGGGCTCGCGACGGTTCGTGAAATCGTTGAGGAATACGACGGGGCAGTTGCGGTAGCCAGCACTCCCGGGGTTGGGACGCGTTTCGACATCTGGCTTCCAACGGTCCCCTCCAACGAGCCGATATCCATCCAACATGCACCAGGCGTGGCCGGTCGTGGCGCCGGCGAAACGGTGCTGGTGCTTGAAACGGAACGCGAGCGCTTGCTGCGGCACGAAGAGATTCTGGCGGCACTCGGCTATGAGCCGGTCGGCTTCACAGGGCTCGCTGGAGCTGCGCAGGCCTATGCCGTGCAAACCCGTTTCGACGCGGCGCTCATAAGCCACCAGCGCGGAGCCGCTTCCGCGCTCGATTTCGCAACGGCGTTACATGATATAGCGCCTGACCTTCCTATCATCCTGGCGATACCGTCGGCGCGGGACCTGGACGCTCGAAGGCTGGCAGCCTCTGGTATCTCGGAAGTTGTCCATCACCCGCTGACGTCTTCGGAGTTGGCCGGCGCATTGTCGCGTTGTCTTCCGTTGTCTGATGCACGGGAGTTGCAATCGTAAGTCCGCGTTTGACGTTTTCCGCCGATATGTTTCCGTCGGTGACGCTGTCGTTCAATCTCGCGCCAGGACACTCGCTGGGCGACGCCATTGCCGCGATCCAGAATGCGGAACAGACGCTCGCCAAGCCCGCCGCGCTCACCGCCCTCTACCAGGGATCAGCGAAGGTTTTCGAAACGTCCTTGACAAGCCAGCCTTACCTGATCGCGGCTGCGATCATCGCCGTCTATATCGTTCTCGGGATCCTGTATGAAAGTTTCATCCATCCCATCACGATCCTTTCGACCCTGCCCTCAGCGGGCGTGGGAGTCTTTTTAGCCCTGATCGCTCTCGGATACGATTTCTCGCTGATCGCCTTGATCGGCGTTATTCTTCTGGTGGGAATTGTCAAGAAGAACGCGATCATGATGATCGACTTTGCCCTGGTCGGGGAACGCCAGCAAAATTTGACGCTGGAGCAATCGATCTACGAAGCTTGCCTGATGCGTTTTCGTCCGATCATGATGACGACGATGGCGGCGTTGCTTGGAAGCCTCCCCTTGGCCTTGGGATCCGGAGCCGGTTCGGAGCTGCGCCGTCCGCTCGGCATCGCCATCGTCGGCGGCCTGCTGCTGTCACAGTTTCTCACGCTGTTCACAACCCCGGTCATCTATATCTATCTAAGCAAGCTCACGCGCCGGCCGCATGGCGATCAGCGGCCCCGAATTCATTCAAAGGCTGAGGAGCAAGCTGACGTGGTTACGATTCGGGCAGTAGAATAGGAAGTGTGTCGCGATGGATCGTGAACTGAGCTTGGTTTATTCCTTTGCTGCCTGGTAACGATCGCCGCGCAGCGCCCAAGAACCTCGTCCACCTCGTGGTGCAGAACGGCACCTACGAGGCGAACGGCGAGCATCCGATCCCGAACCCCAAGATCGATTTCGCGACCATGGCGCGCGCGGCCGGCTATCCGCACGCTCACGAATTCTCCGATCTAGCTAGCCATTTTCGAGCAACAGGCTGGGCAGGTCCTCCGGCAGGAGGGCCCGGTATTTGCGACGCGGCACGTTGAGCGCTCGCAGCCGCTCACCTACGATTACCCGAAGCTTTACGATCCAGCGCGGCGGCAAGCGCTGAAGGCGGCGGTGATGCGACCGCTACCTTAGGGCTGTTTCCGGTCGTCGGACTCGCTTTGCGGCCGTTGTCTGTGCACCTTACCGTCGACGGTACAGGATCAGGTCGCCTTCACTTCGATCGCCGGCGGAAATGTCGCGGCGGCGTTGTGCGGCGCTTCGGCTTCGAGCCTTTTCGGTATTTTCCTGACGCCGCTGTTGACCTTTGCCGGCCACGCCTTGGGTCGCATCGTCCTGCCATTGACGGTGTTCTATCAGATCCAGCTCCACGGCCTGCGCCGCGCTCGCCCGGCGCCACGCCAGGGCTGTGAGATCGCCCGCAATAGTCACCCCCTGAGGTGGGTTTTCGCGGTCAATCGTATCCCTCTCTGAAGTTTGGCATTCCATCGGGGCGGAGAGGCCGCTGGTGACGATCGAAGCAGGTTCCGTCTGTCGCGATAGCAAGGCTTTTGCGCGGCTTGAGCGGTTTCAGATGTAGTCGACTTCCCTGGCTCCGAAATCGTCGTGTAGCCGCGCTACCGCAACCTCGGCAGTCCGGCCAAGCACAAGCTGTGACCCCAACGAGCACTACCGAGGAGCGGCCAAGATGAAGACACTTCTCACGGCGTCCCCCTCAGGATCCACTGAAGGGTGGCAAGGAATTGGCCCTATTTGCGGCATTCCAAGCGCGGCCGTCGGCGATGCCACGTCGGATGATGCCACGTCGGATAGAGTGCCGACCGCGGCGATCCGGCACGCGCTGCGCGCCCTTGCCAGCGAAACCGGACAGCTGACAGGGCTGCGTGGAGTGAAGCTCCTGCGCCCGCTCGTAGCGCAGGCGCACGAGCTCTTGCGCGACGCCTCGAGGCGGGCGGTTCAGTCGAGGCCTATCTGCGCGGCAGGACGCGTCTTGCGGACAGCGCGGTGATCGGGTTGCTTCACGTTGCCTCTGCATCCACCCGGATGCGCGGCAACAATATGGTCGCTCCGCTTGCTGCGGTTGCGGTCGGCGGCTACGGACGGAGCGAGTTGGCTCCCGGCTCCGATCTCGACTTACTCTTTCTCCTACCCGAAAGCAGCCAGTCCCGCGCTGGAGCCGTGGCGGCGGCGACGGAAACATGCATCAAGGCGGTCGTTGCTGGGCTGTGGGACCTCGGGTTCGTGCTTGATCATGCAGTGCGCTCGTCCCGGGAATCCCTCGACCTCGCCCGCGATGAGCCTACCGTCCTCGCGAGCCTGCTCAACCGGCGTTTCTTGTGGGGCGGTTTCGGCCTGTTCGGCGCGCTGGATGCCAATCTCGCGGACCTCTTCTCAGGACCGCTTGCCGCGCGCTGGAAGCGCGCCGTTGGCTCAGCCATGGCGAGCACCCGTGGCGACGCGCTCAACGGGGGACAGACGTCCGAGAACGAGCCGGACGTGAAGCAAGGCCCCGGCGGCCTGCGCGATCTGCAGCGCGCGCTCTCGGTGAACACGCTCGCCTCAGGCCGACCAGCCGCGATCGCGGAACCGGCGCTCATCGAGGCGCACCGCTTCCTGTGGCTCGTGCGGTGTCATCTGCATCTTCTCGTCGGTCGCGCCGAGGACAGCCTCAGCTCGGCGCTCCAACCAGACGTCGCGCGCCGGCTCGGGTTCGACGAGCCTCGCGGAACAAGCGCGGCGCCGTGTCTGCTGCACATCTTTCGTCGTCACGCGCAAAACGTGCTCCAGGCGGCGGCACTCGCGACACGCTCAATCCCCGCCCAGCCTCGATAGGCGTCTCATGCAACGGATGTTGGCCGTCCTTGCCGCCAATCCTGCGGCCGACGGCGCCGGACTCGTAGCGATGGTGTGTTTCATCGCTTGGCCCCTCTTTCAGGCGAGGTGGATGATGCTCATTGCCTACATCGGCAACAATCTCTGCTTTGCCCTGCATTATGCGCTGCTGGGCCACTGGACCGCGGTGGCGATGAACGGCCTCATGAGCGTGCAGACCGTCGTGGCGATCATGCTCGTTCGCCAGCCGAGATTGCGCTTTGCGTACTATGCGCTGATGCCGGTGTTAGCCCTCGCCAGTGTAGTTACCTGGCAGGGTTTGCCATCGTTCCTCGCGGCCGGCGCGACGACGCTGTCGACGATTGGCCGCATGCAGACCAACGACGTGATCTTGCGTGTTTTACTGCTGGCCGCAACACCGTTCTGGGCAGTCCATGATCTGATCGTCGGCTCTTTTCCTGGCCTTATCGCCGATGTTCTGAGTATAGCGACTGGCGCGACGATGTTGCTGTGGCAATCGCGGTGCGCGGACAGAAGCGATCCCCGCCCAATAGAAGGATCTCGCGAGCCCCGTCATCACGCCGCAAATTCTGCAGCGCGCGACCGCTAGGGCACCACGCGTCGAAGATGACGACTTCGATAATTGAGTGTGCGAGTCGTTCCGGTCGATGTTGCGCTCCATTTCGAGGGCCCATTCCTCGCCGTCCTTGCGTCTTCGGAACGTCTCAGGACACAACGACTCTTGCGGCGGACCTGGACGCGCCGGTTTCCCGATGCCAATTGGGTGAAGGTCGCCACGCGTGTGCACTCCGACTTTCGTGTGCGCTATGTGTGCACCGAGAGGTCAAAACGGGTACAAACGCGTGCAATTTTGTCTAGTTTTGGAGTGCAAACGTTCTTCTTTCATCCCATTGAGAGTGTAGGATAAACAATTGAAATATCAAGACTATCGCTTCTCCGTCGCGCCAATGATGGATTGGAACGAGAGTTCAAATTTTTCAATCGGTTGGGAAGCGACGTGTGCACGATGTGTGCACCGGGAGATCAAGGAAATTCTGGCGACAAGCAACGTGAGCAGACGCTGAACTGATAGCGCTTTAGTGTCAGCGGCGGTCAATGTTCCCAGAGGGTATGATCTCGCTTGGCAAGCCGGGCGAGTCCGATCTTTGCAGAAGGCCTCAATTCGCAGAATGAACGGTTATGCGACGGCGCGCGACTATGGCAAAGGCGTTCCAGCGCGTCACTCAACCTGTTGTAACAATCGAGGGCGCGCTGACAGCGCGCCGGCTGAGAACCAGATACACGGCGCCAGCGACGACGATCCCGAACAACCAGCTGAGGTCCGCCCCGCCCAAAAGCCCGGAGAGCGGACCCTGAAGCGCTGGAACGAGGCCGTCCTGAAACGACCAGCCGGCGGCGAGGCCGGCCAGAAACGCGATGATCCCGCCCCAATTGATGTCGCCATAGGCGCTGGTTTCCGGGGACCGGTAGAGTTCGGCGACATCGATTTGGCCCTGTCGCTTGATGAAGAAGTCGGCCATCACGATGCCTGCCCAAGGACTCATCCACAGCAACAGGCTGATCATCCAGTTGTCGAACGCCTTGGCGAACGAAGGCGCGAAAATGAAGTAGATCGTGACGAGATAGCCGGCGATACCCACGATCAGCGCCAGCGCGGTCCGTGACAGGCGGACGCCCATGCTAAGCGCCGCCAGCGTCGCCGAATATACGTTCAGGATATTGGTCGCGATCGGGCCGTGCAGCACCAATAGCAGCACAAGGATGCTCGATACGCCGCCGAACACGGCGCTGACCATCTTGGCCGGGTCGGTATCGAGCGTGACGCTGGCGATGGTCGCGCCGAGGATGGCGAGCCACACCGTCGGCACGAACATTCCAATATAGCTATACCAGAAGACGGATTTGGAAGAGACGTTCCGGGGCACGAAGCGGGAATAGTCCGACGCCCACGTCACCCAGGAAATTCCCCAGCCGACCCCGATCGCAGACATCAATAGCGTCAGCATCGCCAGATGAGCGCCGGGCGGAAGGGTGCTGGCGAGGTGCCAATTGACCACCCCCGGCCGGCTCCAGGCGAGCACGCTCATCAGCACCATGATGGCGACGGTTACCGGCACGGTATACTTCTCGAAGGTGCGGATCGCGTAGAAGCCGTAGATGCCGATCCCGACCTGCAGCACCATGATGACGGTGATGACGATGAAGGTCGTTACCAAATTGTCGGGGATGCCAAACTGGGCGAGAATGGCCATCGCGATCTTGACCGGGAAGTAGGTATTCACCCCGATCCAGCCGAGCGTCATCAGGAACATCAATAGGCTCGGCAGATAGGCTCCGCGGCGTCCGAACGCCGAGCGGCTCAGCACCATCTGATTGACGCCGGTCTTGTGGCCCATCACCGTGAAGGCGGCAAAGATCGCGCAGCCGACGAGGTTGCCCACGACGATGACCGCGATGGTCTCCCACAGGCTGAGCTTGAGAATGATGCCGAGCGCGCCGAGTGCCCAATTGACCGGCGCGATGTTGGCTCCGGCCCAAATCCACATCTGCTGCAGCCCGGTCGAGTCCCGGTCGGCATCAGGAATGGGCTCTATGCTGTGAATGTCGGCACGCAGTTCGGAATCCGTCATGACGCTTCCCCTACTGAAAAAGACCCGTTTCCGGCGTGAACTGAGCAAGAATCGTACCAGTGTACCTTTGTCATCGGCCCAACACACGTTGAAGAGCCTTACGTGCACGTTCGCGCAACAGGCCCATCAGCAGAGCGACTGCATTCAGGTTTTGGGGTCGCGCGGACGCTTCATCCGGACCGGCGCCCGAAAGCTGGCGTTCGAGGTTGCGCGCAAAATCGGCGGTCAGCCGGGATGCGAGATTGCGCACCAATCCTTCACGGGCGATCTGCGCCAGCATTCCCCGCAGGGTGTAGCCGATCGAGAGCTCGACGCGCGTCGCAGCGCCTTGCTCTGTTGGCACGAGTTGGTAGCGGATCTCGCCTTGCGTGGAAGACCGGCTGCGCTGATCGCTGCCCATGCCGACGATCCGACCGGACAAATTCCTGGGGTCGCGCTCGATCCGCGCGGCGCCACGGAAACTCGCTGAGATCGGACCGAGTTTGACGTGGATCAGGCCCTGCGCGCGCTCCGGGGTCGGCGGGCCGGTGAGCGACGCGCCGGGGAGGCAGGTGGCAAGGCGTGCGACATCGCCGAACATGTCGAAGACCCGCTCGGGCGGATAACCGACCGTGAAATGATCCTTAAAAACCTTTTCGGGCGTGAAGTCCGCTACGACCATCGCGTCGTTGACTTCATGCCGCGGCTCGGGCCTTGCCGTCGGCGCGGTTGCAACATCTGAGGTGGAAGCGGTCGCGCCGTTACCGGATCCCACCGGGCCGAGGGCGCTGCGTCCCCCACCGGGGACCGGCTTTATCCCTCGTTTGCGCCTTTCGTCGATTACGGCGCGGACCGCCCGTACAATACCGACATATCCGGTGCAGCGGCAGAGATTGCCGCTCAATCCGACGCGCACGCTGCGTTCGTCGGAGACGGGCAGGCGAAGCACGAGATCGCGCGCCGAGATCAGCATCCCCGGCGTGCAATACCCGCATTGCAGGGCATGTTCGCCCTTAAAGGCCGCACGGAGCTCGGTGGTGATTTCGTCATCATCGAGGCCTTCGATGGTGGTAACGCGCGCGCCATCGCAGGCAACCGCGTAAGTAATGCAGGAACGCGCCGGCACATCGTCGAGCAACAGCGTGCACGCGCCGCACACGCCGTGCTCGCAGCCAAGATGAGTGCCCGTCAGATTAAGACTGTCGCGTAGGAAATCGGCCAGATGGGTACGCGGCTTCACGGAGGCCTTGACGTCGCGCGCGTTCACGATAAGCGCGATCATGGTCACGCGGCAGCCTCGTTGATCGCACGGCGCAGCACCGCGGCATGGATGTGCCGGTCGGCGGCGTTCGCGATGCCCGCCTTCAGCAGGATTGCGTCCGCTACCCGTGCATCGAATTGTCGTTCGAAATCGCCGGTGATCCGTCCGCCAAATAGCTCAGCCGCATCGCCAAGAACGATCGGGGCCCTTTCTAGGGCGCCGACGACCACGCGTGCCGTCGCCGCCTCCGGATCGATCAGCACGGCGGCGATCGCGTGGGCGAATTCGCCCGGCTTGCGGCAGGCCTTGACGTAGCCCCAGCGTGCCGTCGGCGTCATGACCGGCACGCGGACAGCTTCGACAATCTCGCCAGGTTTTAGCGCGGTTTCGAGCGCTCCGGTCACGAAGTCTTCGGTGGCGACGTCACGAGCCCCTGCGAGGCTGCGCAACGTTAGCTTTGCACCCAACGCCGACAGCGTCGAAACCCAATCCGCGGCGGGATCGGCGTGACAGAGCGATCCCGCGATCGTGCCGCGATTTCGCACCGCGCGATAGGCGATGCCGCCCGCAACCCGCTGCATAGCGCCGCGGGTGACATCGGGTATTCGGCCGTCCTCGATATCGCTATGGGTGATACAGGCGCCGATGACGAGCTCGTCGCCGTCGTGGTCCGCCTGCTTAAGCTCGGAAAGCCCCGCAATATCGATGATCAGATCCGGCTCGACCAGCCGCAGATTGAGCATCGGGCCCAGCGACTGGCCTCCGGCAATGATCTTGCTCGAGCCGTTTGTTCGGGCCGTCAAGGCAAGCGCCTTGCTCAAATCGGAGGGACGTTCGTACGCGAACGCTGCCGCCTTCATGCGGCTGATCTTTCCGCTTCGCGCGCCGCCAGAATGGCCTCAACGACACGGCGCGGCGAAATCGGGGAATGCAGCAGTTCAACCCCGAGCGGACGCAGCGCGTCGTTCACCGCGTTGGCAATGGCCGCCGGCGGCGCGATGGCGCCGCCTTCGCCGATGCCCTTGACGCCGAACAGGGTGTAGGGCGAGGGCGTCTCCATGTGATCGAGCCGTGGCTCGGGAACTTCGGTCGGACCGGGAAGCAGATAGTCGGCAAGCGTGGTCGCAAGCGGTTGTCCAGCGGCATCGAACGGCATTTCTTCGTAGAGCGCCGTGCCGATCCCCTGCGCAAGGCCGCCAAAGATCTGGCCGTCGACGATCATTGGATTGACCAGCACGCCGCCGTCCTCGACGATGACATAGTCGAGGATTTCGACGTCGCCGAGATCGGGGTCGACCGCGACGGTAACGGCGTGGGCCGCATAACTGAAGGTGCCGCTGTCGCGCCGCGGCTTGTAGCCGCTGGTTACCTCCAGCCCTGCCGGATCGACATCGCCCGGCAGGTCTTGCGGGCGCCGGTACCAGGTGTGGGCGACCTCAGTGAGGCCGATGCTGCTGTTCGGTCCGCAGACACGGCCCTCGCGCAATGTCACCATCGCCGGATCAGGCTGCAAAAGCTTGGCGCCGATGCGCTTGGCGCGCTCGCCGATCTCGGTGCAAGCGGTCGCAACCGCCCCACCGGCCATCACCATCGAACGCGAACCCCAGGTTCCCGTCGAATAGGGCGTGATCGCGGTATCGCCATGCACGACGCGCACTTTTGCGGTGTCGATGCCGAGGATTTCGTAGGCGATTTGCGCCAGCGTGGTCTCGAGGCCCTGGCCGTGCGAATGCACGCCAACCCGAACCTCTAACCCGCCATCCGGCGTCATGCGCGCATTGGCCTGCTCGTGTCCGGGCACCATCGGAATGCCCCAGCCGGCATACACCGAGGTGCCGTGCGCGGCCTGCTCGCAATAGATCGAGAGACCGACGCCGATCAGGCGCCCATCCGGTTCTGTCGCGCGCTGACGGGCGCGGATCGCCGCGACATCGATCGCCGCGAGCGCGCGCTGCATGGCTTGCGGATAGTCGCCGCTGTCGAAATGTTTTTTTGTGATGTTGTCGAACGGCATTTCATCCGGTTTCACCAGATTACGCAGCCGGACTTCTCCCGGTTCAATCCCGCACTCTGTGGCCACCGCGTCCAGCATGATTTCGAGCGCAAAACAGACGCCGGTGCGGGCGACGCCGCGATAGGGCAGGATCGGACATTTGTTGGTCGCGACCGAGAAGGTTTTGCAACGATAAGCCGGCATCCGGTAGGGACCGGGCAGGATGCTCGCCACCTGCGCGGCCTCGAGGCAGGCGGAGAACGGATAGGACGAGTAGGCGCCGGAATCGACGGTCGCCTCACAGTCGATCCCGCGCAAGCGGCCGTCGCGATCGGCATAGACCGTGATCTTGTAATGATGCTCGCGGCAATTGGCGCTCGCGGTCAAATGCTCACGCCGATCTTCGATCCAGCGCACCGCGTGGCCTTTGCGCATCGCAAGCCAGGCCAGGCAGACTTCTTCCGGCAGCAGGATTCCCTTGTGGCCAAAGCCTCCGCCGATATCTGGCGATACGATGCGGATCTGGCCTTGTTGCATGCCCAGACAATCGGACAGGCCGTTGCGCACGAGGTGCGGCATCTGCGCGCCGGTATAGAGCGTGAGCTGGTCGAGGCGATGATCGAAGCTGGCGACCACGCCGCGCCCTTCGAGAGGGGACATGCATTGTCGCGCGGTCGATATTTCGCGCGTCACCTTGATGGGTGCGTCGAAGGCCGGCGCGATATCGACCTCGAAGGCGCTTTCGAGAAAGACGTTGTCGCCCCAATGCTCGTGGACCAGCGCCGTCCCGGCTTGCCGCGCTTTCAGCATATCGTAGACGGCCGGAAGCTCTTCGAGGTCGAGCGTCACCGAGGCCGCGATATCCTCGGCCTCTGCCCGGGTCGGTGCCACGCACATGGCGACGAGCTCTCCGACGTGACGCGCTTTGCCGGTCGCCAGAACAGGCTGCTCCGATATCTTGAAGCCGGGCAGGCCGGAGACGGCGCGGATCGGTTTTACTCCCGTCAGATCGGCGGCCGTGAACACGACATCGCGAAAATGCTCCGGCACGTGGATGGCCCTGATCCGCGCATGGGCCAGCGGGCTGCGGACGAAGGCGACATCCTGCAGGCCTGCGAGCCGGATATCGGCCACGTACTGGCCGCGTCCGCGCATGAAGCGATCGTCTTCCTTGCGCGATAGCCGTGCGCCGACCCCTTGTCCGGTATCGGCTATCGCGCGTGAGGGAGGCTCGCTTTCAGCGTGAGACATTCACCGCCGTCTCCACTCGAGATCGCTGCGTGGGGCTAGGCTGCCACGGCTTGCGGCAGTATCGGCGCGACGGCATTGTGACGCACGCCCGCGCGCAAGCAAAACACCGGCTGCAACAGGTGGTCCGCAACCACTTCCGTCTTCTCGTTATCGCGCAAGATGTAGCGGCCGGGTTTTTGGGCGAGCACGGTGACGTCGGCATCGACGCCAGAGCGCAACGTTCCGATCGTGCCTGAAAGACCCAGCATGTCAGCCGCGTGCGAGGTTACCATCGGCACTACCTGTTCCAGCGTGAGGCCGAGCGCCATCATCGAACTCATCGCCTGCACCAGGCTGAACTTTGCCTGGCTCGCGAAGGGATGGTTTTCGTCATCGGCATGCTCGTCCGGGGTGCCTGCCGGCGCCGGCACATGGGTGTTGTAGCCGTGGATATCGGCGCCGAGCGTAGTCGGAATGATGCCGGCAGCAATGGCCTTGCGTGCAAGACGGTAGGAGAAGTGGCTGCCGTGGCCGACGTCGACCCGAAGCCCCCGATCGAGCGCGGCCTGGATCACCGGGTGCACTTCGCCTTCGCGATTAACAAAACCGCCGGGATGTCGCGTGAACGGGTGGGCCAGCACATCGCCGGCGCGAAGCAGCGGGATCACCCGCGTCAGGATCGTGTCGACGTCTTCACCATTGGTGCCGCTCTCCGGCAGGCCCCAAAGCTGTCCGAAGTGCACATAGACCGGAAGGTCGGCGCGACGCCCGATCTCGGCCGCCATCTCGATGACGCGAATGCCCCAGCGCGCAAAGCCGCCGATCTCGGCATGGGCCTTGATGCCGCGAACGAGATCGCGATTGGCGGTCGCCGCTTTCACGGTGGCATCGATGTCGACGCCTTCGGGGCTGTAGAGATCGGGGTAGTAGTGCCCCTCCAGACCGCCGACGAGATAGGCCGACAGAAAAGCATAGGTTCGCGACTGCGCCTTCTCGGCAACGAAATGCCGGAATCCCGGCAAGGTCATGCAGGAGGGGCCGCCCTGATCGACCAGCGTCGTCACCCCGGATTGGACGCCCACCATATCGGCGTTCACGCCGAAGCGTCCGGTTACATATTGATAGACATGGGCATGGGTATCGATCAGTCCCGGCAGCACAAGCTGGCCCGTGAGATCGATAATCTCCTTGGCGCTGGTCGGCAAAATGTCGGCCTGAACCGCGGCGACCTTGCCGTTGCGGATGGCGACGTCCTTCATGCCATCGATGCCAGAGGCCGGATCGATGACGCGACCTCCGCGCAGAAGCAGGTCAAATGTGGTGCTGACAGACATGACCGATCTCCTCTCCCGATTGCTGGCGGGCTTTGGCCGCGAGTTACCTTCGCTGCGAGTTAATTGCGAAGCATGCTTCGCATTTTCTTACATCAACATTCGTGCCATAGACAGCATCAAATTCATGCAAACGGCGGCGTATCGCCCGCGCCCGGGAATTGATGGATGGCCAGAAGACGTCCGCGAAAAGCCGAAGCCGCCTGGCCGCTCGAGCGGCGCCCCGGCTTCCTGATACGGCGGCTGCATCAGATCCATGTCGCCCTGTTCCAGAAGCGGTGCGCGGCTTTCGAGATCACCCCGCTGCAGTATAGCCTGCTCTCCGCTCTGGCGAAGCGCGGAACCGCCGACCAGACGACGCTCGCAGCCGATGTCGCGCTCGACCGCACCACCACCACCGGTGCGCTTAAGCGTTTGCAACTACGCAAGTTTGTCGAGCGTTCGATCCACCACCAGGATCGCCGCTCGCAGCTTTGCCGGCTCACCAAGAAGGGCGCGGCGCTGCTGCGGCGGATGGAAAAGGCGGCGCGCGCCGCGCACCTCGAGACCGTGGCGGATCTAAGCAAGGCGGATCAAAAGCGGTTCATTGCCATGATGCAGCGGATTGTGGCGGCGAGCTCCGACCAGGATGAAGCCAAGGCGGCTCCCGGTTGAACGACGGACCGGCCGGGCGGACGGACGATTACAATCTGTGCAACGCGTGCCTCAAAAACGGCAGCTGCAAAGAGCCCACGAGCGAACCGGTCGCGAACAGGCGCCATTGCGAAGTATACTTCGCATTTTTCGGATCGATACTGCTTAAGCCAAAAGGGCGTTTTTTGCGCCCAATCCCTGGGCGCTTCGACAGATCGTCAGGATTGAATGACCGCCAAGTCGGATAACAAAACCATCGACGGTGCTGCCCGGATGGTCTGGCATGTCCTTTGCTCTAGCTTTAGTCATTGAGTTGGTGGCTAGGGTTCCGCATCCACTTTGATGGCTGGTCCAAGAGCCGCCGCCTGGGCGGGAGAAATCCGTACGG
>WNFM01359392.1_pt2 | contig 16095 bp, 10 predicted proteins | sample 5400271 | NCBI WGS metagenome assembly WNFM01 (sample SAMN13153352, study PRJNA577476) | soil metagenome | isolation source: 60 cm saprolite on Douglas fir-dominated hillslope | place: USA:California | collected 2013-09-17
ATCTCCTCGGGGGGAGGCCAAGGGGACGGTCCCAGCGCCAACGGCACGATTTCCGCCGACGGCCGGTACGTCGCGTTCCAAAGCAGTGCGACCAACCTCGTCACGGGAGACACGAACGGCGTCGGGGACATCTTCGTGCGCGACCGGCAGAACGGCACCACGGTGCGAATCAGTCGCGGCATCAGCGGAATGGAATCGAACGGCTGGAGCGAGACCCCTGTCATCGCCGCCGACGGCAACAACGTCGCCTTCGCGAGCGGTGCGACCAACCTCGTCACTGGTGACACGAACGGCTGCTGGGACGTCTTCCTGGGCCCCACGACGGGCGGCGGGGCCGTGCGGATCAGCATCGTCCCTGGGATGTTCGGATCGCAAGGGAACGGCAACAGCCTCGCCCCGTCGATCTCGGCCGACGGCAGCTGCATCGCCTTCTACAGTCTCGCGAATAACCTCACCAGCTCGGCCGACACGAACGGCGTCGCGGACATCCTCTGCCGCGACATGGCGGCCTCCCATATCGAGCTCGTGAGCCGCAATTCGGGAGGGACCGTCGGGGACGGCCCCTCAGGCGCACCGTCGATCTCCGCCGACGGCAACTGCGTGGCGTTCGAGAGCACCGCGACCAACCTCGTCCCCGGGGACACGAACGGCATCCAGGACGTCTTCGTCCGCAACCGCGCCCTCGCCACGATCGAGCGAGTGAGCATCGACACGAGCGGTGTCCAAGGGAACGCCAGGAGCGCCTGGCCTTCGATCTCCGGCGACGGTCGCTACGTGGCCTTCGAGAGCGACGCGGACAACCTCGTTGTCGGAGACACGAACAACAACACGGACATCTTCCTGCGCGACCGCAACGCGACCGGATTCACGAGCGTGTGCCATCCCGGACACGACGGCGTGCAGGCGTGCCCCTGCTCGAACCAGCCGCCGATCACGGGACGCGGCTGCAACAATTCGGCGGCGACCGGGGGAGCCTTGCTCACTGCGTCCGGAACCGCCTACCTTTCCGCGGACAGGCTCGTCTTCACGACGTTCGCGGAGAAGCCGACGGCGCTCAGCATCGTGCTCCAGGGAGACACCTTCCTTGCGAACGGAGTGGTCTACGGGCAGGGCATTCGCTGCGTCGGAGGTGCGCTCAAGCGACTGTTCGCAAAGAACGCCGTCGCCGGCAGCATGACGGCACCGGACTTCGGTGCGGGCGATCCCAGCATCTCCGCTCGCTCCGCGGCGAAGGGTGATGTGATCTCGGCGGGAGAGTACCGCGTGTACCTCGTGTACTACCGTGACCCGGTCGTGGTGGGAGGGTGTCCGGCGACGAGCACGTTCAACGCGACGCAGACTGGACTCGTGGTTTGGAGTCCGTGATCTGGATGGACCTGTCGACTCCCAGCTGACCGGGATCGCACCCTGCCGTGTGCGGAGCTGAGTTGGAGAAGTTCCACCTCAGCTCCGCGCTCGTGCCTCCTGGCGGATCCGGGTCCCGCTCCTAGCCCCAGGGAGCCGCTTCATTCCGTGGCCGACCGCCCGACTGACGGTCGCAGCGAATCCTTCCTAGAATCGTCGCTCCCGGGAATGAGCGACGATGCCGAAGCCGACCTCCTGACCCGCGCGCGCGGCGGGGACGAGCGCGCCCTCTCCGAACTCTTCGAGAGCTTCCGCCCGCGCCTCGTGCGGATGGTGAGCCTGCGACTGGACCCCGGCGTCCGAAGCCGGCTCGATCCCGCCGACGTCGTCCAGGAGACCTGGCTCGAGGTCGCGCGGCGATTCCCGACGTGGTCCGGGCGCGACGAGATTCCCTTTCACGTCTGGCTGCGCCTCGTCGCGGGTCAGACGCTCGCTGAAGCGCACCGACGCCACCTCGGCGCGCACATGCGCGACGCTCTCCGCGAAGTGCCCTCGCCCGAGAGCCGCCCCTCCGTCAGCGCCGCGAGCGCGGCGGATGCCTTCGTCACCAGCGCCACGACCCCGACGCAGGCCGTCCAGCGCGACGAACTGCGCGCGCGGGTACTCGCCGCGCTCGAGGAACTCGACGAGACCGACCGCGAGATTCTCGTGCTGCGGCACTTCGAGGGTCTCTCGAACGAGGAGGCCGGGGCCGAGCTCGCGATCGAGCCCGCTGCGGCGAGCAAGCGCTTCACACGCGCCCTGCTGCGCCTGCGACCGGCGCTCGAGGGGCTCGGGCCGGGCACCGAGACGCGCTGAAGGATGAGCATGGATCCGGCGACCATCGAGGAGGCCGTCGAGCTGTTTTTCGCGCAGCGTCGCGCAGGCGCGTCGATCGATCCGCGGGCTTTCGCCGCGGCGCATCCCGGGCTCGAGCCTGATCTCTCTTCGGCGCTCGAATCGCTCTTGGCGCTCGAGCGCGCGACGGTGCCCGACGGCGCTCTCGACACGCCGATCCCCGACCGAATCGGGGCCTACCGAGTCGTCCGCGAGATCGGGCGCGGTGGGATGGGCGTCGTGTTCGAGGCAGTCGAGGAGCCGCTCGGTCGACGCGTCGCGCTCAAGGTGCTCCCGCCCGAGCTCCTCGCGAGCGCGTCCGCGCGCGCGCGGTTCCGACGAGAGGCCGAACTCGCCGCGCGCCTCGACCACTCCGGGATCGCGACCATCTACGGCGCCGGCGTCGAGGCCCAGCATCCCTGGATCGCGATGCGCTACGTCGAGGGAAAGACCCTCGCGCAGGCGATCTCCGAGTCGCGCCAGGTCGGATCGAGCTGCCTCCGTCTCGCCGCTTCGTCGACGCGCGAACGCGAGGCCTCCCTGCGGGTCGCGGAGCTGCTCGCGAAAGTCGCGCACGCCCTCCACGCGGCGCACGAGCAAGGCGTCGTCCACCGCGACATCAAGCCCTCGAACGTGATCGTCCAGCCCGACGGCACGCCGATCCTCGTCGACTTCGGCCTCGCGATCACGGAGGAGGCGGACGGACACACGCTGACGCGCACCGGCGAGGCTCCCGGGACACCGGCCTATCTCGCGCCCGAAATCGTCGGCGGCGAGATCGCGCGGCCCGACGCGCAGAGCGACGTGTACGCGCTCGGCGTGACGCTGTACGAGTGCCTCGCCCTCCGGCGGCCGTTCGACGCGCCGACGCCCGCGGCCCTGTTCCGTTCGATCCTCGACGGAGCCCCTCAGAGACTCCGCGCGCTGAGTCCGTCGACGCCGGGCGATCTCGCCGTCGTCGTGGCGACGGCGATGGAACGCGACCGCGATCGGCGCTACCGCAACGCGCGAGCGCTCGCGGAGGACCTCGAGGCCTGCGTCGTGGGGCGTCCGATCGCGGCCCGGCCGGTTCCGATCCACGGACGCCTGCTCCGCTGGGCGCGCCGCGAGCCTCGACAGGCCTCGCTCGCCGGAGGACTCCTCGCCGCCGCGTTCGCGCTCGCGCTGTTCGCCGGGAACTTCTGGGCTTCGCGCGACGTCGTGCACGCGGCCGAAGAGGTCGCCCGCGACCAGGAGCTCGAACGGACGCTCACGGAGGGGTTCTTCGTCCTGCAGCAGAACCACCCCTCCTCGCAGGCCGTCTTCGACCGCGCCCTCGCGCTCGATCCGGGGAACCTCGAGGCGAAGGCCGGGAAGATCCTCTCGAGGATGGGCCTGGAGCAGAAGGATGCGGCCCTCGATCTCCTGCGCGACGCGCCGGCGACGCTCGGCTTCGACGCGCTCCGTGCGCGGTGTCGCGGAGAACCCGTGCGCCAGGACGTCTCCGCGCTCGAATCCCCGGCGAGCACGGCGCTCGACTTCCTCCTCGTGAGCGCGGCGCTCATGCACGAAGGCGAACACTCCGCCCTCTCCGAAACCCCCCGCGTGCACGCGCGAGCGCTCGCGATGGCGAACGAGGCGATCGTCCGCTCCCCGCGGGCCCGCGCCTTCATGCACGTCGAGCGCGCGATCGCGGCCTTCCACGCCAAGGACGTACGCGCGGCGCGCTCGGCGAGCCGGACGCTCGTCGCCCTCTGGCCGGACAGCTACCACGCCATGTACGCCGCCGGGCTCGCGCTCACGGAGATCGAGCCGCGGGAAGCGATCGCGATCTTGGAGAAGGCGGCGCGTCTGAAGCCGGACGACGCGGCCCCCCTCCTCGAGATCGGGAACTCGTGGACGGCACTCGGCGAGTTCGACATGTCCGAGCTGTGGATCCGGCGCGCGCTCCTGCGGACGAAGGCCGCCCCGATCTACGACTCGCTGTGCGCCGCCACGGCCAACCGCGCGTGCTGGGACGAGGCGGCGGGTGCGTGCGCCTCCGCGATCGCCCTCGATCCACTCGACGCGCAGGCGTGGACGAACCTCGGCGCGACCGGCGTGGAGGCGAACGATCCACGGCAGTCGGTGTTCCCCCTGGAGAGGGCGATCGAGCTCGACCCGACGAATCCCGTGGCCTACGGCTACCTCGGTGCGGCGCTCCTCGCCCTGGGCGATCCCGCGCGCGCGCGCGTCCACCTCGAGACCGCGCTCGCGCTCGATCTGTCGCCTCCGGAATTCGAGGCGCAGGTGTACGCCCAGCTGGTCAAGGACCTGCGGATGCTCGGCGAGGACGATGCGGCGGCACTCGTGCTGTCGACCGGACTCGAGCTCGCCCCGGGCTTCCCGCCGCTCGTCGAGCTCGAGGCTCCGGGCGGGACGGGGAAGTAGAGCCGGAGACGAGAGGTCGGCTCGAGCGGAGTCGCGTCGAAGAAGCCGGCACGCTCGTCCGCATCGGCGTGCAGTCGGCCTCGGGAGGCCACGCGGTCTACCCGTTGGGCTCCGACCCGGCGATCAGCGTGAAGGGCGGGATCCCGGCCACCGGCGGGACGCGGTGCTACCAGGTCTGGTACCGGGATCCGCCGGCGTTCTGCACGAACGCGACGACGAACGTGACGAACGGCATGTCCGTCGCGTGGGCGCCGTGATATCGATCGACCTGTCGACTCCCCGTCGACCGGGGTCAGGCTGAATCCGTTGGGAGCTGGCTGTGGGGCGTGCGCCTTGCGGCCAGCTTCGATTTCAGGAGGAAGGAGCGTTGGAGGGACGGCGGCCAATCGAGTTGAACCCAGTGGATTCCGGGAATTCGTGTCTCGCAGCCGGCGGGACTGAAGGTCGGGAGGACAGGCGGCTCGCGGGCACATCCGAGGGAGCGCCAAGGAACCCGGAAGACGAATGCCGGGAATCCCGGCGGAGAAGAACAATGAAGAACAGATGGACATTGCAGGTGTCGAGTCTCTTGGTCGTCCTTTCGAGCCCGGGCTGGGCTCAGGTGACCCGGCTGGTGAGCGTCTCCTCGAGCGGGGCAGCTGGGAACGGCGACAGCGCCCACCCGTCGATCTCCGCCGACGGATTCTCCGTGGCGTTCGACAGTCTGTCATCCAACCTCGTAGGTGGCGATACGAACGGCGCCAGCGACGTCTACTGCCGCAACTTGCTGAGCGGCCAAACCGAAATCGATAGCGTCGACGCGAGCTCGACGCTCGGGAACAACGTCAGTTTCCTTCCCTCGATCTCCGCCGACGGCCGCTTCGTAGCGTTCGCCAGCCAAGCGAGCAACCTCGTCGCCGGCGACACGAACGGTACCTGGGACGTGTTCGTCCGCGACCGCTCGAACGGCACGATCCAGCGAGTGAGCATCTCCTCGGGCGCGGTCCAGGCGAACGCCGGCAGCTACCAACCCTCGATCTCCGCTGACGGCCGCTACGTGGCGTTCGCGAGCTCAGCTACCAACCTCGTGCCCGGGGACACGAACGGCGTGTTGGACATCTTCATTCGCGATCGGCTGAGCGGCGTCACCGAGCGGGTGAGCGTCTCCTCGGCCGGAGTGCAGGGGGACGGCGAAAGCTCCGCCCCCTCGATCTCCGCCGACGGCCGCTTCGTGGCGTTCGAGAGCTTCGCGACCAACCTCGTCCCCGGGGACACGAACGGCGTCACTGACATCTTCGTTCGCGACCGGCTGAACGGCGTTACTGTGCGTGCGAGCGTCAACAATGTGGGATCGCAGGGGAACGGCGATAGCTCCCTCCCCTCGATCTCCGCCGACGGCCGCATCGTGGCGTTCCAGAGCTTGGCGAACAACCTCATCGGCCCCCTCGGCTTCGATACGAACGGCGTCGCGGATGTCTTCTGCAGAAACTTGGTGGACGGCACCACCGGGAGGGTGAGCGTCAGCAGCTCGAGCGTTGCTGAGGGGAATCTCCCATCAGGGCACCCTTCGATCTCCGCCGACGGCCGCTTCGTTGCGTTCCATAGCTACGCGTCGAACCTCGTTCCGGCTGACACGAACAGCCATCAGGACGTCTTCGTCCACGACCGCTCCACCGACACGACTGAACGAGTGAGCCTCGCCTCGAACGGTACCCAGGGGGACAACAATAGCTCGTCTCCCTCGATCTCCGCCGACGGCCGCTTCGTGGCGTTCGACAGCTCGGCGACCAGCCTCGTCCCCGGGGACACGAACGGCGTCGACGACATCTTCTTATACGACCGCAATGCGAGCGGCTTCACGAGCCTGTGCTACCCAGGCGTGGACGGTGTGCATGCGTGCCCGTGCTCGAATCCGCCGAGCGTGCCCGGCCGCGGCTGCAACAACTCGAGCGCCACGGGCGGGGCCTTCCTCACCGCGTCGGGAATCGCCTACCTGTCGATGGACAGCCTGGTCTTCACGACCTTCGCGGAGAAGCCGACGGCGTTGAGCACGGTGTGGCAGGGACCGACCTCGCCCGCCGCCGGGATCGTCTACGGTCAGGGCGTGCGGTGCGTGAACGGGTCCCTCCATCGCCTGTACAACAAGACCGCGGCGACGGGCAGCATCACGGCACCAGACTTCGGATCCGGCGACCCCACGGTCTCGGCGCGCTCGGCCGCCCAGGGCGACGTGATCCAGCCTGGCCAATCGCGCTTCTACTTCGTGTCGTATCGAGACCCGACCGTGCTCGGCGGCTGTCCCGCCAGCAGCACGTTCAACGCGACGCAGACGGGCGAGGGGACCTGGATGCCGTGACAGCGGTACGAGCCGAGCCTTCGGGCTCTGGTCCGCCCGCTCACGACCAGTTCGCCCACTCTTCGTTCGCGTGGGCGAGGTCTCGCTCGATCTCCGAGAGGCGCATCTGCGTGTCGCGGAGCTTCACGGAGTCGAGGTAGACCTCCTCGGTCGCGGTCGCGGCTTGGAGCGTTCGGAACTCCTCCTCGAGAGCCATGATCCGGGCTTCTAGCTTCTCGAAGAGCCATGGGTTTCGCACTTTGCCGGGGGCCGACTTGCGTGCCGGCGCGGGTGCGGGTTCGGGTTCGGCGCGGACGGCCTTCGCCGGCGCGGGCGCGGGCTTCCGCGCCGCCTCGCTCGCGCGCGCGTCGGCGAGCTTCTTCTTCGCCCGCCAATCGCTGTAGTTCCCGTCGTACCGCACCACGCTTCCCTCGCCGACCTCGAGGATCCGCGTGCACAGCGCGTCGAGGAAGGCGCGGTCGTGCGACACGAACACCATCGCGCCCTGGAAATCGCCGAGCATCTCCTCGAGCGCCGTCCGCGCGGCGAGGTCGAGGTGGTTCGTCGGCTCGTCCATCGCGATCCACGACGGCTTCGTCAGCACAAGGCGCGACAGGCACAACCGCGCGCGCTCGCCGCCGGACAAGGTCGACACGAGCGCGTCGATGTCGTTCCCGCGGAACAGGAACTTCGCCAGGTGGTCGCGGATCTCCTGGTCGGTCATCTCCGGATGGTTGCGCCGGATTTCCGTGTAGGGCGATCCGTCGTCGCGCAGCTCCGACGTGTCCTGGTCGAAGTACCCGCACGCGGCTCGGTGCCCGCGCTCGATCTCGCCCGCGAGCGGCTCCATCCGGCCGGCGAGGATCTTCAGGAGCGTCGTTTTCCCGGCGCCGTTCCGCCCGACGATCCCGACGCGATCGCCGCGCGCGAGGCGGATGTCGGCGCCCTGGAAGAGCGGTTTCGCGCGGTCGTAGCCGCCGACGAGGTCGCGCGTCTCGAGCACGAGCTCGCCGCCGCGTTCGGCTTTCGGCGCTCGGATCACCGGGCGCCGCACGTCGTTGAACGGTCGCTGGACGCGAACGAGGTTCTGGAGCTTCTTCTCGCGCCCCTTCGCCTCCGCCGTGCGCTGGCTGCCGATGTGCTTGCGGATGAACGCTTCTTCCTTGCGGATGAAGTCCTGCTGCTCCTCCCACGCGCGCTGCTCGGTCAGGAAGCGCAGCTCCTTCTGCTCGAGGTACTTCGACCAATTGCCCGGGTAGCGCGAGAGCACGCCGCGCTCGAGTTCGACGATCCCGTCGACGGCGTTGTCGAGCAGGCGTCGGTCGTGGCTGACGATCAACACCGCGCCCTCGAGCTCGCGCAGCCACGCTTCGATCCACTCGATCCCGACGAGGTCGAGGTGGTTCGTCGGCTCGTCGAGGAGCAAGAGATCGTGCCCGCCTACGAGTTCGCGCGCCAACGCGACGCGGCTCCTCTCGCCGCCGGAGAGCGTCCTCGCCTCGCGATCCCACAGCGCCGGGACGAGCCCGATCCCGGACATCACCGTCTCGATGCGGCGCTCCATCTCCCAGCCACCGAGGATCCGCACGCGCTCGCCGAGGCGGTCGTGGTCCTTCATCAAGCGGGTCAGCTCCTCGCCGACGGCGACGGCCATCTGGTGCTCGTTCTCGTGGAGTGCGTGCACCGCGGCGCGGGCTTCTTCGAGGCCCTCCTCGACGTACGTACGCACCGTGACGCCAGCCCCGAACTCCGGTCTCTGGGCCACGTGTCCGAGGCTCGCGCCCTTGCGCAGCGCGACCGAGCCCCAATCGGGCTGCTCGAGGCCTTCGATCAGGCGCAGGATCGTCGTCTTGCCGCCGCCGTTGCGGCCGACGAGCCCGACCTTCTCGCCCGGGTCGAGACGCAGGCTCGCGCCGCTCAGGATCTCCTGCGCGCCGAAGTGTTTCTGGATCCCTTCGAGGACGAGCAGCGACATGTCAGACGCGGCGGCGCCGATTGCGGACGTAGTCGACGAGCACGAACGAGCCGAGACGGTCGAGTTGCGAGTAGTAGGCGCGGCCGTGATTCACTTCGGTGAAGCGCTCGACGAAGTCCACGAGCATCGGATCGCTCGTCAGCATGAACGTCGTGATCGGGATCGAGAGGCGTCTGCAGTTGTCCGCTTCCTCGAGCGTCTTGTTCACGATCCGGCGGTCGAGTCCGAATGGATTCTTCGTGATCGACCCGTCGGGTTCGGTCAACGCCGACGGCTTGCCGTCCGTGAGCATCAGGATCTGGCGGTTCGTCTGGCGCTTCTTGCGCAGGATCTCGCGCGCGAGTCGGATCCCCGCGCGCGTGTTCGTGTGATAGGGGCCGACCGACAAGTAGGGGAGCTGCTTGAGCGGAACTTCCCACGCGTCGTCTCCGAACAGCACGACGTCGAGCGAGTCCTTGGGATACCGCGTCGTGATCAGTTCGCACAGCGCGAGCGCGACCCGTTTCGCGGGCGTGATGCGGTCTTCGCCGTAGAGCACCATGCTGTGCGAGACGTCGATCAAGAGAACGGTCGCGCACGAGGACAAGCTCTCCGTCTCGTGGACGCGCAGATCCGCCTCCTCGATCGAGAGCTGGTCGATCCCGTTGCGTCGGATCGCGTTCGCGACGGTCTCGCCCGATGCGAGGAGCGCGAGCGGATCGCCGAACTCCCACGGCCGCGTCTCGGGCAGACGTTCGGCGCCGGCGCCGCCCGTCGCGACGCGGTGTTCGCCGGCGAGATCGCGTCCGAGCGAGGAGAAGACGAGGTCGAGCGCCGTCGTGCGGATCCCGCGCTCGCCCTTCGACGTCAGCGCGAGACCGCCGCCGGCTCCGCGCGTCACGGTCCGATTGCGTTCGAGGAACCGACGGAAGTCCTCGATCGTCAGTCGTTCGTCGAGGAGGCCGAGCTGCTTGCCCACGTCTTCGAGTGCGCGCAGAGCCTCTTCCACGTCGCCGTCCGTGACCATCAGGAGCTGGTTGAAGATCTGGAGGAGCTTCTCCAGCCGCTCTTTCACCGTCCGGGCGGCCGGATCGAGCCACGCGTAGCGGTAGTCCACCGCCCTGTCTCCCTAGGAGCCCTTGCCTTGGGGGCCGCGAGGCGCGCGCGGAGGTCGCGGCCGGTCGCCGGGCTTCTTCAAGCCGCGCACCATGTCCTCGAACATGTCGCGGAAGACCTTGCCTCCGGCGATCTCGTCCTTGGCGAGGAGCGAGCACTGGTGCAGGCCCTCGAGCACGAACTCCATCGCCGCGGCGGTCTCGGCCGGCGTCGCCGTGTTCAGGTACTTCCGCGCGATGTCCTCGAGCTTCGGGATCGCGGCGAGCCTCTCGCGGAGCGCGTCGTCGGGGAGCGCGTCCGAGAGCTCGATCGATTTCCCTTCCCGGAACCACGAGACGACCGGCTGGAACTCGCCTTCGCCGGAGCCGGGCTCTTCACCGGCCTTGTAGGCGTCGGGGAAGTGCCGATCGAAGACCGCCTTGACCGCGCGACGAGGACGTGCCGAGCGACGGCGAGCGGTCCCTCGCGTTCTCCCTCGTAGACGAGCTCGATCTTGCCGGTGATCGCGGCGACCGCGGCGAGCACGTCGGAGATCCTCGCCGTGGCCTCGTCGGCCCGAGTGATGAACGCGCGTCTTTCGGCGTTCGAGAGCATGTTCTCGGTCAGCGCGATCGGAAGCCGAGCGCTGACGCCCGAGCTCTGATCGACGAGCTCGCTCGTGCGGGCTTGGAACGCGACCTCTTCGATCAGCGTGCGCAGGTACTCGGGCACGTGGACGCGGACTCCCGCGGGCCGATCGGTCCGGGCCTCCTGCGCCGTGATCGCGCGCGCTTCGTCCAGCGTGCGCGGATAGTGTGTGAGGATCTGCGAGCGGATGCGGTCGCGCAGCGGCGTGATGATCCGTCCGCGGTTCGTGTAGTCCTCCGGATTCGCCGAGAACGTCAGGAGGAGGTCGAGCGGGAGTCGCACGGGGAACCCGCGGATCTGGACGTCGCCTTCCTCGAGGATGTTCAGCAAGCCGACCTGGATGCGCGCTTGGAGATCGGGCAGCTCGTTGATCGCGAAGATCCCGCGGTTCGAGCGCGGCAGGATCCCGAAGTGGATGACCTCCGGGTCGGCGAAGGTCAGCTTGCGCGTCGCGGCCTTGATCGGGTCGAGGTCGCCGATCAAGTCGGCGATCGTGACGTCGGGCGTCGCGAGTTTCTCGTGGTAGCGCTCCTCGCGCGGGATCCAGACGATCGGCAGTCCACCCTTCATCTCGGCCGCGCGGCGCCGGCACGCGGCGCACAGCGGTCGCAACGGATCGTCGCGGATCTCGCAGCCCGCGACCGCGGGGATCTCTTCGTCGAGCAGCGCGGTGAGCGACCGCAGGATGCGCGTCTTCGCCTGGCCCCGCAGCCCGAGCAGGATGAAATCGTGGCCCGACAGGAGCGCGTTGACGACCTGCGGCGTCACGGTCTGCTCGTAGCCGACGATGCCGGGGAGGATCGGCCGGTTCTCGCGCAATCGCGCGATCACGTTGAGGCGCAGCTCGTCCTTGACGCTCTTCGAGCGCCATCCACTCTTCTCGAGTCCGGAAAGTTCGGCTGCGCGTGACACGATCGCGCATCATCGCCTGGGCAGCTGGAGTGCCGCAAGTCCGCCTGCTAACCTCGATTCGATGCCGGCTCCCCCTCCCGACGCGAGATCGATGCTCGGCGAGGCGCTCGGCGTCGAGCCTTGCGGCGACGACGGCGCCATCTTGCGCCTCGCGACGGAGTCGCCGCTCCCGCCGCTGCGCGCGGCGCGCTTCTTCATGCTCCGCCGCGAGGACCGGCTTTCTCCGGCGATCCCGAGACCTTTCTCCATCTACAGGCAAGTCGGGCGGGAGCTGTGGTTCCTGATCAAGGTCACGGGCGCGGGCACGGCCGCCCTCGCGGCCTGCGTTCCGGGCACGAAGCTCCGCGTGATCGGCCCCCTCGGGAACGGATGGCCGGCGCTCGACGGCGACGGACCGCCGTGGGTGATGCTCGGCGGCGGAATCGGATCGGTGCCCTTCTACATGGCGATCGAGCAGGCGCTCGCCGGCATGGACGGATTTCGCCCCGCGCGTCGCGAGCAGCTCGTCTACCTGTACGGGGCGGCGCGCAAGGGGCTCTTGTACGACCTCGAAGCGTTTCAATCGCTAGGCGTGCGCGTCGCCGCGTGCACCGACGACGGATCCTTCGGCTTGCGCGGCAACGTGCTCCAGCTCCTCGGACATCTTCAGGAGCGCAAGGAGATCCCCGCTCTCGTGCGGCTGCTCGCCTGCGGCCCCGAGCGGATGCTCGAAGCCGTCGAAGCGCATGCGCGGAGGAGCGGGCTCGAGGCGTGGCTCTCGCTCGAAACGCTGATGGGTTGCGGAGTCGGGATCTGCAACGGCTGTCCGGTGCCCACGCTCCCCGACGGGCCGCGGGGGAGCTGGTCGAACGCGAAGTGCTGCGTCGAGGGTCCGGTCTTCTCGACGCGCGAGGTCTCCCTGGCCGCGGCTCACTGAGGCGCGGCGCTCACTTCCCTGCGCTCTTCAACCGGTCGACGGTCGCGCGCAGGTCGGCGAGCGACGACTCTCCACCCGGTATGCCTTGTGCCGCGCGCGAGGCGAGCTCGAGAGCTCGCTCCAGGAAGGGCAGCGCCTCCGCGCTCCGCGAAGCCCGAGCGAGCAGCTGACCGAGCCGCTCGTTCGCATCGAAGCTCTCCGGCATCGCCGCGCACGCCTTGCGCAAGAGCTCCTCCGCCGACTTCGAATCGCCGCGCTTCTCGAGCAACATCGCCTTCATGTAGAGCGCCGGCCCGTGATCGGCCTTGCGCTCGATCGCGCGATCGAGCCACTCGAGGGCTCCCGTCTCGTCTCCGCGGTCGGCGTCGGCGGTCGCGAGGCGACTCAGGACGTCGGGATCCGTCAGGGACATGGCGACGAGCTGATCGTGGAGGAGCTTGGCGGTCGCGTCGTCGCGGCGAAGACCGTAGGCGCGGACGAGGTAGGGGACGGCGGTCGAGGGATCTCCCTCCTGGAGGAGCACAGCGCCGGCGTTGTAGTGGGCTTCGAAGCTCTCGGGCAGAAGTTCCGTCGCGCGCAGCAGTGCGAGCTTGGATCCGGCCTTCTCGCCGCGGGCGAACAAGATCTTGCTCTTCAGGATCAGCGCCTTCCCGTCGTCGGGGTCGAGCAGGAGGGCTCTCTGCGCGTCCTCCAGCGCCTCGTCCAGCTTTCCGTCTCCCGCGGCGAGTTCCCCCCGCAGGACGAGCGGTCCCGCGGAATGCGGATGGCGATCTTGGGCCCGCGCCGCGGCGGCGAGAGCGCCCGCGCGATCTCCGAACTGGACGCGCGTCTGCGCGAGCAAGAGAAGGTCGTCGAGATCGTCCGGTCGATGGCGGAGGGCTTCCTCGAAGCACTGCGCGGCACCCTTCATGTCGTCGCGCCGGATCTTCAGCAGTCCGCGGTTGTGGTGCGCGTCGGCGTTGCTGGGATTCAGCTGGATCGCCTTCTGGAACGCCGTCTCGGCCTCGTCGTAGCGGTGGAGCTGCATCGCCGCGACTCCGAGGCCCGCCAGCGCGTCGGCGCTCCCGGGGTAGCGCGCTGCGACCGCTTCGAAGACGCGCATCACGGTCGTGTAGTCGTGGTACTCGTCGATGTCGGCTTCCTCGAGGAGACACCAGCCGAGCGACAGGTTGCTCTGGATGTGATCGTTGTTCGTGGCGAAGATGCTCTGGTCGCCCTTCTGATGCTTCTCGAGGAGATCGAGAGCGGTCGACGCCTCGAAGTGGGCGAGTCGCAGGGCCCCGACGTCCCGCCTCTCCCGGAAGCGCTGCAGAAGCGTGCGCGCGTAACCCCAGTGGACGTAGGGGCTCTTCGGACTCTGCTGCGCCGCGATCCCGAACAACGTCACCTCGTCGCGCCAGAATCCGGTCCGCGCGTACACGCGGGCGCTGTAGGCGAGCGCGACGAATGCGAGCGCGGCGATTGCCGCTCGCCGCGGGAGATAGCGCAGCGCCGCGAGGGTGACGAGGATCCCCCAACCGAGCGCGGCGAGGTACAGGAATCGATCCGAGAGCGGAAACGTCCCGAGCGACTGCGGTCGGACGAGGGCCGGCGACACCGCCGCGGCGAGCAGGAGAACGCAGGCGAAGGCGAGACCGTCGCGTCTCTTCCAGAGCCACCACGCGACGAGGCAGAGGACCCCGATGCAGGCGATCGCTCGAACGAATTCGGGATCGCCGAGCGGTACTTCGGGGCGGAAGGGTCGGAAGAGATTCAGCTGGGAAGGCCACGCGAGCAGCCACAGGAATCCACCGAGGAGCTCGAACCGCAGCTGGAAGAGTCGCAGGGGGAGGACCCCGAAGTCGGTCGTCGTCCGGTTGAATCCGGCGAAGAGGTCGCCGAACACGAGCATGCGCGCGAACAAGTACGCGAAAACGGCGAGCGCAAGGGGTGCGTAGGCACGTCCGAACGGTCGCAGTCCGAACGATCGGCCGAGATCGAGAGCGATCGCCATCGGTACGACGGCGGCGCCCATCTCCTTCGACAAGAGCGCCGGCACGAGCCATGCGGCCGCCTTCCACGCGACGCCGCTCGATCCAGCGTCGCGCCAGGCGACGAAGGCGTCGAGGGAGAGCAGGGAGAAGAGCCCGAACAGGGGATCGTTGATCGCGCTGATCCACGTCACCCCCTCGACGTGCGTCGGATGCAGCCCGAAGAGCACCGCGGCGAAGAACGCCGCGGTCCCGCTGCGCGTCAGCCTGCGGGCGAGTCGGAACGCGACCGCCGTCGCGGCGAGGTGGAGCAGGAACGAGACGATCTTGAATCCGATCGGCGTCCCGGCACCGATCGTGTAGCCCGTGATGAGCGCGACGCCCGCCACGGGCCGCCAGTACCCGATCTTCGTCGCCTCCTGCGGGTCGAGGAAGTCGAGCATCGGACTCGTGAGGATCTCCGGGAGGGGGGAGAAGCTCGTGATCCGCGGATTGCGGACGACCATCGCGAGGTCGTCGTAGACGAAGCTTCCTCGCAAGCCGGCGAGGAACGGCAGCGCGACGAGCGCGAGGCAGGCGAGGACCAGCCACGGTCGAGCGCGCTCCTCGGGAAGCGGCGCATCGACAGGAGAGTCAGCACGGGATTCGTCGGCCACGGCAGTCGTCTACTTCGCTCGGGGGCGAAGGGTAACGAGATCTCGTCCTCGCTCTAGTGATCGCAGGGGTCGGACGGCGCCGGCCCCGAGCTGCTCGGCTGGTCCAAGAGATCCCTGAGCTCCTTGTCGTTCGGAGATTCTGCGAGGAGCTTCCGCGCCGCCTCTCTCGCCTCCTCGTCTCCAGCCCGGACCAGGGCCATCACGACGCGACGCTGCGCGGCGACGTCGGAGGTGCGGAGTTTCAACGCCGTCCTCCAACTCTCGAGCGCTCCGGCGCGATCACCGGCCGCGCAGCGCGCCTCGCCGAGGAGGAACCAGACTTCGAAGTCTTCCGGCGCGGACGTCTCGAGCGGCTCCAAGCGTCGCAAGGCGTCCTGCGGCTTCTGCGATTCGAGATCGGCCCTCGCGAGCGCTTCGTCCAGCGCGGCCCACGGTCCGTGCTTCTCCGCGACAGGTTGGAGATAGGTGTAGATCTTCTCGACCGAGTGCTGTCCGGCGAGGACCTTGGCGAGCGCTTCCCAGGTTCGACGGACGGTGGGATCCGGCGTTCGCGCCAACGCGGCGGCGCGGAAGCGATCGAGGCAGGCGTCGGACACTTCGACCGGAGTCGAGGCCTGGTCGGACGGCGAGGCGGGGGTCCGTCCGGCATAGAACAGAGCCAACCCGGCGGTGAGGTCCTCGAGTGGCCCGCCCTTCTCAGCTTCCGCGATGCGCGCCATCATCGCCGAGCGCGCCGTCGGCGTCCTCTCGTCTGCGTTCTCGGGATGACGCGTCTGCAGCCAGGCCAGAGGCATGGGTGCTCCCTGCGAAGATCCGGCGCGGACGACGACAGGCGCGAAGGGGTCCTCATGAATTTGCCCGGCATTCTCGACGAGCGCGAGCGCGGGACGCTCCAGGCCGTCCATCACGAGAGCGACGCTGTCGCCGAGATCCCTGTTGACGGCGGGTTCGTCGAGATCGATCCAGCGCACGACCGTCGTCGTGTCGGGCACGTGTAGTTT
>WNFM01316317.1_pt2 | contig 16094 bp, 13 predicted proteins | sample 5400271 | NCBI WGS metagenome assembly WNFM01 (sample SAMN13153352, study PRJNA577476) | soil metagenome | isolation source: 60 cm saprolite on Douglas fir-dominated hillslope | place: USA:California | collected 2013-09-17
GGCTGATGACTTCTAAAAATGCAGCCGTCTGTAATCCTTGTTGATGAGCAAGTTCCTGAAGCAGAAGAAACGCCTCGTGGGACAGCCACCACGCACGTTTAACTTTAGGTATATTTGTTTTCATGAGTATCTACTACTTCTATAAAAACCAGAGGGATACCAGCAATCTACCAGTAGTAGATAGGGTTATGTAATCTTAACCTGACTAATCTATTTATAATTGTATTTTTACCAGTTCGCAACTCACTCGTAACCACTGTCTGCTAAACTTGTAAAGGTTCCAATAGGAGAAGATCATGGCACAGAAAACACAGAAAGGAAAGATCATGGCACATACTGTACAACCATCGCAACATGCTACCAGCCGCCGTTCCTTTTTACGCACGGGACTCGCGGTAGGAGGAGCAGGAGCCATCGGCGCCGCCCTCCTGGTCAATGGGGTACCGACCTTGGCCGGAGCAAGTGGCGGTCTCACACCGGGAGACGCGGCTATTCTCCGGTTCCTGTCTGCGGCTGAAATCCTCGAAACCGATTTCTGGCAACAATACAACGAACTGGGAGGCATCCAGGACAGCGAAGTCCCAGGCGGGAGTGGGAGTGCGGCCTACACCGCTGCCCTGAAAGTGCTGGATGGGGACATGGACCAGTATATCCACGACAATACCGAGGATGAGTTCACCCACTTCACGTTCATCAATGCGTACCTGGTTTCCAAGGGCGCCGATCCCGTCAATCTGGATACGTTTCGCACGTTGCCCAGCAGTAAAGCGACCGGCGCCCAACAAATCGGGAGGCTCACCAACCTCATGCAGCTCACCGTGGACACCAGTTACTGGACCAAGTACCGCAGCCGCACCAAGAACCCCGATTTCGGTGACACGTTCCCACCAGCCGTCCCGGGTTTGCTGAAAGGGCAGTTTCCGGCCATTCCCAGAGACGATACCGACCTGTCCCCTGCTGACCACATCCAGGCGATCGCCAACACGGCGGGCTTCCACTTCGCGTTCATCGAGCAAGGTGGCACCAGCCTCTACCCATCGCTGGCGCAGCGGGTCACCCATCCGGAAGTGTTGCGCATCTTGCTCAGTATCGGCCCCACCGAGACCATGCACTTTCAGACCTGGCAAGACAAGGCGGGCAATGCACCTCCTTTGACCGACCCTACCAATGGGTTGGTGTTTCCGGACCTCAATGCTCCACCTTTTGGCGGGGAGGACTTCCAGACCAACCTGATCATGCCCGAGCCCACCGTCTTCCTCAGCCGCAAGTTCCCGCCCGTCTCGATCATTCGCCCGACCCAGACACAGGGGGCAGCCATGGGCGCGCTCAAGGCCTTGACGGACGACGGGCTGTTCAGAGGCCAATCGGACGAGTTCTTTGCAGTCCTACACGACCTGGCAGAGGCAGCGGATGCGGCTCGACACGGGGGGTAAGCGACGAGCGAGTCAGCCGCCCACGCACGGACGAACGAGGAGACTGGAGCAGCCCATTGCCTCTGCTCTCTCATGATCCGACACCAAACGCGTAGACGGGCCAGGCAGGGCCGGACTGCGGCATCCCGCCTCCCGAACCTGCCTGCCTGCACCATCGGGAGCAAATCCCGGTTATGTGCCTGGATTCTGCCTGTTCCGCCGAGGGGAACCCGCCTCCTCCTGAGACTACACACGTTTGGTGAGAGATAGAAAGGCGGCCTGGTGATTTATGACCAGGCCTCATTTAGATGGGCCTGTAGAAAAGTAGGTGCTAGAACCTGCTAATGCAGATTAACAAATTAATCCGGCCATTGTGAACGCATTCGTGTCCGCATTTAAAAGTTAATGTGCATTAGCAGGCTGTTATGCTTGAGTCTTAATATTAGTATTTCTATTCTAAAACTAGGCTTTAAAGCGTTTTGCGGACGCCCCTTACCAGTTCGCCCACGGCCGCGCGAGATGGGTCCTGGCTCTTGCTCAACTCCTCCGCCACGCGAGCGCGCTCGCGTGGCGTGCGATTCTGACTCATCTTAAATTTTCCCTCCAGATGTGTAATCTCAAGGGAAAAGCCCACGACGCCCTTCATCATCTTCTCCAGGTACTCGCCGGGCAGCTGCTCAAACGGCCAGGGGTCGGCAAATTGCGCCTCGTGCGTTTGGATCAGCGTCTTCAGGAGCTCATAGAGGGTTGCGGGATCTTCCATGATGCGCGGGATGCCATAGGCGTGAACCGTGGCATAGTTCCACGTGGGCACACTCAAGGTCTCCTCATACCACGAAGGGGTAACATAGGCGTGCGGCCCCTGAAAAAGCACAAGCACCTCCCGGTCCTGCCGGAAGGTGCGCCACTGGGGATTGCCCAACGCCATATGAGCCTTGAGCGTTCCATAGGGTGCTAGCTCAGACTCCAGCAGGAAAGGCAGGGGCGTGGCGATGGGCACACCTTCGTCTGTTGTGCTGACCAGAGTAGCGAAGCTATACTCGCGCATCAATGCCTGCAGGATTGCCAGATCGTCCTCGCGGAAATGGGCAGGAATATACATGACACACCTCTTCTTAATAGCCTATTACCCTCGCTCACTGCCTGTTCAAGAAATCAAGCACGACACGGTTGAACTCCTCCGGCTTTTCCATGTTGACCATGTGCGCCACACCTGGAATGACCACCTGTTGCGCGCCTGGAATCTCGTCTGCCAGCTTTTGCGCCAGCGCGAGCTTGTCAGGAATATCATAATCCCCGACGACGATGAGTGTTGGCACGCTCACCTCCTCCAGCTGTGTAATGGCCGGTGGCTGCAGCGCTAACTCCTCCGCTGCTTCGGGTATGGGAATCGTGAAAGCGTGGTACTGCATATCATGTACGCGCCTGCGTACGCTTGCATTTACCTGCTCTGGTGTGCGTTTCGGCCCGTCCACCCACATGAGCAGGTTCAGTTCCGTCGCGCCTTCCAGGTCGCCGCGTTCAAGCAGCTCCTCCTCTTCCTCGCCGAAGCGCACCACGTCCTCCGATGGTTTATGGCCACCCACACTGGGAGCCACCAGTACAAGTGAGGCCACCATCTCGGGATGGACAAGCGCGAAATCGAGCGCAATTTTACTGCCGAACGATATACCAATAACGTGCGCCTTCTTAATGTTGAGGAATTTCAGCAACGCTGCTGGATCTTCGAGGTTTGCGAAGAGGCCAGCAGGGAACTCCGACTTGCCGTACCCGCGCAGATCATAGCGTATGACCTTATACCGCCCGGCAAAAGCGTGAAACTGCTCATCCCACATGCTGCTGTCCGCTATACCAGCGTGGATCAAAAGCAAGGGATGACCCTGGCCCGCAACTTCATAGTATAGCGGCGCTCCCTGCGCGTTCAAAAAACCTGTTTCTGGTTGTAATTCTGCCACAATAAACTCCTTCTTAATCAGAGTGCTCTGCCGGTGGTGAGCCACTCAGCCCAATCAGAGCGCTGGTTGCCGCGTGCTACCTTGGCCGCATACTTCCAGTCATAAGGAACCTGCACATGCTCCACCTGCCAGGAGGGTAGCTTCCTGCTCAGAATTGCATAGCGAGCGTGAGGGCTTCCCGACTCCATCGCATAGGGAACGGACGTCTCCATCGTGTAGGCTGGCAGACCGACGCTGCCAGGATTCATGATCAGCTTTCCCTGTGGAAGAAAGACCGTTCGAGGCAGATGGCTATGCCCGCAGAGGATGATCGGTTGAGCAATGTCGGCTGCGCTGGCTTCGATAGCACGAGTGCTTCTCAAACAGACGCCGGAAGCTTCCACCTGTTCGAGCAAGTATGCTGAGTCGAACAAATCACCATGGCAGACAAACACTTCATCTGCGATCACGGCTGTTGCCGGTAATGCCCGCAGCCAATTGAGGTGAGCCGGGGTGAGCTGGTCTCGGGTGTACCTCTGTGAAGATGAAAGCTCCTCGAGAGGAGCGAACAGCACGCGATCATCGTTGCCGCAAATGCTCAGCATGCCGCGCTCGATCAAGAGATCGGCCGTTCCCGCTGGATCAAGCGGACCGGTCAAGTGATCTCCAAGATTGACGATCTGCTGGATGCCTCTGCGATCAATATCCTGCAAGACAGCTTCCAGTGCCCAGCGGTTCCCATGAATATCGGCAATGACAGCAAAAGAGATGTGAGAGATCTTTTCTCCACTCATGGTTTCCTCTTTCCAAGGGGGGATCGTTTCAGCAGAGTATAGCATATTGCTTCTCTACACAAGTGCCACATTAAATATCACGTTGACTGCCAACACGTCAAGTGGTGAGCCCATTTTACGTGGCCTCGTCCGTGCTTGACATCCACTCATAATTTCGCTTCATCCCCACCCACCCGCCCTGAAGGTAAGGAAAAAGGGGACACCCCTTGAACCCCGGCAGGAGGCGGAGCCTCCTGCACCTCCGATTATGAGTGGATCTCAGGTCCGTGCGTCTTGACAACCCCCGTGTCCTCCAGTATACTCTCTATAAAGGTTAGTGTATCATTGACACCTTCTCTTTTTTTTGACACATTAATTAGTGTATAAAACACACTATCAGTGGAGAGGCCTTATGGAGCATCGTCTTCTTCAAGGCATCGTTCCTGGGCGCAGCCACATCCTGGATGCCAGGAACTGCCAGGATGCCCTGTCCAGCATTACGTTTGAGATCAACAGTAAATCATATGTTGCCGGCGTGGTTGCCGACGGCTGTGGCGGGGGCAAGCATTCCGAGGTTGGAGCACAGCTCGCAGTTCAGTTCATCCCTCGCGAAATCCGTCGCCTCGTCAAAAATGGCCTGCCACTTGAGCCTATCCCCAATCTCATATTCGAGCATCTTATACATTTTCTCAAAACCATCGTTGCTGCCTACAACTTTGCCGACCTGGTCGAGCTTGCGCATTTCGTCAATCACCACTTCCTCTTCACCGTCCTCGGCTTCGTAGTAGGTCCAGAACAAACACTGGTATTTGCTGCAGGCGACGGGATAGTAATCATCAATGATGACATACACCTGCGCGATCAGCATAACGCGCCAGCATACATCGGTTACCACCTGGTCGACCGTCGCTACCTGGGAGAAGATGCCACGCCCCTTGCGTATACATTTGACCTCTACACCGTTCCTACTGAAACCCTGAAAAGGCTGGCTATCGGCAGCGACGCCTGGATGGAAGAACAGGCGCTGCTCGACCAGGTATGGGGTCTGAAGCCTCCGGCCGGCTTGCAGTTGCAAATGAACAGGTGGTCCGACGCCAGGCACCTCAAAGACGACGCGTCCATGATCGTTGTTGAGCTAGAAACCACAACACGAGGAGAATGACCTGTGGATGTAACAATCGATGGCAACCTCTTGCGCCTGCGCCAGCAGCACGTCATCGGCGCGGGTGGCGAGGGAACCATCTTCCTGGCCGCCGTTGCCGGTCAACAGCTAGCCGTAAAAATCTATCACAACCCCGCTGCCCAGAGACAGGAAAAACTCCGGGCCCTGCTGGCACGCCAGTGGAACGTGCCGCGCAGCCGCGTTGCATTTCCCCTCCTGGCCGTACATGATACACGCCGGGGCAGCGTCATCGGCTTCAGCATGCCATACATGGGTTCTGGTTTCGAGGAATTAGCGCGCCTCGCCAATAAAAAACACCGCACCAGCTTTCTTATCTCAACCAGGGATGTAGTGAGCATTTTTCTCGACGGCGCGTCATCCCTCGCTGCCATCCATCAAAGCGGCCTCGTCATTGGCGACTTCAGCGACCAGAACGTCCTGTACAAAGACGCGGCCATGCTCTGGATCGATGTGGATGCCTGGCAGTTCTCCTCCTATCCCTGTCCCGTCGGCACCGAAGATTTTCTCGCCCCCGAGCTTTACGGCATCGACCTCAGCCAGAAGCCCGTCTTCCAGATCGAACACGACTGGTATTCCTTTGCCGTCCACCTCTTCCGCAGCCTGCTCCTCGCGCACCCATATGGGGGTACGCATAAAACAGTGCCTCTGCTCACACAGCGCGCTCAGCAGAAAATCTTCGTGCTCGACCCCACCGTCACCTATCCCAAAATTGCCTACGCTCCGGACCTCCTGAGCGATGAACTGCTGGACGTGTTCGAGTGCATCTTTGCTCGGGGCTGGCGCGGCCAGTTTCCCCTGGAAGCCCTTCGTAGCTATTATGACTCGCTGGTGGAATGCTCCTCTTGCAAAATGTTCTATCCTCAGAACAGGCTCACCTGCCCGCTCTGCAACGCGAAAACTATAATAATCACGCAGCCACCTCTTGTGAGCGCCACAGGTGTGCGTGTAACAGAGCTGATGCGCACCAGCGGAAAGATCATCTTTGCCAAAGTACAAGGGCAGGCAGTCTACGTTCTTGCCTACGAGAATGGCAGCGCTGTGCTCTACACTTGCGTCCCCGGTGTCGCACCCCGGCGCGTGGAACTCTTCAAAGAAATTCCAGGCGCCAGGTACGACCTGCTGGATGATACCTTGATCGTCAATCTACCTCAAACAACGCAGCTCCTGTTCATCGATGTTTCCGCCAGCAAACCCCGGGCGCTCTTCCAGGCCGAAACGGCCCTCTTCGCGGGAAACCGGCGAGCCATGCTCCGCACTTCAGATACCCACGTCTTCTACATCCTCAACAACGCGCTCATGTTTGCTGCCATTGGAGATGGAACCTTGCAGGGCAGGCCCCTGCGCACGGTCATGGAAAAGCAGACCTGGTTCACTGTCGCCCCCGGCACCGGCGATGGCAAACCCACCGTTTTTGGCTTTTTCCAGGTGTTTCACCAGCAAATATACTGGCTCATACGCGGTCATGCCGTCTACGACGTTGCTCTTCCTCTACTCGACGCCGGAGAATCGCTGCTTGACATCGCTGTGCGTTTTTCCACTTCGGGTGCGCTCATTCGACGCCATACCCAGGAACAGGGTACCGATTACCTGCGCACCGAGATGATCGACAACGCTGGCAACGTCGTCTACTCATCTCCCAGGATCAAGCGTGCCGATCACCCGTGCCCAGCTATCCACGGGCAGGCATACACGGCTGGCGTTCTGCTCCACGCCACCGATAACGGCATCGTCCAGGAGAAGATCGAGCAGGGTACCTTCAAAACCTTCGCCGCTACCGCCAGTTTCGTGCGAGAGGGGGATACGCTGATCAAGTACCAATCCGGGTTAATTGTGGTAGGAGAAGATCGCGTGAGAAGATCGCGTGAGCTACCTTGTGATGTAAGTGGCTCACTACACATTTATCATTGCCGTTGCTGCAAAAAATTATTCGCGACCCTCTGGAAATCTTGCGGATGCTTCTCTAATTATGCCCTTGACATTGTAATGAAAATCATTACAATAGACCCATGAAGGAAATTAGTATTTTAGCACTGGTGTGGGATAGTTTTAATGAGGCGCATATTTGGGAGCGCCACCAGTTGACGCGTGCCGAGGTTGAGAATACCGCGAATGGAAGGCAGGCACACAACAATGAGCGATAAAGCAGCATACAATGGGCCAGAGTATCCCACAGAAGCACACGGCTCAATTCCAGCTTTCAACAGCTACGAAGAAGAAGCCAATTTCTGGGATACTCACAGCATCACCGACTTTAGAGGAGAAACTGAAGCAGTAAAGGTACGTGCAACGCGCGGGCTCTCCGCAAACGTACAGGTTCGATTTGACCCAGAAACCGACCACGAATTAGAGGCAATAGCACGTGAGCGCGGGGTGAAGAAGGCCACACTAATACGCATCTGGGTATTAGAACGACTGCGCCAGGATCGGAACCGCCACGCTTCCTAGAAATAAGAACATCTTCATGTATACTGAGATAGGACACACATGTTTTCCCAATTTTTTCAAAGAGGCACTTTGAAGCATGATCGGGCATGCGCTATTGCCACGGGATAGATGGATTTGCTATAGTTAGCAAAATTGGATAATTACTACAAAACTTTATGCCTAAAGATATAGAACAATCTCACATAATCCCGCCAACCTATCGCGAAACTAGTGAGGAACCGGGGCGAGGCCCCGCATTTCGCGGACCGCGACTGAGACGGCGCAGGACTGGCCTCTTCGTCTCGCTGACCCTGGTCACGCTGGCCGCGATCGTGGTCCTTGCTAGCTTGTTGATGCATTTCGCTTCGAGAGGCCCGCTGGCTCCAGGTCGACAGGCAGCAGTGCCCGCCGGGCCCCTGGGGCCTTTTGTCGAACCACCCTATAACGCGTCCCAGGTGAATGCGCTCTGGCACCTGGTTGATCGTATGACCTACAGGCAGCTTGCCTACCTCTATGTCACACGCATGTCGCTGGCCGAGAAGCTGGGCCAGATGATTATGACCGAGAGCGAGCAGAACGCCTATTCCGATGACCTGGACTATATGATTACCCAACTGCATGTCGGCGGGATGATTATGTATGAATCCCACCTGCAGACCAGCAGCCAGGCCAGGACAAACACCAGCCTGGCCCAGCAGCGTGCGAAGATCCCCCTCCTGACCTCGGTCGATGAAGAGGGCGGTCCCTACGTCAATCGCCTGGTGCATATCTACGGATCCCGACCTGGTCCCTGGGAGATCTACCAGGCGGGGAGCCTGAGTTTTGATCGCCAGCAGGGGGTGAAAATGGCGCACGACCTGCTCTCAATCGGCCTCAATACCGACCTGGCCCCCGACGTGGACGTGATGATCGTCCCTGGCATCGACACCGCCGGTCGCACCTTTGGCACCACGGCTGCTTCGGTGATCAAATATGCTGGCCCCTATATCGAGGCCATGCAGAGTCACGGGCTGATTGCCTGTTTGAAGCACTATCCAGGCGGCCTGGGCGACACTCCATATGATGCACACGATATTCTGCCCTCCGATACCCGCTCGCGGGACCAGATCTACGCGACCGAACTCGCCCCATATAAGACCTTTATCAACTCGCCAAACCCACTGGTGCGGCCTGCAATGATCATGTCGACCGACGTGCTAATGCCCGCCATCGACCCGAAAATGCCGGCGGAACTGTCGCATATATTCATGACTCTACGATGGCGTGGTTCTCACCGACGCGCTCTACATGGGTGGCATCTCCGCGCGTTGGAGCGAGCCTCAAGCGGCGGTGCTGGCGATCCAGGCTGGCAACGACATGATTCTGGGTCCGATGGGGAGTGCTCGCACGGCGGCGGTGATCGAGGCACTCAGACAGGCGCTCCAGGATGGTCGGCTCTCGATGGCGCGCGTGAACGAGGCGGTGACGCGCATCATCGCTCTGAAGATGCAGTATCACCTCATGCCTGTCACGCTGCCGCAGAATTAATGGTTGTACGCGACAAGCATTGATAAACAAGCGATACAACCTCTCCTAGAAGATGCAGGACAGCCAGGGCAAGAGCAAACCTTGCAACCAGGAGTACGATAAGGAACCTACCGTGCTTGCTGTAGCCCGTAATGGTGTTGGACCCACTCCTCCAATCGCGTCAACGGGACTGGAAAGAGCTTGATGGTCTCGGTCATGTCGCAGCGCAGATTCGCAGTATCCATGTAGATGCTGGTCCGTATCAGGCGGCTCAAGGCTGGATTGATCGGCTGCATCAGGATGGACATGACACGCATCATCGGTAGAGGTATATGGCGCTTTTTCACCTGGCGTCCACTAGCGAGTTCGAAAGTCTCTGCCACCTGATTCAGTGTCAGGTTCTCCGGCCCACCAATCTCGATCACCCGATTGCATACGCGAGAATTCTCCAACGCGATGCAGACGAAACGAGCCACGTCCTCCACCGCTACAAAATTGACTGGATTGTTGCCGCGCCCAAAGAGGGTGGCCTTGCCCTGCTCCAGAATGGGCTGACCAAGCAACTGAGCCCAGAGGTCCATGTATGCGCTGGGGCGGATGATGGTGAAGCTCAGGCCACTGGCACGCAGATACTGCTCTGTGCGGTACTTAATACGGAAGAACTCCAGCGGGGAATCGGGGCTGGCATCCTGAACGGAAACAAAAATGAAGTATTTCACGCCTGCGACTTTGGCCGCATCGATCAACTGGCGATTGCCCGCGTCATCAACCGTGTGGGGATTGTTGTCGCCCTTTCCGACCAGGGCATGGGCCGCCGCTAGCACCTGCTCAACCCCCCGGCAGGCGCTCAGAAGGGATGCTGGATTGCGCAGGTCGCCACTCACCACTTCTGCTCCTTGCTCCTTCAGATGAGCAAGGGTAAGATGAAGCTATTGACTACGCCTTGTCGGATGCGGGCGCTTAACCTAAATAGACGCTGTGATGCGTTGATCCTGCCATAGGAGTTGGACGAAAGAACCAATGAAAAGCGCTATCCCGGTCCAGAGGATGATGAGAGATGGGAAGAAGCCAAAAGATAGCAGTGGTGTGGAGGCGTAGATTCCAAACCTATAATTCGTTATGTCTTTTCCGATACTTGAGATCACAGCGGGGAAGGGAGGCGTAGATTCCAAACCTATAATTCGTTATGTCTTTTCCGATACTTGAGATCACAGCGGGGAAGATGAGGGATGAGGCAACTGTAACGATAAACAATGTCTCTGCAAGGGCAATAAGAAAGATTCTTCCACTCTCCTTCAAGACTTGCGCTATCGAATGGCCCTTTATAAATTTCTTAATATTGTGTACTTCGATAAATATGTAGATAAAGGAGCCAATATAGGTAAGCAGCGCCATTAAGCCCCAGTTGAACACGCTACTTAGAACACCGATACTCCAGGATTGATCATTGAGCAGTAGGGGAAGTAGGCCAACGATGGCTGCTCCTAGCAGGCGTGGTAGTACCAGTTCAGAATACAACCAGCGTTTGCGCATAATCTGTGTAAAGATAAAAGAGAGGAGCAGCAAAAGGAGAAGATACCATGTCAGTACAACAAAGAATTCTGGGCTAAATGAATTGAGCGCAGGAGGACATTTCTCGATAATCGGGCCAGATGAACCAAGAAGGAGAGGGCAATCTTGCCCTGTTAGCCAATGCTGGTAAGCATAAACGGAAGGAAGGATCAACAACCCTATTTGGAGAAATAGGTAAATAAACGGCCAGCGGTGAAAGACCAGGATGAGCCAAAGTACAGGGTCTTTGCTTTTAGCCTTGCGCCAGAAATTAGCTGAGCTATCTAAATCATATATTGTCAGGTAGTGTTCTGAAATGAGGCTGATTACATGCATTAAGCGTCTATGGCCATCTTCCTGAAACTGCCTTATGTTCGCTTGATGCGGTATCTCCCTTAAAGAAATATCATTCTTGACATCCGTAATGATACCGTTCAGTCTTTCTAACTTTCGTTCGACGGTTTCAAAGCTACTCAACAAAATTGGCTTGAGATATTCCTTCTGTTCCTCATGATCCAATTCTTTTTTTACGATAAATGTGCAAATGTCGGGGACAAGCGAGCCATAGATGCCCAGGTTAGCATTTTCCTGCTTTATTAACCTGACCAGTGCTTTCGATAGGCCAGTGAAAACATTAATAGTTGTTGGATCAGCACTGATGACATATTCCTGGATGTGTGAGTAGTTGTGAATGAAATATTCGATGTATTTAGGATCCCTCTCTTGAGCCTTTTTGAGCATCACGTGACTCGCTGGAACGGGAGATTTATCAAATAAGCCTCTGGAGATATGGACTGGTAACTTTTCTTGACCGGGATGGGGGAAAATAGCCTCATAATACTCATTATTGGGAGAGGTAATTACTTCGAAGTTGAAAAGAGCGTGTTTAAGCTGTTGGTGCAGGCTGCACAGGTTTGGCATGTCATTTTCTGTGGAGCTTTGTCCTTGTAACTTCTGTTCTTCTTCTGCCCACTCAAACAGTGCGTGTAACATATTTAAGTACGTTGGATGCGCATCTTCATCAACTTGTATCTCGAGGAGTCGGGGTATGGCGTCAAGAAGTTCATTTAGCTCGTGAGGTTGCGTTTTGCGTAAGTATGTGAAGCGAATGTACCAACTAGCTATACTGTCCTGCCCGCCAAGCAATTGCATATGAAGTATTGTCTCAGCACCATCCTGAATGATAATAGAGACAGTAGTACTGGAGGAATTCTCTTTCGGACTGACTGAAAATCTCATGCTACTTCCCCGGTGAGCTGTTAGCGAATGCCGAATCTGCGCAAATCATCATCGGTAATGATAAGAGGGGGTTTAGTAACCTTTGCCTGTCGCTTCTCGTCCATTTCTACGGATACCGGTGCAGTATCCGAGGCATATTCCGCTCCATGCGCTTCTAAAACATCTCTAAAGTCATCTGCTGTGACCGACATGGATGGCTTTTTGACCAGGACATCTTCTATCACCATGCGCAATTGGGCAATATTACTATGCTGCCAGTTCTGTGCCTGCAGGATTTCATAGATCTGTTGAAGATCGCTAAAGTTCTTTCTCTCGCTCTGCTGTTTTCGTTGTTGGTTGAATTGCTCCAGGAAAATGTTAAGCAGCAGGGGAATATCATCTTTTCGTTCGCGTAAAGGGGGGAGATCTACAGAAATCATCGTATCCAGTATCTGAGGCAGAAATCTACCAAAAATCGGAAAGCCTTTACGACTTCTATTAATGCCCCCGATAATGCGCACATCATATTTTCGGTACTTCAGATAGTGCAGCAATTTTCTTTGTAGCCTCTGGCTCTCTTCGTTGTCCTGTTTTCCCATTCTGTCAAAATCTGCGATGTATAGAGTTCCGCCTTGTGCTCGATCAAGTAAAGAATCATCGTCTGTCTGTTTGCTTGAAGGAAAAAGCATCTGTTCTAACTCACCTGCATCTATCATGCCGTCAATGCTAAGAAAATTAGCATCTCGCCGGTCACTATAATAATGCATCAAAGCGGCGGTCAAAGTTTTACCGGTACCGGGTTCACCAAAGAGAAGAATACCACGAGTATTCTCCGCAGCACTGCGAATTTCATGATACAGCTTGTAGTTGGGCATAGCATAGAGGTAATCGCCGAATCTAATAATTCCTTCTGGTAGGGAAGCGGCATCTTCCTGTGACCTGGTTTCTGCTCTTTCGACGTATAATTTTAGTGCGCGGCGCACAATATCCTTAAGTACAGTAGTGCTTCCCTTGGAGAAAACGTCGAAGGGCTGTAATTTATATAAGTCATCGAAAAGAGGAGTCTCGCCAGGCAGGTCTTTCTCATGCCATGCGATGTTAGCGGTCAGCGGCACCCAATAGGAGCTAGCAAAATGCTCGCGATACTGTTGCATCAGCCGGTAACCGGCACGTTTGTCCTTACGTCCCTGGTAAGGGATCTCCATGTCGAGCAGAATCAAGAGAGGCGTTTCTTCAGTTTCTTCAAGACCCCGTTGCAGGGCGCGTTGAGCGTTCTCAAAGTCTGAAGCCGAACGAAGTTGAATGGTAAGACCCAGTTCACGTTGAACGCGATAGACAATATCGCTGTAAAGTGACTGGTTTTCGGGTTGGTCTTCAACAATGAGGATGGTAGCCACGTAGATCTCTCCTTTCTAGGGGCGTGGAAATTTAAATGTATAACACACGCCTATATCCTTGCCAGGTATGGGACTGATTACTTCCAGGTCACCACCTACGCGACGCATGATCATTACTGACAAGAATATACCAAGCCCCGAGCCACTTGGCCGGCTGACACGTATCAGACGCTGCAAATCCTCTGAAACATCTGGGGCTATCACCGGCCCATAATTGATGAGGTCGAGGCAAAGGAGTTGTTCTTCGGCATGAGAATGCAGCGACAGCTTCTTGTTTTCTACATCTGGATGATCAATTATTCTGAACATATTCTCAAGAGCGTTATTAAGCACCTCTTCGATGACAGCCGGTGGTGATACGACCAGCTCTGTACGAGAGCTATCGGGGATGCCAACTTCCAGCTCGATGGAACTTTTCGCCTGCTTTTTCTTTTCATCCAGTGTTATTGGCGTCCTGTGTGGTGCGCTTCCTATATATTGTAGCTGTTTTTCCAAGCGCCCGGCGATGTTTAACTGGGCTTTCATAGAGTGTATTTTCTCTTCGAAATGGTCTGGATCTTTGCTAACCTCCTGCGCTGTGGGATATTCTTGCACAATGAACTCTGCCACTTGCCGGAAATTACGGAAGCGATGAATTACCATGTGGGCAATAAAGCCAAGAGCCCGGTTCTGGTTGTCCTGAATACGTTCATCCTGGCTAATAAGCGATGAGAGAAAGAAATCCAGCTCTCGGATGGCATATTGTCCCGTATCTTCGAGGTATCTATTAAACTCCTTACTCACTGTTTTGACCAGTGAAGAATGGCTCGATTGGGAAAAGTTCTCTTCGTCGCCGCACAGAATGAGGAGGCCGGATAAGTCGCGCAGGCGCTGGCTTGCAGCTGCGAGCTTGTCTGGAATAGGACAACAAATAACGAGCGATGTAGCAGCTTTTTGATGCTTATAGGGTAATTGACCGCCAAGGGTAGAAAAGATAATGTCTAGAACCATGTTCTGCCCATACTGGTAGGTGAGATTCTCCAGCGGCGGGTGGTAAGACGAGAGAAAGCGTGCATCTAGCGTTTCATTGAAAAGTTGGCGAGCTTTAGCCAGAGTGATTATCAGGTAAGGGCGGAGTTCTAGAGGAAGTGGCTCCGGCATCTCTGCCGTACGGTAGACGCTAAGGAGTTGCTCAGATTGGATAGGAAAGTAAAACATGTGCAGCTGTGGATATTCGGCTAGTGCCGGTCCAATCTTCTGTAAGAAGCCCTGGATGAGATCATATTGGAGTACGAGCCCAGGCGAATCCTCCTCCGAACGTCGCTTCATCCTTGCATCTGACATTTGTATTCCTGCACCCAGTGCTTGCCGTTTATGTGAAAGCTGCTCCTGCATTATCTCACCTCCTCCTAGATTGGCAACAAATCAATGTTCGATGAACTCTGCCCCGATGGTGTGATATCAATAGCAGATGAGCTTCGCGTACTGCTGAGGTAATCACGCGCCTGGTCGTAAAGCATATTGATGTAGGCAAATTGTGCAATTTCCTCAATGCTATCCACGAAGAACTCATTCAGGGATCTTCGTACAAACTCGGGCAAGACCTTTTTAGGGTCGTAGAAATAAATGGTGTATCCTTCATGAGAGAAGCGTCCGATCGCGAAAGTGATCGCCGAGAGTGTCGACACGGATGCTTCACCTGTTAAAGCAAGAATTGCCCATACCTTAAATCGATGCATTTCTCTTTCGGTTACATCCGTGCCTACTTCGTCAAATCTGAAGAGGTGTGGTACGAAGTTGTATTTATATAACCCGCCAGGTACAGCGCCAGGGTTATCAGCGAAAACCAGGAGGTTCAAGTCGCGCTCTTCACCTCTTTCGTACATTTTTTCCAGGTGATAGATTGCTACCGTTAAAATCACATCAAAAGCTTCTGGAGGCACCTGTTCATTGATAAATTGGTTGATCAGGTAGAATGCGCCCAATATACTGATTACATTCTCACGGTCGAGTTTGAAGGATTCCGCGGCGTACGGTGAAGGCTCGTGCTCATAAAGGACTGATAAGTGAGAGCGAATTTCATCAGAACTCAGTTCTCCTACCTCTTTCCACTTCAATTCGTTGCGTATTTGATAGAGCTTCGCATGCGCGAGTGCATCCCAGTCCTGATTCGCCCGGGCGTAGCGCTCAACATGAGCTAGATACCCCCGGGCGATGGCATAGCGTTCTGTGCCTATGCCTGCCTCCGCCCGGTAAAAGTATAGCGCATTTTCGAGTCTCTCATCCGCACGGGTCTTCTCATTTTCAACGAAAGTTTCAAAAAGCTGGATGGTCTGTGAAAAGCGCTTTGTTTCATTATAGATGCTTGCAAGACCACTGACATATATATATCCGTTCTTTCCCGTACTACAGGCAAGCTGCATGTAGTAATCACCCTTCTCTCTATCCTGGGCGGATGCCTCGTTATTTGCTCTGAGGCCGCGGTTGATGTAATAATGGCCCAACGCATGGTATAATTCTGCCCTTTCCTCGTCACTTACCTGGCTTTGTTCAGGGAGGCGCTCTGCTGTGTGGGCAGTTGCAATTGCTTCATCGAAATTTTTCAATCCATCGTAGGCGTAGCTTAAGCGCAGGAGGGTAGCAAAGTGATCAGGTTGAAGTCTAAGAGCCTGTTCCAGGCAGGAAGCGGCCTGCGGATACTGAGCCACCTTAAGATG
>WNFM01001370.1_pt5 | contig 16090 bp, 22 predicted proteins | sample 5400271 | NCBI WGS metagenome assembly WNFM01 (sample SAMN13153352, study PRJNA577476) | soil metagenome | isolation source: 60 cm saprolite on Douglas fir-dominated hillslope | place: USA:California | collected 2013-09-17
TAAACTAGGACTTGTTTTGGAGCGACTGAGTGATGCGTGTTGCTGAAACTCAACCGACTAAGATCGCGGGAGCGTCCTCTCGGCGTCGCTCAAGCCGCTTAGGAATTGTTGCCACCCAACTCGGAATTCTCATCGCGATACTCGGCCTCTGGCAATTCGCTGTAACCGACTCGTCACTGCCTTACTTCAGCCGTCCAAGCATTGTTGCGGCTAAGCTGTACGAACTGCTTAGCCAGTCAAACATATACCGGCACATTTACGTCACGCTATCGGAAATCGCGATTGGTTATGCGCTTGGAGCAGGATTCGGCCTGACGCTCGGATTCATTCTTGGACGCTCGCAATTTCTCTCTTCTGCTCTACAGCCGTACATTATCGGCCTATATAGCATTCCCAAGATTGCTCTTGCGCCGGTCTTCATTGTTTGGCTTGGATTAGGAATCGCGTCGAAGGTGGCGGTCGTATTTCTCGCGACTTTCTTTCTTGTGTTTTTCAACACGTATTCGGGACTTCTTTCGATAAATGAAGAATTGGTCCGGCTGGCTCGCCTGATGGGTGCATCCTGGCCGCAGACGGTCGGGCGCGTCATCCTTCCGGCTGCCGCGCACCAGATTTTTCTCGGTCTGAGGACCGCGGTCCCTTACGCGGTTATCGGCGCCGTTATCGGCGAGTACATCGGATCGAACGAAGGCCTCGGGTACTTCATTCTTTATGCGTCGCAAACCTACGACGCGCCTGCACTCTTCGCGGGGATAATCATTCTCGTCGCAATCGTTTTCTTGACGAATTTTGCCCTGAACTGGCTCGAAGGACGCGTCATCCGGTGGCGCAAGGCAGGAGGACAAGCGGTCCAGCTCTAGGATGGCTGGGTCATCGCTCTCCTGAGGGATGGCGCGGATTGCTGGAAAATGCGGAACGAAATTGTGGGGAACGAGCATGATCGAACGGCGCAATGTCCTAAAGGGAATCGGCCTCTCCATTGGAGCGGTCGGTATCTCCTCGCCAGCAATTCTCAGACAAGCTGTCGCGCAATCGGTCGCGAAGATATCGATCAAGGGGGTCTACTCGTCACCAGGTTTATCTTTTGCGGCGATATTCCTTGCTGATCGGGCAGGTCTTTGGGCCAAGAACGGTCTGGAGGCCGAAGTGAAGCAGGTCCAGGGCGGTCCTTTGGCCATGGTTGCCCTCACCAATCGCGAAGCGCAGTTCTCCGGGGTAGCATCCACCGATCCGGTCATTGGCTGGGATAAGGGGATTAAGACTCTCGCCGTCAGCGCCTTCACGGGCGCGTTGGATATGCAGTTCACAGCGCGCAACGATTGGATGTCTCATGCTCGCACGTCACCACAAAGCTCTCTCGAACAAAAGCTAAAGAGCCTTAGGGGGGCACGTGTTGGGGCTTCGACAATCGCGGGTGGGCCGGCGCAGTACACTCGATATTTGGCTAAAACGGTCGGGATCGATCCTGATCGTGATATGAAAATTGTCGCAGTTGGATTTGGTGCTGCCAGGATGGCGGCATTGCGCACGAATCAGGTCGACCTGACAGTTGGATCGGCGCCAGAAGCCGATCAAGTCGAGCTAGAAGGATTTGGATCGTTGTACCTCGATTGCGCGCACGAGGTGCCGTTATTTCGAGAGTTCCCTTACACTGTCGCCGTCGTGACCCCGCAATTGGCCGACGAGCAATCTGGGATCGTCCGGCGGATCGCACAAACGTTGGGTCAAGCCAACGACATGTTCCACACCAATTTTGGTGAGGCAGTGGATATCCTAAAGCAACTATCGCCGAACATTCCGGCTAAAGCGACCGAGCGCGCCCTGGAACGCGCGCGCGATTGTTACCCTCGTGGCGGTCGGATGACGACAACGATGTGGGAAAACAACATCAAGGTCGCCGTAGACCTCAAGATGGTTTCGTCCGCTATTCCAAGTCGGGAAGGCGAACTCTGGACGAACAAGTTCCTGAGCTAACGAGTATGACTGTGCGCGCGGCTTCTCAGAGAGATCCTCGGCAACGGACCACAGTTGCAACGGATGAAAGTATGGCACCGCAGACAAGCGATACGCGGGGGCCGCTTGGTACACGGAGCCGATAATTCGGAAACGCCCGCGATACAGTTCGCGGATGTTCGGCTTGCGTTTGCTGGTGAGCAACAGGACGTACTTGCGCTTGACGGCGTCAGCTTTGACGTTCCGCCAGAAAAGATTACGACCGTCGTCGGTCCTTCCGGTTGCGGCAAGACCACTTTGTTGCGTCTCGCCGCGGGTCTGCTCACTGCATCTGAGGGTGCCGTCCTCTACAAGGGTACTCCAGTCCTTGGTTTGAACACCAACGTCGGCTACGTGACTCAGGACAGCAACCTGTTTCCATGGCTGACTGCTCTGGGCAATGTTGAATTTCCGTTGGCAATCCGCGGCGTCGCAACCGCCGAGCGGCGGGAAAAGGCCCTGCATTGGTTGCGTCTGGTCGGGCTTGAAGGATTCGAGAACAACTATCCCTCCGAGCTTTCTGGAGGAATGCAGAAGAGGGTGTCGATTGTGCGGACTCTCATCTACGAGCCCGCCGTGGTCCTGCTCGATGAGCCATTCGGCGCACTCGATGCACAAACACGCATGGGCCTGCACCATGAACTGCTTGAGCTATGGCGCGAGAGAAAGAGCACCATGTTGTTCATTACGCACGACCTGGTGGAAGCGATTACGCTGTCCGACCAAATTGTCGTGATGACTCGCAGGCCCGGGCGAGTGAAGGAAATCTATGAAGTACCGCTCGTCCGCCCGCGGAATGTCTTTGAAATCTACCTCGAGCCCGGTTTCGAGGCCGCCTATGCGGCACTGTGGAAGCACTTCAAGTCGGAGATCAGCGTCACTGGCATCGCAAAGGATTAGGGTGCGTACTCATAAAGTCGGCGCTCGGAGTAGGCGCGTCTGATGTCTGCTTCTCCCCCAACAGCGGCGCAAAACCGGACATCGCCGGACTTCGCCTTCGGGCCATCAGGCGACATTGCGCGCGAGGCAAATTTACCCGATGCAGCGATGTCGAGCCCGCCAACGAGAGCGGCCTCACGGCTTGGGAGGTGTGACACCATCAGCTCGCAGCTCCCCAATCCCGGAAGTCACGCTGACGCGCTCATCCGGGCTGCGGCTTAGGCCTTCGCCGGCGCGAGGTTCGGCGCGCCGGTCGCCGCCGCGCCGGGGCGCACGATCACCAGCGCCAGCACGGCGGCGATCACGCAAAGCGCCCGGAGACGAAGAACGCCGGCAGGTAGGTCGCCAGCATGGTGCGCGACAGTCCGGCGAGGAACGCCGCGCGGGCGGCGCCGATCTGGTGACCGGCGAAGACCCAGCCGAACACGAGGTTCGCGCGCTCGCGGCCGAAGTTCGCCGCCGTGAGCTTGACCGTCGGCGGTACGGTCGCGATCCAGTCGAGACCGTAGAACACCGCGAAGATCGAGAGGCCGTAGAAGCTGAAATCCGTGAACGGCAGCGCCATCAGCGAGAGGCCGCGCAGTCCGTAGTACCAGGCGAGGAGCCAGCGGTTGTCGTAGCGGTCCGAGAGCCAGCCGGAGCCGACCGTGCCGATGAAATCGAAGATGCCCATCATGGCGAGCACACTCGCGGCACCGACGGCGGGCAGGCCGAAATCCGCGCAGAGCGGGATGAAATGGGTCTGGATCAGGCCGTTGGTGCTGGCGCCGCAGATAAAGAAGGCCGCGAACAGGGCGCTGCGCGAGGCCGCGCGCACGCGCGTGTTCTGGATCCTGTTCGAGGCGGCCTACCTGCGTGGTGCGCGCTGCGAGACGCGCTCAGTCCGTCGGCTGCGGCCCGTCGTAGCCTTCGATCACGATGATGTCGATGTCCACGGCGCCCGCGCGCAATGCCTTCGCCTTGGCATATTCGGGCGAGCGGTAGCAGGCGAGCGCGGTCGCATGGTCCTTGAACTCAAGCACTATGTTGCGGCCGCGCGCCTTGCCTTCCACCGCCTCGAATGTGCCGCCGCGCACCAGAAATTTCGCGCCGTATTTGCGAAGCACCTCCGCGAGGGCGACGCCGTAGGCCTGGTACCCTTCCGGCTTAATGACATCGACACGCCCAACCCAATATCCCTTCGGCATGTTGTCGTCCTCATCTTTGCATTCTCACCGTCCGTGGCAGACGCACCAGCCGATGTCTCCTATGGCCAAAAGCGGACTCCAAGCAGACGTCGCCAGCCATTGCGAACAGTCTCAGCGCTCACCAGAACGAGTGCGGACGCCTCTTGCATTAGCGCCATTTCCGTTAGGAATGCACCATCTTTGCTTGGTCGAGGCGGAGAAAACCTGAAAACGGCAAGCGTCGCTATCAGGATCTTTAGCAACTTGCCGCCGATTGACGCCATCTGGGTTGACGATGGCGTCTGGAAATGGCGAGACGTTCGCGGGTGGGTATGCAATGTGAGGCTCGCGCGAGGACGCGAACGGAATTGAATGGGAGTTGGACTATGGCACGCAACGACGAGACCGGCGTCCCGGAATTCCTGATCCCTTTTCACGTCGACCGCTCTTGGTACGAACGCTACTGGTGGCACGACTCTGCGCCGCGCAAGCCCGGCATATTCGCTTTCTTCCGTCGGATCCTTTCGCAGCAGCGATTAACCAGGCGTCAAGACGTGCGGGCTGACCACCAGATCCCGCACTCACCTTCAATGAGGGTCGCCCGACCTAGCGTCGCGCCGTGAGGACGAAAAGCGTGGAGGTTCCAGGGGACCGTCGCCATTTCTTCATCGCCGCAGCGGTCGGCGTCGCCGCGGCCGCGCTGCTCGACGCGCGCGCAAGCCGCCAAGCCCAAGATCGCCACCATCGGCGCCGGCCGCGAAGGCGGCTCGCTCGGAACCCTGTTCGCCAAGGAGGGCTTCCAGGTGATGTTCTCCTCGCGCAATCCCGAGCAGCCGCTAAAGAATCACGATGGATGCTGCGGATTTGAGAGTTTTCGAGGCGGTCGCGCGGTTGGGCGCGATGAACCGCGCGGCTGCGGCAGTCAGTACGTTGAATTTAGGGCGGTGTTCGCCCTCTGTTAGCCAGCTTGGGCACGAACGTTTCGGGCGATCGCGCGGGATAGACCACAAGATCCAAGCAGTCAGGGAGTGGATGAGATGACCAAAACAACTTTGTCGCGCCGTCACCTGCTCGCCGGCGCATCTGCAACTGCCGCTGCGAGCTTCGTAGCCAGCGCTCGTCCGGCTGCCGCCAAGGCGCCGCTCCTTAAATCTCAGGCGCCGGCCTTCTATCGCTTCAACGTCGAAGTCGGTGACGTGGCGCTGGAATGCACATCCTGCGGTTCGGGCACACCAGTCGTGTTGCTCGCGAATGCGGGCTGTAGCGTCGGTTATTTTGATCATCTGGCGCGCGCGCTGGCTACCGGAGGGTTCCAGACGATCTCAATTAATATGCGCGGCGTCGGAGGCAGCCGCGGCTCTCTCGACGGCACAACCTTGCACGATCTGGCCGGTGACGTTGCTGGTGTCATTGAGGCGATCGGCTGTGGTCCAGCGCACCTAGTCGGACATGCCTTCGGCAACCGGATCGCCCGGTGCCTCGCAGTCGATCAGCCGCCATTGGTTCGCAGCGTGACCCTGCTTGCGGCCGGCGGTCTTATCGGACCTCCGACGCCGGTCGGGACGCCCTTTCGCAATGCGACGCAGGTCAAGATGAACGGTAGCGATTGCGTCACTGTTCTGGGGGTTCGCTGGCTCTCGCCCGCATCCGATCCGAAGATACTCGAACGGGTCGAATGCTGGCCTGCGATCTTTATCGCGCATCTTGCGACCAGTCGGAACGTGCCCCTCGAACAGTGGTGGAGCGGCGGCGATGCCCCCCTTCTCGCGATCCAGGGGCTCGATGATGTGCGCGAGCGGGTGGGCGAGCGGGCGCGGGTCATCGATCTACCTCGTGCCGGGCACTTTCTGTTGCTGGAACAGCCTGAAGCCGTAGTGCAGGCCGTGTCCGAGTTTCTTGGCGCCAACACCGCTCCAGGCTGATCACATCGCAATGGTATGGTTCAGCTCGGGAGATGCCATGAGCGCACAATCTGTTGGAAACAGATCGGGCTCGGTGGCCAGCCACGACGCCCGGATCAGCAGCTTCGAGTGCACTTTCTGCCGCGACTGCGCTGAGACGACGCTTCCACGGGCGCTGCCCGAACTGTGGTGGTGAGTTCGTGCCCCGTCCCATCCGCCCCGCCGAGAAGCTCGCGCGATTTCCCGCATCGACCAAGCGGGTCCTGAAGCCTGAGGGATGCGCCGTGAGCTTCGCAGAGCCCACTATGCCAATTCCGCCCGCTGTCGGGATGAGCGATCTGTTCGGAGAGCCGGCGCTGCCCGCCGGCTTTCGCTACACCGCAGACGTTCTCTCGCCTGCGGAGGAGAAGGACCTGGTAGGGCGGATTGAAAAGCTGCCGTTCAAGCCGTTCGAGTTTCACGGATACCTGGGCAATCGCCGGATCTATACCTTTGGTCACAAATACATCTTTGCGGGCCAGGAGCCTCGCGCGGATGCGGGTATTCCCGACTACCTGCGCCCATTGACCGTCATCGCGGGCCAGATCAGCGAAACGCCTCCTGACGCATTCGAACAGCTCATGGTGACGGAGTATGCGTCGGGCGCCGGGATCGGCTGGCACCGCGACCGCCCGACCTTTGAGAACATTGTCGCGGTGTCGTTTCTGGCACCTTGCGTCCTGCGGCTCCGCCGGAAAACAAACGAGGATTGGGAGCGTCGGTTTGCCCGTATCGAGCCGCGATCGGCCTATTTGCTGAGTGGCACCGTACGCAACAGCTGGCAGCACAGCATCGCTCCGATGGATGTGCTGCGCTACTCTGTGACCTTGCGGACCTTCCGCCCTGGCCATGGCGCGAAGGACTAGCTGCATCTCGATGGATGCGGCCAGCACTCCGGCGGGTTCATGCTTTGAGAAGTCGCGATCCTGCTTGAATAGCGCCATCGCATCAGGAGGATGAAATGAACCAAACGGAAAAAGCCAAACGCTTCGCGAAGTTGCACGTCAAAGGCTCACCGCTGTTGCTCTACAACGCATGGGATGCGGGTAGCGCGAAAGCTATTGCCGAGGCCGGTGCTAAGGCGATCGCGACTAGCAGCTGGTCGGTCGCCGAGGCGCAGGGTTACCGCGACGGCGAACTTATCCCGATCGCGCTTGCGGAGCAGATTGTCGGGCAGATCGCCGCAACGATCGATCTCCCGGTCACCGTCGATTTCGAAGGTGGCTACAATGGTGACAACGATGATGAACTCGCGGGCAATATCGCACGCCTGCTCGATCTCGGGGTGATCGGCATTAATTTCGAGGACCGCGTCGTCAAAGGCTCGGGGCTTTACGACATATGTCGCCAGGCAGAGCGGATTACGACGGTCCGCGAGACCGCGCAGGAAAAGGGTGTCGGGCTTTTCATCAACGCTCGCACCGATTTGTTCCTCGGCCAGGGCAGGGATGAGGCTCAATCGGTTGGCGAAGCTCTCGAGAGGGCGAAGGCGTACGCAGCCGCGGGTGCGTCCGGCTTTTTCATTCCCGGCTTGGAAAAAGACGCCCTGATCGGTCGCATCTGCGAGAGCGTCACGATGCCGGTCAACGTGATGGTCATGGACGGGGTGCCGTCCAACGACCGCTTGACTGAGCTCGGCGTTTCACGCATCAGCTACGGACCGATTCCGTACATCCACTTGATGGCGGCGCTCCAGCAGGAAGCGGAAAAAGTCCTTTCGTAGCCACGTTCCAGGCGCAGGGCGACGAGCAAACGGCAATGGTTTCGTCGTCCTGCGCCTGTCGAACCAGCGAGGCTTTTCCCCATGGCCGATTTCGATGGCCGCCCGCTTCTGGTGACCGAAACTGCGTCCGTCTGGGACGTCGCATGTCCAGGCGCCTGCAAGCACAGGAGCGACGAGGAATACGTTGCCGCCACGCACCTCGTATTCCCGTATCGCGGGGTCTACGTGCACCACGTGGGTAGAGCGGAGACCGTGGCCGAAGCCAACCAGGTCATCATCCTCAACGAAGATGAACCGTACCGGGTTAGCCACCCTTTTGAGGGTGGTGATGCCTGCCTTTCGATCGCCACCAGTACTGCGATTCTGCTCGAGTTGGCGCCTGAACACTATCTCCTGACCAAGGATCGAGCTGCGTTCAATCGCTCGCGCTTGCGGGTTGATACCCACACCCAGGCGCTCGCGGCACGGCTGCGTCACGGTCTTTGGCGCGGCTTCATGGATGCCATCGAAGCCGAGAGTCTTACTCTCACCCTGATACGCCGGGCGTTGGGCGAACGCACGTCCCACGCGCCCGGCGGCAGCTACGGGCGCCAGAAACTGGTGGACCGCGCCAAGCTCGTGCTTGCGTCCGACCTCGGACGTCGGTGGACCCTGGCCGACATCGCGGCTGTCGTCGGCGTCTCCCCCGTCTATCTCACGCAGCTGTTCCGGCAGGTCGAAGGATTGCCCCTCTATCGCTACCAGCTGCAACGGCGGCTGGCTCGAGCGCTTGACCGGCTTGGCGAGCGCGTCGACTTGACTGAGCTCGCCCTCGACCTTGGATTTTCGAGCTACAGCCACTTCAGCGGTGCGTTCAAACACAGCTACGGGCAGACGCCGTTGCGGTTTCAGCGCGACGCCCGCGTCCGCTGAAGCATTTCACCTCGGCATCAGGTTGCTAAAGATCGTGGTAGAGCCATCGATCCGAGCGAGCTTTCTTAGCGCCCGCCTTCCATAGCTTTGTGTGGAGTTTAAACGTGGGCGAATTTGCCAATCGCAGTATTGCGACCCCTTCGGGCCGCATCAGCTACGCTGAGGCGGGCAGCGGGCCCGTTGCGTTGTTCGTCCACGGTGTGCTGCTGAACAAGCATCTTTGGCGTCACCAACTGGCAGAGCTTTCCGCGATCCGCCGCTGCATCGCAGTCGATCTGCTGGCCCATGGCGACACGGAAATCGCACCCGGTCAGGACGTCTCCGTGACCGCCAATGCGAATATGCTGAGGGAAATGCTCGATGCTCTGCACATCGACCAGGTCGACCTGATCGGCAACGACAGCGGCGAGGGTATCGCCCAGATTTTTGCTGCGGTCAAGCCTGATCGCGTGCGCACATTGACGCTCACAAACTGTGATACCCACGACAACTGGCCGCCCGAAGCCTTCAAGCCGTTCGTCGATATGGTCGCCGGCGGCGGCTTGCGCGACACCCTCAATGTGCTGCTCGCCAACAAGGCTGTTTACCGCTCGCAAGAGGCACTTGGGCCGGCCTACGAGCGGCCCGAAAAGGTTACGGACGAAGACATCGAAACCTACTTGCGGCCGCTCGTGCGCAACGATCAGCGCACCCTCGATCTACAGCGCTTCGTGACGTCCTTCGATAACAAACATACCGTGTCGATCGCGCCAAAGCTGCGGGCTCTGCGCGCTCCGACACTCATCGTTTGGGCCACGGACGACATCTATTTTCCGGTCAAGTGGGCGTACTGGCTTGCCGGCGCGATACCCGGCGCAAAGCCGCCTGTCGAGCTCGAGGGAGCGCGCCTGTTCTTTCCGGAGGAGCGGGCAAGGGACTTCAACCGGTTCCTCCGGGATCACCTGATAAATGGCTAAGAATCGGCGGGTCTAAACCGCCGCACCTATCGACAGCAAATCGATCGGAGCTGCCGCACAAGGCCGTCGCCAATTGTGACGGTCGGCTGCGGCGAACAGGCAACACGGGAGCGCACCTTGAAGATCGCGATCATGGGTTCGGGCGGAATCGGCGGCTATTACGGGGCGCGCCTGCAACAAGGCGGGGCTGACGTGACGTTCATCGCGCGGGGCGAGCAGCTGAAGGCATTCCGGCAGAATGGCATTGCGCTTGAGGGGGATCGACCGATCCATCTGCCCACCGTGAAGGCGACCGATGATCCCGCGACCATCGGCAAGGTCGACATGGTGATCTTCTCGGTGAAGCTCCGCGATACGGAAGCGGCCGCGAAGCAGATCCTCTCTCTCATCGGACCGGACACCGGCATCATCTCGTTGCAGAACGGCGTAACCAAGGACGACATGCTGGCGCCAATCGTCGGGCGTCAGCACCTGCTCGGTGGCGCCGCCTATATGGCTGCGTGTTAATGAGTCCGCGTCCTAGTCCGACACGTGACTTGAATGGCATCCCCCACGATGCGCACCGGGAACGTTTTCAGATCGCAGGTAAATGGTGCACCAAGTCCTTTGCCGGTCTTGACCTCAAAGCGACCGCCGTGAAGAGGGCATTCAATAATGTCACCGTCCAGCCAGCCCTCGCTAAGGAGGGCCTGCGCATGCGTGCAGATGTTGTGCGTTGCGTAAATCTGACCATCGATGTTGTACAATGCTACGTCAAGGTCGCCAGCCTTGACACCAATAACGTTGTCGGGCCCGACCGAAGATCGGTCGGCGACTGCAATCCAGTGCTCAGTATCTTTCATTGTTTCGTCTCACGGATATTGAAGCGCATCACCTGCCAAATGCGCTCGGACGTGGCCGGCATATCAATGTGCCGAATACCCAGGGGATGCAGCGCATTCAGGATGGCGTTGATAACCACAGGGGGTGCCGCCACGCAGCCAGCTTCGCCAGCACCTTTTACGCCCAGAGGGTTGGTTCTGCATGGTTCTTCATTGAATGCCAGCACGAAGCTCGGCATCTCACTGGCTCGGGGAATCGCGTAGTCCATAAAGCTCGCCGTGAGCAACTGGCCTGAGGCGTCATAGACTATGTGCTCGCCGACAGCCTGCCCCACTCCTTGCGCTAGCGCACCGTGCACCTGCCCGTTGACGATCAACGGATTGATCAACCGGCCGAAATCGTCGACAGCTGCATACCGGTCGACCGTCGTTGCACCTGTCGCCGCATCTATCTCCACCTCGCAAATATGACAGCCGTTGGGAAACGCAGGAGGCTCCGCTGAAAAATAGGCGCTTGCTTCCAATCCCAGAGGGATCCCTTTCGGAAGCTTAGCGGGACGATACGCCGATCTAGCGACCTCCTTGAGGCCAATGGAGCGGTCAGTGCCGGCAATAAGAATGCTTGCCAGACGCTTGGCCTTTTCAATTACCGCCTCCGCAGCCGACTTTAAAGCATTCCCGCCGATGATGGCGCTGCCAGAGGCGTATGTGCCTCGGCCGAATGAAACTTGGTCAGTGTCGCCCTGGAGCAATCGAATTTGATCTAATGGGATGCAAAGCCAGTCGGAGACACACTGGGCGTAGGTTGTGGCGTGTGACTGACCGTGTGAAAAAGTCCCGGCAATAATCGTCACTGCGCCTGATGGATCGAACCGAAGTTCCATCCGGTCGTTGAAGACCCCGGTGTCTTCGATGTAGGAAACGATGGCTCGCCCGCGCAGCTTATTATTGCGCGCACTGGCGTCGCGTCGCGTTGCGTAACCATCCCAATCCGCAAGCGCAATACAAGCGTCGGCGGCCGTCCGGAAATCACCACTGTCATATGTGAGCCCCGTTGGGGAGCAATACGGCAGCTCCGCCTTATCGATGAAATTGCGCTTTCGAATTTCAACCGGGCCATGCCTAGCTCATCTGCTGCTAAGTCGAGGAGGCGTTCTGTTACGTAGATTGCTTCGGGACGTCCGGCGCCGCGGTAGGGATTAGTCGGAGCCGTATTGGTAAAAATACCTTGGGTGCAAAGATCGATGGTCGGCACACGGTACACGTTGGGAATGAGCTTGAGAGAGAACACCAAAGGCACCAACGCAGCGCCAACCATGTAGGCGCCGAGATTGTGGAGTGCCTTCACACGCACTGCTAGGATGTGCCCTACAGGGTCTAGAGCCATCTCGGCATCGACGATTTGGTCCCGACCCGCATTGTCTAAAATGAATGCATCGCTGCGGTTGGAAATCCATTTTACTGGTCGACCGATCAATTGCGACGCGAGTAATACGATCCCCTCCTCGGGATATGTATCCCCCTTCATCCCAAATCCGCCGCCCACGTCTGGGCCGATGACGCGCAATTTGGACTCGGGAATTCGGAAAACGGACTGAGCCAGCGTTTCTCGTACCCGATGGGGATTTTGCGTACTGGAGTAAAGGACAAAGCTCTCCTCGGCCGAATTGTACTGTCCGATCGCGCCGCGCGGCTCCATTGAACTGGCGGTGACGCGATTGTTGACCAGTCGCAGCCGCACGCGATGCGAAGCTCCGGCAAAAGCCTTTTCGCAGGCGGCAGCATCGCCGATTCTGAGTGTGAAGCATGCGTTGCCGGGCACCGCGTCCCAGATGCTTGGGGCACCCGGGAGGACTGCACTCGGCAGGTCGATCACGCTAGGAAGCGGCTCATAATCGATCTCGACCAGTTCGGCAGCGTCGCGGGCCTGAGCAGGCGTTTCCGCAATGCAAAACGCTACTCGGTCGCCGACATGCCGAACCTCGCCCTGAGCAAGGAGCGGCCGAATCGTTCGGTAAGCTTTCGGACCTCCGGTGTCTTCCGGCATAAAGAGCGGCGGCAAACCACCGAGACCGCGCTGAGCGATATCACTGCCCGTGAGAATACCTAACGTGCCCGGTGACCGCAGTGCGCGGCTGGTGTCGATTGATCTGATGCGCGCGCGAGGGTGATTCGAATAGACAACAACACCATGAGCCTGCATTGGGAGATCGATGTCGTCCACAAAGCAGCCGCGACCCGTCAAGAGCTTTCTATCCTCCACGCGCGGCAGGGCTTGGCCAAATTTTACGTTACTCATAGCAGTGACGGAGTAGTCGGCTTCGGGGAGGAATTTAGAATCGGGCGTCGGTCGACGGTGACTCAGGTTGAGAGGTCACAGGTTGCGCGGAGCTTAGACCATTTGTTGACTTGGAGAGAAGCGTGAAATATCAGTTGTATAGTTAGTCTCGGATAATGACCGGCTTGTAAAGCATATGAAACCCCTTCGTAAAAAAGGCGCCAGCCCGCGCAATCGCAAGGTCGGTGCCGTCGCATCACGACGGCGTTTGCCGCGCCAATCACTCCGCGATGCGGCCTATGAGGCCATCAAACATCGGATCATCACCTGCAAGTTCAAGCCGGGTGAGTGCATCAATGAAGCATCAGTCTCGGCCCTACTCGGATTAGGGCGTACCCCGGTGCACCAAGCAATCGATCGGCTGATGCTTGAAGAAATGGTTGAAGTCATTCCCCGCAAGGGCGTCATCGTCAAGCCGGTGATCCTGCAGGACGTAATGCAGATGATCGACGTGCGCCTAATAAATGAAGTCTATTGCGCACGAATCGCCGCTACGCGAGCTGACGATACGCACATAGAAAGTCTCGTTGGCATTATAGATCGCGCGCGCAACGCAATTGCTGCGCGCGATGTTCACGCCCTTATGACACTCGACCGTGAATTTCATCTCGTCTTAGCGAGCGCGACTAAAAACTTGGAGCTAGCAGAGGTCGTGCGAAAGCTTAATGAGCGGTCGCTGCGCTTTTGGTTTATTTCGTTTACCACGCCGGATCACCACCGCAGCTTCCATGAACAGCACGAAGCAATTTTCGCTGCCGTCCGCGACCATGATTCCGATGGAGCAGAGAGCGCCATGCGGGCGCACATTGAGGCTTTTCGCCGAAGCGTTGCTCGACATCTTTAGTAGATTGCACACCTGAAAGGAACCGTGCCAGTCTACTAAAGAAACTGGGAGACGTTTGCGCGAAAGGATTCGATGTGCGCACGCATGGCTGCTTCGGACTTGTCAGGGTCGCGCTGGCGGATGGCGGCAAAAATAGCGTCATGCTGATCATGCACGCTCTCGTATTGCGCCGGTGCGTTGAGTGAAATGAACCAGAATCGAAGTGACCGCTCGTGCAAACTCCGAAGCAGTTCCGTCAAAACATCGTTTTTTGCGGCCCGAGCGACAAGCAAATGAAATTCACGGTCGAGCAGCATCATATTCTCTATGTTGCGCATCGACGCCCAATGCTTGGTACGCTTTAGCACGTCAGCCAATTCGGAAATATCGGAATTGTTAGCTCGTTCGGCCGCAAGGCGCGAACAGTAGGTTTCGTTGACCAGACGGGTCTCGATAATCTGCAAAACCTCATTAAGGCTTACAGGCCTTACAATAACGCCTTTACGCGGGATGACGTCGACCATGCCTTCTATCATCAAGCGATCCAGCGCTTGATGGACGGGTGTTCGGCCAATTTTCAACGTCGACGAAAGTTGCAGTTCGTTGATGTATTCCCCCGGCCTGAACTCACAGGTGATGATTCGATGCTTGATGGCATCGTAGGCCGCATCCCGTAGAGAAGCTGCGGTAGTCACGCTAGTGTGAGCCAGCTGGGATCTAGTTTTGCCTCTGCTCACGCTCGTTCGCTTCGCCGCCATCAGGGACTCGCGCGTAAAACTTGGAGGAATTAGAGTTGGTTCAGAAGCAGCAAATCTCAAGGGAAAACTATTATAGCTTGATCGTTCGAAGGAGAAGAGGCGGCGGGAAGCTTGCCATGGGACGCCCATTAGACTAATTTGAAGAGTAAGTGATATTTCACAGATGCGGGCGGGGCCCATGGCTGTACGCAGTTCGGCATTCGAGAATAATGGTTGGGTCGATGTGCGGCGCGGCCTGGTGAGCCGCGACGTTTTCGTAAGCGACGAGATATTCCGCCTCGAGATGGAGCGGATTTTCGATCGCACTTGGGTTTTTTTGGCCCACGAGACAGAGATTCCAGCAGCCGGAGATTTTGTCTCCCGGAGCTTGGGTAGCGCCCCGGTCATCGTCGTGCGCGACAGCGATGACACCATACATGTGCTTTTGAACAGTTGCCGTCATCGGGGCGCTACCGTTTGTCGTCCGGATTCTGGCAACGTTCGAAACTTTGTTTGTCCGTATCACGGCTGGACCTACGAGCGGTCTGGTCGCCTTATGACAACGACATTTGACCGACACCTTCCCAAGGACTTTGTTCTTTCCGAACACGGACTCGTGCGTGTACCTCGCGTGGAGGTCCACAAAGGATTGATTTTTGGGAGTTGGAACGCGAACGTTGTTCCTCTTAGCGAATATTTTGGCGAAATAGCCTGGTACATTGATCCGTTTCTGTCCCGCTCTCCGCAAGGCATGGAGGTGCTGGCACCGCCACATCGCTGGAGAGCCAAATCAAACTGGAAGGTGGGTGCACTAAACTTTGTCGGCGATAGTCAACATATTCTGACAACACATGTTGGACCGCTGACGCTCGATCCGGTCCGTGCGGCCCGCGCTGGCTTTGCCACGGCAGCCGAAAACAGTTTTCAGGTAGTCACCGACCAGGGGCATGGGTGCACATTGACGTATCTGGCACCCGGCCTTCCAGAAGAAGCCTACCAAACACATCCACCAGATCTTGAGCCTCTCTATGGCAAAGTCCTCCAGGCCGATCAGCGCCAGCTCTTGAACCGCTTGCGCGTCATCGTCGGCACCATTTTTCCGAACCTTTCGTTCATCGAGACTCAGGTTGGCCCGGCGCAAAAGGCCGTCATTGTTCGCCAGTGGCGGCCAATCAGTGGGACGGAAATGGAGATTCTAAGCTGGGTGCTAGCCGAGAAAGAGGCCCCTGCAGAGTATAAGACCACTGTCCTGCGAAATGGCTTCCACAACTTCGGCGTCGCTGGTGTCTTCGAGCAGGACGACCTGGAGCTCTGGGCGTCAGCGACTTACGCGAGCAATAACGCGATCGCCAAGCAATTTCCCTATAGCTTCCACACTGCCTTGCCGTACATCGACGCGCCGGAAAAGGATCACAAGTGGCCAGGCCGTGCTTTTAAGCCAGCAGACACCGAAGTGGCACAGCTCGAATTTATGCGACAATGGGATCGCTGCATGAAGTCGGCTCCGTAATGCTCGATAGAGATTTCGGAAAATGAGTGACCAAGAACCGATCGCTGTCGACGGAGCCCTCTACATTGAGATCCAGCGATTTTTGTTCCGTGAGGCCGCGTTGCTTGATCGTCGGGAATACGGGGCGTGGCTGGCGTTGACGACTGAGGACATTCAGTACTGCGTAACCGCCGCAGTGTCACGTGACGCCGGCGCCAACGCGGTCGACTACTCGATCATTGACGAGAACTTGG
>WNFM01297598.1_pt1 | contig 16087 bp, 19 predicted proteins | sample 5400271 | NCBI WGS metagenome assembly WNFM01 (sample SAMN13153352, study PRJNA577476) | soil metagenome | isolation source: 60 cm saprolite on Douglas fir-dominated hillslope | place: USA:California | collected 2013-09-17
CGCTGCAGGTCGAGCACGATCAGGAGGTCGGAGGTGAGCGGCTGCTCGAAGGTCTTCGACATCATCTGGCCGTACTTGGCGGAGAGCTTCCAGTGGATCCGTCCCAACGAGTCGCCAGGCGAGTAGTCGCGCACGCCGGAAGTCTCGGGTGGGTAGTCGGCCCAGGCCGAGGAGAGGAGCCGGGCGTCACCCGAGTGCTGCTCGGCGGGCATCACGAACTCCGGCATCGGCCGGATCCGCGGGTAGACGAGGATCTTGTGGCGCTCGTTCAGCCGGGTCTCCCGGCTGAAGAGGCCGAAGGGCTCCTGGACTCGCACGCGGGTCGGCCCGAAAGTCATCCAGCCGCGGTGCCGGTAGACGCCCTTGTGGGTCCAGGTGACCGGGTCGCCGAGCGACACGACCCGCCCCGGCTGGTAGCCGGCGATCTCGCTCATGTCGCGGATCTCGACCCAGGGAGCCGGCACCCAGCCTGTCTTCTCGGCGGTGAAGGACTCTTCGAAGGCCTCTCCCACCGTCGGCGTGCCCGCTTCGATGTGGCGGGTCACCTGGATCTTGCGGACGACCTGGCGGGGCCAGGCGAAGGCGAGGGCGAGGATCAGCGCCAGCCCGTAAACGAGGACGAACGCGGACTTGATCGCGGTCAGGTAGGCGAAGAGGAGAAGAAGGAGGAGGCCGGCGGCGAGAAGGAGCCTACTCATCACCCGACAGCTGCGGCACGGGCTCCCGTTCCAGCAGCTGGGCGAGGATCTTGCGGGTCGTCTGCCCCTGCATCTCGGCGTTCGGGCGGAGGATCAGGCGGTGGGCGAGGATCGGCTCGGCCAGCTCCTTGATGTCGTCCGGCAGCACGTACTCGCGGCCCGCGATCGCCGCCCAGGCCTGGGCGGCCCGGTAGAGGTTGATGGTGCCCCGGGTGCTGGCCCCGAGGGCGATGTCGGAGTGCGAGCGGGTGCGGTCGATGAGGCGCGCGATGTACTCGCGCAGGGCGGGCTTGACGAAGACCGCCCGGACGGCTTCCTGAGCCGCGTCGAGCTCCTTCGGGGAGACGACCGGCTGGAGCTCCTCCATCGGCGACTCCACGCGGTCCTCGCCGAGCAGGCGGGCCTCCTCCTGGAGCGTCAGGTAGCCGAGCCGGACCCGCATCATGAAGCGGTCGAGCTGGGCCTCGGGGAGGGGGAAGGTGCCGGCGTACTCGATCGGGTTCTGGGTCGCCATGACGACGAAGGGATGAGGCAGCGGCTTGGTCTCGCCGTCGACCGTGACCTGGCGCTCCTCCATCGCCTCGAGCAGGGCGGCCTGGGTCTTGGGCGTCGCCCGGTTGATCTCGTCGGCGAGCAGCACCTGGGCGAAAACCGGTCCAGCGCGGAACTCGAAGTCCTCCGTCTTCTGGTTGAAGATCGTGACCCCGGTCACGTCGGAGGGCAGCAGGTCGGGCGTGAACTGGATCCGGTGGAAGGTGCAGTCAAGGGAGCGGGCGAGGGACTTCGCCAGCATCGTCTTCCCGACGCCCGGCACGTCCTCGATCAGCAGGTGGCCGTTGCAGAGAAGGGTGGCGAGGCAGAGCTTGACCTCGTGCTCCTTGCTGACGATGGCCCTTCCGACGTTGGCAAGCACCGCCTCGGCGACCCGGCTGACCGACGCCAGGTCCTGCTGGCGCTCGGCTCTTTTACTCACCGCTCGACCCCCAGCACCTCAAGAATTATAGAAACGGCGCTCATTCTCGCCATCTCGGTATTCCGGCCGGTCGTTTTCGGTTCCACTCCCGGTTGTCGGGGAGCCGTTTGACTATTTTCTTTGCCGTCTGTTAGCCTTCCCCCCGTTCTGACGGGTAGCCCCAGTGGTGGGGGGCCGTCACTGATCGGTACGCGGGGGTAGCAGTCAACTGACGGTTCTCAGCCGTTATCTCACGCATGCCGTCGTCCTCGTGATCGTCTTGATGGTCTCCGGCTATGCCTCGGTCGGCCATCAGCTGCCTCCCCAGCTCGGCCTCCACAGAGACGCCAACGCCCTGATGATGAACCAGGGCGGCGACGTCTCCGACTTCTACCTCGGTCGCTTCAGCACCATCGTCAAGCCCCTCTCCATACCGAGCTCGGTGCCCATGGCGCACACCCCGACCACCTACACGGTCGCGGAGGGCGAGGACCTCCCCAAGATCGCCTCCCGTTTCAACCTGACGGTCGAGGAGATCCGCTGGTCGAACCCCATCCTCAAGGAGACCGATCGGGTGACTGCGGGCGTCAAGCTCAGCCTCCCGCCGACCCACGGCGTCGTCGTGAGCGTCCACGCGGGCGACACCGCCGACTCGCTGGCCGGCACCTACCACGTACCCGCCGGGACGATCGTCGACTTCAACCGGCTGCTGATCGACCCGAACAATCTCCCCGTGGGCATGGAGCTGGTCATCCCCGGCGGCCGCGGGCCGACGCTGACGATCAAGACCGAGGCCTATCCGTCGGCGGTGCGTTATGGCGGCGGGTTCAAGGTGACCCTCGGCGCCCCGGTCGGGCCCTACGTGAACTCCAAGTTTCCCTGGGGATGGTGCACCTGGTACGTCTCGACCCGTCGCGATGTGACCTGGGTGGGAGACGCCTACCAGTGGTTCGGCAACGCGCAGTCCCAGGGCTACCCGGTCGGCTCCAGCCCCAAGGCTGACGCGATCATGGTCACCTGGGAGAGCGGCCTCGGCCATGTCGCCTACGTGGAGAACGTCAACGACGACGGCTCCTGGCTGGTCTCCGAGGCCAACTACCGGGGCTTCGGCGTCACCTCCCAGCGGGTCATCAAGCCCGGCCAGGTGCCGCTGATCGGCTTCATCTACAACAAGTAGACTCGCGCTGTGCCGATCCCGGCCCAGCTCCCCACCACCCACCAGGACGGTCAGGGACCGAACCTCCTCTACCACGTCGAGGGTGAGCTGGTGCCCGTCCTCCGCCTCCAGCTCGGCGGCTCGGTGCCGGCCTACTTCGAGCACCACGTCCTGCTCTGGAAGGAACCCGCCGTCGACATCGCGCTGAAGCCGATGAAGGGAGCTTTCAAGCGCTTCATCGCCGGGATGCCGATCTTCCTGACCCACGCGACCGGCCAGGGACAGATCGCCTTCTCCCGCGACGGCGTGGGCCAGATCGTGCCCATGCACCTCCAGCCGGGCCAGTCGATCGAGGTCCGCGAGCACCAGTTCCTGGCGGCGACCGACAACGTCGCCTACACCTTCACCCGGGTGAAGGGAATCGCCAACATGCTCTTCGGCTCGATCGGCTTCTTCATCGACCGCTTCACGGCCGAGCAGTACGAGGGGGTCATCTTCCTGCACGGCTACGGCAACATCTTCGAGGTGGTGCTGGGCCCCAGCGAGGCAATCGACGTGGAGCCGGGCGGCTGGCTCTACAAGGACGCCTCGGTGCGGATGGAGATCAAGGTGATGGGCCTACGCTCGGGTATCTTCGCCGGCTCCGGCAACCTGGTCTTCAACCGCTTCTACGGCCCGGGCCGGCTGGGCATCCAGTCGATGTACATGCACCTGGGCGACAGCGCCAACGCCTCCTCCGGCGTGGGGACAGCGGCGGGCGCGATCGGAGTGGCGGCGAAGCTGCTAGGCGGGTAACCGCTATCTCTCCCCCACTTGGTGGGGGAGTACTGGCGAAGCCGGGGAGGGGGTCGCGAGGAGACGAACGCATTCTTTGACAGCTGCGTTTCCCCCTCCCGGCCTGTCGGCCGGACTCCCCCGCCAAGCGGGGGAGAGACGCAAATGCTACGAGACCTCTTCCTCTTCGATCAGGCGGAGCTGGTTCGGCCGGCTGAGGTCGAGCTGGCGTCCGAAGAAGGCTGCGACCCGCTCGATGTAGAGCTCGCGGTCGGCGAAGTAGGCGCCGGTGTGGGGCGCGCCCTGGACGACCCAGATCTCGCGCGGGCCGCGGTACTTGTCGTAGAGCAGGCGCGAGTGGTGCACGCCGGTCGTCGCGTCGGCGCCGCCGTGGATGAAGAAGAGCGGGCGCGGCTCGAGCGCGCTGAGCACCGCCAGCGGGCTTGCCTCAGCCAGCCGGTGGCCGCTCCGGACGCGGAGCAGGAGGTCGACCGCGGCCACGATGGGAGCGCCCGGCAGGTGGGTGAAGCGAGCGATGTTCTCCTTCAACAGCCGGCCGAGGTCGCTGAACGGGCTGTCGAGGACGAAGGCCTCGATCGACGGCTCGCCGGCGCCGCCGAGGAGGGACACGACGGCGCCCATCGAGTAGCCGAGAAGCCCGATCCGGGCCGCCTTCACGCGCTTGCGGGCGAACGCGATCGCGGCCTGCAGCTCATTGACCTCGTCGATGCCGAGCGTCACCCGACGGCGGTCGCTTCCCGGCATCCCGCGGTAGGAGTAGGTGACGACGTTGAAGCCCTTCCGCCAGAGCAGGATGCAGATGCCGAGCACGGCCTGGCGCTGACCCTTGTGGCCGGGGCTGACGACGATCGTCTGCGGCGACCCTGGCTGGCGGAAGAACCAGGCCCCGAAGTGGACGCCGTCGGCGGTCTCCAGCTCGACCTCGTCGTAGTCGGCCTGGAACTCCCAAGGAGTGAAGAGGAAGTCATCCAGCCATGCCTTTCGGCGGGGGACGAAGAGGTAGAGGTAGATGTAGGCACAGCCGGCCAAGTAGGCGACCAGAAGGCCCGCCAGGAGCAGGATCAGCGTCAGCGCGATGCTTGGATGGATCGGCATGGGCAGTTGGTGAGTGGCACCCAGTCTAGGCTTTGGCGCGCCTGGTTTCCGCCCCGGCGCGGTGCTCTTCGTAGCGGCCGAGGATGAAGAGCAGGAGGCTCATCCGGTTCAGGTAAGCCATCGCTTCGGGCGTTGCGTCGGGCAGTCGCAGGCAGCGCCTCTCCGCCCGCCGGACGATGGCGCGGGCGAGGTCGAGAGCGCCGCTGGCGGGCGTCGCGCCGGGCAGGATGAAGCCGGCCGGCATCGGCACCTCGGCCTCCAGCTCTCCGGCGATCGCCTCCAGCCGGGCCACGTCAGCGCCCTCGACGGCGCCGAACCTGCCCGCGTCGCCCGGCTCTGTCGCCAGCTGCGCGCCCAGCCGGTAGAGACCCCGCTGGCACTCTTCGCAGAGCTCCCGGACGCGGTCGTCGGCGGTCAGGCCTTTGGCCAGTCCGATCGCGCTGGACGCCTCGTCGACGGTTCCGAAGGCCTCGATCCGGGGGTCGTCCTTGGCCACCCGGCTCCCTCCCAGCAGCCCGGTGGTCCCGTCATCGCCCTTCCCGGTCAACGCCAGCATCCCCTTCTTCCGAACCGGCACCCGACGACTGTACCTGCGCCTTAAGGTCCGACGTACTGGCGATAGAGCTTGATCCAGTCGGAGGCGATGCCGGCCTGGGCGTCGGCGAGGGCCAGCCGGCCGCCACAGACGGCTTCGTGGAGGTAGTTCTCGAGCTGGTCCTTCTGGTGAAAGCCGGGGGCCGGCTGGGCCGGCTCCGGCCACAGGTTGCGGTTGGAATTGTCGCCGCCGAGCTCGAGCGGGACGAGGTGGTCGAGCTCGTAGGTGCCGGACGGCTGCGGGTAGGGGACGCCGTAGGAGGCGTAGACCTCCCCGTACTGGGCCAGCAGCACGTTTCGCACCCGCCCGGCATAGCCCGACACGCAGACCTGCAGGGCGGTCACGCCGGGGAAGACCTCACCGGGCGTCAGGCTGTGGTCCGGCAGCGTCCCGGCCGCCGGCGCCGCCGAGAGCGTTGCTGACGGGAGGGGCGAGGCAGACGGACTCGGCGAGAGTTGGGCCGCTGCGGTCGGGCTCGGGTCGCGGGCGGGCGGGCCGGTATCGCACGCCACGGCGGCGGCGAGCAGCAGGAGAAGGGCGATGGCGCGACTTTGCATTCGGCAGCGCCACTCTAAGGCCGCGAGCGGAGGGAGCCGACCCGCGTGGTTAAAACGCGGGCGACGCCCTCGGGCCGAGAATTCAGCGCGTTGAAACACGCGCGCGGCGGGAACCGAACCCGGCGGCCGGTGTAAGAGGAAGCACGGGAACCCACCAGGTGGAGGTCCGGCCGCTGGAGGACGGGACCCTGATCGAACGGGCGCGGGCGGGCGACGCCGGCGCTTACGAGGAACTTGTGCGCCTTCATTCCGACATCGCCTTCCGGACCGCCTACCTGCTCACCGGCTCAGCGGCAGACGCCGAGGAGGCCGCCCAGGACGGGTTCGTCAACGCCTTCCGAGCCCTGAACGGGTTCCGCCAGGGCGCGCCCTTCCGCCCCTGGTTGCTGAGCATCGTCGCGAACCAGGCTCGCAACCGGAAGCGTGCCGCCGGCCGGCGGGTGCGGATGGAGCTCAGGACCCTCTCGGCGGCCCGGACGCAGCCGGGCCCTCCCTCGCCCGAGGACGAGGTCGAGCGGCGGGCGACCCGGCAGGCGCTCCTCGACGCGGTCGAGGCGCTCGACGACGACGACCGCGAGGTTGTCGTCTGCCGGTACTTCCTGGAGCTCTCCGGCCAGGAGACGGCGGCCGCCCTCGGGATCGCCGAAGGGACCGTCAAGTCACGGCTGTCACGTTCCCTGGCGAAGCTGCGGGAGAGGTTCGATGGCAACCGCTGACCTGGAACAGCAGCTGCGCGAGCTGGGGGCGGAGGTCGCCTACCCGGCCACCCCGAACATCGCCCGCGCCGTCCGCGCCCGGCTCCGGCCCGAACCCGCCTGGCGGCGCTGGCGAGTGGCCCTGGCGGCCGCGGCGATCCTATTCGTCGCGACGGCCGGCGCTGTCGCGCTGAACCCGGATGCGCGTCGCGCCGTGGCCGGCTTTCTCTGCCGTCGCCCTCCCCTTACTACGGCACCCGCGCCGTGAGCCTTGCCGAGGCTCGCCGGCTGGCGGGCTTCACCGTCTTGCCGCCCCGTCCGCCCGCACAGGTGGCGTCGGTTGACTACGACGACCGACCACCAGGCGGCGAGGTGGTGCTCAACCTGGCCGGCGGGGCAATCGTCACGGAGGTCTCGGGTTCGATTGACCAGGGCTTCTTCGGCAAGATGGTGGGCGGCGACGGGCAGGTGACCCAGGTTGTCGTGGGCGGCTCCACCGGGTACTGGGTCACGGGCAAGCCTCACGTCTTCTTCTATCAGGACGCCCAGGGCCGGTTCCGGATGGACGACCTCCGGCTGGCCGGGGACACGCTGGTGTTTGAGCGGAGCGGGATCCTGGTCCGGATCGAGGGAGCCAAGGACGAAGCCGACGCCGTCCGGATCGCCGGGTTGATCGGGTAGGCCCGGAACCGGGTTTCGGTCCTCGGTGTAAAAGGGGCATGAAGAAGCTGCTCGTCGCCGCGCTGCTCGCCCTGGCCGGCTGCGGAACCGGCCCCGCCGCCGGTCAGAGCGGGCATGACTACCGGTTGCTCGTGGAGAAGCTGGGAGGCGCCGAGGTCTCGATCGTGACGACTTCGTCGGCGACCTCGATCTCCCTGCCGGGCGGGTTCCTGACCGCCGACGGCAGCCAGCTCTTCAGCTCCGGCGGCCAGGTCTTCGGCGGTTCGGCGGGACCGCTCGGAACAACCGTCATGAACGTGTACGACGCTCGGAGCGGAGCCCTCGCCCGCAAGCTCGAGGTGGCGGGAGCCTGGAGCTGGGACGGCGCCGGCACCTCGCCCGACGGCCGTTGGGTCGTGCTCACCGGCCGGTCGGGCTTCGTCGTGCTCGACACGACCTCGGGCAGGCAGTACCCCGTGGGCCTCGACAGTCGGTTCAGCTTCGACGCGATCAGCAACGACGGCAAGAGCCTCTACCTGATCCAGTCGCTCGACGACTACTCCTACCAGGTGCGCCGCTACCACGTCTTCTCGAACAGCCTGGACACGGGCGCGATCAGCATCAAGGGTCCCGAGGTCGAGGTGGCGATGAGCGGCTACAAGATCACCGCAGTCGCCGATCCGAACGGCCAGATGCTCTACAGCCTCTACGGCCGCCACGACGGCCGGCCTCCCTTCGTGCACGCGCTCGACCTCGACAACGCAATCGCCTACTGCATCGACCTCCCGGCCGTGGTGAACGGCAACTACTACCTGGACGCCGGTGCCAGCGGGTGGGCGCTGAGCCTGGACGCGAACCGCCACACGCTTTACGCGAGCAGCTCGCGCGGCCAGGTGGCGGCGATAAACACCACGAAGTACGCCGTCGCGCGGAGCGCGGCCCTGACCGCTCCCGCGCCAACCAGCCTCCTGCCCTCATTGCTGGTCGAGGGGGCGGCCAAGGAGTTCGAGGGCTTACCGGCGGCCTCGGCGGTTGATCCCAGCGGACGCTGGCTCTCCTGCCCGTCGACACCGCGACCCTGCGCCCGGCCGCCCTCCGCGACCGCGGCGACCGCCTGAGCAGCCTCGCCATGAGCCCCGACGGACGCCACTTGTTCGGCGTCAGCGGCGCCAGCGTGGTTCCCGACCTGGTGGTCGACCTCGATCCGCAGACGGGCAGCCGCCAGGCGACGATCGGCGGCCTGACCTATCCCTGGCGGATCCTCCGCCTCGAACCGGCCGCCTAGCCGGCGGCGACTGCCACCCGCTCGGCGGCGGCCTCAGGCCTTGTCGCCATGCCGGGCAGCCGGATCGTGAAGGTGCTCCCCACCCCGAGCACGCTCTCGACTCGGACGCTGCCCCCAACCAGGGTGGCCAGGCGCCGGGTGAGGGTCAGCCCGAGCCCGGTTCCGTCGAGGCTGCGGCTGCGGCCCTGGTCGACCTGGGTGAACTCGTCGAAGATTCGCTCCTGGTCCTCGAGGGCGACGCCGATACCCGAGTCGATCACCGCGATCTCGACCGCGCCATCGACGCCACGCCCGCTGACGAGGATGGAGGCGCCGTTCTTGGGAGTGAACTTGACCGCGTTGGAGAGCAGGTTGAGCAGCATCTGGCGGACACGACTCCGATCGGTGTATGCGACCAGCTCGGGAGGCAGGAAGACGTCGATCGTGACGCCCTTCTCGGCCGCCACCACGCCGATCCGGTCGACCGGCTCGAGGACCAGGTCGTGGATCGGCACCGCCTCCATGGTCACCTCGACCTGGCTGGCGCCGACCTTGGCGAGGTCGAGGATGTCGCCGACCACCCTGACGAGGTGGGCGCCGGCGGAGAGGATGTGGCCGACGTAGCGCTTCTGCTTGGCATTGAGGGCCGGCCTCCCACCGGGTAGGTCGAGCAGCTGGGAGAAGCCCATGATCGAGTTGAGGGGCGTTCTCAGCTCGTGGCTCATCGCGGCCAGGAAGGCAGATTTCTGGAGCGATTCAGCGCGCGCCGAGGCGGCATCGACCCGATCGCTGACGTTTACCGCCAGGCCCGTGACTCCCGCGAACCGGCCCTCGTCGTCGAACCCCGGGCTCAGGATCACGTCCAGGTACATCGGATCGGGCATGTCCTCCTCGAGCCACCGGTCGAGGGCCACCACCTCGTGCACCTTCTCGCCGGCCGCCGCCCGCTGCCAGAGCTTCACGAGCTCAGCGTTCGGGCCGGCGAGCTCGCTGAGAGTCATCTCCTCGAGCCGGTCGTGGCCGAGCCCCTGGGGGATCAGGTCGGTACCCATGCCGCGGAGCTGGAGCATCCCTCCGTCGCGGTCGGTCGAGAACACGATGACCGGGGTGTTGGAGATCAGGCTCTCCAACTGGGCATGACTGTTGACGAGCTCGTGCTCGCGGTCGCGTACCGCCGCCAGCATCTCCTCGAAGCGCAACGTCAGGTCGCCGATCTCGTCGCCGGAGCGAGCCGGCTGGGCCGGCAGGTCGCGAAGCGAAGGCTGGGCGGCGTGGGCGGCCGCCGAAGCTGCTGTACGGAGCCGCTTGAGAGGGCTCAGGGCGGAGAACCAGAGGATCGAGTAGACGATCCCCGTCAGCAGCAACGCGAGCACCAGCCCAGCGATGGCCGCGTTCGCAAAGGTCGGCACGGCGAGGTCGGCGACAGGGGTTAGCCGCACCAGAACCTCGACGACGGCCCCCTGGCCGGTCGTTGACAGCCCAGCCGCGACAGCGGTCTCCTCCATCTGGCCGGCGGGGGTCTGCCGGGTGAGGCTCTCGATCCCGAGGATGCCGAGGCCGGGAGTGAGCGGGGACGCGGGGTCGCACCGGGTCAGCGGCTCGCTGGCCGCGAAAACGACCAGCAGTCCGAGGGGATCGGCCGGGTCTGCCCGCAGCACGCAGATGGCGGCCACATTGGGGTAGGCGAGGCTCACCCGGCGGAGGAAGTCGACCAGAGAGGAGGGATCTCCCGTCTCCTGGTTGGCTTCGAGGCCACCCTGCACCACGATCGCCAGCGCCCTTCCCTCAGCAGCCTGGGCCAGTCGATCCTTTTCCACGGCTTGAAAGCTGAACACGACTGCGGATGCCATCGAGATCACAAGGGTGACGGCGAAGATCGGCAGGACGACCTTCGCGCCCAGCGGCAGCCGCCTCCAGGCCGAAGTCCGGCGGCCTCCTCGTGTGCGTGTCCCGATCATGCGTCCTATCAACTTGGACGTCAGCGGGGTCGGGACGGGCTTGCGCCAACCTCAGTGCGCAGTCGTCCTGCCGTCGGTTCGATGCGGGCGAAGGCTGGGCTTGGCTTACTTACGCAGCCTGCGGTGCCACCGGCGCCGGTGACTCGGTCTTCGCCGCCACACCCGGCAGCCAGACGGTGAAGGTACTCCCCTGGCCAAGCGAGCTCTCCACGCGGATCGTGCCGCCGAGGAGCTCGACCATCTTCCTGGTCAGGGTCAGCCCCAGGCCCGTCCCGTCGAGCCGCCGGCTCGGACCGCGATCGAGCTGGGTGAACTCCTCAAAGATGCGCGACTGGTCCTCGAGCGCGATACCGATCCCCGCATCGGTGACCGCGATCTCGATCCCCTCGCCGCTGGGCCGCCCCGTGACCGTGATCGGACCGCCCTCGCGGGGAGTGAACTTCACGGCGTTGGTGAGCAGGTTGTAGATGACCTGGCGAACCCTCAGGCGGTCGGTGAAGCAGGTCAGCTCGGACGGGATGGCGAGCTCGATCGTCAGCCCTTTCTCGACCGCAAGCGGGCGCATCTTCTCGACCGGGTCTTCGACCTCGTGGTGGATAGCCACCGCCTCGATGTTCACCTCCATCTGGCCGGCGCTGACCTTGCCGAGATCGAGGATGTCGCTGACGAGCGCCAACAGGTGCTCACCGGAGGAGTAGATGTGCTCCACGTAGCGCCGCTGCTTGGCCGTCAGGCCGGTCTTGCCGGGGGCCATCCCGAGCAGTTGCGAGAACCCCATGATCGAGTTGAGAGGCGTTCGCAGCTCATGGCTCATGGCGGCCAGGAAGACGGACTTCTGCTGCGACTCGGCGCGCGCTGACACGGCATCCATCCGGTCGCTGACGTTGACCGCGAGCCCTGTGGTGCCGGTCATCTGGCCGTCGCCGTCGCGAGTCGGCGTCATCATCACATCGAGGTGTGCCGGCCCCGGCGCGGCGTTGCTCATCCAGTTGCGGACCGCGATCAGCTCGTGGACTTTTTCGCCCGCCAGGGCCCGTTGGACGACGTTGGTGAAGACCGGGTTCTTGCTGACGACCTGGAGCAGGTTCATGCCGGCGAGGGTCGCCGCCCCGAGGCCCTTTGCCATGGCACGGACATCGTTGCCCTGGATCTGGAGGATCTTTCCCTCGGCGTCGGTCGAAAACACGATGACGGGAGAGTTGCTGATCAGCGTTTCGAGCTTGTCGTGGCTCTCGACCAACTCGTGCTCGCGGTCCAGCACCGCGGCCAGCATCTCGTCAAAGCGCTCGGAGAGGTTGTCGATCTCGTCCCGGGAGCGGTTTGGCAGGCCCTTCTCATCGACCTTCGAAGGGCGCGCCGTGCGAGCGGCCGCCGATGCCTTGAGCTCCAACCGCTGCAGCGGGCGGAGCGCCCAGGCCCAGAGGATGGCGAAGACGACCGCGGTCTGGGCGAGGCCGAGTGCGAAGGCGGTCAGGGCCGCCTTTTCGAACACGGGCAGCGCCACCTCGGCGACCGGCGTGAGGCGAACCTGGACCTCGACGACGGCTGCCTGGCCGACACCCGAGAACGCCGCCGTGACCGCCGACTCCTCGACCGATCCCGCGGCGGTGTGGCGGCGGCCGCTGACGACGCCCTCGACACCGAGGCCGGGAACCAGGGGTGAACGCGAGTCGCAGGCAGCCGGGGGACCGGCGCTGGCGTACACCCGGAGCGGCCCCAGGGGGTCGTCGGGATTTACCGTGAGGGACGGGTCGTCGGGCACGGCGACAAGGGCGCCCCGCACGAAGAGCGCGACGGCCTTCCCCTCGGCCGCCTGGGTGAGGCGGTCCTTGTCGACCTCGGAGGAGGTGAAGAAGACCGCCGACCCGAGAGTGGTGGCAAGCGTCATCGCGAACAGCGGGAGGAGGATCTTGGCGCTGAGCGGCAGCCGCGCCCAGGCCGACCGTGTGGGGCTGTCCGGCGATGCCGTCGCGCGTGCGAGCGCGGGCGTGCCTTCTTCCACGACCTTCCGGCCCATCTACGAGCCCAACCTGACCGTCCCCAGGGTCACGCAGGCCTCATGCGAACCTTAGCCCGAAGTCGGATCACCGCCGGTTCGCGTGGATTTCGCGGAGTTGGGCGGGGAGCCCGGAAATGATCCGGGCTCCCCGCCGCCTGAGGTCTAAAACCAGAGGTCGACCACGTAGTGGCCGGGAAGGATCGTGGTGGCCGCGTTCTGCGTGATCTTGAGCGTTCCCGCCGCGGCACTGTCGACCGCGAGCGTGGCGTTAACGGTCGGGCTTGCGCCTCCGAAGATGTGCGCGATGTCAGTCGCGGAGAGGGAGGTCGCGCCACCCTGGGTGCCGTCATTGTTGGTCCCAACCCAGGTGATCTGCCCCGAGGAAGGGTCCTTGTTGACGACCGCGTACATGATCTCGCTCGGTGTCTGAGTCCCACCGTTCAGCAGGCTGAAGGTGACCTCGATTCGGACGGGCACCTGCATGGCCGGCAGCGCAAAGGACTGAGAGCCACCCGGTGCGACGGTGAACGTGAGCTGGTTCATGTGGCCGGGTCCCGGAGGTCCTGGAGGTCCGGCGGGGCCGGCGGGACCGGCGGGGCCGGCGGGACCGGCGGGGCCGGCGGGACCGGCGGGGCCGGCGGGACCGGCGGGGCCGGCGGGACCGGCGGGGCCGGTCTGGTTCCAGTTGAGCGCTATCTCACTCGATTTGCAGGTTGCCGCGGAGTCGATCACCCTGAGGTTTCCCGAAGCGCTCTTGTAGCAGCCGAAGATCACGCCTCCGGGACCCGGGATGGAGGCGTAGACCACCGTTGCCAGGAGCACGACGGCCACCGTGCTCAGCAGCGCAGCTACGGCGAGGCGCCGATGAAGGATCCGGCCGGTCAGACGTCGGTACATGTTGGTTCCCTCCAATCGCGACGCGTCCCATTCACTCAGAACATTCGGAGATCGAAATCGACGGGCATGGAGGGTCACGCGAAGAGGCGCGTGCGAAGCTGCGGCGGGGAACGGCCAGAGGGCTGCCAACCGAAACGGCGCAGAAGCGAGGGACGCAGCGCTTCGCCATTCAGGTCGTCCTCCCCCAGGTAGCCACGAGCCCACGGCGGACCCCCGTGGCAGCGTCGATCTTCCGTCTGTGCCGGGCGGCTGTCAAGCGGATGACTGAACCAGGCCAGATGTGCGGTTTCGCAGGCAGCACCGGCAACCGAAGCCGTAGCGCGCCGAGTTCGGCCCCGTGGCGACAGGAATTGTTATAGCTTAGTTGTAATGTCCGCGCGCGCCCCGCTGGCGGCCGCCCTCAGCTTGCTGGCGGTGGCGGCCTGTAGCAACCCGACCCCGGTTGCGACGCCGACGCCCAGCCGCCCGGCGCCGGCGATGGTGCAGGTCGAGAACGCACCCGACTCGCGACCCCACTCCGGGCTGCAGAAGGCGGACATCGTCTACGAGTATCTGGTCGAGGGCGGCATCACCCGGTTCACGGTGATCTACTTCAAGCCCTCGGGGAGCGAGAAGATCGGGCCCGTCCGGAGCGCCAGGCTGGTCGCGCTGCGGCTCGTGAAGTCGTACCAGGGGGTCCTCTTCTACTCGGGCGCCAGCGACCACGTGCTGGGCATCATCAAGGACACCAATGTCCCGGCCCTGGACGAGAACGCGGACGGCGGGAAGTACATGACCCGGGACCCGAGCCGGCGGGCGCCGCACAACCTCTATACGAGCGGTGACCAGCTGAAGGCCGGGCTGGAGAAGCTGAATGGGAGGGTGATCTACCAGCTGCCCGCGCCGGCTGAGCCGGCCGGGAAGGGCGATCCCGTCCAGGGCGTCAGCTTCGAGCAGACCTTCGCCCACTCGGTGAAGTACACCTACTCGGCGGCCGACAAGACCTATACCTACACGACCGACACGGGAGTCGAGACCGACCAGGCAAACGGCAACCAGCCGCTCCGGATCACCAACGTCGTGCTCCTCCAGGTGGCGCACCACGATGCCGGCTACACCGAGGACGTGCTCGGCGAGCAGGGCATCGACTTCGACCTCCAGGGCACCGGCCCGGCCGACGTGTACACGCGCGGCATGCACTTCACTGCGACCTGGGATCTCTCCAGGCCGGATCGACCCCTGCGCCTGGCCGCTGCCGACGGCAAGGACTTCGCCCTCCCCACCGGCCTGACCTGGATCAACCTCATCGACCCCAGCACCAGGGTGGCAGCCGGCTAAGCAGGCTACCCTCACGGACTGCCGGGCTGGGTGTCTCCACCCTGCCCTCCCCGCAAAGCGGTCGAGGAGCCGAACGACGATGAAGCAGTACCTGCTCAGTATTTACCGGCTCGGCGGAGACCCTCCCCCGCCTGAAGCCCTCGACTGGGTGCGGCGCAGCATCCAGGCGGAACGAGGCTGGCTGCGTATCTCAGAGCGGGGATCCAGCTCTCCTCGGAGGAGCGCGATCGGCTTGGGTCAGCGGGCGCCTGGCCGGTTCGATCTTCGACCAGTGAAGTCGTCCATCTCTGGCCCTGACTGGGTCCACAAGACCGATTCAGCTCAGGAGGCACCATCGCGCGTTCCGCGATCAGCCCCTCGGCCACAGCCCACGGGTAGGCCGGCGAGCGGAACCGAACAACCTTCGAGGAGTCGTCAGGTCGACCCGGCGGTGGCTGACTCAGCCTCCGTGGACGTGGGGTTGCGGAATCCGCTGCTTGAGAGCGAGCGCCAGGCAGTTGTTGCACTGCGGCGAGGGGCAGTCCGGCTCGTCACAGAAGGCGCAGCTCTCGATCACGTTGCCGCAGCTGCCGCACTTCACCGCGTGGGCCGCCGTCACGACCCCTTCTCCACGGGCTCGTGGGCTTGATGAACCTCGCCTGCCACCCGCACGGCATCCTCCTTCAGAAGCAATCCCACCAACCTGCCGTCGGAAGTCGTGATGGGAGAGCTGTCCAGGTTGTGCTCAACCATGGTCGCGGCCATCTCGCCGATCGCCACATACGGCCGGAAAGTGCTGGGCCCCGGTCGCATTGCGCGTTCAACCGGCTGCCCAGGGTCGCCGGCGAGCTCCTTCTTTCGGAGGAGGCCAAGCACGACCCTTTCCTCGTTCACCACGACCGCGGCCGCCCAGCCTCGGGATGCCGCCCGGTCGCTGACGTCACCCAGCCGTTCGTCGAGCCGACACGTCACGACGTCCTTGCGGGCAACGTCCGCCGCGCGCGGGTGGTCGGCATTGGTTCCCTCGGTCGGCAGGCCGGCAGCCATCCAGTCCAGCTTCCCATCCGTGTAGTCGGAGACAGCCTTGAAGCCGAGGGTCTCGAGCCGCCACGCGGCTCGCGGGGACATGTCTCAAGCGCTGTCCCAGCAGTAGACGATCACCGGACGAGCCTTGTCGAGGGCGCTGACGCCTTCTGCATCGATGTGCCTCAGAGGAATGCTGACGGCGCCCGGCAGGTGGTCCTCCTTGAACTCCTCTGCCGGCAGGACCTCAACCAACTGGGCGCCGTCTGCCAGCAGCTGCCGAACCTCGGCCCGATCGATCTCTCGCGGCATGACCGCCTCCTTCTGCGGGCCGATCCAGGACCGGCCTGCCTTTTGAACAATCCTTGCCGATCTGACCGGCGGTTGAGAGCGCGACGACCAGCTGGGGCCGAGTACGAATCCCGTCCGGCTAAATCAATTTAGTAG
>WNFM01050748.1_pt1 | contig 16082 bp, 14 predicted proteins | sample 5400271 | NCBI WGS metagenome assembly WNFM01 (sample SAMN13153352, study PRJNA577476) | soil metagenome | isolation source: 60 cm saprolite on Douglas fir-dominated hillslope | place: USA:California | collected 2013-09-17
GGCCCATTTCGTGTCGCCGCAAGACGGCGCGGACACGCGCCAGCATTTCCCTGAGGCCGAACGGCTTTGCTAAGTAGTCGTCCGCACCGAGTTCGAGACCCACAATGCGGTCCACCTCCTCTCGGCTGTGGCCTGTCATGATGATGATAGGAACGTGTGAATGGGACCGGATCTCTTTCAAGATGTCCAGGCCGTCCTCTTGGCCGAGCCGCAGATCGAGAAGGATCAGGCTAGGATGCGCCTTTTCGAGGTGGCGGCTCAAGTCCTGCCGCGACGACACGGAAGCCGCCGGCACATTGTGTTCCTCCAAATAATTGGTGATCGTCTGCCGCACCATCGCGTCGTCATCGACTACAAGAATGTGGCCCACCTCGCCGGGCTCGCCGGGCATTCCTCCGCTCCTAATTTCGATAGCTGACCCTTTGCCAGCGTAAGGACTCGGACAACCGAATGCAGTTTGAACAAACATTCGGCTGTCCTTGGATCATGGCATTTGTCGGTAATTGGACTGAATTATGGATTTCAAAATTCAGCCCGTGCCGCTTTGAGAGCATCGCTCCAGCGCGGCGCAACGTCGACGTCGAAGTCGCTAAATTCGGCGGCACTGCCTACGACAAGGCACCCACGTTTGCCTTCGACGCCCTGGTATCAGCTTTTCGCCGTTCTTAAGTCCTAGACGCGTTACGATTGTAACGAAGTTTTTCTGCCATTGGCACTGTGTCGCCACACGGTGCCTACATCATCCGTGACGGATGGCGCAGAGTTTTGTGATCGGATAGATCAGTCCGGAACGACGCTAATCCGATGCTCGTATCACGGCCATCAGGATGATGGTCAAGCGTATCACCGGTAGCGCTTCGGCGTCGATCGAGACAGGTTCAGCATCGTTCCCCCGACGGGCGAACGTTACAGGATCGGGGCCAGCTGAGAAGTGACTCTTTTATCGCGCCTATTCGTGCTGGTGGCTATCGCGCTACTGCCCGCGATCGCGATCCAAATGTACAATGAATTTGACCTGCGCCGCGCGCGCCAAGTCGAAGTGCAGAACCAGGCGCTCAGCCTGGCCAAGCTTGCCGCGGCAGAACAGCAGCAGATCGTCCAGGGAATTCGTCAGGTCCTGATCGCAATGTCGGAACTCCCCTCGATAAAAACGAGGGACAGCCAAGCGTGCAATGCTTACTTGGCGGCGATGCAGCGGCGATTTCCGGCGTTCGTTACCTTTCTTGTCGCCGACTTGAAGGGCTGGTCTTTCTGCGACACCAACAGCGACCATAGACCAATCACCATCGCTGCGCGCGCCTACTTTGCCAGCATCTTGAAGACCGGCGCATTCACCGTCGGAGAATTCTCGGCAGGTCTGTCAACCGGCCGGAAGGTCATTCAGTTTGTGTTGCCGTTCTACGGCGACGATGGCCGCATGGGCGGCGTCATCGTAGCGGGTCTCAGCCTGGACTGGCTCGCGGACTACATCGCTCGAAAGGGTGCTCCGGAAGGAGCTGCGCTCGCCATCACGGACCGCAACGGCATTTATCTCGCCCGGTACCCCCATAACGACCGGTTCGTCGGCACAAAGATGCCCGGTGACAAATACCTGAAAATGGACGAGCGGGGTGCGGTCGATACTCTCAACGTCGATGGCGTGGAACGCATCGAAGGCTACTCAGCCCTGGGCGCTGATTCCGGGGGGCTTGTTGTCAGCTTTGGCCTCAACAAGGCGCAAGCTTTCACCGAGATCCAAAATCGCACGCGACGCGGCGTCCTCCTGATCGCCCTGAGCACCTCACTGGTGTTGGTTTTGACATGGTTGGGCGCCCGGCGGTTCATCCATCGGCCGCTTGGCCAATTGGTCGACGCCGCAAACCAATGGCGGCTCGGCGAATATGCCCGCCGCGTGGACATCCAGGATAAGTCCGAAATCGCCGAGGTCGCCGACGCGTTCAACTCCATGGCCGATGCGCTGGAGCACCGCGAGCACGAATTGTCCGAGGCGAAGGAAAAAGCCGAGGAAGCCGCAGCTCGGATCATGACGATCTTTGAGAGCACGACCGACAGCGTCGTCATCATCGATCGAGACTGGCGCGTCAGCTACCTTAATGGGCGGGCCTGGACGCAGATAGCCGAAGGGCGCGATCCGATCGGTGCGAAACTATCGGAAGCCTTCCAGGATGCCGCCGACACGGAGATTTTCAGCCAACTTCGAGAAGCCATGTCGGACCAGCGCCCGGCCTCGTTCGAAGCGCTCTGTCCTCGCCGCGGTGTCTGGTATGCGCTCAATGCGTTCCCCTCCAGCGAAGGCCTCGCAGTCTTCTTCCGAGACATCAGCGAGCATAAGCAAGCCGTGGAGGCGCGCCGCCTCATGCAGGAGCAGCTTCACCAGAGCCAGAAGATGGAGTCGGTCGGCCAGCTCACGGGCGGCATCGCGCACGATTTCAACAACCTGCTTATGGTGGTCTCCGGGAACCTCGAACTCATCGAGGAAGCGGCGGATAATGGCGGGGTCCGTCAGTTCGCCGCGGCCGCACGGCGTGCCGCCGATCGAGGAGCAAAATTAACGGCGCAACTTCTTGCCTTTTCGCGGCAGCAGAGACTGATCCCAAAACTGGTCAACGCAAACCAGCTGATTTCCGAATTCCAGGGGCTCATCCGCCAAGCGGTCGGAGGTGCATGCGAGGTCAAGCTGCTGACCGATGAGCCACTGTGGCTGTGCCACATCGATCCGTCGCTGCTGGAGACCGCTCTCCTTAACCTAGCCCTGAATGGGCGCGATGCGATGCCGGATGGCGGCGTACTTGAGATCGAGACGCGAAACGTCGTGCTAGATGAGGGAGCCGTGGCCGGGTGCTTGCCCGGATCGTATGTAAAGGTGTCCGTCACCGACACCGGCTGCGGGATGCCTCCTGAAGTACGAGATCGGGTTTTTGAGCCCTTCTTCACAACCAAGGAGGTTGGCAAGGGTACCGGGCTCGGCCTCAGTATGGTCTATGGCTTTGTCCGACAATCCGGGGGGTATGTTGCTGTCGAAAGCGCGCCCGGCGCGGGGACCACCGTCGCTCTGTACCTGCCTAAAGCCACGCAAAAGCCTGATGCCGAGGTGAAACCCGTCCACACGCAGGCCATACCCGGAGGCTCGGAGCGAATCCTTGTGGTCGATGACAATGAGGATCTCCTGGAAGTCACATCGGCAATGCTAACCACATTCGGCTATCAGGTTCTGTGCGCCCGGAATGGTGCAGAGGCCATCCAGATGCTCGAGAGTGGCCAAGAATTTGATCTCTTGTTCAGCGATGTCGTGATGCCAAACGGAATGAGCGGCATTGAGCTTGCCCGCGAAGCGAGGCGGCTGAGCAAAGGCATCAAGATCCTACTCACCTCAGGTTACGCGGGAGACGTGCTGGAGCGACATCGAGCGGTAGACGAGTTTCCGATCGTCGACAAACCTTTTCGCCTGGCAGACTTGGCGCGTCGCCTGCGCTCAATCCTGCACGAAGCGTAAAATCCTCGTGGGCCGCCTTTGCCTCCTCGCGCGGGAATGCCAACTGACATTCGCTAATGGTGACCATTTGACGGGTTCGTGAGGTTCGATTGTGGCGGTGTTAGAAGCAGCAGCCGTCGACCCATCGAGAGCCGAGGGGCGCAGGCCAGCTGCTTCGGACGGAAACGCTATAACTGGTGAGCTCTTCTGAGCATCTCACCCGCATGTTCGCCGATAACGACGCACGGTGCCGTGGTGTTGCCGGTTGTCACTCTTGGCATGATTGATCCGTCAGCAATGCGGAGGTTGTCGATTCCATAAACTTTGAGGTTGCCGTCTACGGCCGACATCGTATCCCGCCCCATCTTGGCAGCGCACGTCTGTGCCAATACGTGCTCGCCGCATCGCGGACGAAGCTTTCAAGTGCGGTCCCCTGCAAGGTTGCCCCGGTATCACCTCGCGCTTTACGAACGGGCGAAGCGGAGCAGATTTGCGGATTTCACGGCAAAGCGACGCGTCCGTGCATCGATCGAATAAGCCGCGTCGCTCGCGCGAAGAAATCTCCTCCAGTTCCGGAATTCTTTTCTTAGTGGAAGAGACATCCATTCCTCTCCAATAGAAACGCAGCCCGGTCCAATAGAAACGCAGCCCGGCGGAAGGACGCCCTGTACAGAATATAGCCTTTCATGACGCGCGCGAAAATTGACGCCAAAAACACAGTTTTCGGACAATCTTTTCTCGTGACAGTCAGCATGACTTCCGGGAGAACCTCTCGCACGGGTGAGTTCGCCAAATCGGCACGCCGATCCTGCGCAAGTTTATGATTCGCAGCGGCGGTTGAATGCCTCTTCCAGAACATAAGATGATCCTCCTATTGACCCGGTAGACTCTCGTGGCTGCCTATTACGGGATCATCACCACCGGCGATGAAAGGGTTACCTTCGTAACTTGATGCTCCCCGTGGCTACCGGGCCGTCGCATGACGAGGTCAGGAGGGAGCCAACGAATATCTTGGACCAGCGGAATAGCGACTACTGCATCGCTGCATTCGTTCTTGTTGCGCGATCCGATATGGCTCTCCCGCTTCACAGATGAAAAACAGTACGACTGGGTAAGGGCTACTGGTCGACGGGCATATCGCGCCACTAATGCGACAACCGTCGTCATCAATTCGGTGGAGCCGGCCGAAATGGACGCCAATCACGCTGCACTCGACGAACTGCCTAACCAGACTCGACGTCGGGCTTCATCGCGAACAACAAGATGGCGCCAAAAGAGTATTTCGTCGATCGAACGCTATGAAATATCGATGCCGCGAAAGTTTCGTGCCGTCTGCGAGATTTCTCGCCCTGATACGATTGCGTTGTGGTTGCGGGGTGATTTGAACCTACAAGCTAAGTTGTTGATTTTGTTGCGGTGGATTCCAGCCCCAAACGAACCCCTGGTTTGAAAATTCAGCTGCCATCGCCCGCCTCGACCCACCGAGCAGGCAGCCCAGCGTTCCGTTATCATTATTCAATTTAAATATTTTAAATAACCGTCACAACTTATATATTGCGCGACATTAAATCAGATGTATGATTAATTAAATGCTACTCACTCGTTTCCCGTCTTGGGGTCCAAGTCCCCCCGATGAATTTTGTCAAACAGCCCATAGGCGCGGATATATCGGACGCCGTTTCCGCTCGCGGTCTACAACAGCCGCTCGGGGGGCGCAAATGGCCGATCCACTACGATTCCGTGGAGCCGCTCGCCATCTTGTTCGACCTCGCAACGATTGTTTTGGCCAGCGTGTTTGCCGGCCTTTCATATCATCTTCAAGAGTCTGGAACGACCGGCGATGTCGGCCAATCTCTCGGCTCGGCAATCCTCGTCTCGGCGCTGTTCATTTCGTTGATGAAAATCCGCGGCATGTACCGACCAACCCAACTCCTGGTCCTGCGCAATCAGATCCGCGCGGTTTGCCTGGCTTGGATGAGCGTGTTCCTTCTGCTCTCCGGCAGCGTGTTCGCGCTGAAGATCGGAAGTGAAATCTCGCGCGGCACCAGCATGCTCTTCGCCATGTTCGGCCTGATAGCCTTGATTGCGCATCGGAGCGTGCTGAAAGGTCTACTCGCAAGAGGCCTTGCCGAGAAGCGATTTTCGGGTCGCAACATCGTCTTGATTACCGACCGTTCGCAAATGAGCGACGCCGGCCTGACTCACACTCTTGTTAGCCTCGGCTTCTGTGTTGAGAGGCACTTTATTTTTCCACCCTCAACTGCGGACTCCCGTCGTCGGGAAAGAGTCATCGCGAAAGTAATCGACCACATTCGCGGCTCTGAGGTTGAAGAAATTGTGGTCGGTGCCGATCCGAACCGTTGGTCCGAGCTACACACCCTTGTCGCCGAGTTGAGAGTTCTGCCAATCCCAGTCAGCTTTGTTCCCCTCGGGACAGCTTCGGAATTATTCAGGCGACCCTCCCGTGAGCTAGGTGATGCCATTTGCGTTGAGTTGCAGCGCGGCCCACTGACTTCATTTGAATATGCTGCGAAGCGATGCATTGACGTCGTTTTCGCTGGGACGGTCTTGACAGCCGTCCTGCCACTGCTCCCGATCGTGGCAGTGGCCATCAAGCTTGACTCGCCAGGACCGATCCTGTTCAGGCAGAGACGCTGCGGCTTCAACGGCAGATGCTTCGAAATTCGCAAATTTCGCACGATGTCGGTCCTCGAGGATGGCCCTTCGGTCATTCAAGCTCAGCTTGCCGATAAGAGAGTGACCCGCTTGGGGACATGGCTGCGCAGGACGAGCATCGATGAGTTGCCGCAATTGCTCAATGTGCTGGATGGCAGCATGTCTCTGGTGGGGCCACGTCCTCATGCATTGGCCCACGACAACCAGTTCGACAAGATCGTCCGGAATTATGCGTTCCGGCGCCGTGTAAAGCCGGGACTGACAGGATGGGCTCAAGTGAACGGATGCAGGGGGCCCACTCCCACTACGGCGTCGATCGAACGACGCGTCGAATACGACCTTTGGTATATCGACAATTGGAGTCTCACGCTTGACTTTGCGATTCTACTCCAGACTCCTATTGAGATATTACGCGGTCGCAATGCCTGCTAGCGTGTATTCGGTAAAGGTGAATTCTAATCTGCAATCAAACAGCGCATTTTCTTACGGCAAACCGAATTCCACTTTAAATCTCAATTAAACTCATATTCCTGGCTATAGCGGCGAGAATTAAATTGCATGCCGACGCCTTTCGCTGATTGAAGACGAGTTTTCCCGGAGACGTCCCCCACCTCCCGCCTGACCGCAAAGCGCGCTTTTCTCGGCCTCGGAACCATCCGCCCTGCTAGGTCCGATTGTTGGCACGGCCGAATAAACGTTAAAGCGCCATGGACAGCAACCGCCCTCCTCGTGCGCTCAGAACCTCATGGCGTCCTGGCGACGTTTGAGCACTGGGTTATCGGAGGTTAAAGCATCGGCGCCGATCGGCAATCAGCACTGTGCTCTTAAAAAAACCGCAGCTCATTCGCCGGCCGCAACTCGAGAAACAATATAAGAAACTGAACGAAATCCGAGTTTACGCCCTCTGGCGTCGGCGCTTCGATTCGCCCGCTTGGCCAATCTTAAAATCTTCGATCTTGCGACCTGCTTTTATCGCAGCGGTTAACCAGCGCGGTTGCTTCCCGCGGCCCGACCATGTTTCGAACGGCGTCTGAGGATTGCGATATTTCGGAAAGACCGTCGGGTATTTACGTCGGACCTTGCCACCAGCGTTGTAGGATTGCGGAGCATCTTCCCCCTCGATGACGTCCCTGTCACGATTGAGGACTGCCAAACGCTTCTCAAGTTCACGCTTTTCCGACGCGATCCTAGCGGAAAGGACCCTGCTAATCTTTTCGTGGAGCGACCAGAGGTCATCACTGGACATGGCTTCCAGATTTATTTTCTTCATTGACGTACCGCTGTCTTGCATTCTCAGCTTTCGACGGCTGATTATCTTATCCGGTAAATTATTGCGCAAGTGGTCTGGCTGCGCCTTTCTGCGGCAGTCAGCACAGCGAGCAAAAGCTGCTGTTTTTCCGTGGTGTCATCGGCGGGAGCCACCGTCGGCCCTTGCCCCCACGAGTTTTTCCGGCGCGCTTCCATCATAACAACGATCAAAGGATTTGAACCGAATCGCAAATACGACTCACTCGAGTCGCCACAGCGGCACAACAAGGTCAAATGTCAGCGAGCGCTTCACAACCCAAGGTTACATTGAGCCTTGCGTAATGGAAATGCCCCTCACTTGACCGCGCAGCAAGCACTCCTCAAAACCCATGCGTCCGTCCGTGGGGGCGCCGCCACATTAATTTACTCGCCTCGCCCAAATATAGGCAATTGCGAATTTACTTGCCTCGCCCAAATCAAAAACCGCCTCTGGGGGCGCCCAAATCATTGGAAATACACAGATATCCGCGTTCATCCCGAAACAACTCAAGGCAGTATTAAATTTACGACATCTGTGGATAAACACACCGCACATATCTTAATTTAAGGCTTTTCTCTCTATATATATATTGAGGACAAGGTTTATGTATTGAGGACAAAGGTTTCGCGGATGCGTGCCTCAACGTCCTGAAATTGCGACTGCATCGTCTTCGGTCACGAAACGATTGCCGTCGGGCGCGACAGTATGGGCAGGCTAATTTACAGTGTCGACGGCCCGAACTTGCGTGGAGAAATATCTCGATACTTTCCAGAAGAACAGTCATGAGTGCGCGATGCGCAAGCCAGATCTAGACGCAATGCAAATTGATGAGCTTTGGCAGATCCATAAGGAGCTCACCAAAATATTGTCGGATAGAATGCTCGCGGAAAAGCGCGAGCTCGAAAAGCGTTTGGCGAAGCTAAATCGGATCGAAATCGTCAGCGAGCCAAGAAGTTCCAACTCACTCTCCAAGGCTGATCGCGCGCCGCGCCGCAAGTATCCAAAGGTTCTGCCCAAATACTGCAACCCGCTGACTCCATCGGAAACATGGTCCGGCCGAGGAAAACAACCTCGATGGCTCGTTGCAGCCCTTAAGATCGGGCACACGCTAGACGAATTTAAAATCGGTAATGTTCAAAATGGGACCAGCAAAACAGGGACCGCCCGCGGCCGGCGCGCCTGACGTTCCGTACCTCGAAAAAATGCTCAGTCAGAAGCTGACGGTATCCTGACAACAGAAACGGTTCTCGACGTCATTCGCGAGTCGCTATCGGGGTCGCCTTCTAGCCCGTGGGACGGCCGGACGCCTGCTGCTGCGGACACGCCTGGCACCTACCGCGCCCTGGCGTATCATGCATCGGCACTTCATCCCGTCCTCCAGACTGGAGTGAATTGCTCGAATTTCCCGCAGTAAAACATCGCAAAACCTAATTTGCGAAACCAATACGGTTGGCGTCGAGTTGCTCGCAGTTAATAAATGGAGTTGTGTTTTTGCCGCTCGAATTGTGCCCAACGAGTGCTGCAGAGCAATATTATCTAGATTATCTAACCTGGCCTGATGGATCCCCATATTCAGCCTCCAGCTAATTAAATCCCGTCCCTGGGAGGGAGGAAAATGCTGCACACGCACGCAACCACATTATGACAATTCCGCGCGCCTCCAACCTGAGCTCGGCGCGATCGTAAGTACGAGACACGCGGCTAAATCTATCCGGTCGGCGCGACTCTAGACCGTCTGTGGCGAGAATTCATCAGCGCTACATCCGATGCTCCTCTCCGTATACTTTCGGACGTTTTGCAGACGGGCGGCGCTAACGATCTATTTCCGACGAGTTTCTCGCGCCTGTTGGTGGGGCGTCACTTAAAATCGGTAACGTCGAAAAACGGACCAGCAAAAAATGGCCGCCCGCGGCCCCCACATCCGACTCGAACAACTGCTCCGAAGGTGACGGTATCCTAACAACAGATACGGTTCTGGACACCGATCGCTAGCCGTTAGTCCTTCTATCGGGATCGCCTTCTAGCTGTGTCGCAGCGTGTTTATATTCATCGCAAGCCGCAAACACTATCCGCGCTACGTCGGCGACGGGAACTTCGACCCTCCAGATGCCGCCGTTAGCGCCAAGAATGGCTTTCACGAAAGCTGGGCAAAATCATTTGTTTTTACCTCACCTCGGTGGCAATCCGACGCAATCTCGGCAAACCGGATGCATATCTTGGCCGTAGCGGGAGCGTGAAAAACCACTGCGGATAGCCGCATAATGATCGCCCCGCCAGATTGTTCGGAAATCTTCCTCTAGCGCATTCCCAAGGCCAATCTTATTGATCTGCTTACAGCAGGCCTGAACGCCGCCGTCCCACCCAATGGTCGCGGTGTTCCAAACCCAGAAGCATGGTTTCTTGGCCGCAACCATCTGCCCATTTTCAAGCTTCTTTACTTGCAATTTTTCGTCGCCATCGTTGTCCAAAACGAATTCGAAAGAATCGAATCCTAAGGACCGAGCAGTACGTTTGACAGTCGGTATCTCGTGGGCGTTGTAAGGAAATATGACCATCTTCCACACGAGGTTTGGACGTGTCGCACCGAGCCGCTGTTTCGTCTCTGCCAGTTTCCTCACATTTTGGAGCACAAGAGTGAAGTTACCTCCCACGCGATACCGCCGGTACGTGTCTTCTGACGCACCATCAAGAGATATCTGCATTCGGTCTAGCCCCGCCCCAACGAGTGCTTCCGCCTGAACCTCAGACATTGGAATAGACAGATTCGTGGAAAAACTGGTCGAGATGCGAGCTTCGTGGAGATATCTTACAAGGTCGGGGACCTGCCGGTTTAGAAGCGGCTCACCAGAATAGCTCAGGCTTACGCCGATCAATGTGGGAATGATGGGTTCAATCATTTGGTTTAAGCGATCGACCGTAAGATGCATTTTATTGTCTAATGTCTTCTTGTAAGACTTGCTCGCGTGAACACAGCCTCCACAACTCAGGTGACATAGAGGAGTTGCTTCGACCTTTAGGAACGGGGGAAAACTGCGAGGCCGAGTCTTGGCAACCTGCATCTCCATTTGATTGAGAGCAAGATTACAAAGTTTTCGCGCCGTTAGATAAGGCCAGACCGTCCATGCGTGACGCCGCACATAGTCGGCGCGCCGTACAAACGCTTTAATCATTTATCACCCCCTTTCGGGGAATTTATGTCCTCGCCTTTCTAGCTATTTCGCAACCTGCTCACTCATCGCAAGCTGCAAACACTATCTCGGGTATCCCGAACGATTTGCCGGATTACCATGTGGGATGGCCGGATGCCTGGTGCTACGGATACGCTTGGCACCTACAGAACGCCGATGTATCATGCCACCACGGCACCTCATCCGGTCCTCCAGACCGGTGCGAATTGCGCGAATCTCGCCCAGTAAAACATCGCAGAGCCTAATTCGCGAAGCCAACGCGGTTGGCGTCGGGTCGCTCGCAGTTGACAGATGGAGTTGTGTTTTCGCTCGTTGAATTGTCCTCAACGAGAGCAGCAGCGCGTCATCACTAGGTAGCCCGGCCAGATGGACATCCATATTCAGCCTCCAGCTAACTAAATCCCGCTGGGAGATAATTAAGTGCGACCCCAAAGCAATGAAAACGAGCCGGATATCAGCATAACGTGGCGAGTGCGCCGCATCGCGAAAGGAATGGTGAGCGAGCCAGGAAGATCAGGCGAAAGCATCTCGCGCCTCGCCGAAAAAGCGACGACCACTCGGCCCCGGCCGCCGCCAACGTCTTCATGCACGCAACCACATCAAGACAACTGTGCGCGCCTCCACCCTGAACACCGCGCGATCACGGTACGAGACACGTGGCTAAATATGACAGCACGCGACTTAAGGCCGACGGATCAAGAAGCAATCGGCGAGGCGGCCTCCAACTCATTAAAGCCAGGCCCGTAAAGCCAGGCCCGTGCATAGCTTATCGTCTTATCGTCGTGGACGGACACGGTAAAAGGGCCATGATGGTCGGCGAGAATTCATCAGTGGTACATCCGATGCTCCACTCCATATACTTTCGGACGTTTTGCGGGCGCTTTAGAGTCGACATTCTATCGCGCCGCGGCTGGGAGACGTCGCTCTATTCTGATCGCAGGATACCGCCGCGACGCACTCTTTGGAAAAAGATTAGCCAGGGCTGCGGCCTCGCGGTCGACGTCGTGCAAGGCGAGCACTCGTTCGCGTCCACGCCGACCCATCGCCCAGAGCTCCTCGCGAGACGCCTGAAGACACTCCGTCATAGCCTCGGCCAGCGCCTCGACTGAGCTGGCCGGCGCCAGCCAGCCGGTTTCTCGCGGGATCACCAGTTCCGGAATGCCTGCGATTTGCGTCGCCACGACCACGCGCCGCAACGCCATCGCCTCCATGATGACGACCGGCAGATTTTCAGCCAAACTTGCCACCACCAGCGCCCGTGCACCGATCATTTCCCGGCGAACGTCCGCGCTGCTCAGCCAGCCAAGCAAGCGCACTGTCGCTGACAGCTTCAGACTGGCGATAAGACGCTCCAGTTCCGCCCGGGTCTCCCCGTCGCCAACCACCACGACCTCGAATTTGTGCCCGGCCGCCGCCATCAGCGCCGCCGCTCTGATAAGAATGTCCTGCCCCTTTTCGCGACATAATCGCCCAACGCAAAGGAAGCGCGCAGCCTCACACGGCGCATCTTCTGCCGCCTCGTGGAATTGCTGCTCCACCCCGCAACGTATCAGCTTGATCTTGTCTTGATCCTCTCTGTCGCACCAGCGATAGAGCTGAGAGCGCCCGTAATGGCTTACGGCAACAATGAAGGCCGAGCCATGAATCTTGGTCCGCAGGCCGATGAATTCCGGCTTATCAAATTCATCGTAGCCGTGCACCGTAAAGCTGTATGACGCTCCAGAAAGTCGTGATGCGAGCAGTGCGACCTCGGCAGGGTTTGTTCCAAAGTGCGCATGAATATGCTCTGCCCCACTCCTGCGAATCACCGCGGCGACGCCGCACGCCTCGATCAGGTAGAGAATGTGCATGTGAGGCGCGCGATCACTTCTGCGCATCATGCGCAGGGTCGTTATGAGAGCCTTGACAAACCGGTGCGGCCGCAGGGCGAGGATTGACACAGCGGCTTGCAACAGCCGCAACGGACGTCGGAGCAAATAGGTTGTGCGCTTTTCCTCGTCGAGGTCACCCGGATCCACTAGCGCAAGGCCGGCTCGGGCGGCCACGCGAATGATATCGAATCCTAAGCGCTCGAGCGCATTCACTTCTCGCTTGATGAAGGTGTGAGTGACGGCGGGGTATTGGTTGACCAGGTAGACGATCCTGGGTCTATTCGATGAGATGCCGGCCAGATCGAGTGATGGCTCGCTATGTTGGATGGCGACAGGCCGCATGCTACCCTCCACGACGTAGTCACTCACCGCTCATGATTTCAGGAAGCGCGGTCGACAAAGGCGGATTTGCCAAGAAACGCCGGAGCTGTGTCGCGTCTGGACTTCATCAATTACGCTCACGCTGCCGCGCAATCGCCGCCAGGCCAGCCGAGATTCTGGTCCATCCCACAGCGAGATGATAAATCGCCCGTTCTGCTCGAGGAAGCCTTCAAAGCGCCCTAAGATGTCGCCCGGCTGGTCGAAATAGTAGAGAACCTCGTTGAAGAGGATGATATCGAATTTGCGATCGGGCACATAGGTCGCGATGTCCATCGCAATGAAATCCGTCAGACCGTCTGTCCACTCCTGCTTCGCCGTCTCGATAGCGACTTTTGAAAGGTCAACGCCGACATATTCAATTTTTCCTAATCGACGCAGCCAGTGGCGGAGAACGCCAGACCCGCATCCGAGGTCAAGCACGCTCGAGACGTCGCCGCCATACTCGCAATATCCGCTGATCACCGCGTAGCGCGACATTTCCTCGAGGTTTTTGAGATAATCCCAGCGACCGCACGCATATTCATCGTCCACGACCGGAGCCGAGGCGCGCATTATGTGGCGCGAACCGCGCTGGTTTGCAAACACGGCGTCGGCCAGATCGCGAACACCGTCGCGCAGCCGCGAAGGGAGTATCCGTTGAATGGCTTGATACGCTTGCATATGGTCTCGTCGCACAACGCTCGTGTCGAAGAACCAGCACACGTCGCACCTCACGTAATGCGTGCATGTGTGCCCGCCTGAACTCGTCCGGGAACGGTCGAACGTAACATCCGGTTCGCGCCCGGACACCGCTCTTTCGGTGGAATTAAGGATTACTCCGGATGGGCGATTGACGCGCTGCGCCAAATGTCAACTTTCGCCGAAATTCTCTTCGATGAGATCAGTTTGCGTAGGGCTTAACCTAACAAGACGGACTGCCCTTGATGCAATGGAGGCGACGATTGCTGACCGGCGTAAACGTGGTCGCAAACAGGGCTGGGCTGCACGTTCTGTCGCACGCCGAATACAACTACGTCGTGAACATGTTCCTGCCGCGCAACGGCGAGGGCCATCCCATGCCCAAGGCAGCACGGGAATATCTGCGCGCGGATCACCCCCATCTCGATGATCTTCGCAGAAGATACCGGAATCATCCGGCAGCGGAACACTCGCAGTGGATGGAGCAGAATCTGCTCGCCGACCTCAAGCTCCACGAATTTCGGCGCGACAGCTACTATATCTGGCAGACGCGATGGACCAAGCCCGAGACGTACCTGCTAACTGCATATTACGTGCGCGAGCATGATCAACTCGGGCTGTTCGGCCGGCTTACCGAGGACGGGCTATTTGGCGCGACCACTGTCCCGTTCGAGGATGGTTATCTCCTCAGCCGAGACCTCCTCGATTCCATGAATGAGATCAATCTCGTGGCGCACTGGCTCGGGCTGAGGCGCGATAGCGCGGTCTCCGTACTCGACATCGGTTCCGGATATGGCCGACTCGCGCATCGCCTGGTGGACGCGTTGCCAAGGGCGACGGTCGTCTGTGTCGACGCGGTGCCGGTGTCCAGCTTTCTCTGCGCGTTCTACGTAGGTTTTCGGGGCTGCGGCCATCGTGCCGAAGTGGTCCCGCTCGATCAGGCGGCCGAGTTGCTCGCGGGACGGGAGTTCGATCTGGTTACAAATATTCACAGCTTCTCGGAGTGCCCTGTCTCGGCCATCGAGTGGTGGTTGCAATGCCTGGACGAAGTTAAGGTCCGCAATCTGCTGATTGTGCCCAATGACGGGGCACGTCTGCTCTCCGTTGAGGTCGATGGCACGCGGCGCGATTTCGCGCCCTTGCTCGACCAATACGGCTGGCATGCGTCTCGGCTGGAGCCCACATACTCATCTGAGGTGGCGCGGCGATACGCGCTTTTCCCGGAGGGATGCTTCCGCCTGTTCTCTCGCTGACCGCTCAGATCGAGTTAAGGGACATTCGCTCTACAAAAGAGCATGCTTTCATTGGACTCTCACTGAGATTTTGGACTGAGATGAAAAAATGGCGTCGCTTCTTCCGGGCGCACTTCAATCGATCGCAACTCACGTGGTCCGACCATACTCAATTCGCGAACTGTATGGTTGGGGAGTCCTATACAAGTTGCTGATTGGCCATGCCGAACGCGATAATTTCTGGACGAATGCTCGTCACGTAGCTGCCGTGGACAAGCGAACGGGGTACGCGATCGAACTTGACTTATCCTGGTGGCCAGATCGTTTGACCTATTTCCTCGGCCGTTGGCCCGATCTGCCGGCACAGATGGTTTTGGACACGCTTGTAAATCCGGGCGACCTGGTTGTGGATGTCGGGGCTAATCGTGGAAGCTTCGCCTTTATGCTTCCAGACGAGTAGGCGAGAATGGATGGGTGATGTGCTTCGAGCCGAACCCCGGGTGCGTTGCAATTCTAAGGAAAGCCATTGAAACAAATTCGATTAGGAATATTGAAGTTTTTAACCTCGGCCTTTCAGATTCGAGCGGCATTCTAACTTTGACAATTCCAAAAATTAATTCCGGCGAAGCTAGTTTCGGCGTATCGCCATATTCCGAAGACGAAACCTACTCAGTCGATGTTGAAGTCGCGCAGGGGGGACAGCATCATCTCCGCTGTAGTGCCTAGTCTTATCAAAATAGACGTGGAGGGTTTTGAGCCGCGAGTTTTGAGAGGTCTCGCTACAACAATAGCGAAGAGTAGGCCACTTATTATTACAGAGATGTTCTCCTCTCATTTGGCTAGCTGCCGCTCTTCGGCAGAGGAGCCGGTTCAATTGATGACGTCGCAAAACTATAGGGGATTCGAGATCGGCCTTTCGACGGACCACAATGACTGGACTCTCACTCGTCTCGCCAATCAAGTTGATTGTGACGTTCTGTGGATACGAATGTCAAAAAAGGTACATGCACGGGTCAATGTAGATAGACGATGATTCTCTGCTACGATCTTGGATACTTGGATAGGAATTCTCACTTCGCGATGCGCATCTTGAGGGCTTGCAACTTGTCCCAAGGAAAACCACGCAGCCGCTCTGGCGCCCAACACTCATAGACGACCTGGTTGTTCGGATCGGTCGCGTCCGCCCCGGCCTGACAGCGTAAAATGCCTCCTTCTTTCCAAAAAGGATGGCCGTCAGGATACTTGTTTGCAGGGTTCTCCGCCCGAAAACCAACTACACCGGATATATCCCAAAGT